>ERZ791603.1041-NODE-1041-length-22512-cov-3.528120_pt1 | contig 22512 bp, 17 predicted proteins | sample MGYA00509966_ERZ791603 | MGnify/ENA primary metagenome ERZ791603 (study PRJEB30046, sample SAMN00791931) | human gut metagenome | study: EMG produced TPA metagenomics assembly of the A metagenome-wide association study of gut microbiota in type 2...
ATGCATCTCATCATAGCTGTTGGGGATGTCAAGACCCAACTCACCCAGCCAGTCCTGACGGATTAATCCTGCATATAAGCTCATATCTCTGACATTTGGTATTCCGTATATTCTACCCTCTCCTGTAGGATCATAGGTTCTTATAATATCCCAGACCTCCTCCGGAATACTCTCCCATAAGTGGGGCGCTTTTTCAGGAAGAATATCTGTCAAATCCAGCAATGCTCCATTTTTGATCAGATTTACTTCCATACCATTAACCGGGTAAAAAATATCCGGCATCTCTCCGGCAGAAATCTTCAGATTTAATTGCTGCTGGTATGTACTTCCTCCATTCCATTCCACATATGGCTGTACAATTCCTACGCCAATTTTCTCTTTATACAAATTATATAATGGACTGTCCTTTTCCACCGGGAGACCAGTCATACAGTTCCACAGTTCCACATCCGGAAGTTCATCTACCGGAAGATGCAACAGTACGGAAGACATATTTCCGTTTTTGATGTTCCTTCGCCGTTTGCTACATCACCACTCTGTGCATTCCCGCAACCGGTCAACACAGACGCAGATATCGCTCCCGCAGTTAATAATGCAATCATTTTCTTTACTTTCATAAAATTCCTCCTGACTTCTTTTTAAAGTTTTTGTATTTTTATTATTTCTCCGGCCAATTCTTATTATCCCTTTACAGACCCAAGCATCGCACCTTTTGCAAAATATTTCTGCAAAAATGGATATATTGCTATTATCGGCAGAATAGCAAACACAACTGCTGCTGACTGCAATGTTCTGTCAGAGTAATTTACTCCTACCATCGATGCAAGGCTCCTCAATTCACTTCCATTACTGATCATCTGACGAATTTTCATCTGTAACGGGAACAATTTCGAATCCTGAATAAACATCATCGGGTGTTGAAACTGGTTCCAGATCGTAACTCCATAGAACAATCCCACGGTAGCTAATACTGCTTTTGAAGAAGGCAGCACAATGGAGTAAAACAATTTGAATCTTCCTGCACCGTCTATCAATGCCGCTTCCTCAACTTCAGACGGAAATGCCTGAAAAAAGCTTCTCATAATAATCATATTATAAGCAGTCAATATCTGCGGCAAAAATAATACCAACGGGTTATTAAACAAGCCAATATTTTTTAAGGTTAAAAAGTATGGTACTACCGGTGCTTTGAAAACCATCGTAATCATTGCCATAATCATCAAAATCCTACCGGCTTTGAATTCCTTTTTCGACAACGGATACGCCATCAGCGACGTAATCGTCAGTGCTAACAGAACGCCTATTACTGTAGCACCCACAGTAATGAAAAAAGATCTCCAGATTCCTTCATTCGTCAGAATATACTTCCAGGAAGCAAGGGTAAACCCAACCGGCCAAAGATTTACGATATTCATATCCGCAGCTGCCTTAGAACTCAGAGACAAAGCAAGTACTGTTACAAGAGGTATTACCGCAACCATTGCCAGCATGATTAAAATCGTTACAACCACATAGTAGAAAATACGGTCTCTTAATGATTCTTTTACCTTCATGTTTACAGCAGCCCCCCTTCCGTTGTCTTTTGTGACAACTTATTAAAAATCAACACCAGAATCAGGCCCACCACAGATTGGAAAAGTCCAACTGCCGTTGTAAAACTGTATTGTGCCTGTTGGATACCTACTCTGTACACATAAGTGTCAAAAATATCGCTAACACTATAAGTCATCGGTGTCTGCAAATTAAATACCTGATCAAATCCCAGATCCAAAAAGCTTCCTATATTCAGGAGGAATAATGTCACAATCGTAGGAATCAGCAGTGGAAATGTAATATATCGCATTCTCTGAAGTCTGGATGCTCCATCCATGGCCGCCGATTCATACAAAGTCGGGTCAATTCCACTCATAGCCGCCAGATAGACAACTGTTCCCCATCCGGATTCTTTCCATATGGAGGAAATAATGTAAATCGGGCGAAAACAGGATTCTTTCTGCATCACGAGAACAGAATCCAATCCCAGCACATTCCTGATGTTGTTAAACAATCCTCCGATACCGAAAATGTCAAAAATCAATCCGCCAACAATAACCCAGGAAATAAAATACGGAATGTAAATTGCCGTCTGAATTGTTTTTTTAAGTTTCAAATTTTTGACTTCATTCAGCATTAAGGATAGAATAATAGGAATCGGAAAAATCAAAATCGTCTTGCAAAATCCAAGGAATATAGTATTCACAAGAATTCTGCTGAAGTCCTGGTATTGAAACAATGCTTTAAAATGTTTCAAGCCTACCCAGGGACTGTGAAAAATTCCACCCATGACGTTATAATCCTGAAAGGCAATTACGCTGCCAAACATAGGTATAAACTTAAAAATAATAAAATAAATCAGTCCAGGCAAAACCATCAGATAATACTGCCAGTACTTTCTTATATTGTGCAGCCATTTTTTTTCGACACCCCGCTTTTCTTGCTGAAATTTTGCCGTCTTTGCTGCCATTTTTCTTCTCCTTCCCTATTTTTTCGAAGCTTCGTTTTTATAGTTTGATTATCCTGCTTTTTCCCCATTGTCTCAACCGGGGATTTTTAAGTTTTCACCATGTGATTTTTAATTGTTTTCTACAATCAATTCTCCGTCAAAAGGATCTAACACTATTTCTTTTGAATAAACTTTGTTATGTAAAACGCCATGTCCGTTTTTCTGTATCTTCACCGTCACCGGGGTTTGCAACGTATTCACATAAAAATATTGACCTTCGGCAATCTTTCTTCCCACAACACCTTCCGGTGTATATATTGGCGTTGCCAACCCTGCTTTCTCCGATATACTTTTAATTAATTGACCTAAAAGTCTATGTTCTGCTTCCACAGACATATAATAAGCACATCCTTTTCCATAAAAATTGCGAGATATTCCACAAATCTTCTGTTCCTTCAACTCAGCAATACATTCCGCTGTATTCAACTCCAATTCTTCATAATATTGAAGATCCGTTTTTACTTCCTGTTCTTCAAACTTTAAGGTCAGAGTTTTTTCACCCTCTTCTGTACGCAAATATCCTTTTACTCGAATTCCGAAAACATCTGCCAGATATCCGGGATGTGGTTCCGCGAACACCTTGCCGGTTTCATCTGTCATAGCAGAATATCCTGTCATCACCACAGTTCCCCCATCTGCTACAAAAGTTCGTATCGTTTCTGCAGCCTCCCTGCTCATCATCGCATATCCAGGTATAATCAATAATTTATAGTGCTTTTTTATATTTCGTAAATCCACAATATTATAGTCTATATTTTGTTTATCAAAGCATTGTAATGCTTCCATTACCTGTTCCTGGTAAGAAGTTCTATACTGTGCCGGGCTATACTGCATTACCAACATATTGTCATAACTATACGCAACACCGATTTCCGGCTCCGGCAAATATGGAAATGCATATTTTTCCAGTTTTTTAAAATCTCTTGCTACCTGTCGGTATTCCTCGTAATTTGCTCCCGGGACACCGTCATGACCAAGCATTCCATACAAATATTGTTCTTCTCCACCTAACATACTACGAAAAGTCCATCCAAGCACCATCTGGGAACGATACAGCAAAGAAAGCAGAATATGCATGCGGTTGATGCCATACGGTCCATGTGAAAGCCCTGCACTTCCTGTCTGAAATTCCAGGCACCACATGGGACGTCCGGTTTCTGCAACGCGCTGCATATAGCATGCCAGCATGCTCCTCCACTTGTGAGAATTTCCCGGTTCATACCCGGGATACAGTCCGATGCCTGGATAATCCACAAAGTGGTCTGCATATTGCAGATAATCAAATCCCAGGCTGTCTTTCTCTGCATAATGATTGGAAGAGTGCAAAGCGCCGGGGGCATTTTCCTCCACAGTCTCCTTCAAACGCACAATAAAATTGCCGATTCCATCCGAAAAAAAGCGTCTCATATCCAGCCATCCCTCCGGGGGACCTATGGAAATTTCATTCTCCTGAAGCATAATCTCGTCAAAACTGTTAAATCTTCTGCTCCAACGTTGTGTTGCCCATGTTTCATTCAATTTATTGATCGTATGATATTTTTTCTTCAACCAATTCTGAAATCTGTATTGTGCCTCCGGAGAATATGAAATAAATCCCGCTCCCAGTTCATTGCACAAGCCAAAGGCTAATAACGCAGGATGATCTTTATACCTTCTCACCAAAATGCGTGCAAATCGCAATGCATATTTTTGATAAGCAGGATCAGATACATCTTCCATATAACGAGTCAGACTATCCTGTTCTATTCCGCTTTTATTATAAATTCTGCAACCCGGACAAAGCTTATGTACCCATCTCGGTGCTGGATGCATAGAAACATCCAATACAACTTTGATTCCTGCTTTTGAAAACAAATCCATCACCTCATCGAACCATTCAAACGTGTAAACACCTTCCTCCGGTTCATAACTATCCCAACATAAATGTCCAAGTCTGACCGTGTTAAAACCGGCTTCTTTCATCAGACATATATCCTCTTTCCACCGTTTTTCAGTCCAATCATGTGGATGATAATTTGTTCCGATATACAATGCCATATATTTTCCTCCCTATGTGTCTTACTATTTTCATCTTAGCATAAGGAAAATTTTTTCTACTTTGACATTTTGCATTATTTACTTAGATATTTTATAGTTTTTTGATTACCTTTCTCTGTGTCTCCCTATCGTCATTGCGCTAAAATGCACCCTTAGGATTTACAAATAAATACGGCAGAAAAACTTTCGATTCTTCTGCCGTATGCTTCAGACGTACCTGATTGAATTTTCTAAATCGTCGACGCAATGATCTGCAGCTTCCCCTGTAATTCCACCTTCCCATATCCATCGGACAGAATCAGATGATCTCCCTTTTTCAGTCTGATGCCGTTCAGGGTACCTTCTCCCTCTGCCACACTCATCAGCACAAAGGGCTTATCCTGCCAAGTCTCCACGCGATGCTCTACATCAATGCGGTACACGGTGTAGCAGGAGCACCTGATCAGCTGTTAAATGGCATCTTCCTTTTCTTCCGTGTGTACCACGCAGTGTCTGCATGCATCATAGCGATCCGGCCGGCAGAAATGTGCATTTAGCCGCAGAGCATAACTTTAGCGGAGAAAACACCATTCTGACAGGCAAACGTACTTGCACCGCCGCTTTTTTCTGCAATATGCTGGATAGACTGGATGCCGACGCCGTTTCCCTTTCGTTTGGAGGATTGAAAAACACCGTCCTTCTCCCTGATTTCGCCGTCATAGGCATTCTCAACTTCGATCAGAAGCAGCCGCCCGGCATGCAGATATGCAGTGATTTTGATCTGCCGTCTGTCTGGTGCAGTGCGGATACTGGCTTCGAGCGCATTTTCCAACAAGTTGGACAAGACCAGACACATGTTGATCTCATCGACCGGAAGAGTCTGCGGCAGATCGAGCTTTGCATAAAAGGGAATGCCTTCGCGCTTTGCCAGGGCACAATAATAGCCGATGACGCTATCTGCTGCGCGGTTTTCGCAGAAGTGTATACCGAGATTCGGGATGCGGGAAATGGTTTTTTCAAGGTAGCTTTTCAATCCCTCCATATCGCCGGTCTCAGCCAGTGCGGTAATTTGATTCAGTTGATGGCGCATATCATGCCGCGCCTGCCGCACTTCTTCGATGGCAGCTTTGAGATTCTCATAGCGTTGCTGCTGCATGAAAAGAAGCTGGTTTTCCTGCTGTAGTCTCGCGTTGCGGTTGAGACTGGTGGCCATTAACAGGAAAATTGCGTTGAACCAGAGCAAAAGCAAAAGAAGTGCAATACTTATCACAATATATCCCTGCAATACACGACCGATCCTAAGTGTCGTCTGATAGCGCGGAATCATAAAAAGGTTCAAAAAAATGAACACCAGCGGCAAAACCCAGAACACATACCACGTTTGCGCAAAATTATCGTCCTCAACCATCACACGCACTGCATGGGTTGACGGATAGAACGCAGCCAGCACGAAAATCCAGCAAACAACATTATATAATACACAGGCTGCAAGGCAGAACCACGGTTCGTCCTGTGGCAGCTGCATATGCAGAGCAATCGCAGCGCTGATAGCCCGGGACAAGCTGTTGATGCATGCAAATACTGCGCAGACAGTCAGTGCAATTGTTCCGGATTTCCAGCGGGAGATTTGGAGTGTTCCGGTATATAGCCCAATTGCAAGCAATGTGATCCCTGCCAGGGCAGACGCAGTGGAAGCATGCAACTGATAGCAGACGATCCCACCACCGATACATAATCCTGCCATCAGGGGGAGAATCCGGGCGGCAAGCTTTCCGGGGGACTGCTTCAGATAGGATTTTACAGGGAAATATGCAAGTAAAAGACCGGGGAGTACGACGGACAGCTCCAGAATCGGACGCAGAATATCTTTCATCTCATACACCCCCTTGCAGCAGAAATTCCATAAATGCCTGCCTGGCAGGCTTCAAAAGTTCCTGGTTGACATATACGCGGCTGCCGTCGGTCATGCAGAAAGCGGCGGCCTGAAAATCAGCGGCATGTTCTAAATTGACAATCGTACCGCGGCCGCAGACAAAAAAGCGTGGATCTTTTTTCAGCGGCTCGGTAAATGCCTTAAAGCTTTGCCGCGTGGCAAGCGTTTTTCCGGCAGTCGTGCGAATGTTGATCATATGGGCAAAATGCTCGGCAAAGATAATGTCCCTATAGCGAAGGCGAACGTCGCTGCCACTGACTTTCACCGTCAGAATCGGCTCCGGACGCGGAAGTTTAGTGAGCATTTCAGCAAGCAGAGCGGCAAGTTCTCCCTCGGAAAAGGGCTTCACGAGGTAGTGAAATGCCCGCACCTGAAAGCCCTCCAGTGCATGATCGGTAGATGTTGTGGTGAAGATCAGAAAGCAGTCTGCATCCGTCTTCCGAAGTTCCTTTGCGGCATCCATGCCGCTTAATCCTTTCATGTAAATGTCCAGAAATGCCACAGTAAAGTGCCGTTCTTTTTCTGCTGCGAGAAAGCTCTCGCTGCTATCAAATTCTAAGATCTCCGTCTCTACACCGTACAAGCTCAGCTGTCGCTCAAGCCGCATTTTCAACAGCGCACGTTCGGTCTCGATATCATCCACTATTGCTATTCTCATATCGGACTGACTCCTTTGTAAAAAATTCCAACTAAATTATATCATACCTGTCCAACACCGGCACAATGAAAAACTCAGATTTCGTGACGGAATTGAGGGTTTCGTGCCAAACGGCTTGAAAAGCGTTTGCATATCCGTATACTGACAAGCAGAAAGCATCAATGACGGCAGAAAGGAGGGAGTGCCGTGTACCACATTGCCGTGCTGACAAGTAGTGAAACACAGGAAGCCTTTTATATAGAGCAGCTTTCACGGTTCTGCTTTGAACGCGGTCTGTTTCCCAAAATGGACTGTTACCGTGGGCAGGAGTTGTTCTTTGATGTGGCGCGTATAAATGCGCCAACCTGCACTGTGATCGCACTTCCGGGGGTAGCAGGGTTGAATGCGGTGGAGCATCTGCGGACGCTTTTTCCCGAAATGCGCATCATCTGGTGCAGCGATCTGGATTTTTCCCTGCATGCGTTTCGGCTGCGTGTAGACTATTTTCTGTTAGAGCCAATAACAGAAGAAGCGTTTCAGCAGGGACTTTCTACATGGTTAGATGGGAAAAAAACGTCTGCCTTATTCCGAGCGGATCACAACAAACATAACAATGAGGAGGATTATTGATGAAAAAGAGAAAAAAGATTTATTCTGTATTTAGCTTTCTTCTGGCGGGAACACTGTGCCTGTCTATGGCGGCCTGTGGTGGAACGCCCATACCGGCAGAGGACGAAACAACATCTTCTGCACCGTTATCCGGTGCACTGCCCGTGAAGGCTTTACAACCCAAACACGTGGATGAAAACCCTTATATGGCAAAAAGTGATGCAAACATCCATCACGACGGCTACAACACCGACTCAACGGATGAAATTCTGCCGCTCGGCATCTATCCGGAAATCAATGTTTCCTTTGAGACAACGAACCCGAACGCCTCACCCGCGATTTACTTTGACAACTACGGTCACGCGGTCGTGCCACTGCTCGGCGGCATCGCCATCCGTGATCTGAATGCAACAGAGACGAAGACGCTCGGCTATTTTTCACCGATGCAACATGATGGCGGCGGTTACGTCATCCAGAGTTCCTACACATTCCTTGACTCTAAAAACCGTGTCGTCTGCCCGACGAGCAACAACCATGTACTGATACTGCGTACGACAGAGGAAGATGGCAGCGTCATTCCGGAATTTGAAAAGGTTCTGGATATCGATATCAAGGCAGCTGCTGAGACCGTGCTCGGCAAAGAGCTGACACAGAATCTTCTGTCCGTGGTCTTTGACTACGACGGAAACCTTTGGTTCGCCACCGGCGGCTTCCGAATCTATCCCGAGCGGCAGCAGCAGGGTGTTCTCGGCTACATTGCCCACACAGCGATAGAATCGATTCTGAATGGCGAACAAACCGATCTTTCAAAGGCTGTCTTTGTTTACGGGCTGCCCCTTGGCGAGGGCGCAGAAAACGGCATTGCTGCCTCCAAAGACGGTGCGGTCATTCTGACGAACCAGAACTGCTATCTGTTGCGCGCGGAAGAAGGTGTGAACGTTGTGTGGTGCACGCCATATGAGAGTGTCGGTGCGAAGGTCAGTCATGATGGCGATAAGACTACCGGCGGCGGCCTTGCCTGGGGTGGCGGCTGCTCGCCCACACTGACACCAAACCTTGTACTGTTCACCGACAACGCAGACCCCGTTAAGCTTCTTGCGCTCGACATGAAGACCGGAGAGGTCGTAGCCAGCATGCCTGTTTTGGATGATCTGCCCGATGGGTATCAGGTGGCGGTTGAGAACTCTGCAATCGTTTATGACGACGGTGAAGGCACCGTCAGCACGATCGTCTGCAACTGGTTCGGCGCCGGTAACGCAGGGCTTGCCGACCCTGACAATGACTCTTCGATTCAGAGCTACGCCAACATTTATGACCAGAACTGGCTGATGAAGGGTAATGTTATGATCGCCCCGGGCGTTGAGCGGGTGGACACCTTAAAAACCGCTGATGGCTATGAAATGAAGAGCGTCTGGAGCCGGAACGATTTGCGCGACACGGCGATCATGAAGCTCTCCACTGCAACAGGCTATATCTACGGTTATGTACAGGATTTGGATACCGGCATGTGGCAGTACATTATTTTGGACTTTGCAACGGGCGAAACCGTCTTCACGATGGATGTGTCCAACAAATACGGCTACAATAATATGGCTATCGGCATGTACACCGGCAGCAACGGAAATACGCTCTACTGCCCGACAGGCTATCTGGAACTGCTGCGTTTGCAGGATCGCTTTGTGTACCTGCCCGAGCTTCCGTACCGTGAGGTTGATCTTGATCAGGCTGCAAGAAATGTTCTTTCGCAGGATCAGTTTGAGCAGGATGGCGGTGAAGGTACGGTTGCAAGCTGGCACAACACCGCGACCATCTGCAACGTGCATCCCAACACCATGGTAGCCTTCCGCATGAACAACCTGTCCGGCAGTGCCTCCGATCTGACGCTCTACGCCTATGGTGCAGACGGCAAGCTGGAAAAGGTTGGCTCTGAACTGTGGTCGCTCACAGACGAGACCGGAGCAAATGTGACGGAGCTGACAGACGGCGTGCTCTATGAGCTGCGCGTGACCGTCTCCGACGGCGGTGATCTCGACCTGAGCGAAACAGAAAAAGAAATCAAGCTATCCGTTGTACTTGGAAAGTAAATCAGTTTTAAAGACAGCTGTCATTTACCGGCTTTTGATCTGGCGTAAACTTAGATCGTAGATGCGATAATCTGCATCCTGCCCTGTAACTCTACCTTGCCGTAGCCATCGGGCAGGATCAGATGATCGCCCTTTTTTAAATGAGTACCGTTCAGGGTGCCTTCGCCCTCTACCACGCTCATGAGAACAAAGGGCTTATCCTGCCAGGTCTCCACACGGTGTTCCACATCAATGCGGTATACGGTGTAGTAAGGGCATTGGATCAGCTGCTGAATGGCATCGTCCTTCTTCTCGGTATGCACCACACTGTTCTCTGCGGATTTTGCGGGAACCGTGATCACATCGATACTCTGTACGATGTGCAACTGTCTGGGCTTGCCGTTGCTCAATCTGTCGTAATCATACACGCGGTAAGTAATGTCACTGCTCTGCTGCGTCTCTAAGAGCAGTGTACCGCCCTTGATGGCATGCACGGTGCCGGGATCGATCTGGATGAAATCCCCGGGCTTAATGGGGATCTCACGGATGAATTCCTTCCATCTGCCTTCGTGGATCATTTGTTCCAGTTCTTCTTTTGTCTTCGCATTATGGCCGACTACCAGCGTGGCGTTCTCCTTGCAATCCAGGATGAACCAGCACTCGGTTTTGCCTAGGGATCCGTTCTCATGTACCTTCGCATAAGCGTCATCCGGATGCACCTGGATGCTTAAGTCGTCCTTTGCATCAATGATCTTGATCAGCAGCGGGAAACGATCCATTCCCGTGTCTCCGAACAACTCGGGGTGCTTCTCCCACAGCTCGGACAGCTTCATTCCCTTATAAGCGCCGCTTGCCACGGTGCCGTCTCCGTTAGGATGGGCGCTGATACCCCAGCACTCACCGATATCGTCTCCTTCGATGGGGTACCCGAATTCTCTGTTTAACCGGGTACCGCCCCAGATATTGTGGGTACACACCGGTGTTAAAAAAATAATATCTTTGTTCATGATCATCTATCCTTTCCCATGATACTTACTATGTATTGCACTGCATCTTTCCCGTTATTCCGCTACTTAGCTTTGCAACGTCCGTTTCTGGAAAAATATTCTATCTGATATGTAACACATTTCTTCCGATCTGTCTACCTGACTTCCGTACTATGCCTATTCCGCTTCTGTTTCTGTTCTTACCCCGGATACAATCAATGACACCAGATAAAATCCGGCCTTATCGTTCTCGTGTGTCTCCGTGAGCTCGATTCTCACCCGGTGTTCCCCATAAGGCAGGTGCTCTGCCACCGTTGTCAGCTGCATTTTGTCTCCCCAGGTCTCATCGAAGGTTCCGTCCAACACGCACGCCGTCTCAGGGTTCTCATCCACCACTGCCGTGGCAATGGGTGCAGGCCCGTCCTTCACTCGGCGGTATTGCACGGCGGCACCGGTTCCCCGAAAAGCGAACTCCAGATAAGCTCCTTTTTCCCCGGCGCTCCATCCGTTGCGGAAAATATCCGTGATATCTCTCTGCGGTGTCATATCTTCTACAAAAACACTCTTCCCCGGTGTGGAATTAGAATATTGCAGTCTCATGCAATGCTCATAGGCATTTTCTGTCAGCGGAGCCGGGAAAATTTCCTGCGGCTCTTGCGTTTTATCATGGATCACCTTTTCCAGAAAGTTCGTGATCACGGATGCCACCAGTTCATGTCCCAGATCATTGGGGTGCAGGAAATCCGCAGTAATCTTCTCTGCCGGAAGTCTTCCTGCTGCCACTGCCGGATAGATGCTGTTCTGTATACTGATACAGGGCAGATCATAATGTCGTCCTACCTGCGCATGATAATATGCCGCACTTTTACCGGTATCATAATAGACATTATGGATCAGCACCATTGCCGGTGCGCTCGCACTGCCATAAATCTGCCTCACCAGGCCTTCGTAGGTCTCACAGAAATGCGGCGTACTGTGATCGTTCACGGAAAATTCTACAAATACCAGATCCGGCAGCCGCTGAAGCAGGTCTTCCTGTACTCTCGCCGCGCCGAACTGGGAATCGGTAGCTCCGATTCCGGCGTTCACATAATCAAATTCCGTATTGGGAAATACCTTTTTCAGCCAGCCAAATGTCCTTGCCGCATAACATTTGTCCGGATCCGTAGCGGAAAATCCCTGGGTAATGGAACCGCCGATAAATCCTACCGTAAGCCGCTCTCCTTTGGCTGCACGGTTCATAAAACCTTTCAGTCTGGTCAGGTTGCCCCGGTTCAGGATTCCGGCTTCTTTATCAATGATGTTCCCCGCACTCTTGCGGTTCTCATAGATGCTGTTTTCCAGAGTGCAATAACGTTTCGCCTTGTTTTTCAGAGTCTTGCCGATGCGGAAAATTTCCTCCGGGCGGTATCCTCTGGACTCCAGATAATAAATGCCGCTGTACAGGTTGATCGATACATCGGGGTATTTATCTCCGATCATAGCTTCGAACATGATCATAATATGACCGATTTTCTCCGAAGCAGCTTCCACATGATTGTCCAACAGCAATAGGAACTCATCCTTTTTCACATGGCACACCATTTCCTGTCCCTTCAGGTGCTTTTGAATGTGCGTCCCCAGATGGTACAGAAGGCTGTTTTTCACTTCCTCACTCATCTTTGCGGAAATCTCATCGTAATCCCGGATGCCCAGAAATACCTCTGCGTACTGACCGTCCTGCCAGGGCAGGATCTGTTCCAGTTTTGCAGAAAAGCTTTCCGGAGTCTCTGTTCCTGCAATGACCGGTTCCGGCTTCTCTGTATCCTTTTCCTGCTCCCGAACAATTCCTGCTCCTTCTTCACGGTTCAGATAGCTTTCCATCATGCGCGTCATAGTAGACAGAATCTCACTTTCTGCTTCTGTCCACTGACGTCCTTTATAATATTTCTCCAATTCCTGCCAGATGCCGGTCTCCCGGTCTGTTTCCTTCCGGTCTGAGGTATAATCAACATAATTATAGTTCTTGTCGTACACGCTGAATGCATTTTTACCGCTGCGTTTCACCCGGTACAGTGCCTGATCCGCTTTTTGATACAACTCTTCATAAGAGGAAGCATCCTCCGGATAACGGGAGATTCCCATACTTAAGGTCACGCGTCTGCCGGACAAGTGGATCCGGTCTGCCATACGGGATATCCTCTCCGCCGTCTCCATGGCATGCTGACCCGCATTTTCCCCACGGCAGAATACACAGAATTCGTCACCACCGATGCGACCTGCATAATCCTCCATGCCGGCGCTGATCAAAATCGCATTGGCAATTTTGATCAATACTTCATCACCGTATAAATGCCCATATGTGTCATTGATCGATTTAAAGTCATCAATATCAATGATCAGGAATGCTCCCTCCTGCATATCCTCCTGCTGGATATGCTTTTCCACCAGTTTATGCATTTTTGCCTTATTATACAGATCTGTCAGGGAGTCCCTCTCTGCCTTCTGCTCCAGCAGCTCCTGGTTCTTTTTTTCTCCTGTAATATCAAGCGTCTTCCCCATGATCTTATATGGCTTATGATCCTTATCATAGACCGGAATCCCGACATAACGGAACCAGACAAATACCGCTTCATCACTGACTTGTCTGACTTCATAGGAAATATGCTCATCACCGCGGTCCATGGCCTCACAGAAGGCATCAAAAACCGACCAGTCATCCGGATGTACAAATCCCCATTTGTGCATCTGCTCCTGATAATTTTCGATGACCATATTGGTTGTGCTCCATTTCCTCCCGAGCTTTCTGGAAAGCACATATTTTTTCGTTGCAATTTCATACTCCCACAGCGCACAGTCGGAATTGTCCTCGGTAATCTTCCTCCTGATACGTTCTTCTGCCAGTTCTCTTTCCAGTTCTTCTATTCTGGCATATAATTCCTCTTTTTCCATCATACGCTGTCTCCAAAACCGCAGAGGACCCGCTCATCGCGGGTCCCTCGATTCTATCTTCTGCCTTCTTCTGTATCGCTTGTTGTGACCACGCTGTGTTCTTTGATATAGTCAACCACTTCATCGATGGTCGTAAATGCCAGCCCTACGTAGCTGTCTGCTGCGCCATAGTAAATGGCGATCTTGCCGCTCTCGGAATCATGGATGGTAGCGCAGGGGAAGCATACATTCGGTACAAATCCTCTCTCCTCATACCACTCTTCCGGTGTCAGCAGGAAGTTCTCACAACGATATTTTACGATGGACGGGTTGTCAATATCCAGGATCGCTCCACCGATGGAATAGACATAACCGTTACAGGTTCCGCTCACACCATGATAGAACAATAGCCATCCTTCGGAAGTCTCAATGGGAGCTGCACCGCCACCGATCTTTAAGGACTCCCACCATTCGGAAGACTTGCCCATCACATGTCTGTGTTTGCCCCAGAATACCATATCGGGGCTCTCACTGACGAAAATATCACCGAAGGGCGTATGTCCGCTGTCGGAAGGGCGGGACAGCATCATGAAATTGCCGTGTACTTTTCTGGGGAACAGTACGGCGTTACGGTTAAAAGGAAGGAACGGATTCTCGATTCTGGTAAACGTCTTGAAATCCGTGGTTTTCGCAATACCGATGGCTGCGCCGTAGAAATCCTGACACCAGATGATATAGTAGGTATCTTCTACCTTTACCAGTCTGGGATCATATGCGTAAATCGGCATGAAAGGCTTGCCTTCTTCATCTACGAACTGGATCTTATTCTGATCAAAATCCCAGTGAATAGCATCCTTGCTGCGTCCTAAATAAATATAGGGAATACCGTTGACCTGTTCACCGCGGAACACGCCAATGAATTCATCGCCATAGGGCATTACCGCACTGTTGAAGATTCTGGCTACTCCTTTTACAGGATTTCTGCCAATAATAGGGTTCTCACTATATCTCCATACCGGTGCTCCGGTATGGCCTTCGGGTTTATCCTGCCAGGGTACATTAGGTACTGCAGGGCTGATCATCTTAACTTTGCTCATTCGAGTTACCTCATTTCTGCGTTATTTATCTTGCTTCCTGTTTTAAGAACTCTTCATTTCTGCGGATAAGTTCACATCTCTGTGCCACACACTCCACGCTTCTTCCGGGATCGGAAGGGGTGTGGAATACATAATCCACAAGCTTATCTATGGTAGTAGTTGCCACATGCATGCGGGTATCGCTGGATGCGTAGTAGATAAAGACTTCCCCTTTCTCATTTGCGATTGCGCCATTGGTAAATACTACGTTTGAAACATCTCCCACTCTCTCTTCCCCTCTGGGACCGATCAGCAGACCCGAAGGCTCTGCGATCACTTTTGCCGGATCTTTTAAGTCCGTGGCAAAGGCATAAATGACGTAACGTAAACCGGCTGCGGTATTACGTACTCCATGTGCGATATGTATCCAACCTCTGTCTGTCTTGATGGGGGTAGCTCCCGCACCGTTTTTGGCCTCGGTGATGGTGTGATATTTCCGCAGGCTGGTCATGCGCTCTTCATCGATGACTGCATGGGTAATGTCGTCGCACAATCCGAAACCGATTCCTCCGCCGCTTCCGGTCTCGATGAAGTCATCCATCGGTCTGGTGTAGAAAGCATATTTGCCATCCACGAATTCCGGATGCAGCACTACATTTCTCTGCTGGGGAGAACGAAGGGTCTTTAAATTCTCCAGTCTCTCCCAGTGCTTTAAGTCTTTGGTTCTTACAATACCGGCAGCCGCTACTGCTGCGGACAGATCATTTACGGAGGTATCCTTGCTCTCGGAACAGAACACACCGTAGATGTAACCATCTTCATGCTTGGTGAGACGCATGTCGTACACATTGGTCTCTTCCGGGCAGGTGTCATCTAACAAGATGGGATAATCCCAGAAACGGAATCCATCGACACCGTTGTCACTCTCTGCCACACCGAAGAAAGACTTTCTGTCGTTGCCTTCGATACGGGCTACCAGATAATACTTACCGTTTAATTCAATCGCACCGGAATTCATGACCGCATTGATTCCCAGGCGCTCCATGAAATAGGGGTTGGTCTTGGGATTGAGATCATATCTCCAGGTCAGGGGAATATGTTCTCTGGTCAGAACCGGATATTCATAACGGTCATAAATACCGTTGTAGAAATCAGACTTTACATTTTTCCGGGAAAGCAGCTTCTCCTGCTTCTCTTTTTCTATGTAATAACGCTCTAACATCTCTTCATAACCTCCATGCACATTCTGCCGTTATGGTAAGGGCATTTCCAAGGCTCCACAATGGGGCGGTCAGGATAGGGATTTCCTTCCGGATCCACTTCCCAGAACCATTCTGAACCGGGTCTCTTATCGATCACATGATCTCTGATAAATGCCCATTCCTTCTCTGCGGCTTCCAGATATTCCGTTTTCTCCGGCTCTTTCTCATAGCCGTTTAAGAAACCGATCACGGTCTCCGCCTGTACCCACCAGACTCTGTGTACATTCACGACACCTCTGTCACATTCATTGGCCAGAGAGTGTCCGTCGAATGCCACCTTATAGATCTGTGCGGTAAGGTCTCTGGTGATGGCATACATCTTCTGCGTCAGTTCCGGATCATCCAGAACCTTGCAGCCTCTGTCGATCAGCCATGCCGTCTCGATGTCGTGGCCGTAGGAATGCAGATTCAGAATGGTATTATAATGCTTATCGAAAAATACTTCCTGTCTGTGGAGCTTCGGATTATAAACTTTCTCAGCGAACAGATCCATGATCCAAAGCAGGCGTCTGCGCACCTTTTCATCACCGGATACCCGGTACAGTTCCGTATATGCTTCAAATACATGCAGCAATGTGTTCATGGTCTTATCTGCCAGAACACCGTTCTCCGACAATTTCTCATTGGATTCCGGTTTAAAGTCTCTGGTGAATGCTTCCAGATATCCCACCTCATCCATACACGTAGTCTCAATCAGAGTAAACAGCTTTTTCGCCAGCTCCAGGGCTTCTGCATCCCCGCTGGCCTCATAGTAAGAGGATAGCGCGTAGATGCAGAATGCCTGATTGTAGGTATGTTTTGTGGTATCCTTCGGGGTTCCGTCATAGTTTAGGGACCAGTAGATACCGCCATATTCTTTGTCCAGACAATGGTCTTTCAGGAAATCGTAGCCGTGCTTTGCTTCCTCCAACAGACTCTCGTCCTTCAACAGTGTATATGCGTTGGAGAAGAACCAGGTGATCCTGCTGTTCAGGATACAGCCTTTTTCTGCTTTTTTATCCAGATTCAGATCGTAGTCCAGAAAACCGTAATAACCGCCGAACTCGTCATCCCGCATCCCTTTCCAGAAAGGAATGATTCCTTCGGTCAGATGCTTTTTGATCTCTTCTCTCATTTTCTTTGTTTCCGCATTTTTCATGTTCCACACTCTCCTTTGTATTAACCCTTGACAGCGCCGGAGGTGATTCCACTGTAAATCTGTTTCTGACAGAGCAGGAATACGATCAATGCAGGCAGCAGAGACATCAGTACACCTGCACAGATCAGATTGTATTTGCTGCCAAGAGGTCCGGTGAAGGTATACAGGGAGGTTGCTACCACACCGAGAGTCCTCTTGTCCTGCAGATACAGACTGGCGCAATAATACTCGTTATATACGCCTACTCCCTTAAGCACCATCGAAGTTACGATAGCGGGCTTCAGAAGCGGAAGAATGATCTTCCAGTAAATGGTAAAATAGGAGGCTCCGTCAATAAATGCGGATTCATCCAACGATACCGAAATGTTTTCCATGAACTGGATGAAGATGTAGATGGAGATAACATCCGTACCCATACTCATAATGATATAACCATACAGATGATTGATAAATCCAAGGTTACTCATGATCTGGTACACAGATACCTGCATGGCAATTCCGGGAAGGAGGGTTGCGAACAGGAACAGGCTGCGGATCAGTCCGTTGCCGGGAAACTTGAACCGGTTCAGTACATAAGCGAGCTGTGTTCCCACCAGGACGGAGCCTAACAGTACAAATACCAGGATGATCGCTGAATTCAGATAGGCTCTGCCCATATTGGCACGGTTAAATGCATCAATAAAGTTCTGGAAGTTCAGCCAGCTTTCCGGCAGGGTCATAACATTGGTGCTCTGATATTCTGCATCGGTCTTGAATGCTGTGATGACACAGGATACAATAGGCAAAAGTGCCACGAAGGAGAAGAATACCAGGCTGAAATACTTAATAACGATCCAGATGACAGCGCCTGCGCTGTAATGTTTGTGGTTAGTTTTCATCTTTGCCATTTTACACTGCCTCCTTCTTCCATCTTCTCTCTCTTCTGAGCCGTTTTCTTCTGGTATATTCTTCATTATCCGCATCGGAGCTTCTAAATACCAGTTTGAAGAAAAGCTTTTGTAAAATTGTTGCTGCAAAAATGATCAGTAACAGTACCACCGCCATAGCAGACGCCAGACCTACCTGCTGGTTGGTATGTGCGATCTTATCCATCAATACGAAGTAGGTTGCGGTTCCGCCGCCACCCTTGGTGATAACGTAGGGAGGATCGAAAGCACTCAGGGAACCTGTGATAGACAGGATCACGTTCAGCGTAACGATGGTCTTAATGCTGGGTAAGATAATATGTATAAACTGTTGAAATTTATTGGCACCGTCCAGCTCTGCTGCCTCGTACATCTCGGAGTCCACAGACATGATGGCACCGATGAAGAGTACCATGTTGTTGCCGTAATAACGCCATACCGAGGAAGCCACCAAAGAGATATTGTTAACGCTCTTGTCCTTCAGCCAGAACGGAAGACTTTCTAAGTTAAATCCACACCACTGTAATACCGTATCGAATACAAATCCTCTGGTGTAGAAGAATTTGAAGATAAATCCAATGGCAATACCACTGATCAGATAAGGGAAGAACATGAATCCCTTGAACATATTGCCGAATTTGGTCTTGAAACTTAAAATCGTTGCCAGGTACAACGCAAGTACCAGCTGCACCATTGCACCTGCCATGTAATAAAGGCTCAGCTTCAAAGCACTGAAGCATTCATCTTTCTTAAATACGTCGATGTAGTTCCGAAATCCTACAAACTGTCTTTTGTCTACCGGGGTAGCATATTTCATTTTATAAAAACTGAATTTTACCATCTCTCCAAAGGGAAGATAGGTGAACACGAACAGCAAAAGCAAGGGAATGATCATGAAGGACAGTATGACGATGGTCTGTTGTCCGTTCCTGCTCTTTACCCATTTTTTCATGCTGAAGGGTTTTTTTGTTTTCTTCATTGTCTCTGCACCCATCGAAATACCTCCATGCCCTTCTCTCTTAGATAAGAGGGAACCGGATAAATGGTTCCCTCTCACTTCAGAAGATTAAATTAGTTACCTATTAATTACTGGATCTCTACACCACAGCTCTCCTGTGCGGAAGTCCACTCTTCGTTCCACTCGTCGATGATCTCATCGTAGGTCTTGGAGCCATCTGCTGCACACTCTACCAGCTCCTGCATCTTGGTCTCACCGTTGTTGTTGATGTTAAGACCACTTTCAGCGTTCAGCTCGTTTAACAGATCCTCTTCACCTTCGATCGCAGGCTCATCCACTACGAAGTCGATACCCTTGAATGCTGCGTAGAAATCCGGTAATCTGGTATCCTTGATAGCAACGGGAAGTCCGCCGCAGTCATAGGAGAAGCCGGATTCTTCTGCCATGAATTTCACGAAGCACAGTGCTGCTGCCTGGTTCTCTTCAGATGCATCTGCATTGATACCAAAGCTGTAGTCAGGGCCTACGGAAGCTGCCTGCTTACCGCTAGCTAAAGTAATAGGGAAAGGCATGTAAGCGATGTCGTCAGCGTGATCGCCGGCTTCCTTCATCTGAGGCACTGCCCAGGAGCCAAGAACCATGCAAGCGATCTGACCATTGTTGATCATACCCTTACAACCTTCCCAGTCCGTGGTGGAGTAGTCTTCCTCGGTAAGGCCTTCAGCAACTGCATCGTACATTACTTTGTATACGTTGTAAGCGCCTGTTCCGTCGCCGGGATCAGCAAAAGGATTGGCTGTGTGCAGTAACTTCTGGTTCATATAAGTGCTGTCTCCGGTAGCACTGCCGCTGATAGCGGGATCCCACTGGCCGCCCATTGCCCAGCCAGCTGCGTAGTTGGTGTACAGAGGAATGATGGAACTGTCATACTCTTTGATCTGCTTTAATGCTGCGATGAAATCTTCGGGAGTCTTAGGCATCTCAGTGATTCCTGCTGCTTCGAATACTGCCTTGTTATATACGATACCACCGCTAACACCTGCGGTGTAAGGAACACCGTATACAGTGCCTTCGTACATCTGGTTGTAGTAGTTCAGCTGTCCGTCCATCTCGGTAGTAGTTCCAAGAGGAAGGAAGTATGTGCTTAAGTCAGCCTTGTCAACTGCGGGGATAAACATAACATCGCCCCAGTCACCACCCTGCAGACGAAGCAGCGTATCACTTGCATAGTCGGTGATACCTTCAATATCAACAGTGATGTTTGGATACATCTCGTTGAATGCATCAATGTAAGTCTGGAAAGGAACTGCTGCGCCGTCCTCTAACAGGTCGGTACGGTTAGTCAGGACCTTAATGGTCGTGGTAATGTCGGTGTAATCCTCACCCAAAGTAAGCTCTGCGTAATTCAGGCTGGTAACCTCTGCAGGTGCTGCAACCTCGCTGGAAGCTTCTGCAGTTGCGGGAGTGGTGCTTGCTGCAGAACTCTCAGCGGCGCCGCCGTTGTCTGTGCTTCCACATGCTGCCATAGACAGTGCCATGACTGATGCTGTGGAAAGAGCTAAAAACTTTTTCATCTTCATAAGAAATCCTCCTACTTGTTTTTTGTTACATTTGATAGCGTTTACTGTTTTGTAACTTAATTTAATTATACATAATCATATTAATTAATCATCAACTATTCTTGTTTTTAATCTCTTATTCTTGCTATTTTCGTTATTATCTTCTATTTTCACAAGTTCTATGCCTATGTTTTGTACATATTATACAATTAAAGTAATTAATTTGAATTAAATTAGCTGATTTAATTAACTAATTTTGTTTTCTTTGCATCCTTTGTCATTGAAACAGCTCAAATAATGGCTTATAATGTATTTAAGCTTAATTAATTTTTTCAAAAAAGCATGTTTCTAGTGTGAAAAATAAATTTTTCACATGAAGTTTTGTTCCTGCACAAGCTGCTAAAGCAGCCGAAGTTTGAAGATTGCGGAAAGGCAAGGTTTTTGTATGAACATTTCCACCACTTTTCTCAATGCATTGAAGCACACTTCCTCCGATGTGGAGGGGCAGCGTTCCCCGGAGATCCTGCTGGGGCAGATCTATAAAGTATCCCTGGAAGACAAGAGCTTTTTACTGCCCCTGGCCGGTGGAGAATTCCGGCTCTCGGATCCTTTCTATTATGAATGGAACCCCTTTCCCTCATATCTGCTGCTTTACACCTTAGAGGGCAGTGCCGTCCTTACTACCCTGGGCAGCGAGGTGGTCCTGGATCACGAGCATCTGTTGTTCTTAGATTGCAGCCAGGGTTTCTCTCTCCGGCTGTTGCAGGGAAAGTGGCGTTTTCAGATGTTTTTCTTAAGTGGAGCGGAGCTTTCTTCTTATTATAGCATATTTCAGGCTGCTTTTACCTGTTGTTACCCGATTCCCATCGGCTCCTGCGTTTCACAGCGGATGCAGCAGCTGACCAAATTTTCATTCACCCCGACTCCTGCAGAGCAGATACAGCTTCACCGGGAACTGACCGACATGTTCGCAGAACTGATGCTGTCCGCCCTGTCCGTCTCCCGGGATGTGAAGCCCATTCCTGCTTATCTGCTGTCCATGAAAGCGGATTTTGAGGAAAACTATGCTGAAAATCACTCTTTAGAATACTTTGAGCAGACTTTGGGCATCAGCCGCTACCGTCTGTGTCGGGAATTTTCCGCTACATTCCATACTTCCCCGCTGCAATATCTTCAAGGGAAAAAAATAGAAGCAGCAAAATCACTGCTCCTATCTACGGATAATCCGATTCACGAGGTGGGGGCTATGGTAGGCATCGACAATACCAATCATTTCATCCACCTGTTCAAAAAGCACACTGGTGTCACACCCTTTGTCTACCGGCAGAACGCGCCGCAGTCTATACGTGAGACACACTGTCCTTCAGTACCAATCGGCCTTCCACCACGGTAACTCCGGACTTATAATTATCACTGGTAATCTTCTTGATCATATTATGAAGGGCTCTTCTCGCCATCTCTCCCATATCTACTTCATACGTAGTAATGCGGATGTCGCTGAGTCCGGGATACAGGTAGTTATCAAAACCTACCACGGAAATATCCTCCGGCACACGGTATCCGTGCTCATGCAGCCTGCGGATCAGAAAACTCGCCGTCAGATCACAGTTACACACAAAAGCCGTCGGCATCTCCTTTGGCAGCTGCAACAGCCGGTCCATATCAATCTTGCCCGTATGGATGTCGCGGTCTGCGATCGTCCAGTCCCCCCTCACCGCAACGCCGTGCTCCATCAGGGATTTCGTATACCCCAGATAGCGGTCCGTGATGGATCCCGTTGCAAGCAGGGTTCCCACATAGGCAATCTCCCTGTGTCCCATGTCGAACAGATAATTCGTCATGCGGTAAGCACCGTAATAGCTGTCCGAAATCACCGCATCCGTATCTGCCTTCTCGTCGCAGAAATCCATATACAGAA
>ERZ791603.1069-NODE-1069-length-22133-cov-9.537820_pt1 | contig 22133 bp, 17 predicted proteins | sample MGYA00509966_ERZ791603 | MGnify/ENA primary metagenome ERZ791603 (study PRJEB30046, sample SAMN00791931) | human gut metagenome | study: EMG produced TPA metagenomics assembly of the A metagenome-wide association study of gut microbiota in type 2...
CGGGGCTGAAAATGGATCTTGTACAATGATAAAAATTGCGCGCATTGCCGTGACGTTGGGTTTGCTTTCCTCCCTGGGAGCCCAGGCTTACGCGGCCGGGTTAGTGGTAAATGACAACGACTTGCGTAACGACCTGGCCTGGCTTTCCGATCGCGGGGTCATCCATCTGAGCCTGTCGACCTGGCCGCTGAGCCAGGAAGAGATCTCCCGGGCGCTAAAAAAGGCCAAACCGTCCTATTCTTCTGAACAAGTGGTGCTGGCGCGTATTAACCAGCGCCTGTCTGCCTTAAAAGCGGATTTCCGGGTTACCGGCTACACTTCAACCGATCAGCCGGGCACTCCGCAGGGGTTTGGTCAGACACAGCCGGCAGATAACTCGTTAGGCCTGGCGTTCAACAACAGCGGCGAGTGGTGGGATGTCCACCTCCAGGGCAACGTCGAAGGAGGGGAGCGGATCAGCAACGGCTCGCGCTTTAACGCCAACGGCGCATACGGCGCGGTGAAGTTCTGGAACCAGTGGCTCTCTTTTGGTCAGGTTCCGCAGTGGTGGGGACCTGGCTATGAAGGTAGCCTGATCCGCGGGGATGCGATGCGGCCGATGACCGGTTTCCTGATGCAGCGCGCAGAGCAGGCGGCGCCGGAAACCTGGTGGTTACGCTGGGTGGGGCCATGGCAGTACCAGATCTCCGCCAGCCAGATGAATCAATATACCGCTGTGCCACATACAAAAATTATCGGCGGTCGTTTTACTTTCTCACCTTTCCAGTCACTGGAATTAGGTGCTTCGCGCATTATGCAATGGGGCGGGGAAGGGCGTCCTGAGTCATTTAGCAGCTTCTGGGATGGCTTCACTGGCCATGATAATACCGGGACGGATAACGAACCGGGTAACCAGCTGGCCGGATTTGACTTTAAATTCAAACTCGAGCCGACTCTAGGGTGGCCGGTGAGTTTCTATGGGCAAATGGTCGGCGAGGATGAGTCTGGCTACCTGCCTTCCGCGAATATGTTCCTTGGTGGAGTGGAAGGGCACCACGGCTGGGGTAAGGATGCAGTGAACTGGTATCTGGAAGCGCATGATACACGTACAAATATGAGTCGAACCAATTACAGCTACCGTCACCATATTTATAAAGATGGATATTATCAGCAGGGTTATCCGCTGGGTGACGCAATGGGCGGTGATGGTCAACTCGTTGCCGGTAAGGTTGAGCTAATTACGGAGGATAACCAGCGCTGGAGTACGCGCCTGGTTTACGCCAAAGTTAACCCGGAGAATCAGTCGATCAATAAAGCATTCCCCCATGCCGATACCTTGAAAGGTGTACAGCTCGGTTGGAGCGGGGATGTGTATCAGTCGGTACGTTTGAATACATCACTGTGGTACACCAACGCGAACAACAGCGACAGCGATGACGTTGGGGCCAGCGCAGGGATAGAGATACCGTTTAGTTTATAAGGCTGAATGCTGAAAATAGGGGAGAGAGGGTGGTAGCGCTGCAGGACGCGGTCAGTTTTTTTCTCTCCGTAAGCCTGCAGGGAAGTAACGGCTAACACAGCTGCTCAGGAATTGGCAAATTTTGGTTTACTGATGATGTGACATTATGAAGAAAAAACTTGTTAGATTTTCGGCATTAGCATTGGCAATTGGGTTTTTATCGGGTTGTACAATCATCCCTGGTCAGGGATTAAACAGTCTGCGTAAGAACGTGGTTGAACTCCCAGATAGTGATTACGATTTGGATAAGTTGGTCAATGTATATCCGATGACACCAGGATTGATTGATCAACTTCGCCCAGAAACCGTTCTGGCTCGTCCCAATCCGCAACTGGATAACTTACTCCGTAGTTATGAATATCGCATTGGGGTAGGTGACGTACTGATGGTTACCGTATGGGACCACCCTGAACTAACTACTCCTGCAGGCCAATACCGCAGCGCCAGCGATACCGGCAACTGGGTTAACTCCGACGGTACCATTTTCTATCCTTATATCGGTAAAGTGCAGGTGGCGGGGAAAACGCTTAGCCAGGTACGCCAGGATATAGCTAGCCGTTTGACAACATATATTGAAAGTCCTCAAGTAGATGTAAGTGTGGCTGCATTTCGTTCGCAAAAAGCCTATGTGACAGGTGAGGTTACTAAATCAGGACAGCAGCCAATTACCAATATCCCATTAACGGTGATGGATGCCATTAATGCGGCAGGTGGGCTTGCACCTGATGCCGACTGGCGAAATGTTGTATTAACACATAACGGAAAAGACACAAAAATCTCATTATATGCATTAATGCAGAAAGGGGATTTGACCCAAAATCATCTGTTATATCCAGGCGATATTCTTTTTGTGCCGCGTAATGACGATCTAAAAGTATTTGTCATGGGTGAGGTTGGTAAACAAAGTACTTTAAAAATGGATCGCAGTGGTATGACAGTTGCTGAAGCCTTAGGAAATGCTGAAGGAATGTCGCAGGCCTTCAGTGATGCTACTGGGGTATTTGTTATTCGCCAGTTGAAGGGTGATAAGCAAGGTAAAATAGCTAACATTTACCAGCTAAATGCACAAGATGCTTCAGCAATGGTTCTGGGAACAGAATTTCAATTACAACCGTACGATATTGTTTATGTTACAACAGCACCATTGGTACGATGGAATCGTGTAATCTCGCAACTTGTACCAACAATTACCGGCGTTCATGACATGACAGAAACAGCAAAATTCATCAAGGATTGGCCATAGTAATGTTTGATTCAATATTAGTAATTTGTACTGGCAATATTTGTCGCTCTCCAATTGCTGAGAGAATGTTGCGTAAATGCTTACCTCATAAAAGAATTGATTCTGCTGGAGTTGGCGCAATGGTCGATAATCCAGCGGATGATATGGCAATATATATATCTAGTAAACATGGATTAAGTTTAACTGGTCACAAAGGTAGGCAGTTTTCTTCTTCAATGGCAAGAGAATATGAACTCATCTTAGTTATGGAGAATAAGCACATAGAAGAAATATCTAAGATAGCACCTCAAGCAAGAGGTAAGGTAATGCTATTAGGATATTGGATGAATTCAAAGCAAATACCCGATCCATATCGTAAAAGCGAGGAAGCATTTGAATCGGTATACCAACTGATAGAAAAATCTTGCGAACTATGGGCTGCTAAATTAGCAAAGTAATTCTGGGAAACATATAATGAACACAAAAGATAATAGGCAACAGCGTTCTGAAGCAAACGAACTTGAGCTTGGGCGTATCGTTGGTGAGCTTATCGATTGTAGAAAGCTTATTATTGGCATCACTACAGGGTTTACTGTTATCGCAGTATTGTACGCTTTAATGGCTACCCCTATCTATCAAGCAAATGCGCTTATTCAAGTCGAACAAAAGCAAGGCAATGCAATATTAAGTAGTTTGAGTCAGATGTTACCTGATGGTCAACTTCAGTCAGCTCCCGAAATATCATTATTACAATCACGAATGATACTGGGAAAAACAGTTGACGATTTGAATTTACAAACTCAAGTGGAAAAGGAATACTTTCCAATAATAGGGAAAGGTATCTCGAGAATCTTAAATAATAAAAATGAATCTATTAAAATAGATAAGTTGTATATTGAGAGAAAAGAAGATTCAACAGACCCTGAAATAATTATCACGATTAAGGATGATAAACACTTTACTGTTGAAGGTGATGGTTTTAAAGTGGATGGTATTAAAGGGGAAATGTTAGACAAGGATAAATTACGGATCTTAATCACTGAAATTAATGCTGAGCCGGGTGCAAGTTTTGAAGTAAAATATTTAAGCCGTCTAAAAGCAATAAATAATTTACTTGAGGCGTTTAACGTATCCGATCAAGGAAAAGATACGGGAATGCTAGGCCTGACTCTCACAGGTACAGATCCGAATTTAATATCTAAAACTTTAAATAGTATAGCTAATAATTATTTGGAACAAAATGTTGAGCGACAAGCAGCACAAGATGCGAAAAGTTTAGATTTCTTGAACCAGCAGTTGCCTAAAGTTCGCGCTGATTTAGATATTGCAGAAGATAAACTGAATTCTTATAGAAAAGAAAAAGATTCTGTTGACCTTTCTATGGAAGCTAAATCTGTTTTAGATCAAATAGTTAATGTCGATAATCAACTAAATGAATTAACATTTAGAGAAGCTGAGATTTCACAACTATACACCAAAGAACATCCAACATATAAAGCGTTGATTGAAAAACGGCAAACTTTGCAGCAAGAAAAAACTAAACTAAATAAACGCGTAAGCGGAATGCCATCAACTCAACAAGAAGTCCTGAGGTTAAGCCGTGATGTTGAATCAGGAAGAGCTGTATACCTACAACTTTTAAATCGTCAACAGGAACTAAGTATTGCAAAATCGAGCGCGATTGGGAATGTCAGAATTGTTGATGATTCAATTACAGATCCGAAGCCAATTAAGCCTAAAAAAATATTGATTTGCATAATCGGATTTATTCTGGGTCTCTTTTTTTCAGTCGCATTAATAATGTTGCGATTCCTTCTCAGAAGAGGTATTGAATCTCCAGAACAATTAGAAGAAATGGGAATTAATGTTTATGCAAGTATTCCGGTTTCTGAGTGGTTATTGAAAGCTTCAGATAAGAGGAAAAGGAAAAATAATGAATCAGATAAATTACTGGCAGTGGAGAATCCTACTGACTTGGCTGTTGAAGCTATAAGGAGTCTAAGGACTAGTTTGCATTTTGCTATGTTAGAGGCAAAAAATAATGTTCTAATGATTTCTGGTGCAAGCCCAAACGCAGGCAAAACATTCGTTAGTACCAATTTAGCCGCAACAATTTCGCTAGCAAATAAGTCAGTACTATTTATAGATGCGGATTTAAGGAAAGGCTATGTGCATAAAATGTTAGGTAACGAAGGCAAATCTGGCTTATCTGACATACTTTCGGGGCAGGCTAATGTCGAGGAAACAATTATCTCTGTACCCGATGGGCAATTCGACTATATAGGGCGCGGGCAAGTGCCTCCTAATCCTGCTGAACTTTTGATGCATCCACGGTTCGAAAAGTTGCTTGCTTGGGCATCTGCAAAATATGATTTAGTCATTATCGATACACCTCCAATTTTGGCAGTTACAGACGCAGCAATAATTGGTCGATATGCTGGAACCACACTACTTGTGGCACGGTTTGAATCTAATACAGTTAAAGAAATTGAAGTAAGTATAACGCGTTTTGAACAGAGTGGCGTCAACGTAAAAGGATGTATATTAAACGGAGTAGTCAAAAAAGCTAGTAGTTATTATGGGTATGGATACAACTACTATGGATACAATTATTCAAATAAATCTTAATATTTAATATTAACTTTAAACAAATTAGGCATGTTAATGAGCATGCCTAACAAGTTTTTATAGGTGATAAAGTGAACATTGTGTTATTTAATACGCTATATTATCCATATAGAATTGGCGGTGCTGAGGTTTCAGTTCAAATACTTGCTGAAGAATTAGTCGCTAAAGGAAATAATGTTACAGTAGTTTCTTTATCTGAAGGATTGAAACAGGAAAGAGATAATATTGGTGGTGTGAAAATCATAAAGTTACCAATAAAAAATCTCTATTGGCCATTTAATCAAAAGAAGCAAAGTAAATTTAAGAGATTATTATGGCATATAATTGATATTTATAACCCTGCATATATTAAAACTGTAAAAGATATTTTTACGGAAACAGAACCTGATGTTGTGCATACCAATAATCTATCAGGGTTTTCAACCTCAGTATGGGCCGTTGCTAAAAAAAATAAAATAAAAATAGTCCACACAGCAAGAGACTATTATCTCATGCACCCTAATTGTACACTTTTTAAAAACAATGAAAATATGAACGTTAAGTCTCTTAACGTAAAAGCATGGTCATTTTTTAAGAAGAAAAAAAGCGCAAAAATAGATGTTTTCATTGGAATCAGTGAGTTTATAACAAATCTACATAAAAATAATGGCTTTTTTAGAGAATCTTTATGTACAACAATATATAATCCCGTAGTGGTAAATGCTATCAAGCAAGGCGAAAACACTCAGTTAACAAATAAACGTGTAGGATTTATAGGGCGACTTAGTGAAGAAAAAGGATTTCTGGAATACTGCGAACTAGCTAAAAATAATCGAAATTATACTTTTTTTGCGGCTGGTAATTATATAAGTGAGAAAGAAAAGGAGAGGCTAAGTAAGTTTTCTAATGATGCCAATGTCAATGTCCTTGGGTATGTTCCGGTTGAAAAATTCTTTAATATGGTTGATATTGTGATACTACCCATAAAATGGAATGAACCTTTCGGAAGAGTGGTTGTTGAGAGTGTATTAGCAGGTAAACTAGTTATATCTAGAAAGGTTGGCTCTCTACCTGAGTTAAGTCAAATCCTGCCAAATATCAGATTGGTTGATTCGTTAATTGATGAGTTTGATGAAGTTGTTAATAGCGCTGTAATGTCAGAAGTTTCTGAAGATGTAAAAAAAATGTTTTCGCCAGATAATGTGGCAAATAAATATATTTCTGCATACAAAATGTAGTTTTTAACTACCAATAATATCAAGAGGAGCTGATGAATAAAAAAATTATCTTTCTCATAATAGCGTTAACTGTTACTTTTAGTAATAAAGGCTTGTCCTTTGAACGTGGTGTGTGTGCTCATTTTGATAGTTATTCAGAAGATCCGGTAGTTTACTTAAAGGCATTAAAACAAATCGGTGCAAGTTCAATAAGAGTTGATTATCAATGGAATAAAATTGAACGAACCAAAGGTAAGTATGTTGTTTCGAGGCCTTTAGAGAAAACGGATGCTGCTATTAACCAATCATCGTTATACGGTCTAAATAATCTCCTTATTTTAGATTATGGTAATTCTCTATACGATAATGGAGGATATCCAACGACCAGAGATGGTATCAATGCATTTGCTAATTATACAAAATGGGTTGTAAAAAAAAATAAAGGTAAGATTAAATATTATGAAGTATGGAATGAATGGAAGAATGGCACTGGCATGCCGCCAGCAATGAAAAACACAGGCACTGCAAAAGGATATTTTGAAATTGTAAAAAGAGTTAGTCGTATCATCAAAGAAAATGATCCCAATGCTATTATTCTGGCTGGATCATTTAATCCTCTTACCGACAGTGATAACGCATGGTTCTATGAATTGTTAGAACTAGGAATACTTGATTATATTGATGGTATATCAATCCATCCGTATTCTTACAAAAATGAAAACATTCAATTGAGGACTGCTGCAGCAAACTTAAATGCAATTGATCAATTTTATGATAAATTAACAAACATTGCTAATAGAAAAACTGCTATCTATATTACAGAAATTGGAATACCAAATTATGATGGAATAGGAGGTGTCAATGAAATTGAATCCTCTATTTTCCGAAAAAATTATATTAAATTAGCGTCAGAACGCTCATATATCAAAGGCGTATGGTGGTATGATTTAAAAGATGATGGAACTAATAAATCTTTTAATGAGCACAATTTTGGAATTTTTAAAGCCAACATGACTTTGAAAAAGAATACTGACGAGAATTTATCTTTAAAAAATTAAAGTATACATTCACATTAAAGTTTTATCTATTATATGACAATGACATTATGAAAACAATATATGAGTCAAAGAGTAACGAAATTAATAATAAAAGTAATTTACTAACCGTAGTAAGTTTATTTTTTTATATTTTACTATTCTTTGCTGTCAATGATGGATTACGAGATACGTTTTCAAAAAACTATTTCCCATTGTCATTTCTAAGAGATATGTCTATTTTTTTTGGCGGGCTATTTTGCTTCTTTGTGATAAGGAAAACGCCATTAACCAAAAAGGCGATCTTTTTACTCATTCCACTCATAATGATCTGTACATATTCTTTGATCACAACATTGCTAGTAAACCAAAATGATGTGTATGTGCGAAATCTTACAACTGGTGGAGGGCTTGGATTTTGGATGAAGGCACTAGGGACAATTTTTTGCTTTTTTATTATATATATTTATATAAATAACTTTCATTTATCAAAAGTTATTAATTCTTATATATATTTTTCATTCTTTTATTCATTGTTGACAATTACTATAATTTTCTTTTTTCCATCATATTATCATAGTCTCCCCTCAAGGAACTGGTATGGAAGACTATCAATTGGCTATCCTACACAAGATGTATTTGTATTAGCACTTTCATTGTTTTTTTTGTTACATTCAACGATTTCCAAGGGTTTTAAAATACTAATTTTTATAACGAATGTTATTTGCCTAATGATGCAAAACAATGCCACAGGCTATGTTTTATTGGCAACCGTATTCATTCTTACTTTTATTAAAGGTAAAATGCATGTCAAGTTTGTATCAATTGTTTTCTTTTTTGTCATAATAGTTAGCGTGTATTACTTCTATAATAATTATTATTTATTCGACACATTTGGACAGTTATTAAAATTAAAAATTGATTCCTTAATTTATGGTACTGCGGACAGTTCTTCAATTGATGAAAGACTTCTTCAAGTAACTAATACAATGAGAACGATATATTCTGATCCCATTTATTTTTTAGTAGGGTATGGTGGCTTAGGCGGATTCGCTGTGGAGTCAGGAGCATATTCTATTATCGGTTTCTCTGGGTTCATTGGTATGACAATTTATGTGTTCATATTACTTTACGCTTTATACTATACAATTAGAGAAAGAGATTTTTTTATGTTTGGTGTAATTGTATTATATATATTGGGAAGTGTTTCAATTAGTTCTTTATATCTTACATCAACATCATGGATATATGCATTTATTCTTGCATATCTATCTCTGAATGCAAGAACGAATATTGAAGTATGAGGATTAATTTTAAATAAAATATATCTGAGTAAAGCCGGTTTCCTAATACACATCATATGAATCATGGAATTATTATGTTAGAAAACAATATAAGTGTTGGAATAGTTGCTGATTGGTTAGTTACGTATGCAGGGGCTGAACGTGTTGTAAAAGAGATGATAGAATTGTTCCCTGATTCTGATGTCTATTCTATTGTGGACTTCTTATCTGATGAAGCTAGGGCTAATTTTAATCACAAGAAGTCCACAACAACCTTTATACAGCATTTACCGAAAGCGAAACAGAAATACCAAACTTATCTACCACTGATGCCATTAGCAATAGAACAGATCGATGTATCAAAACATGATGTCGTTTTGTCAAGTAGCCATGCCGTAGCAAAGGGTGTTTTGACTGGACCAGATCAATTACATATCAGTTATGTGCATTCACCTATCCGATACGCATGGGACTTACAGCATCAGTATCTAAAAGAAGCCAAACTAGATAAAGGGCTCAAAGGTTTACTAGCTAAGTATTTACTTCATAAGATTAGAATGTGGGATGTGAGAACTTCAAATGGAGTTGATCATTTTATTGCGAACTCAAAATTTATCTCAAGGCGTGTAAAAAAAGTCTATGGTAGAGATGCGGATGTTATTTATCCTCCTGTCGAAGTAGAGCGGTTTGATTTTAATGACAACAAAGAGGATTTTTATTTAACGGCTTCACGCATGGTGCCTTATAAAAGAATGGATCTCATAGTTGAAGCTTTCGCTAACATGCCGGATAAAAGATTAGTGGTCATTGGTGATGGCAGTGAAATGCCCAAGGTAAAGAAAAAAGCAGCATCTAATATTGAAATTTTAGGCTATCAACCTGATCAGGTTCTTCATGACTATATGAGGAGAGCAAAAGCTTTTGTTTTTGCAGCAGAAGAAGATTTTGGGATTACACCAGTTGAAGCACAAGCGTGTGGAACACCTGTTATTGCATATGGCAAAGGAGGTGTGCTTGAAACGGTGAGACCCTATGGAATAAGCAACCCAACAGGGCTCTTCTTTGAAAGGCAATCTATATCTTCCTTAGTTGAGACAGTTAAAAAATTTGATAAAATCCAGAATTTAATATTACCTTCAGATTGTAAAGAAAATTCACAATCTTTTTCTTCCGACCGCTTTAAAAGAGAACTCAATACATATATAGAGCAGAAATGGAAATTTTTTTCAGATAAGAAAAAAATAGAATACTAATTCTTAGCTGAACGTTATGAATGAGTTATAGATGTCTAAACAAAGAAATTTGGACCGAATATGAGTAAACTACATCATAGAACGAAGTCAAAGACTAATGCATCATTGATATCAATACTACAAAGATTCTCCGACATAATTATGATATTTATGGGGATGTATATTACAAATGCAATATATCAAAAAATGTATGATTCTACTGCATTAATAAATAGCCTGATTGTACTTGTTTGTTTCCAGATGATTGGTGGTATTACAGATTTTTATAGATCCTGGCGCGGGGTGAAAATTTCTACGGAATTGAAGATTATAATTCAAAATTGGACATTAAGTATTGTATTTACGTCAGGTATTTTATCATTTCTAGCAGGTAATGATTTAGAAATAGAGTTTTTCTTTTGTTGGTATATTATTGTAAGCCTTTTCCTTATTGTCAGTCGTTTTTCCATTCGGGCACTAATGAATGTTATTAGGAAATTAGGCTATAACACGCGTATTGTAGCTCTAGCGGGAAATATACCTGTTGGTATTAATCTGATGAAAAGTTTTGCCGAGGAACCATGGCTTGGATTAAAAGTAAAAGGTATTTACTGTGATTGCCCCCCAACGAACTCAATAGGTCTACCTTATAGTGGGAAATATGAGGATTTAATATGCGAAGCCCGTAAAGGAGAGATTGACAGGATATATATAGCAATGGATATGCAGGACGATAAAAAATTAAAGAAATTAGTAAAAGGATTGGCTGATACCACATGTTCTGTATTGCTAATTCCTGATATCTTCACATTTAACATCCTTCAATCACGTACTGAAGAAGTTAATGGTGTCCCTGTTGTACCGTTATTCGACACTCCCCTAAACGGCATAAACAGTGTTTTGAAAAGACTGGAAGATATTGTCCTTTCTTTGATAATTTTGATATTAATATCCCCTGTATTGATAGTCATTGCATGCATAGTAAAATATTCCTCCAAAGGACCTATTTTATTCCGACAAACGCGGTATGGGATGGACGGAAAATCTATACAAGTATGGAAATTCAGGACTATGGTTGTACAAGAGAACGGCAATGTTGTTACGCAGGCGGTACGTGGAGATGTGCGTGTTACTAATGTTGGGCGGTTTTTAAGAAGAACATCACTTGATGAGTTACCGCAGTTTTTTAATGTTTTATTTGGTAGCATGTCTATTGTTGGGCCGAGACCCCACGCGGTGGCTCATAATGAGCAATATAGAACATTAATTGAAGGGTATATGCTTAGGCATAAAGTTAAACCAGGAATTACAGGCTTAGCACAAATTAAAGGATGGAGGGGGGAAACTGATACACTTGAAAAAATGCAAAAACGAGTGGAGTATGATCTTGAATACATTCGTGAGTGGAGTTTATGGTTGGATTTAAAAATTATATTTTTGACGGTGTTTAAAGGGTTCGTCAATAAATCAGCATATTAATACATGTGAGACAGAAATGAAAAATAATATTTACATTGATACCAGATGGAAAAATGCTGGAGGTATTGGTACATTTTTTGAGGGAGTTAACAATATAAATCAGTATACACCTTTACCATTCAGCGGTAGCCCCGCGTCACCAATAGATACATTCAGGATGGCGTTCCAGTTGAGGAACATAAAAAAAGGAGTGGTTTTTTTGCCGGGTTATATTTCTCCTTTTAAAACAAGACTTCCATACGCTGTAACAGTTCATGATTTAAATCACTTAGATCGACCAGAAAACAGTAGCCCTTTAAAAATAGCTTATTATAACACCTTTCTCAAAAGAGGCTGTTTGCATGCGGAATATGTATTTACTGTTTCCGAATTCTCTCGTAAAAGAATTATTGAATGGGCAGGCATCGAGCCAAGTAAAGTCGTGAATGTCGGAAATGGTGTATCACCAAAGTTCCAACCAGAAGGTGAGAGAATAAATTTAGGATATGAGTATATATTATGCGTAAGTAATAGAAAAGGACATAAAAACGAATTTGGTACTCTAGAGGCCTTTAAACATGCAGATATTGACGAAAGTATTAAGTTAGTCTTTACAGGAAAAGCTAACTCTGAAATCTTAGAAAAAATAAATTTATTAAAACTTAGTAATAGAGTGGTCTTCACTGGTTTTATTCCTGAAACTGAACTTCCAAAATTATACCGATCTGCAAAGGCTTTAATCTTTGTGTCATTTTATGAAGGGTTCGGCTTGCCTGTAATTGAGGCGATGGCTAGCGGTGTACCGGTGGTCACTTCAAATACATCTTCTCTAGGTGAGATTTCTGGTGATGCTGCTCTATTAGCTAATCCAAATGATACAATGGATATTTCAAAAAAACTCACTCAAGTCATAAATGATTTTAATGTCGCTAAATCATTAATGGCAAAAGGATTAGTTCATTCGAAAAAATATACATGGCACAAAACAGCAAAACTTATTGATGATTATCTTAACAAGATACATATATAAATAGTAAACTATTATCTTACTTAATAAGGCTGTTAATTAATGAGTCAAACTATGCGTGAAAGTTGGGTCGACTATGCTAAGGGAATAGGTATCCTACTGGTTGTCTTTGGACATGTTAATAGAGGATTGCAAGCAGCTGGAATTATTATGCCATCAAAACTTTATCATTTGGTTGATAGTATAATATATTCTTTCCACATGCCTTTGTTTTTTTCTGTCTGGCTTGTTTTTTATTAAGTCGATTGAGAAGAAAGGAAAATTGCTTCTTTTCATTGATAAATTTAAAACGATTGCTTATCCTTATTTAGTATGGTCACTACTTCAAGGCACGATTGAGGTTTTATTGTCAAGGTTTACAAACTCAAAGACCTCGTTTACCGATCTGTTGATGCTATTTTCACATCCGCGTGCGCAATTTTGGTTTTTATATGCTCTTTTGATGATATTTGTACTATCAATCATAATATACTCAAAACGATTTTTTGAACGCGGCATAATAGTTTTGTTCGTTATTTTTTCTTGCGTGTATATATATAGTGATAAAATTGGAACTGTCTATAATATCAATTATATCAATCAATATATGGTTTTTTTTGTTTTAGGGGTATTTTTTAATAAATTTAAGTTAGATGATTTTTTTCTAAGCAATTAAGCGGACATTATTTATTTGCGATAGCTGTGTTTTTATTCATGGCATTTCTTTATTCGCAATATTATTTTCACTTTGAATTAAAATTGCATTATTTCAATATTGGAATTGCTAGTTTATGTCTCGCATTTATATCAATTTTTTTCATTGTTTCTGTATCGTTAGCAATAGGTCGTATTCATTTCCCGTTACTATCGCTTCTAGGAGAAATGAGTATGATTATTTATTACATATCTTAGTTGCTAGTGGTTCAAGAGTGATTTTAATGAAAGTTCTTCATGTTAATGATTGGATTGCACATCTGACGATTGGTTTGCTTGCGGGTATAATTATTCCCATTCTCATTTATCAATACATTAAAAATACTAAGCTTAAGTACTTGTTTTCTCTTTAAGATATACGGGGCGTATAAAATGATTAAGAATATTTACTATTTTCCTGCAAATAGTGGTTCAAATAGTTATCCAGCGCGAATAAAAGAGATTTTATCGAAGTTTAGTATTGTTCATGATTTATATTTTAGCCTTCTTATTAAAGAGTTGGTGAAACTAAATTTTACACGATATGATATCGTAATTGTAAACTGGTTAGAATCGGGAATAATTAAGAAAAATGGTAAATTGTCTTTTTCTGGTGTGATTAAGGTTTTTATTAAATTAGCCTTATTGAAGGCAAAATTTAAAAAAAATAATATTTGTCCAGCACAATAAATATCCACACAATACAAATATTAGGTTTATCAAAGTAGCTACAAGAATCGTTAATTTGATAGCTTCATTCTCTGATCATGTGATAATCCATTCTCCTGTTGTTTGTGGTAATAAATATCATTATATTCCCCATCCTTTATTTATTTATCCTATTAAGTCTACTGAGGATAGTGCCTGCTCTTTTTCTAATGATAATTATTATATTTTTGGGCGAGTTGTAAAATATAAAAAGTATGAAGATGTTATTAGTGCATTCCCCGCCAATAAAAATCTAATAATTATGGGATCATGTGAAGATGATGAATATAAAATAATGATACAAGAACTATGTAAAAATAGAAAAAATGTTACTTTATGCCTGAATATATTTCAGACGAAAAAGCAAAGGAATTACTTTCTACAGGTGCTGCTTTAATCATTAGCCATTCTGATGAGGATATGATTGTATCCGGAAGTTTCTTTTACGGTTTGACAATTGGTATTAAGATATTAGCAATAAATACACCATTTTTAGGTTGGGCAAGTTCTGTTTTACAAAGAGACGTAATAGAGACCTTTGATGATTTAGATTCTATGATGCATCATATTAAAACTGCTCAAAAAGGACAATCATCACGTTATTCATTTCAATCAATAGAGGATGTTAATAAATATTTTGGTGATATAAGTATTGAATCTAAGTTTATGAGTTTATTAGATATTAATGAGAAGAAGTAATATGTTATGAGAAACCAATAATGAATTTAATTAATAGCGCAAAATGGGTTGCCTTTTCTCAGTTCTTCAAAGTTATTGTTCAGTTAGTAAATATTGTTTATCTGGCAAGATTAATACCCCCTAGTGAATATGGTATTATGGCCATGGCTTTGGTTGTAATTAACTTCGGACTATTAATAAGAGACTTGGGTACTGCCGCTGCAATTATCCAACGGAAAGAAATTGATGATGGTATTATTAATTCGATTTTCTGGTTGAATTTATTTATGGGGCTTTTTATTGCTGTTGCTATAATTTTTGCCTCTCCATTAATAGCAAGCTTTTTTCATACCCCCAAACTGATTTATGTATTATTATTGATTTCTTTAATATTTCCAATATCTAGTAGTTCAGCTGCTCACCTTGCTCTTTTGGAACGAGCATCGAAATTCCGTGTTATTTCCTTGATTGAAATTTTTTCAGCATTGATAGGTTTGATATCTGCATTAATTTTGGCCTATCAAGGATATGGTGTTTATAGCCTAGTTATTCAAACGATCGTCCTAAATGTAATTTCAACGATTCTTTTTTGGAAAATATCTAAATGGCGACCTCAGTTGTCTATGATGTTCAAATTTTCAGGGTTAAAACAAATAGTTGGATTTAGCGTTAATCTTTCTTTATTTAATTTTGTTAATTATTTTTCAAGGAATACAGATAGTTTCATTATAGGACGCTTTATGCCATCTTCAGTTCTTGGTGCATACAGCCTCGCCTATAGAGTCATGCTTTTTCCTTTACAGAGTCTTACATTTGTTGTATCGCGATCGCTTTTGCCAATTTTAAGTCATCATCAAAATGATAATGCGATTATAAGGAAAACCTACTCCAATTGTGTATTCTCGATTTTATATCTTGTAGTACCGTTGATGAGCGGGCTTGCTTATTTAAGTTCACCTTTTGTATCTGTAATTTTTGGGAATCAATGGACCTTAACTGCAGAAATTTTGAAATGGTTAGCGCCAACCGCAATTATTCAAGCAGTGCTTAGTAGTACTGGGACAGTTTTCATTGCCAAGGGTCGCACTGATTTATTACTCAAATTAGGCATTTTGGGTACTTTTCTATATGTCCTCTCTTTTTTAATTGGTGTTAATTTTGATATTATCACATTTTCTAAGTTGTATTTTATAGCTAATGTATTAAATTTTTTTCCTGCAATGATTCTAATGATGCGATTAATCGAAGGGTCACTCTTTACTTTGCTTAATAAATGTTTTGTAATATTTTTTATTAATTTCGGAATGCTGGCCTTTTTATACTTTATTGATGGTTTGGATTTCATAAATGCAATTAATGAGCAAGTTGTTTATTTAATATTAATGATTTCTTTAGGTGGAGGGTTTTATGTTTTGTCATCTGTTTTACTTATTGGTAAATTAAGAAGGTTCCTGTTGGCACGTTTTGTTAATTAATACTTTCGGTATAATGTTGAGTTGGATTTGTTGTGTTCTTATTACCAAGGTATTTGTATTAAATTTCATTTATATGTCTTACATGAACGTAATCTCCTATGCGTGCTTACATTCTTGAGTTAGGATATAGAGTGATTTTCGTTCTAAGTAGTTGTAAAAATCCTTATATTGATAGGAGAATGTAATGTCCAAGCAACAGATCGGGGTTGTCGGTATGGCTGTGATGGGGCGTAACCTTGCGCTGAACATCGAAAGCCGAGGTTATACCGTCTCCGTTTTCAACCGCTCCCGTGAAAAGACCGAAGAAGTGATTGCCGAGAATCCAGGCAAGAAACTGGTTCCTTACTACACAGTACAAGAGTTCGTTGAATCCCTCGAAACACCTCGTCGTATCCTGTTAATGGTGAAGGCCGGGGCTGGCACCGACAGCGCCATCGATTCCCTGAAGCCTTACCTCGATAAAGGCGACATCATCATTGATGGCGGCAATACCTTCTTCCAGGACACTATTCGCCGTAACCGTGAACTATCTGCCGAAGGTTTCAATTTTATCGGCACCGGTGTCTCCGGCGGTGAAGAAGGGGCTCTGAAAGGCCCTTCCATCATGCCTGGTGGGCAGAAAGAAGCCTATGAGCTGGTTGCTCCAATTCTGAAGCAGATCGCGGCGGTTGCTGAAGACGGTGAGCCATGTGTGACCTATATCGGTGCTGATGGTGCTGGCCATTATGTGAAGATGGTTCATAATGGTATCGAGTATGGTGACATGCAACTGATTGCTGAAGCCTATGCGCTGTTGAAAGGCGGTCTGGCACTTTCCAACGAAGAGTTGGCGCAAACCTTCACCGAATGGAACGAAGGCGAGTTAAGCAGCTACCTGATCGACATTACCAAAGATATCTTCACCAAAAAGGATGAAGAAGGTAAATACCTCGTTGATGTCATTCTTGATGAAGCTGCAAACAAAGGTACAGGTAAGTGGACCAGCCAGAGCTCACTGGATCTCGGCGAACCTCTGTCTCTGATCACCGAGTCTGTATTTGCTCGCTATATTTCTTCGCTTAAAGACCAGCGTGTTGCCGCGTCGAAAGTACTGAGTGGTCCGCAGGCCCAGCCGGCCGGTGATAAAGCTGAATTTATCGAAAAAGTGCGTCGCGCGTTGTACCTCGGTAAAATCGTTTCCTATGCTCAGGGCTTCTCCCAGCTGCGTGCTGCTTCTGATGAATACAACTGGGATCTTAACTACGGCGAAATCGCTAAGATTTTCCGCGCTGGCTGCATCATTCGTGCGCAGTTCCTGCAAAAGATCACCGATGCTTATGCGCAAAACGCTGGCATTGCTAACCTCCTGCTGGCGCCGTACTTCAAACAGATCGCTGATGACTATCAGCAAGCGCTGCGTGATGTGGTGGCTTATGCCGTGCAGAATGGTATTCCGGTACCGACGTTCTCTGCCGCAATTGCCTACTATGATAGCTACCGTTCCGCAATTCTGCCGGCTAACCTGATTCAGGCTCAGCGTGATTACTTTGGCGCGCATACTTACAAGCGTACCGATAAGGAAGGTGTATTCCATACCGAGTGGCTGGAATAATTTTTCCTGCAGTCAGGCCATTTGGCCTGACTGTTTAAATATTCATACCTAATTTTAAAAAATTAACTAAATTACTTCTTTCAGCAAATAATTTAAATATTTTATTCTCAAGCATTTTAAGAATTTGCCATATTTATTATCTTGTGCTCCTATATTAGTCTGCTTCTGGCCTCAGTAAATTACTGGGTGTTTAATAACAGGGTTTTTAATTAAAGGAAATTAATATGTTACTTCCTGTGATAATGGCTGGTGGTACCGGCAGTCGTCTCTGGCCGATGTCTCGCGAGCTTTACCCGAAACAGTTCCTCCGCCTGTTCGGGCAGAACTCCATGCTGCAGGAAACCATCACCCGACTCTCGGGCCTTGAAATCCATGAACCGATGGTCATCTGTAACGAAGAGCACCGCTTCCTGGTGGCCGAACAGCTGCGCCAGCTCAACAAGCTGTCCAACAACATTATTCTTGAGCCGGTCGGGCGCAACACCGCCCCGGCCATCGCCCTGGCGGCCCTTCAGGCCACCCGTCACGGCGATGACCCGCTGATGCTGGTCCTCGCCGCCGACCATATCATCAATAACCAGCCGGTCTTCCACGACGCCATCCGCGTCGCCGAGCAGTATGCCGATGAAGGCCATCTGGTCACCTTCGGTATCGTGCCGAACGCCCCGGAAACCGGCTACGGCTACATCCAGCGCGGCGTGGCCCTCACCGACAGCGCCCATACTCCGTACCAGGTGGCCCGCTTCGTGGAGAAGCCGGACCGCGAGCGCGCCGAGGCTTACCTCGCCTCCGGGGAGTACTACTGGAACAGCGGCATGTTTATGTTCCGCGCCAAAAAATACCTTTCCGAGCTGGCCAAATTCCGCCCGGATATCCTCGAAGCCTGCCAGGCCGCGGTGAATGCCGCCGACAACGGCAGCGACTTCATCAGCATTCCGCATGACATTTTCTGCGAGTGCCCGGACGAGTCCGTGGACTACGCGGTGATGGAGAAAACCGCCGACGCGGTGGTGGTCGGTCTCGATGCCGACTGGAGCGACGTCGGCTCCTGGTCCGCCCTGTGGGAGGTCAGCCCGAAAGATGAACAGGGTAACGTCCTCAGCGGCGACGCGTGGGTGCACAACAGCGAAAACTGCTACATCAACAGCGACGAGAAGCTGGTGGCGGCCATCGGTGTGGAGAACCTAGTGATTGTCAGCACCAAGGACGCCGTGCTGGTGATGAACCGCGAGCGTTCCCAGGACGTGAAGAAGGCGGTTGAGTTCCTCAAGCAGAACCAGCGCAGCGAGTACAAGCGCCACCGCGAGATTTACCGTCCCTGGGGCCGCTGCGACGTGGTGGTCCAGACCCCGCGCTTCAACGTCAACCGCATTACGGTGAAACCGGGCGGCGCCTTCTCGATGCAGATGCACCACCACCGCGCCGAGCACTGGGTCATCCTCGCCGGCACCGGCCAGGTGACGGTCAATGGCAAGCAGTTCCTGCTGACCGAGAACCAGTCCACCTTTATTCCGATTGGCGCCGAGCACAGCCTGGAAAACCCGGGCCGTATTCCGCTGGAAGTGCTGGAGATCCAGTCGGGGTCGTACCTCGGCGAGGACGACATTATTCGTATTAAAGACCAGTATGGTCGTTGCTAATTTTATTCGGGACAAACGTAGAATGACACAGTTAACATGCTTTAAGGCTTATGACATCCGTGGTGAACTGGGCGAGGAGCTGAACGAGGACATCGCCTACCGTATCGGCCGCGCCTACGGCGAATTTCTGAAACCCGGGAAGATAGTGGTGGGGGGCGATGTGCGCCTCACCAGCGAGTCGCTGAAGCTGGCGCTAGCCCGCGGGCTGATGGACGCCGGCACCGACGTGCTGGATATCGGCCTGAGCGGCACGGAAGAGATTTACTTCGCCACCTTCCACCTCGGGGTGGACGGCGGTATCGAAGTGACGGCGAGCCACAACCCGATGAACTACAACGGCATGAAGCTGGTGCGCGAGAACGCGAAGCCCATCAGCGGCGACACCGGCCTGCGGGATATCCAGCGCCTGGCGGAGGAGAACCAGTTTCCGCCGGTGGACCCGGCGCGTCGCGGGACCCTGCGCCAGATATCGGTGCTGAAGGAGTACGTCGACCACCTGATGGGCTACGTGGACCTGGCGAACTTCACCCGTCCGCTGAAGCTGGTGGTGAACTCCGGCAACGGGGCGGCGGGGCACGTGATTGATGAAGTGGAGAAACGCTTCGCGGCGGCCGGGGCGCCGGTGACCTTTATCAAGGTGCATCACCAGCCGGACGGCCATTTCCCGAACGGTATCCCGAACCCGCTGCTGCCGGAGTGCCGCCAGGACACCGCCGACGCGGTGCGTGCGCATCAGGCGGACATGGGGATCGCCTTTGACGGCGACTTCGACCGCTGCTTCCTGTTCGATGACGAGGCGTCGTTTATCGAGGGGTACTACATTGTCGGCCTGCTGGCGGAGGCGTTCCTGCAGAAGCACCCGGGGGCGAAAATCATTCACGACCCGCGTCTGACGTGGAACACGGTGGACATCGTGACCCGCAGCGGCGGCCAGCCGGTGATGTCGAAGACCGGGCATGCGTTCATCAAGGAGCGGATGCGCCAGGAAGACGCCATCTACGGCGGGGAGATGAGTGCGCACCATTACTTCCGCGACTTCGCCTACTGCGACAGCGGGATGATCCCGTGGCTGCTGGTGGCGGAGCTGCTGTGTCTGAAGAACAGTTCGCTGAAATCGCTGGTGGCGGACCGCCAGGCGGCGTTCCCGGCGTCGGGGGAGATCAACCGCAAGCTGGGGAATGCGGCGGAGGCGATAGCCCGCATCCGGGCGCAGTATGAGCCGGCGGCCGCACACATCGACACAACGGACGGTATCAGTATTGAATACCCTGAGTGGCGCTTTAACCTGCGCACGTCCAATACCGAGCCGGTGGTGCGTCTGAACGTTGAGTCCAGAGCGGATACTGCGTTAATGAATGCAAAAACCGAAGAGATTTTAGCTCTTCTCAAGTAATGCATTATCCATAATGGAAGCCATAGGGTCAGATTTTAATCGTATTTTTGACCTTATGGCTTATTCTTGACATCCCACTGGTCAAAGCGTAAAACCGCGCACAGCATTATTAAAATTCGTGGCTAGCCGCCATTACCCAGTTAACTGATTAAAGTGTAATCGAATGAAAATTACTATTTCCGGTACAGGTTATGTTGGTTTATCGAACGGTATCCTGATTGCGCAAAACCACGAAGTGGTGGCCCTGGATATCGTACAGGCCAAAGTGGATATGCTTAACCAGAAGATCTCTCCGATTGTGGATAAAGAGATTCAGGAATATCTGGCAGAAAAACCGTTAAATTTCCGTGCCACCACGGATAAGCACGACGCCTATCGTAATGCGGACTACGTGATCATTGCGACGCCGACCGATTATGATCCCAAAACTAACTACTTCAACACCTCTACGGTGGAAGCGGTTATTCGCGATGTCACAGAGATCAACCCGAACGCGGTGATGATCATTAAATCGACCATCCCGGTGGGGTTCACCCGCGATATCAAAGAACGTTTAGGGATTGATAATGTTATTTTCTCTCCGGAGTTCCTGCGTGAAGGACGTGCGCTGTACGACAACCTGCACCCGTCGCGTATTGTCATTGGTGAGCGCTCTGCGCGTGCCGAACGTTTTGCTGATCTGCTGAAAGAAGGCGCGATCAAGCAGGATATCCCAACCCTGTTTACCGACTCCACCGAAGCGGAAGCGATCAAACTGTTCGCTAACACCTATCTGGCGCTGCGCGTTGCCTATTTCAACGAGCTCGACAGCTATGCTGAAAGCCAGGGGCTGAACAGCAAACAGATTATCGAAGGGGTATGCCTGGATCCGCGTATCGGCAACCACTACAACAACCCGTCCTTTGGCTATGGCGGCTACTGCCTGCCGAAAGATACCAAGCAGCTGTTGGCGAACTACGAATCGGTCCCGAACAATATCATCGCGGCTATCGTCGATGCCAACCGTACCCGTAAAGACTTTATCGCGGATTCTATTCTCGCTCGTAAGCCGAAAGTGGTGGGTGTGTATCGCCTGATCATGAAGAGTGGTTCAGACAACTTCCGCGCCTCTTCTATTCAGGGCATTATGAAGCGCATCAAGGCGAAAGGTATTCCGGTTATTATCTATGAACCGGTGATGCAGGAAGATGAGTTCTTCAACTCCCGCGTCGTGCGCGACCTGAATGCCTTCAAACAAGAGGCGGATGTGATCATTTCCAACCGTATGGCGGAAGAGCTAGCGGATGTCGCAGATAAGGTTTATACCCGCGATCTGTTTGGCAACGATTAATCCTGTCTGTCTGGGCTTTGTTGAATAAATCGAACTTTTGCTGAGTTGAAGGATCAGATCACGCATCT
>ERZ791603.1086-NODE-1086-length-21963-cov-10.465994_pt1 | contig 21963 bp, 19 predicted proteins | sample MGYA00509966_ERZ791603 | MGnify/ENA primary metagenome ERZ791603 (study PRJEB30046, sample SAMN00791931) | human gut metagenome | study: EMG produced TPA metagenomics assembly of the A metagenome-wide association study of gut microbiota in type 2...
TGCTGCGCCGCGTCTATGCGTGCGCGCGCATCCGCCGCTGCCTGCTTCTTTATCGCCGCGGCCCGTTCCTCCGCCGCCGCGATGCGTTCAATCATGGTTGCCAAGGCATTTTCCTCCTTTTGCTTATAATTATGCCATAAGCAGCGCTTATTATAAAGAGCTGCCATATATGGCATATCAGTGCATGCTCCGTTGCATAAACCCGATGTTAAGGCAACTATGCCTATTATCATTATACTTAACGGAATGTTTATTTGCAAGCGGCTAAAGCCGTGTTTTATCGTTTGTTATGTATTTATCGGCGAATGCTCCCGTTAAGCCTGCGATTTAGGGGAGCTTTACGTTTGTGTATAAATAATAACGCCTTATTATAAGCATTTGCTATATTTCGGTTGCTTAGCCCTTTTCGCCCAAAGCGTGCTATGCTATAATATATATTTATGTGTAAATATATGCCGGGAAGGTGAGAACGATGGCGATAGACGAACGCGAAAGGCCGGTGCTGGAGCTGCTTGACGAAATGGGCATACAGTACCGCCGCTACGAGCATCCCTGTGCGCGCACGATGCACGACTGCGAAGGCATAGGCGCGGACATAGGGGCGCAGCATTTTAAGAATCTGTTTTTGTGCAACCGCAGCGGCACAAAATTTTATCTTTTGCTGATATGCGCGGACAAGCCGTTCAGGACGGGGGATGTTTCAAGGCAGCTTGGTTCGTCGCGGCTGAGCTTTTGCTCCGATGCGCAGCTTATGGACAAGCTGGGGCTTGTTGCGGGCAGCGTAACGCCTATGGCGCTTTACCGCGAAAGCGCAAGGGACGTTGTGGTGGCTATTGACGAGGATATTTTTGATATGAACATGGTGTGCGTGCATCCGTGCGTGGCCACGGCGTCGCTCGCAATAAGCATGGAGGACCTGCTTAAATATATAGGAAGGACCGGCAACGAAATAAAGCGCGTGCATATAGAGTGAAACGGGCAAAAATTCTTGACAATAGGGACAATATTAAAGATAATGATATGTACCGCCATAGGCGGAAAATTTTTTTATTTTTGAAAGGACGTGAAAAGGATATGGAAGAAGCCAAGCTTGCACCAAAAAACTTTATAGAGGAGTTTATACAGCAGGACATTCAGGAGAAGGGACTTTCCCATATCCAGACCCGCTTCCCGCCGGAGCCTAACGGCTATTTGCACATTGGCCATGTTAAGGCGTTGTACATAGACTTTTCCATGGCGGAAAAGTTCGGCGGCAAGTGCAATCTGCGCTTTGACGACACAAACCCCACCAAGGAGAAGGAGGAGTTTGTGGACGCGATAGAATACGACATACGCTGGCTGGGCTTTAACTGGGACAAGCTGTGCTACGGCAGCGATTATTTTGACGATTGCTTTGAATACGCCGTGAAGCTCATCAAAAAGGGCGCGGCTTACGTTGACGATCTTTCAAAGGACGAAATGCGCGAATACCGCGGCACGCTGACCGAACCCGGCAAAAACTCGCCCTATCGCGACAGGAGCGTTGAGGAGAACCTTGATCTGTTCTGCCGCATGCGCAACGGCGAATTCGAGGACGGCGCGCGCACACTCCGCGCCAAGATAGACATGGCCAGCCCCAACATAAACATGCGCGATCCTGCCATATACCGCATAAAGCATGTGCCGCATCATCATACCGGCACAAAATGGTGCATCTATCCCATGTATGACTTTGCGCATCCCATTCAGGACGCCATCGAGGGCATAACCCATTCCCTCTGCTCCCTTGAATACGAGGCGCACAGGCCGCTTTACAACTGGGTAGTTGAACAGTGCGAATTTGAACATAAGCCCAGGCAGATTGAGTTCGCGCGGCTCAATCTGACCAATACCATAATGAGCAAGCGCTATCTCAGGCGCCTTGTGGAGGAGCATTACGTTTCCGGCTGGGACGATCCGCGCATGCCCACCCTTTGCGCGCTGCGCCGCCGCGGCTATACGCCAGAGGCCATAAAGGATTTCCTTAACAGGATAGGCGTTGCCAAGGCGGACAGCATAGTGGACAGCGCAATGCTTGAACATTGCCTGAGGGAGGATCTTAACGCCAAGGCGTACCGTATGTGCGCCGTGCTTGACCCAATAAAGCTTGTTATAGAAAACTGGCCGGAGGATAAGGAAGAAGATGTAGAGCTTGAAAACCTGCCCGGCAGCGAAACCGCAGGCACGCGCAAGGTGGCGTTTGGTAAGGAGCTTTACATTGAGCGGGACGACTTTTCCTATGACCCGCCCAAGAAGTATTTCCGCCTGAAGCCCGATGGCGAGGTGCGGCTCAAGGGCGCATACATAGTAAAATGCACCCGCTACGAAACCGACGAAAACGGCAGCGTTACAACCGTTTACTGCACATACGATCCCGAAACCCGCAGCGGCGAATGCGAGCGCAAGGTGAAGGGCACGCTGCATTGGGTAAACGCCAAAGCCGCGTCCCCCGCGGAGTTCCGCCTGTATGAGGCCATGATGCTGGACGATCCTAACGACGGCGTGGAGCGCGACTTTGTGGAGCTGATGAACCCCGATTCAATCACCGTAAAGCACGGCTACGTTGAACCCGCCCTTGCCGCGGCCAAGCCCGGGGACAAGTTCCAGTTCATGCGCATAGGCTACTTCTGCACCGACCTTGACCACACGAGCGAGCACCCCGTGTTCAACCGCGCAGTCGGGCTGAAGGATAGTTTTAAGATGTGATTTTGCGGGCTTTGGGCGGAGAGTATCTGCCCCAAGTCTTGACACACGTGTTAATACGTGTTAGAATACTGTATACCAAGGGGGCTTTATGAACAAAAGGGAGCTTGTAAAGCTGCTTAAGCAAAACGGCTGGGTAATAACGCCCGGCAGTAGGCACGATTTGGCCACAAATCCCGCCAAGCCCGGCATAAAGCTGACCATTCCACGGCATACTGAGCCTAATAAGTATACCGTTGAGGGTATATTGAAGGCAGCAGGATTGAAATAAGCATTAAGGAAGGAGCCGCAGTATGAAATATGTTTACAGCGCCGTATTCACTCAGGTGGACGACGGCTACTCGGTAGAACTGCCGGATCTGCCCGGCTGCATAACCGGCGCGGACACGATGGCTGACGCGCTGGCAATGATAGAGGACGCGGGCGCGATGTGGCTTTGGGACGCGGAAAACCACAGCGAGGAAATACCCGCGCCAACGCCGCTTGAGGACGTTGAAACGGGCAAAGGACAGGTGAAAAGCTTTGTGCTGCTGGATACGGATGAATACCGCCGCGCAAACGAAAACCGCGCCGTCAAAAAAACGCTCACCATCCCAAGCTGGCTCAATATAGAAGCCGAGCGTGCGGGCGTTAATTTTTCGCAGATACTTCAGGATGGGCTGAAGGCCCGCCTGGGAATACAATAAGCAATACGATTTTTACAGGGAGACACACAAATGGCTGATATGGTCAGAACACGATTTGCCCCGTCCCCGACGGGGTATATGCACATAGGCAACCTCAGGAGCGCGCTTTACACTTGGCTGTATGCGCGCCACCATGGCGGCAAATTCATACTGCGCATTGAGGATACCGACCGCAACCGCTATGTTGAAGGCGCGACGGAGGTTATTTACCGCACGCTTAAAAGCATAGGCATGAACTGGGACGAAGGCCCGGACGTGGGCGGCGAATTCGGCCCGTATGTGCAGAGCGAAAGGAAGGATATGTATCTGCCCTACGCAAAGCGGCTTGTTGAAATGGGCAAGGCTTATTATTGTTTCTGCACCAACGAAGAGCTGGACGCGCGCCGCGCCGCCGCCGCCGAAAGGGGCGAAACGTTTAAGTACGACAAGCATTGCCTGCATATGGATAAGGCGGAGGTTGAGCGACGCCTTGCCGCGGGAGAGCCTTATGTTATCCGCCAGAACGTGCCGGAGCACGGCGAGGCCAGCTTTGACGACGCCATATACGGCCACATAAAGGTGGATTGCGCGGAGCTTGACGACATGATACTCATCAAGGCGGACGGCATGCCCACCTATAACTTTGCAAACGTTATAGACGACCATACTATGGGCATAACCCACGTTATGCGCGGCATGGAATATCTTTCCTCCACGCCCAAGTATAATCTGCTTTATGATGCTTTCGGCTGGGAAAAGCCCGTGTATATACACATGACAAGCATTATGCGCGATGCGCAGCATAAGCTTTCCAAGCGCGATGGCGACGCATATTTTGAAGATTATCTTGCCAAGGGCTATCTGAAGGACGCAATAGTCAATTACGTTGCCCTTCTTGGCTGGAACCCGGGCGACGACAGGGAGTTCTTCACGCTTGACGAGCTTGTTGATGCATTTGACGTATCGGGCATGAGCAAGTCCCCGGCTATATTCGATGTTGCAAAGCTCACCTGGATGAACGCCGAATATATACGCCGCATGAGCGCGGAGGAGTTCGACGCGGCGGCCGAGCCGTGGTACGAAAAGGCCGGCATAGCCCATATGGATAAGGGCGTGCTGCGCCGCATTTTGCAGCCCAGACTTGAAATATTCTCCCAGATGGCGGATATAACCGACTTCCTTACCAAAATGGACGAGGAATTTGACATTGCCCTTTTCACAAACAAAAAGTCCAAGACAAACGCGGAGGTTTCGGCGCGGGTGCTTGATATGACAATTCCCGCGCTTGAGGCGCTGCCGGCTTGGGAAGAAGAAAGCCTGCACAGCCTGCTTATAGGCATGGCGGAAGCCAACGGCATGAAGAACGGCACGCTGCTTTGGCCCGTGCGCATAGGCATGGCGGGCAAGGCCGTTACCCCCGGCGGCGCGATAGAGATTGCGGTGCTTCTGGGCAGGGAAGAAAGCCTTAGAAGGCTTAAGCTCAGCCGCGCGCGCCTGAACGCCGCGCTGTAAGGCGAGGGATATACAAACAGCTGTATTGCGGGTTTTGAGGATAGGCATTACTTATGTATTACGCAGACGAAAAGCAGCTTATAGACATGTGGCGCTTTGAAGAGCAGTTCCCGTTTGGCGGATGGGAGCTGATGCACCTTGACGGGCGGTGGGAAAGCGAGCCGCTCCCGTGGGATTACCGCGAAGAGGTGCTGATGCGGCTAAAGGATACGGATATGCTCCTTGATATGGACACGGGCGACGGCGGCTTCCTCCTTAGCCTTAGGCATCCGTATGAGCTTACCTGCGCCACCGAATCGGACGAGCGGGATTATGAAAGCTGCGTGGAGCAGCTTGCCCCCCTTGGCATACGGACAATGTTCTGCAACGTGGATGAAGAAGAACTGCCGTTTGAAGACGATATGTTCGACATGGTGCTAAGCCGCCATGGCGGATATATGATAGAAGAACTGTTCCGCGTGCTCAAGCCCGGCGGATTGTTCATAACCGAACAGATTGGCCAGCGGGACAACCGCGCCCTTTCGCGCAGGCTTTTGCCCGAATACGAACCGCCGTTCCCGGGGCATTGCCTTAAAAACGCGGCGGAAGCCTTCCGCGGGTACGGGTTCAATATTCTCTATGGGCAGGAGTATTTTCCAAAGCTCAGGTTCAATGACGTTGGCGCGCTTGCGTACTTTGCGCACATAGTGGGCTGGGAATTTCCCGGCTTTTCGGTGGACAGGTGCCGGCGCGAGCTGCTTGCCCTCCATGAAGAGGTGCAGGAGATGGGCTTCATAGAAAGCCTTCAGCACCGCTTCATATTGGTTGCGCAGAAGATACAGACGAGATAAAATACAAAGCCATCGGTCAATCCGGTGGCTTTTGCTTGACAGCGTTATTGCGCGTTTGATATACTTAATTCGATAAATAACACCGTGAATGGAGAGGTTCGATGAAAATTCGCATCTGGTTGGCCCTTTAGCGGCACGAACAGTTGAATAATACCTTTACATATTACTGCTTTATGTGACGTAATATTCCTATCGCAGCTTTTTTGTTCTGTGCCGAATCAATTCCAAATCAACGCCGTTGCCGTTTTGCCTTTCGAGAGCCAAACGGCTGCTTATGAACAAAAAAAGAAAGAAAGGTGCGAATTGCCGGCCTGCTGCGGGCGCCGGCAAAAGCAGTATAATACAATGAAAAATATAATAAAAGCCCATCTGAAGCCGTTGGCGGCTTGCCTTGTTTTCGTATTCGTTGCCGGACTTGCCGGAACATATGTGCAGTTTTTGAAGGGAGAGCTGCTGGACGCCGCGCTTGAGGGCATATCGTCGGACGTGTTCAGGCTTTCGGCAGCATTCTTCGCCGTTGTGGCGGTTGAGCTGGCCGCGTATTACGGCTACGATTATTTCCGCGGGCGCTTTTCCGTTGCAAACAAAAATTCCATGCGCGGCCGGTTCTTTGATTGGCTGCTGGCGCGCAGTCCGATAGAGATTATGAGCGTGCAGCAGGGCGAATTCGTCGCGCAGTACACCGACCAAATAGACCAGGTTAACGACGGCTATCTTGACAACATTCCCCTGCTGATAGAGATTTCCTCAAAGGCGGTAACGGTAAGCGCGGCGCTGTTCTGGTTGGATTACCGCATAGCCGTTCTGACGCTGTTTTTGCTGACCATGCCGCTATATGTGCCAAAGCTTATAGAAAAAAGGCTTCAAAATGCCAAAAAGGAAAGCATAGACAGCTTCCAAAAGCATCTTGGAAATATTGTGGAATGGCTTCCGGGGTTTGAGCTTATAAAAAACTATTCCATCGAAAGGGTCATACGCTCTAAATTTCAAAAAAGCAACGATGATGTTTCGGTCAAGCTGTTCCGCTTCAAAAGGATAACCTATTTATCAAAAACCATTACCGCGCTATTGTCCTATATGAGCCATTTCATAGTAATAGTGGCTACGGCGGCGCTTGTTTTAAGCGGGGAGTTTTCCGCAGGCGATTTCTTTATCGCAGTCGGTCTTATAGACCAGCTTTCATACCCCATAATTGCCATTTCCGTATATTTGCAGGAGTTTTTAAGCACAAAGCCCCTTGCAAAAAAGCTTGAGGCGCTCTTTGAACAGACGGCGGAGGACGGCAAAAGGACGCTGGATATTCCGAATATTGACAGCGTGGCCTTCAGGCACGTCTGCTTCGGCTATGGGGATGCAGCGCCCTTATTGAATGATTTTTCGCTTACGGTGAACGCGGGCGAAAAATGCATCATTACGGGGCAGAGCGGTTCGGGCAAGTCAACAAGCATGAATCTGTTGCTTGGGTATTACGAACCCCGCAGCGGCGAAATACTGATAAACGGCGCAAACGCCTTTTGCGTGAAAGGGCTGAATGAAAGGATAGCCATTATGCGGCAGGATCCCGTTCTGTTCAACGATACCCTGCGCAACAACCTTACCATGTATCGTGATATGGGCGATGATGAGCTTATTGCGCTGCTGCAAAAGCTGAATCTGAGTAAATTCGCATCGCGGGAGGGGCTGAACGCCATAATCAGCGAGGGCGGCAGCAACCTTTCGGGCGGCGAGCGCAAAAGGATAGCGCTTGCCCGAACATTGCTGCGCAAGGCTCCCATCACCATAATTGACGAGCCGCTTGCCAACGTGGATTCGGAAACCGCCGAAAAAATCGAGGATATCCTCAGCGAATTATCGGGCGGGATCGTTTTTGTCATCACGCATCATTTTTCGGAGGATAAGAAAAAAGCCTTTGCAAAGGAGTTCCGCTTAGGGGCATAACCGCACGGAACGCGGCAGAACCGCAGGGGCAGGGCATATCGTGAGGCAGCCCACTCAAGCGCCAACCGTAACCGGCAAAATATAACCCTCCGTATGCACCAAGGCGTGCGGAGGGTTTTGCTGTATGCGTAAATTAAGCCGTTGCGGGGCGCGGAGCGGGGGTTAGGCTTCGCCGCCCGTTTTATGCGGGGATGCTTTTTTTGAAATTGCTTTGCTGCACACAATGAACGCAAGCAGGCGTTTTAACGGATTTTGTCGGTTCGGCAAATCGGACATTATAAGGCCAATACCGCATCCAGACACAATGTAAGCGCATATTCGTATGCATTGCCGCCCCAATGCCGTTCGTCGTATTTATCAACATCGGCAAGGCTATCTGCCGTATATAATATCATTCCAAATGTAGCTTTTCTGAAAGCCGCACACGCCGAAAGCGCCGAACATTCCATTTCTACAACGGAGCAGCCTTCGCTTTTACGATACTCTACTTTTTCTTTTGTTTCACGGAAAAAGCCGTCTGTTGACCATGCTATGACCTCCTGATATTTCATACGGTGCTCAAGCACCGTTTTTTTAATAGCCTTTCTTGCTCTTTTGCTGATTTCCATAAAGCGTGAAGGCGGCGCATAGTGATATGATGTTCCTTCATCACGCAATGCTTTACTTGGTATAAGAAACGTGCTTTCCTCAAAATGCTCAAGGGCGCCGCAGCTGCCGGCGGAAATGATTTCGCAGACCCCATAGCCTATTAGCCAATCAAGTATTTGAACAGCCGCCGCCGCACCGACGGGGGCTTGACAAAGAACGATTCCCTCCCCTTTATATTTGGTTATATAAACAGGGTAATTCTTGGTGGCGCTGATGAACAACGCTACTTGTTTGGCATCGGTTTTGTAAGCATACTCGTCTATATAATTGCCAAGGAATGCAAACACGCATTTCTTAGGAAGAGCGAGATTCAAATTTTCGTGAACGGGGCTTATTACTGCCTTTTGTTCCGTATCAAACTCCAATATAGGTATATCGTTTTTTATAATTCCCATGCCTCTACCCCGCAAATACTGAAAAGCTCAATTAAGACCGAAGCCTGTCAAGTCCGCAGCTCCCGTTTTATTTAACTAAAGCATACCATGCAAATATGAACAAGTCTACCGCCTGCGCATAAAAACGCCCGAAGCCTTTGCTGCGGGCGCTTTCAATGTCAATTATGCTGTTCGGCCTTTCGGCTTTGGGGTCATTCGGCTCCCCTTTCGCCGAAATCATGCGCTTATGCGCCTATGCGCCTCAGTCCACCCTTTCATCGCCCCAGAAGAACAGCGCAACCGTGCCGGGGCCGGTATGGCTGCCGATGGTGGTGCCGATGCTGTTTATCAGAACCTTGCCGTTAAGGTGCGGGAACGCGGCCTCAACCTGGTCCGCAACGTAGCGCGCATCGTCCATGCAGGCGGATTCGGAAATATAGCACTTGCCGGAATAATCAAGCCCGTTTTCGGCATGCTCCTTCATTTTTTCAACTATTGCGTTGAGCACCTTTTTCTTGCCGCGTATTTTATAGCGCGGGATAAGGCGGCCCAGGTTATCCATGTTAAGCAGGGGGCAAATGTTCATCACCGTGCCAAACCAGCCCGCGGCCTTGGATATGCGCCCGCCCTTAACGTAAAACGTAAGGTCGGTGGAAAGGAACCAATGGTGCAGGCGCAGCCTGTTTGCCATTGCCCAGTCGTAAACCTCGTCTATGCTCTTGCCCTCGTCGCGAAGGTCGGCAAGCTTATCCATAATAAGGCCGTAGCCGGAGGACGCGCCAAGGGAGTCCACGATGAGTATCTTGCGCCCGGGGTATTTTTCGCTCAGCTCCTTTGCGGCAAGCGTTGCGCTGTTGCTAACGCCGGAAATGCCGCTTGAAAGGGAAACGTGCAGAATGTCCTTGCCCTCTTCAAGGAAGGGGGTGAAGTAGGCAATAAATTCATCCGTATTTATCTGGCTGGTGCGGGTGTCCGCGCCGTTTGCCATTGCGGCATAGAACTTATCGAACGGAATGGATTCGCCAAGGTCGTCCGGATAAGCCTTGCCGTCAAGGAAAAAGTGGAAGCAGATATAATGAATATCTCTTGACTCAAAATGCTCGCGCGAAAGGTCCGCCGTGGAGCAGCAGCTAAGAATATATGCCATGGGTAAATCCTCCTTGGACTTAACGTATCTAATATGCTTTATTATATTACATGGCTGTGCATATGTCAAAGACTACGTTGCTAAATGGGCCATAAAATAGTATAGTATATGTAAGTTACACGCAAGGAGAGTACCGCATGATGCAGAATGTTTTCACAAAAACGCTTGAACGCATAACCAAAGAGACCGGCCTTGTGGGCGGCGTAGCAATAGTATTCAAAAACGGCGAAATAACCTTTGCCGCGCCCTATGGATACGAGGACAGGGAGAATGACATCCCCATGACGCTCAACGCTTCCTTCGACATTGCCTCCTGCTCCAAGGCATGGACGGTGATGCTGGCGGCGCAGGCCGTGGACGAAGGGCTTATCGGCTGGGATGAACCCGTTCAGCACGCCATGAAGGATTTTGACATGCCGGATCATTATGCGGGCGCGCATCTTAGCATACGCGATATGGCAAGCCACAGAAGCGGCCTGCCGTGCCATGATTTTATGCGCAACAAGGTGGGCGAAAGCCGCCGCAACCTTATGCTAAAATGCGCCAATCTTGACGCGAGCGCGGGCTTCAGGGAAACGTATCAATACAATAACCATATGTATATTGTGCTGGGCTATCTTATGGAGGTGCTGCGCGGGGGCGAAAGCTGGGAAAGCCAGATAAAGCGCAATATTGCCGATAAGCTTGGCGTGGAGACAATACGCTTCCGCGGCCTTCCCGGCAACATGGATAACCTTGAACGCGCGCTGCCCTATGTTTCCGACGGATACGCGGCGCACCGCTGCGAATATTCCGATTCTCCGCTTTCCGGCCCCTGCGGCGGCATAAAGGTGAACGTGAAGGATCTTTCCAAATGGGTAATGGCAATGGCGCGCGGCGGCGTATGCGAAAGCGGGGAGCGGCTTTGCAGCGCGGCGCAGTACGCGGCGATGACCTCGCCCGTTATACCATCCGCCGAGGAGGACATGGATTCCCTGCGCGGCTGCTGCTACGGCCTCGGCTGGCACACGGGCGTATACAACGGGCGCGACATAGTGTTCCACAGCGGCGGGCTTGAGGGCTTCAATACGCAGGTGGGCTTCATAAAGGGCGAAAACAGCGGCTACGCAATGATATTCAATACCGGCACCACTCCCGCCTCCGTAATAGCGCGCACAATGGCGCTCGATATGCTCACCACCGGCGCGCCGAAGCAAAGCTATGACGACATGATAGACGCATGGCTGAAAAAGCGGGACGACATGATTGCCACGATTAAAAACGGCGTTGAGGGCGAGGACGTGACCATAGAAAACGCGCCGCAGCTCGTTGGCACATACGAGCATCCTGCCTACGAAACGTTTGACGTGGAAAACCGCGGCGGCAGGCTTTGGTTCAGCTACGGCAGCTTTGAAACCCCGCTCTCCTTCGCCAAGGCGGACGGCATGATATGCGGCTACACCGGCAGGCTGGACGGCCTTGTTCCCGACCATATCGAGCTTTGGCCCGACGGAAGCGATTTAAGGCTCAGGACGAGCGATTCGGAGCTGAAGATGCTGTTCAGGAAGATAAAGTAAAAATACGGAAGTATGAAAAAAGTGGCCTTGAGCCACTTTTTTATTTATGTTATTATATTGGGCAAATTCAGGGGAAAGGCGGTAAGACGGCATGCAGGAACTGTGGTACAGGCCGATTGTATTGCTTATTGTGCTTGCGGGGATATATTTTACCGTGCGCACAAGCCGCGTATTTTCCCAAAATCTGCATAATGATACGGATGTATCCTTTCTGTTCAACCGCTGCGGCAAGCCGCTGCGCCGCGCCTATGCCGCGGGCATATTGATGCAGGCGGGGGAAAGCATATGCTTCCCCTTTATAATTATGCTGCGCATGGCGATCGCTGCGGGCGGAGCGGGGTCAATAGTATGGTTCGCGGTGTTCTCGCTGCTGCTGAAATGCGTGCAGGGGGCAATGGGCGCGCTCGGAACCTATTATGGCAGGGCGGGCAGCGCGGCGGCGCTTGTTATATGCTCCGCAAAGCGGAAAGGCATCGGCACGGGCAAAAACGGCGCCGCGGCAATGCTGGGCATACAGGCGGCGTTTGCCGCGCTTGGGGTGGCGGCGGCTGCATATGCGCTATGCGGCAGTGCGCGGCACGGGAGCGGCAGCATAATCTTTTACGCGGCGGTATGCATGGCGGCGGCCGCATTGCCGATTATAAAACGCGGCACGGCCATATTCATCGGCGCAGGCGCGGCGTTTGCGGTTTTTATCATTGCGGCGCTGCTCAAAAACGCGGCGAACATAATGCTTATATTAAAAATAATGCTCACAGATGCCGTGCAGCTTGGGCGCATAGTGTTTGCCCACAGCGGCATGGGCCTGGGCGCATGCGTGGGCGCGGGCGCGTGCCTCAGCGCCGGGCTGTTTTTGCTGAATGCGTATTCCGCGGGCGAAAATGCGGATATGTTCCCGCACCCGATATATGCAGCCGTGTATTATCAGCTCAGGTGGAGCGCGGCTGTAATAACGGCATTCGTAGTGGGCATGCTCATGCTCTGTTTTGAACTTGAAGCGGACGCTAACGAAACTACCAAAGCAATAATGGCCGCATTTGTGTGCTTTTTCGGTACGCGGCAGCTTATTTGTGCAATAGGGCGGCTTTGGAAGGATATGCGCATCAACCGCGTGGTGTGCATTGCGGCGGGCGTTGCCGCGCTGATAACAGTGCTGAACAAAAGCGCGCTGAGCGCTGCGCTCAACGTTATTGCCTGCGCAGGCATGGCGGGGCATATAATATATGCCCTTAGCGACAGCGGGTGGTATTTTGCGCTGATGGAAGATTATCGCGACCGCTGCGTTTGGCATAGTATTCCGCATCCGGATCTGATGGCGGAGAAGGAGCAGGACACCGGAAACGGGGATATATAGCTTTTTAGCAATTATGTGAAGTTTCACATCAGCTATTGATATTATCACGACATTCATGGGTTATAATCCAACAAAATAAAAACAAAAAACGCCAGATTGGAAAGAAGGAGCTATGTTAAAATACTTCCTCAAAAGGATCGTATCTTCCGTGATAACGATCTTTATGATTATTACAATTACCTTTTTCCTTATGAAAGCGATTCCGGGCAACCCGTTTGCGGACGAGAAAATGCCCAATCCCGAAATAAGGGCGGCGATGATGGAGAAGTATGGCCTTAATAAGCCGGTTATCGAGCAATACTTCGTGTATCTCGGCAACTTTATCCGCGGGGATTTCGGCGTGTCTTATACCCGCGCGGGCATAACCGTTAACAAGGTAATTGCGGACGGTTTCCCATACTCGCTTACAATAGGTCTTTACGCTTCGCTGATTGTGGTTTTTGCAGGCATAGGCTTCGGCGTGATGTGTGCGCTCAATCAGAACAAATTCATTGACCGTTTCTTCATGGTGCTCTCCACGCTCGGCGCAACCATACCAAGCTTTGTGCTTGCAACGGGCTTTTTGTTCATATTCAGCAAAACGCTCGGCTGGGTGCCGGCTTTCGGCGTTGATACGGCGGCGGGCTACATAGGGCCGATAGTCGTTATAGGCGCATTCTCGCTTTCCTTTATAACGCGCCTTACCCGCACAAGCCTGCTGGAGGTGCAGCAGCAGGATTACATCCGCACCGCGCGCAGCAAGGGCATATCCGAATTCAAGGTAACGTATAAGCATGCGCTGAGGAACGCGCTGCTGCCGGTTATAACCTATGTCGGCCCGATGGTTGCAAGCATAGTTACCGGATCGTTCGTTATTGAAAAGGTGTTCGGCATTCCGGGCGTGGGAAGCTTGTTTACAAACAGCATTATAAACCGCGACTATCCGCTGATAATGGGCATAACGGTGTTCTTTGCAATATTGCTGATTATATCGGTGCTGATAGTGGACTTTATATACGTTCTGGTAGACCCCAGAATAAAGCTGGATTAACAGGAGGGAGAAAAAATGGAAAGCAACACGCGCTGGCAAAGCGTTGACCGCGGTACGCTTGAATCCGAAAAGCTGTCCCGCCCCAGCCTGACATATTGGCAGGACTGCTGGCAGAGGCTAAAAAAGAACAAAAGCGCCATATTGTCGTTGATAATAATTGTGGTGATAGTGCTTGCGGCAGTATTCGTGCCCATGTTTTGGCGGTTTTCTTACGATCAGCAGAATCTTGAATTTGCCAATATTCCCCCGCAGCTTGAACTTTACGACCTTGGGGACGGAGCGTATGTGTATTTGACCAACGAGTTCAAGTGCATTGATACCGATGAGAAGGGAAACCTTATCGCCTCCTCCAAAATGGTAAAGGACGATAAGACCAACCGCATGTATATTTATGAAATAAACGGCAAGCCGCTTATTGTGGACTATGGCGTATATTTCAAGGCTAAGTCCGAATTTATACAGCAGGAGGCTGCAAACGCATCAAGCGGACAGATAGCCGTGGCAAACGTGGACTATCTTATTGAATACTTTGGCGATAATCCGCCCGAAAGCGGCTATGTTACCATTGACGAAGCACGCACGATACTTGATAAAAAAATAGAGCGCTTTACCGTTACCTACGACGGCGCAACGATGAAGCCGTTCAAGACAGTTTCAAACAAAACTTATATATGGGGCAGCGATTCGCTGGGCAGGGATGTGTTCATCCGCGTTATGTACGGCGCAAGAATGTCCCTGCTGGTGGGCGTTGTGGCCGCGATAGTCAATTTTGTTATAGGCGTGCTGTACGGCGGCATAGCAGGATTCTGCGGGGGCAGAGTGGATAACATAATGATGCGCATTGTGGATACCATAAGCTCCATCCCGATGATGCTTTATGTAATACTGCTTATGGTGGTGCTGGGGCCGGGGCTTCAGTCCATAATAATCGCAATGGGATTGACATACTGGGTAGGCATGGCGCGCATAGTGCGCTCCCAGGTGCTCAGCATGAGGGAGCAGGAATTCGTGCTTGCGGCAACGCTGCTGGGCGTGCCTTCGCACAAGATACTTACCCGCCACCTTATACCAAACGCCATGGGCCCCATAATGGTTTCCATAACCATGCAGATTCCGAGCGCAATGTTTACGGAAGCGTTCTTGAGCTTTATAGGACTCGGCGTATCCAAGCCCAAGGCTTCGTGGGGCGCGCTTGCCAACGCTGCGCTGCCGGGATTGTATACCAATCCTTATCAGCTTTTCTATCCGGCGCTGGTCATGAGCATAACAATATTGGCGCTCAATCTGTTCAGCGACGGGCTTAGGGATTCGCTTGACCCAAGGCTTAGGAAGTGAGGAATACGGATATGGCAAGAAAACTGTTATCTGTAAGGGATCTTAAAACGTCGTTCTTTACCCACGTTGGCGAGGTAAAGGCCGTACGCGGCATAAGCTTTGACGTGAACGAGGGCGAAGTGCTTGGCATAGTCGGCGAATCAGGCTCCGGCAAAAGCGTGACAAGCCTTTCCATAATGGGCCTGCTTCAGTATCCCGGCCGGGTTGTAGACGGCGAAATACTGCTGAACGGCGAAGATATACTGACATACAGCAAGGACCAGATGCGCAAGGTGCGCGGCAAGGAAATTGCAATGATATTCCAGGACCCCATGACAAGCCTTAACCCTGTTTATACAATAGGCAATCAGGTCATGGAAATGATACTGGAACACGAAAAGATGACCAAGCGGGAGGCCCGCGCACGCGCGATAGAGATGCTGAAGCTTGTTGGCATCCCTGCGGCGGAAAAGCGCATAGACAGCTACCCGCATGAGTTTAGCGGCGGCATGAGGCAGCGCGTTATGATAGCGCTTGCGCTTTCCTGCAACCCGAAGCTGCTTATTGCGGACGAGCCCACGACCGCGCTTGATGTAACCATTCAGGCGCAGATACTCAGCCTTATAAAAAGCCTGAATAAGCAATTCGGCATGACTACAATGCTCATTACGCATGATCTTGGCGTGGTGGCTACGGTTTGCGATAAGGTTGCCGTTATGTACGGCGGGCTGATAATGGAATACGGTACGGTGGATGAAATATTCTACCATCCGCGCCATCCGTATACGATGGGGCTGCTTGGTTCCATACCGCATGTGGACGGCGGGGAAAAGCGCAGGCTTATACCAATAGACGGCACGCCGCCTGACCTTATAAATCCGCCCAAAGGCTGCCCGTTCAGCACGCGCTGCAAATACTGCATGAACATATGCACCCAGGAGCAGCCGCCATACTTTGCGGAAGATAAGCACAGGACAATGTGCTGGATGCTTGATGCCGATGCGCCCAAGGACAGCGACTATGAGATGAGGAAGGCTGGTGTTAACTATGGCAGGTGATAAGCTGCTGCAAGTTGAAAACCTGACAAAGTATTTCTATAAGCCGCAGGGACTTTTCGGCCAAAAGAAGCAGATAGTCAAAAGCGTTGACCACGTAACCTTTGACATTATGCGCAACGAAACGCTGGGGCTGGTAGGCGAATCGGGCTGCGGTAAAACCACCGTTGGCCGCACGATAACGCGGCTTTATGAGCCTACCGACGGCAGAATAATTTTTGACGGGCAGGACATAAGCCACCTTACCAAAAAGGAACTGCTGCCATACCGCAAAAAGATGCAAATGATATTCCAGGACCCTTATGCATCGCTCAATGCGCGCATGACGGTTATGGACATAATACGCGAAGCTCTGGATCTTCATTCCGACCTTAAAACGAAGGAAGAAAAGAGCAAGCGGGTGTATGAGCTGCTGGACCGCGTTGGGCTGATGCGCGAACATGCCAACCGTTATCCGCATGAGTTCAGTGGCGGCCAGCGTCAGCGTATAGGCATAGCGAGGGCGTTGGCGGTAGATCCGGAATTCATAGTGTGCGATGAACCGATAAGCGCGCTTGACGTTTCCATTCAGGCGCAGGTTGTGAACATGCTGGAGGATCTTCAGCGCGAATTTGGGCTGACCTATCTTTTCATAGCGCACGATCTTTCCATGGTGCGCCACATAAGCGACAGGATAGGCGTTATGTACCTTGGCAAGCTGGTTGAAATAGGCCCGAGCGAGGAAATATACAGCCATCACTTACACCCGTATACGGAGGCGCTGCTTTCCTCCGTACCCGTACCGGATCCCGAAAAGGCGAGGATAAAGGAGCAGATAGTGCTTCAGGGCGATATACCAAGCCCGATAGATCCGCCTTCAGGCTGCCGCTTCCGCACGCGCTGCCCACGCGCCTGCGAACAGTGCGCCCAAGTTGAACCCGAACTGAAACCCGTGGGCAATGATCATTACGTTGCGTGTCATTTGGTTAAGGCCGAATGATAAAAATATAAACGCAATAGCGAAAAAACAAGGAGGAAAACAAAAATGAAACGTTTAGTGTGCCTTATGGTAGCCGCCGCAATGCTGCTTGGCCTTGCCGCATGCGTACCCACAACGCAGCCGAACGAACCTGCCGCCACCGCTGTGCCCGGCGCAAACGAAACGGCACAGCCCGGCGACAGCACCGAAACCCCCGCTGCCGAGGAAGTATCAGACGACTATCTCATTTGGAACATAGGTATGGAGCCCAAAACATGGGATCCGCAGCTGAACACTTCCGGTCCCGGCGGCCTCGTTATAATCAACCTTTACGACGGCCTTGTGCGCGACACTAAGGAAGGCATAAAGATGGCCACGGCCGAAAGCTACGAAGTAAGCGCAAACGCCGAAGGCGTAGCGGACACCGTATATACATTTAAACTGCGCGATGACGCCAAATGGTCCGACGGCCAGAGCGTTACCGCGAACGATTTTGAGTACGCCTGGAAGCGCGCCTGCTCCCCGGAAATGGCGTCCCCCTATGCGTTCCTTATAACCGATTATATAAAGGGCGCGTATGAATACTTCTCCGGCACCGGCTCGCGCGACGACGTGGGCGTAAAGGCGCTGGACGAGCACACCCTTCAGGTTGAGCTTATCCAGCCCACCGCGTACTTCCTTAACCTTGTATCCTTCTTCACCTATATGCCTTGCCGCGAGGACATGGCCTCCACCGGTGAAGGTTGGGAAAAGGATCCCGCCAAGTGCATAACCAACGGCGCATTCTATCTGGAAGAATACAAGATAGGTTCCCATGTTTTGCTCAAGAAGAACGAGAATTTCTGGAACAAGGATAACGTTAAGCTTGCCGGCGTAAAGGGACTGTTTATAACCGATGCCACCACCTCTTTGCAGGGCTATGAAGCGGGCGAAATCAACATTACCAGCACCCTGCCCGGCGAGGAAATACCCCGCCTGCTGGCTGAGGATCCTAACTTTGCAAGCGAGCCCGCCCTTGGCACCACCTACATTGAGTTCAATATGGATGCCGAAATAGTTAACGATGTTAACGTGCGCAAGGCCCTCAGCCTTGCCATAGACCGCAAGCTGATATGCGATCAGGTGCTGCGCAACGGCGCCGTTCCCGCAGCCGCGTTCGTAGCGCCTCCGTTCAAGCTTTCCACCGGCGAAAGCTTGCGTGCAATGGATGAATTCGGCAACGTGATGACCGAATATGAAATCAACCCCAACGGCGCAGAGGTTGAAAAGGCGCGCGAATATCTTGCCGCCGCAGGCTACCCCAACGGCGAAGGCTTCCCGACGCTTGAGCTGCTTTATTACGAAAGCGGCAGCAACAGCCAGATTGCCGAAGCCGTTCAGCAGATGTGGAAGGAAAACCTTGGCATAACCGTAAACCTGAAGGTTGAAGAATACGCTGTGTTTGCAAACACCAGAAGCTCCGGCAATTATACGCTGGACATAACCGGCTGGAGCGCGGACTACAACGACCCCGTGACAATGCTTTCCCTGTTCAGCGCCACCGGCATGAACGACTCGCGCTGGAGATATAAGGAATACGCGGGCGTTCCCGATGACACCACGCTCAACCCCGAGAATAAGCCCTACGACGACGCCATTATAATGGCAAGCAAGACCATGGGCACGAAGCGTGACGGCTACCTGAAGGAAGCCGAGGACGTGCTGATGAACAATATGGTAATATGTCCCTTGTACTATACAATCAGCACCCAGGTCGTGGATCACAGCAGGGTTTCCGGCCCCGGCAGAACGCCGATAGGCATGTGGGACTTCCGGAACTTCACCATGATCGGTAAATAACGGCAATATTCCCGATTTGGGCCGCCCCCGCACATAAGTGCGGGGGCAATTTGGCTTTTTATAGAAAAACACCGTGCATTCAAGCTTTCCTTTTGTGATATAATTATTCGGTAATTGCCTTGGCGCAAAAGAAAGGAGCCGGCGGTAATGTGGATCAGCGTTGTTGAGGACGAAAAAACATTAAATAATTTAATTACAAAATACCTTGAAAAAGAAGGATATAATGTGCGCAGCTATACCACGGGAGAGGACGCCTTATCCGGCATAAGCAAGCCCACCGATTTATGGGTGATAGACATTATGCTGCCCGATCTTGACGGCTTCAGCATTTTTAAGGAGGTCAAAAGCCGCGATAAGGACGTTTATACAATATTTATCTCCGCCAGGAATCAGGATATAGACCGCGTGGTTGGGCTTGAATTGGGCTGCGACGACTATATCCCCAAGCCGTTCCTTGTAAGGGAACTGGTGATAAAGGTGAACAAGCTGCTTAAGGCCGCGCCGCGCCATGCGGAAACGATTGAGCTGCCGCCGTATAAGATGGAGCTTGATAAGCACACCGTGCTTGAAAACGGGCAGCCCATAAGCCTTACCGTTAAGGAATACGATCTGCTGGCGTATTTTGCCGCAAACCCGGGCGCAATACTAAGCCGCACGGACATATTGAATAAGGTTTGGGGCTATGATTATTTCGGTACGGATCGCGTAGTGGACGACACGATAAGAAGGCTTAGGCGAAAGCTGCCCAAGCTTTTGCTGGATACGGTGTACGGCCTTGGTTACAGGCTGAATAAGGAGGAATCGTGAGCCGCTTTTCCGGAAGGGTATGGCTGCAGGATAAGCCGCTTGCATATCAGCTTTTTGTAAAGCTGTCCGTCTATTCGGCGCTTGTGGGCGCGGCTGCAATACTGTATATGGCTGTATGCGTCTTTCCCGCAAAGCAGCTCACGGGCGAACAATGGGCCGAAATAGTTTGCCTGTTCATGATGGTGCTTACAGTTAATCTTTTCATTTCCCGCTCAATAACCGCACGCATAACGGAGCCGTTTGAAAAGCTGGCGAAGAATATGGGGCGGATAAGGAACAAAAACTGGAAGGAAAAGATATATCAGGTCAACCGTAAGGATGAAGTGGGCCGCATAATCAACTCCCTTTCCGCCATTCAAACCAACGTAAACGAAATAAACGAGGATGAGGAGCTGTTTTACCAAAGCGTATCCCACGGGCTTAAAACGCCCATTATGGTTATACAAAACTGCTGCACCGCATATCAGGACGGCATATACGGCGATGAAGCAATAGACATAATTATGCACGAAAGCGTTGCGCTTGAGGCGGGGATAAAAAAACTGCTCTATGTTTCCTCGTTTGACCACATGCTTGGCAAGAAGAACGAGTTTGTGGCGGTGGACTTGGCCAAGCTGTGCGAGCAATGCGTTAAGCGCTTTGAAGCCGGCACCAACGGCGCAGCAATAGAGCTGGATGTGCCGCAGGGCATAATGATAAACGGTAATGCGGAGGCGCTGGAGACGCTTTTTTGCAACATAATAGAAAACGCCATACGCTACGTTAAAACAAAAATAAGAATATTCCTTAAAGAGGACGGCGCGAACTACATAATAGTTTTTGAAAACGACGGCAAGCCGATAGAGCAGAAAACCATGGAGATGCTGTTTGACAAATTCTATAAAGGACCAAAGGGCAGCTTTGGTCTGGGGCTGTACATTGCGCGAAAGATAGCCATTTTCCACGGCGGCGATATTTGGGCCGAGAACATAGAAAACGGGGTGCAGTTCCATGTTGCGCTAAAAAAATATAACGAGGAGGAACAATGATATGAATTTTGATCTTTTGTATACCATGCTCAATACCGAATCCGTAAGCGGAGGGGAGATTCCGCTGCAAAAAAAGGTGGCCGCATATATGCGCGGGGCCGGCTTTGCCGTGGATACGGACACGACCGGCAACGTTATTGCGCATATTAACGAAGAAAGCCCCGTAAGGGTGCTGATGAGCGGACATATTGACGAAATAGGTTTCCGCGTAACGTATATTAGCGAAAACGGCATGATACATGTTAACAAGGCCGGCTATATACGCCCCGAGCTTATGCAGGGTAAGCGCGTAACGGTGCTTGGCAAAAAGCGCATAACGGGCGTTATGGGCATATTGCTCAAGGATGGAAACGTGCGCACGGATGTGGCGCTGAAGGATATGTATATAGACTGCGGCTTTACAACGGATAAGCAGGCGGCAGAATGGATAAAGCCGGGCGATTTCGTAACGTATACTTATGCATACGATATGCTGGAAAACAACTGCATAGCCGGCCGCGGGCTGGACGATAAGCTGGGCGCGTTCACCGTTATGCAGGCGCTTATGCGCGCAAAGGAGCTTAACGCAAGGGCGGGCGTATACGCGGCAGCCACCGTTGGCGAAGAAACCGGAATGCGCGGCGCTTATTTTGCGGCGGCACGCATCAAGCCCACGCTTGCCATAGCCGTGGATGTTATACATTCGTCGGACTACCCAGGATCCGATGTGGAGCGCTTTGGTAAAATAGACCTTGGCAAAGGGCCGGTGCTTGTGCGCAGCGCGTGCAGCAACGAACCGACCGTGCGCAGGATGGAGGACGCGGCAAAGAAGGCCGGCATAGCCGTGCAGTATGAAGTTGCGGGCGGCGTGACCGGCACGGATTCGGACAAAATGCACCTGAGCGCGGAGGGCATACCTATGGCGGTGCTGAGCATCCCGCTCAGATATATGCATAGCCCCAGCGAAGTGGGCTGCCTTACGGACGTGGAAGAAAGCATAGAGCTTTTGGCACAGTTTATAGCCAGCCTTGACGAAAGCTTCACCGCTGATCCGTTTGAAATGTAAAAGGCGTTTAATATAACGGGATTCCGGCAATCCTCTCATCATAACGATGGGAGGATTTTTTATTATGAAAGCAAAGCGGAGGATAATGCGGCTTATCGCCGCGGCATGCGCGGCGGCGGTGATCGGCATGCAGGGCGCGGCG
>ERZ791603.1094-NODE-1094-length-21707-cov-4.409754_pt1 | contig 21707 bp, 10 predicted proteins | sample MGYA00509966_ERZ791603 | MGnify/ENA primary metagenome ERZ791603 (study PRJEB30046, sample SAMN00791931) | human gut metagenome | study: EMG produced TPA metagenomics assembly of the A metagenome-wide association study of gut microbiota in type 2...
GAAGGTGTTGATATTTTGATGTGTGATGAAGTTTTAGTCGAAGATGGTAAAAGGAGGACTTATTTCTATTTGAACAATAGTCGGGAAGAAATGGCTGGTCGTTCCTTTTTAAAAAAGAATGAGATTCCATGGGCTCCATGGCTATTTGTATATCGTCGAGATTTCTTGATTATAAATCATTTATCGTTCGCTGAAAAGGTGCGATTTGAGGATACAGACTATGTTATTAATAACGTACGTCTGGCTCTTCGCATAAAATATGTGCCAATTTTATTGTATAATCATACAGTGAGCAGATACCAGACATCAAGAATTGAGAGCGATAAAAATAAAATTACAGATCTATTTAAGATGTGTAATCGCATTAAGTGCCTTGCGATAGAAGAAGCAGGGATAGATATAGATGCAGAAACTGCCCAAATAATAGCTGGTCATCATTTATTCATGTATAGAGCAAATATTCTCCGTTATTGGTGGCGTTTGTCATATAAAGATAGAAAAGAATTATTAGTAACCTATAAACCGATGTTACCTTGTAAAGATAAGTTGGTTTCATTTATCGGGAGATATCCCCGGCTGTTTTTAATGGCGAGTACTGTTGTGAAGCCGTTGTTGCCGGGTTTGAGATATGTTTATTTAAAAATCAAAGATAGAAAGTCATCGTTGTTATAGCATGTTCCGTGCGATCGCAAAGTCTCCTAAGTACTAAATGAAGGAAAGTGATATACCATTTTAAAAAAATGTAGTAACTTTGCGCGGTTAAAATAGGTTATATGCAAAAAATCAGAAACATTGCGATTATCGCTCACGTCGACCACGGTAAAACTACGTTGGTGGACAAAATGTTATTGGCCGGGCATCTCTTTCGCGAGAACCAGAGTTCCGGGGAGTTGATATTGGATAATAACGATTTGGAAAGGGAGCGAGGAATTACGATCCTTTCGAAGAATGTTTCTATTCGTTATAAGGATTACAAGATCAATGTTATCGATACTCCGGGGCACGCCGATTTCGGTGGGGAGGTAGAGCGTGTACTCAACATGGCCGACGGCTGTTTGCTGTTAGTCGATGCCTTCGAGGGCCCTATGCCTCAGACTCGTTTCGTTTTGCAGAAGGCTATTGAAATGGGATTGAAACCGGTTGTGGTCATCAATAAAGTGGATAAACCCAATTGCCGTCCGGACGAAGTTCAAGAGATGGTTCTCGACCTTATGTTTAGTCTCGATGCAACCGAAGAGCAACTTGATTTCCCCACGATATACGGTTCGGCCAAACAGGGTTGGTTTTCGACAGATTGGAGGAAACCGACCGACAATATAACCGCTTTGCTCGATGCTATTATCGAGTATATACCCGAACCGCAGTATCTCGAAGGTACACCCCAGATGTTGATTACTTCGCTCGATTATTCTCCTTATGTGGGACGTATTGCTGTCGGCCGTGTTCATCGCGGTGAGCTGAAAGAGGGTATGGACGTGGCCTTGTGTAAGAAAGACGGATCGGTCGTTAAACAGCGGATAAAAGAGCTCGATGTCTTCGAGGGTATGGGACGTGCCAAAGTTCAGTCGGTAGGTTCGGGGGATATTTGTGCACTCATCGGTATCGAGAATTTCGAAATTGGCGATACCGTAGCCGATGTCGCCGAACCGGAGGCTTTACCGAGAATCGCTATCGATGAGCCTACCATGTCTATGTTGTTTACAATTAACGATTCTCCTTTTTTTGGTAAAGATGGAAAATATGTGACTTCGAGACATATAGCCGATCGTTTGACAAGAGAGTTGGATAAAAATCTGGCTTTGCGTGTGGAGCGGGGCGATACCGATGATGCGTGGACTGTTTATGGCCGTGGAGTGTTACATTTGTCGGTCTTGATAGAAACTATGCGACGTGAAGGATATGAGTTGCAAGTAGGACAGCCCCAGGTAATTATTAAGGAAATTGACGGGCAGAAATGTGAGCCGGTGGAGTTGTTGACAATCAATCTTCCAGAGGAATATGCCAGCAAGATTATCGATATGGTTACACGCCGGAAAGGAGAGATGGTATCGATGACTACGCAGAACGATCGCATACACATCGAGTTCCATATTCCTTCGCGTGGTATTATCGGATTGCGAACCAACGTGCTGACCGCTTCGGCGGGAGAAGCTATTATGGCTCACCGCTTTTTGGAATATCAGCCCTGGAAAGGCGATATAGACCGCCGTACAAACGGCTCGTTAATTGCGATGGAAGCGGGTACGGCCTATGCCTATGCTATCGATAAGTTGCAAGATAGAGGTCGGTTCTTTATTTTCCCTCAGGAAGAGGTGTATGCAGGTCAGGTAGTGGGTGAGCATGCTCACGAAAAAGATTTGGTTGTAAATGTGACTAAGTCGAAGAAGTTGACTAATATGCGTGCTTCCGGTTCTGACGAGAAAGCCCGTTTGATTCCTCCTGTACAGTTCTCTCTTGAAGAGGCCTTGGAATACATTAAGGAAGACGAATATGTAGAAGTTACTCCGAAAGCAATGCGTATGCGTAAGGTTATTCTGGATGAAACTGAACGTAAACGCGCCAATAAGAGCTAATATTTGCGGATATATCTATCTAACGAAAGGCTGTGTAATTTTGCACAGCCTTTTCTGTTTATATATGCTTTTTTTTCCTATATAATAATATGAAAAAGGACATCCTCACGGATGCCCTTTTCCCAATTTTCCTTTTTCAAATTTGTGTAGCTGCTATAAATCTCTTACCACAACAACTTTATTATATACTAAAAATCAATACTTTTTATATTTTAGTTCCTATTGGAAAACTATTATTCGATAGCAGGTTCGCTTGTTTTGCTTGGCCAGTATGGATTCTGGTAAAGCACAGAATTGTTGACTGAACGGTCCGGAGACAAAAGCTCCATTTGCCGTATCGGCACCGGATACAAGTAGTATGCCTTAGCGAATGTATAACCGTCAAATACAGCGTTGTTTGCTTTGACGATTGAGTACGGACGTACATATTTACCCAATTCTTTGGCTGACATATTGGCCGTTGAGCTACCGTCTGATACAATTTTGTATTTGGGCTCGCCTTTGTCATTCTTCATTGCCACATAGTCATCATAAGCTTCATCCCAGAAGTTGAATCCTTCCGGAATATATTTGGTTGTGAGCAACTGATCCATAGCTCTCCAACGCATCAGGTCGTCCCAACGCATACCCTCGCCGATGAATTCGCAACGACGTTCGCGACGGATATTGAATAAAGTTGCGTCTACCAATGTAGAACCGGAGTATTTTGCCCAGTCTACTTCCTTGCTCATATCCGTATTGCGGATGGTCTTTTCGTAGTCTGTGTCCACTCCGCCACGTTTGCGGATAGCGGTCCAGTATTGGGCTGCTTTTCCGTCGACCTTACCGTTTCTCAGGTAATATGCCTCCAGATAGTTAAGGTAAGCTTCCACACCACGATAGATGATGCATCCTGTGGTCGACTGGTCGGAACCGGAGATGATCTGGTCTTTCTTATAAGTCAGGCACTTGCGGATGCGATATCCCGTCAAGTCTCTGACTTCCTGCAATTCAAAGAGAGCAGGTTCGCCGAACTCGGGCATAGTGCCGTCACCATCGGCTCTCGGAGCCTGTTTGTCTTTCTCACCGAATAAGAAAAGTTGCAGGCGCTGGTCACGTCCTTCCTTTTCTTCCTGAATTCTGCTGTCACCTTTAAATCCGCTGTTGCTGGCATACCAGGGCAATCCGTTCTCCATCAGGAAAGTCTGTACATAGCTTCTCAACATTCCATTGTTTCCACCTGAATAAATATAGTTGGGAGCACCGTGGCTGATGTTGATACTTCCCGAACGAAGATAATCTTTCCAGAAAAGAACTTCGGAATAACCACTCATGTCTTCGGCAGAGAACATTTCAAAGTAAGGATTCCAACCGGAATATTCGCTGTCGCTGAGCGGATTGAATACCCCTGTGTTTTCAGTCAGTGTGATAGCGTCCGCTACTTGTGAGGCTGCATCCATACACTGGTCGAGGAAGAAGTTGATTTCGGCTGTTACATCAAGTGAGAAATTCGGATGTACGCTCTTTCCCGGCCATGTTTCGTCACCCGGCACGCGGCCTGTTCCCTGATGATATTTCTCAAATGTAGCTTCGTATAATGCCACACGTGATTTGATCAGCAATGCACATTGCTTGTTCAGGCGATTGTTGTTCATGAAGCCTTGGTTTTTCATTAACCCGATGGCTTTGTCGAGATCTTCGAGAATGAAGCGGGCCACTTTATTGCGTGGCTGACGTACACTCTTTTCAATCAGTATCGCTTCATCATCCGGAAGTACCTCAGTGATGATAGGATAATCTCCGTATTTACGTAGCTGGTTGTAATATATCAAGGCACGCATGAAATACATTTCACCGATGTAGTGTTTGAGATCATCTTCTGCCCCCGAAATTTTTCCGGCTTCATATTTAGGCAGCACCTGTTCGAAAAAGTAGTTGCAATAACGGGCCAGTGACAATCCGTTGGACCAGTTGTCATTGTTTGAAGGTACTTTCCAGATTCCTTTTTCATAGTAGGTAGAGTTATAACCACCCACTACCATGTTGTCTGTACCGCCATCATTGTTTACCGTACCGGCATTCCATCCGCTATGTGTTGAGAACATAGAGTTGTATTTTGAAATGGTATATGCTGCCAGGTGGTCTGCAGTCTGGAAATACTCTTGCGGAGTGACCTGATCCAGCGGCTCTCTGTCCAGAAAGTCGTTGCACGAAGTCAGAGCTATGGATGCTCCCGCTACGAGGCAAGCCTGCGCCACGATATATTTCATTTTAATTTTCATAATCTTGGTGTTTTTTAGAAGTTAACATTTAAACCGACTGAAATGACTCTCTGCAACGGATACAGTTTACCGTTGTTCGCATCATATGTACTTCCGATTGCTTCCGGGTCGAAGATGCCTGTGATATCAGAGAAAGTAAGCAGGTTGTCTCCGGATACATAGACACGTACAGACGACATACCTGCTTTTTCTGTCCATGTTTTAGGCAAAGTATAGCCTATCTGGATATTTTTCAGACGGCAATAAGCTGCATTCTGCAAATAACGGCTCTGTACATTCGTATTCTTACCGCCGTTTCTTGCTACACGTGGGTAGTAAGCATTGGTGTTTGCTCCCAGAGGGTCACCTTCCGGACGCCAGAAATCCCAATGTTCCTTGAAGCCGGCAGCCTGCCATTGTCCAAGACCGGTTGATCCCCAGAAGTACGGGCCCTGCAGCCAATAGTCACGTTTACCGATGCCCTGGAAGAATGCGCGGAAGTCGATTCCTTTCCAGCTTGCATCGATAGTCAGACCGTAGTTAAAGCGCGGTGTACTGTTACCCAAGATAACGCGGTCACCTGTATCTCCCAACTTATTGCTTCCTGTGCTGATCTTGCCATCACCGTCGAGGTCGGCATACATGATGTCGCCTGCTCCCCATTTACTACCCAAGGCCGATTGGTCTACTTTTGCCAGATGGGCGTCCATTTCTTCCTGGCTTTGTGCGATACCGATTGTCTTGTATCCCCAGATGTTATTGAGTTTCTGGCCTTTGTAATAAGTACCGATATTGTAGTCTTCATTCGGATATTTCAGGATTTTCTGCTGAGAATCAGACAGAACGAATTTCACGCCATAAGAGAAATCCCGGATACGGTCTCTCCAACCCAGTTCAAGTTCAAAACCGTAGGACTTCATATCCGCATTATTGATCTTTGGCACTCCTGTACCCAGAGATGCTGCCAATTCGGGAGCCGGACCGATCATATCGTAAGTATAACGAACGAAGTAGTCGAACGAACCGGTCAAGCGGTTGTTAAACAATCCCCAGTCCAAACCGACATCCCATGTTTCGATGGTTTCCCATGTTTTCTTCATGCTGACAATGCCCGGATTGTTGGCATAGTTGGGTAATGCTCCGTTCAGCAACCAGCCATAGTTGGAGCCTGTCGGCATAGTCTGATAGAAAGGATACCATGCGTCTTTGGTATCTGTATTACCTAATTGTCCCCAAGAAGCGCGGAGTTTCAATGTACCGATGCTGCATTTTTCGGCGATTCTTTCAAAGAATGGTTCTTGTGCAACGTTCCATCCGGCAGAGAATGAAGGGAAGAATCCCCAGCGTTTGTCACCTATAAAACGTGACGAACCGTCGTAACGTCCGTTAGCTTCCACCATGTATCGGTCTTTATAATTGTAGTTGATACGTCCGAAGAAACCGGCTACGGCATTGTGGGCATATCCTCCCCATGCTTTCGGGTCTTCGGTGGCTGTGTTGATGGTAGGCACCGAACTTGAAATCAGTGTGCTCTTTTGAGCCTGGACATAACGGGTTTTATAAAGCTCACTGTTGAAACCGGCCATAACTTTGAAGTAGTGTCCGCTGTCAAACTGTTTAAAGTAGTCCGAGTAGATGTTGGTCGTGTAGTAGTTTTCTTTATATGAATACTCGTTTACCTGAGAGAGGCCGAGTGCGCCGCCGTTCCATGAAATCAGGTACGGTTCGTTATCTGCGTTGTATGCATATACCGGCAATACATCCCAATGTTCGTTCGTGTTCGTTGTGCGTAAACTACCTTCCACATTGATTCTCCAGTTTTTGATGGGTTCGAAAATGAACTGTAGCTGTTGCGTGTTCAGGTCTTTCTGATTGATCTGTTTTCCACCGTTTTCCAACTGTTCGATTTCCATGCCGTCTACCGGATGTCCGTTCGGGTCGTAAGCAGGATTGGTCGGCCAGCGACGGGCGATGTTATGGAAGAAGAGACCTGTCAGATAGGATGGACGGTCAAAGTCTTCGCGTGTCCATTTGGTTGAGTAAGTGACAGTGAACCAGTCAGCAATCTGGCTTGTGATTTTACCGTTCATCGTATAGCGTTGGAAATTATCGCTACCATGGCGAAGCAGACCGTTCTGATCGAGGAAGCTTCCGCTGATGGTATACTGCGTTTTCTCCGAACCTCCACTGATGCTCAGGCTGTGCTCTTGTGACGGAACCCAGTCATTATAGAATTCTTTGAACCAGTCGGTGTTGGCATTAGCACCGCCATAAGCCTGCCATTTACGGGTTTGTTCGTTCATGGTCATTGTCTCTTTCAGGGTTCCGGCTTGGTAGGCAAGAATACGGTCGAGCGCTTCTTGGCTGAATGGGCCTGAGTCACCGGCATTTTCGGCTGCACGGTTAAAGTAGAGTGCGAATTGATAAGAGTCCATCATTTCCGGAACACAAAGCGCATCGGAGAAACGTACGTTACCGTTATAGCTGACTTTTGCTTTGCCGCTCTTACCACTCTTGGTTGTAACGAGGATTACACCGAATGCGGCACGGGCACCATAGATAGAAGCAGAGGCTGCATCCTTCAGTACGGATACATTTTCGATGTCGTTCGGGTTAACCGAGTTCAGGTCACCTTCGATGCCATCGATCAAAATAAGGGGAGAAGATCCGGAGCCGTCGCCAATGGTACCGGCACCACGGATATTGATACTCATTGAGCTATCCAGTGCACCGCCGGAGTTACCTACCGAGAGGTTCAGACCCGGTACTACACCCTGCAATGCCTGTGATACATTTTGTACCGGACGGGCTTCGAGTACTTCGGAGTTTACCATACCGACAGCACCGGTTACGTTCACCTTCTTTTGTGAACCATAACCCACGATAACAACCTCATCCAGTACCTCGGCGTCTTCTTTCATCGTAATGTGGAGAGCTGTACCTTCTGCTTTGACTGTAACGGTTTTATAGCCAATGTAGGAGATCTCGAGTGTAGCGCCTTTGGGTGCATCGATAGAGAATTTTCCCTCCAGGTCAGTGATGGTACCCATAGTGGCATTGTCTTTCACTTTGACGGATACGCCGATCATGGCTTCTCCGTTCTGGTCCACTACCGTACCTGTCGTTTTCACTTTCTGCTGTTGTACGGAGGCGATTTCGTGTTTTTCGTAAGTATCGGCTGCCGCTTGCTGAGGTGTAGCACACCATAGCATGATAGAAGCAGCGATTGCCATTTTCAGGCGATTTGTTTCTCGAAACCGGATTAGGTTCGGAAACAGGTTAGTTTTTTCTGTCATACACTAAATTGTTCGGTTAAACATTAATTTGATAGTTTGTTTTAGGATTCCGGATTTTATTTTGTTTCCGGAATAAGGTTTGTAAAGGATTCGTTTTTTCTACTTCATAAGCATAATTATTAGAGGTTACTGTATGTATGTCATTCTTTTCTTGCTCCTTTCTGAACCATGCTGATTTGTTTATTAAATTTGTTTGTCCAAAGGTGATTAAGTTCTCACGGAACTTGGAAAAAAGTGATAAATCGGCTTTTATATAACTTCGAACCTTCTGATTCGTCCTTTTTCTTTATTATTTCACCTGTACGGGTAGTCGTATTGGTCCGGGAAGCTGATTATGTTAAATGATACAGGAACTACTAAGTCCCGCTGATTAACCTTTTGCAAATAGAGAGAGGCTTATTTTTCTACCACCTTCCTCTGAGGCGGCACGTTTTATTCATTATCTGCTGCTTTTTAATAAAATAGTGGTGCAAAGAGCAGTGATAAAGAAAATTATTATTATAAATTCTTGCATATTATTAAAAGTTATCGCATCTTTGCCGAGAGATATTGTGATTTTATAAACACAAGTTAGCCTAAGTTAACAAAAAAGTATTAATACAAGAACAGGCCAAAGGTTAAGGCACATTTGCAGAAACACTTGAATAACGATAAGTTCCGTGAGAACTATACCCCACTTTTATTCCACTCATAATATATAGGTGAGCATTATTTAATATTAATAATGAGCACCTCTTTCCTGAGAAGAATTTTTTGTCTTTTTGTTTTGAGGCTTTACATTAAGGTTTTGTCTTTTCGTTCCGGTTTTCTATCCGGTTCTGTTTAATAGTGTTTATATTTAGGAATGTTGGAGTTGAGAAATACCAAAATGTTAAATAGGATACTTTTTGGATTTTACAATAAAGATAGTAGAACGTTAGTAGTAAGATCCGGATGGCAGTAACATTAGGTTTGGATATCTCTGTATGATGAATATACTTCTCCGGATGGAGTGAACTCTGTGTAATAAAGCAAAAATATCCCCGGAAAAAATACTTTTCTTCCGGGGATATTTTTATTTGATAGAATTATAATAAAGTATTATTTGATGACCAGTCGGTCTGCATCTAAAGCCAATTTATAAACTTTTCCTTTACTTGTTTTGAAAGAGAGAGTTTTATCTCCGTATCTCACCGTACAAGGTTCGCCTGCTTTTGAGAAGATGGTTGCTTCTGCAAGCTGTCCGTTTTTCCATGACAAGTCTACCTCAAAGTTCCCTTTGGCGCAGATTCCACTGATGCTTCCGTCTTTCCAGGCATCCGGAAGTGCGGGCAATAGTTGGATGAAGCCCATGTGACTTTGCAGCAGCATCTCTGTGATACCGGCGGTACCTCCAAAGTTTCCGTCGATCTGGAAAGGCGGGTGAGTATCCCACAGATTGTCCAGTGTACCGTTTTTCAGCAGATTACCGAAAAGTTTGTAGGCGTGGTTACCGTCTTGCAGACGTGCCCATTGGTTAAGTTTCCATCCCATACTCCATCCGGTTGCTCCGTCGCCGCGATGCTCAAGTACCACTCTGGCAGCTTTGGCAAGGTCGGGTGTGGTGATGGGTGAGAGCGTATGTCCCGGGTGCAGTCCGAAGAGGTGGTTGACGTGGCGGTGCTCGTCTTTCGGGTCATCGATGTCTTTCGACCATTCCATCAGCTGACCGTAGCGGCCCACTTTGTAGGGAGCCAGATGTGTCAGCACTTCTTGCCATTGTTTACGTTCCTTGCTGTCCACTCCGAGTACTTTGCTTGCTTCAATGGCATCCTGCAGAATTTCGCGGATTACGGCGTGAACGAAAGTGGTTCCTTCGTCAATCGGTCCGTGTTCGGGTGAGGTAGACGGAGCTGCGGTGTAAGTTCCATCCGGTTTGCGCCATAAAAAGTCTGTGGCAAACTGGGCGCTGCTTTTGATCAGGTCGTATCCGGTCTCTTTCAGGAATTTCTTGTCGCGGGTGTAATCATAATACTCCCAGACATGCGTTGCCAACCAGGGGCCTGCCATTGGATTGAAGTTCCAGGCCATCTCTTCACTTTCAAGCGGCGTGGTGAATCCAAAGATATTGGCTGAGATCGATGCTGTCCATCCTCTTGTTCCGAAGTAAGCCTGCGCTGTTTTCTGTCCCGGTTTTACCAGCGTACGGATAAAGTCGATCAGCGGCAATGTACATTCGTAGAGGTTGGTCGAGCAAGCCGGCCAGTAGTTCATCTGTATGTTGATGTTGTTATGGTAGTCCACTCTCCACGGACCGTCTACGTTGTTGTGCCAGATGCCTTGCAGGTTGGCAGGCATGTTACCCGGTCTTGAGCTGGCTATGAGCAGATAACGTCCGAACTGATAATAGAGTTCTTCCAGATAAAAGTCCGGTTGCCCTTTCCGGTAGTTTTGCAAGCGTTTGCCGGTGGGCAGGTTGGCGCTTTGTGCGTCCGGGTTCAGTTGTAGTTTTACCCGGTTGAACAGAGCGGCGTAGTCGTCGTAATGCTGTTTGAAGAGTACATCATATCCCATGGCTACGGCATTGTCCATCCATTGACGGGTGGTTTCGGCAGGATTTACTCCCACATATGCTTTAGGGTCTTTGAAGTCCGGGTCGAAATTGATCTTATAATCGGTATCCGCAGTGACAAGGAATACTACTTCGTCAGCGTCTTTTACGGTGATTTTTCCATTTGCGTTCGATAGTGTTCCGCCTTTGGCAATGGCATGAATGCGCACTACATATTGCATGCCGTTATTGTCGAGGTGGGCAGTGTATGCGAGGCCGTTGGCACCGTCTGCCGACATGCTTCCTGTCGATACCGGATTGGGGGAGTAACTGAAAGTAAGGTTCTGCTTGCCCGGCCGGTCGGCTTTGAAGCGGATTGCCATCACGTTGGCAGGATAGGAAATGAAGTAATCGCGTTCGTAGGCTACATCATCTTTCTTGAATTGTACAACGGCCAATGCCGAATCCAAAGAGAGAATACGTTTATAGTCACTCATGTTCACTGTACTGAGTCCGGTTTCTATATAAAACTCTCCCATTGTGGTGAAGTTACCAAAACGGAAAGGTTTTTCTCGGTTCGACTCATAAGGCACTTCGCTGTTAAAGTTCTTGCGTGTCAGCATTTCGGCCTTTTTCTGGTCTCCGTCGGTAAAGGCCTGGCGTATTTCTTTCAGTACATGTGCCGACTGTTTGTTTACATTCCAGTAGGCATCGGCTCCTCTCGAAGTATTAGGTCCTCCTCTCCAGAGAGTTTTCTCGTTGAAGGTGATGCGTTCCGCTTCTATCGAGCCCATGATGTTTGCTCCGATGCTTCCGTTTCCAATGGGCAATGATTGCGACTCCCAGTTGGCATCGGGGTTCCGGGCAGTGTCTCCTGCGCTCTCCGGTTTGCTTTCTCCTTTCCAGAGGTCGGGACGGCTGCCATACCAGATGGCTCTGCCTTGTAGTGTATTCGGTGTGTCGAACCAGATGGAGAGCCCTTGCGTGTAGTCGGTGGCATGGACATGCGCCGCCGGCAAGGCAAACAGGGCTGTGAGGAGAAGTGAATAAAGTTTCTTCATGTTTGGGTGTTATTAGAGTTAGTATTGGTTTGTCATAGTCTGCACAAAGATAAAGAAAAACCTTGAATCTTGTGCAGACTATGTGACGTTTACTCGGAGGTAAGATAAATTATCCAACCTTTCCGGGGGGCTGTCACTATCGGTGTGTCTACATTCCATTCATGCGCCTGTTGCATGTCCGGTATTTCGGGTGTTGTCAGCTTTGCCTTTTGTCACTTTGATTATCGGACCTCCTCAGAATCGTTTCTTTCGGACCGACTGGCAGTCCGGGCGAAAAAAACGCGCCCTGCGTGTAAAGTCCGATATCACATTTCCCATCTTTGAGCTTGTTTGCTTTTACTTTGAAGGTGGAATGACGGTTCCGCCGGTAAATGGTTCCTTTCCCGGTCTCCTTCCTGCTTTTCTGTCAGTGTACAACGCTTTGTCTGCAATGGTCAACAGGAGGAAAAGTTCTTCCGCCAAGACCCGTTTCGGATAGCAATAGGAGATATTCCGGACAACAATAGGAGATATTTCCGGAACATAAGGACATTTTAGGAAAATGCTTACTTCTTTCCGGGTAAATGCTTACTCCTTTCGGAGTAAATACTTGCTTCTTTTTCCGAAAAGCAAGGCTCTTTTACCCCCGGAGCCCGGCTTTTCACTGCCGAAAGCTGCCGTTCGGCCCTTTTTTTCTCCTGAAGCATCCGAAACGAATAGGAGCTCTGTTAGCGAAAAGTGCTATTCGGTTTCTTTTTGCGCTATGATTCTGCAGATGGCTGACACTTCCGATCTTTCCACTCAGATCTTCAGGAATATCTTCTGCCTGTACATGATCCGTAAGATAAGGAATACAATCAGATAGTTGGCAAAGCTTAACCACACCTGATAATAACCACCCAGGTATTGCTCCAGTCCGTAACTGACGGATGCTGCTATGCAACGGAAGTTAATGACCTCTCCCAAGATATAAGCCGTAATGGAGTTCATGCCGTATATTTTCAACCAGTTCAGCCCGCGGCTGTGTCCTTTGTAGTCTATCCGGTAGTAGAAGGCGCCCATCAGCAGGAAGCAAAGTCCGCCGGAAAAAAGCGTCATGCTGCTTGTCCACAACCGTTTGATGATGGGCATTTGCAGGCTCCATATCAGCGAGAAGGCTATCAGGGATATGCCGATTATCAGCAAGGTCTGTACCACTTTCCGGCGATTATCCTTGCCTGCTTTCATTATCTTTCCGGCAAAAGCTCCCAGCATCACGGTAGCCCCGAAAGTGAGGCTGCTCCAGATCCAGGTGTAGTTGTAGTGAGCGGAGAAGCTCCAACTGCCGTCTTCATTCCAGAACACTCCGTCGCGGAAATGCCCCAGTACCAGCCTGTCCACCTTCTCGGCAAAGTTTCCTTCCGGAGTGAAGTCGCCCAGGAAGGTCATCGGTATCCAGTAGATCACTAATAGCAGGGCTGTGACGATCAGCTGCCAGCGGAAGTTGCAATGCAACTGTATGATGGCGGCAATCAGATAGCCTGTGGCAATGGCTTGAAGGGTGTTGGAGTATAAATACAGATGTTTCGGGTCGAGGCCCAGCAGATTGCCCTGTACAATCATTCCGAAGATGAACAGAAGGATGAAGCGTTTGATGATTTTGCGGTAAACGGGTCCTTTGTCCGGATTGTCTTTAAACTTGGAGAACGAGAACGGCATGGAGGCTCCTGTCATGAAGAGGAAAAGAGGCATTACCAGATCCCAGAAACGGAACCCTTCCCATACTTCATGATCGAACTGGAAAAGAATACTGTTCAGCCATGGGAGGTTGAGCTGATGTGCCAATGTCCACAATACCGGCTGGAAGAAGACCAGCAGGAAAAGGTCGAAACCGCGCAGGATGTCCAGTGAGGCCAGGCGGGGAGCAGGGGTTGATGAAGGCTTTTTCATAAGCGTAAGGGATTATTTGATCGTTGTTTTCAGGTCTTTTCTTTTCATATTCTCTGTTTTTATACTCTGCCGGGGAGTCTCTCCTTCGAATACGGTGCCTTCTATCACTGCCTTCTTGCAGCCGTTCAGATAGAAAACGTACGGATTGCCGGATGCGGCAGGAAAAGTTTCCGTGCGGACGATGGTGTTGTTCCTGAACAAGAGTCCTGCCGTACTCTTGGCGTAGAGCACCGGGTAGTCGAATGTTCTGAACGTGTTATCCTCTATGCGGATGTTCTGGTGTACCGGGCGTTCGGCATCGATGATTTTGTTGGAAGGATGTATGGCGATCACAGCATGGCCGGGGCCTCCATTATAGGCACAGTCTATAAAGGTATTGCCTTTGATCAATACATCTTTGACAGGTCCCGATTCGTACCAGCCTTCGGCGTCGGCCTCAATCAGTATGGCGCTCATGCCCGTTTTGTAATACGTATTGTTCTCTATCACCACCTTTCTTGGAGTGGTGACCAGAGTTCCTCTTGTACTGGTTCGTGTGAAGTAGCAGTTACGTATTTCCACTTCGGGGGTACAGGTCATGTTCTCTACGCAATCGTGATTGAGCTCTAGGCTTGTCGGAATGTCCCGGTCGAAACGTACTTCCACTATTCTGTCCGATATTCGCCTTACGTCCCTGACCGTTGCCGAGGCAAAGCGTTCCATGGTGGCTGCCCGGACAAAGGCGACGGTATCTCCCTTGAAGTAAGCATTGAATCCATAGCTCTGTCCGTGCATGAAGCGTAACTTCAGGGTTTGCGCATCTATTTTCTCAAGGGCGCGCAGGTTGGTTCCGTGCACATTGACCGGATCGTCTTGTGCTCCGGCAAAATAACAACTGTCTATGATTACTTTTCCTTTACATCCCGAAAAGTGCATCATATCCGCTGAGGCTGCCAATAACCTGCCGCTATCGGGGCGGGGAGCACACTTGACTCTGTCCATCGTTATGTTTTCGGTATACTGGCTGACGATGCCCAACCCGTGCATGTAGTGCATCTGTAGCCTGCTCAGCGTGATGTTTTTGCTTTCAAGAATGAAAAGCCCCACCTGGTCGCGGATAATATCGCGGACGGTCAGTGTGTTTCCTGCTTTGGGCATAAATTCCGCCGGGGTATTGAAGCGGACGATGCCCGGAGCAATCTCTCTGGCATCGGATGCCGACAGTGTATTCCACCCCTGGCTGTAGGTGAAAGATTCCGTATCCGGGTCGTACTCGATGCAGTGATTCCTGTTGGAACGCCATCCCTCGCCATACAGCCGGATCTTTCCGTTCACAATCTCATAACGCGTATCGCGGTGCAGGGTTACTTCTGTTTTTCCTCCGGTCACTTTCCGGTATTGAATCTCAGATCCTGCGGGACGTTCAAAGTCGATGTGCAGGTTGTTTATTCTCACCCCGTTGCAATGTTCCAGGGCGATGGTCGTCATTTTCCCATGATACATCAGGGTGGCTCCGTTTCCTTCGATGGTCAGGTCATCGATTTCATGGAGCATCAGTCCCACGGTCTTTACTTTTGAGGGACATTCCTGTTCGGTGGATGTATTCGATATGTAGTATTCTTTGCGGGTGGCTCCTTCGGGCCAGATGTCATAGCGGCCTTCGGGCAGTGATAGCACTTTGGCTCCCGTGCGTTTACATTCGTCGATGGCAGCCTGTATTTGTGTAACACAGTTCTCGTACGAGTAGGGGACTGCTCCGAAGTCGGTGACGTAGACAGTATCTTTCTGCTGTGCATGGGCGGCAGCGTAAAATAAAAAGCAGGCGGGTAGGATGTGCAGATACTTTTTCATGGTATGTAGTCTCTTGCTTTAAATGTATTATTGAATAAGATGAATTGGGTATCCAAAGGTATATGATTTTTTTGTATTAGTGGATCACTTGAGGCTAAATAGAAGCCGCCGGGTTACTATTTATTTCCATAAATATGTTTACCCGACGGCTTCAGAGAACATCTGATAATTAAGCAATACTTACCTATTGAATCTGTGACTTCTACGAGTCATAATCGAGTGGGGGACTTATTTATTCAGAGTAACTTTCACTGTCCAGATTTTCTTTGTACCGTCGGCAGCCATTACGCTGTATTTATGCTCCCGGGTCCAATCGGCAGGAACACCGAATTTGGGTGAACCGTCCAATGGGGTGACGCGGGCGGCGGTAGATACATTGACGTAAACCACGAGGTTACTCAATGACACTTTAGCGCGTTCGGCCTCTGTGAATTTGCCCCCTGCGGCAGGAATTGTAAATACGGCAGTGGCTACACCGTGCTCCGAGTCGATATTGTTTGTACGGTCCAGCTCTTTTTCGGCTACAATGTTTTCTCCCGTGATGGCATCCTTATCACCGGAGTAGAAGCGGTGATAAGCACCTACTTTGGTTATTTCCGCCTCTTCGTAGGCGGGCAGATCTTCTTTACTGCAAGAACTGATGATGGGAACACACATCAGCAGCAGTAACATAAACCATTTAGTATCTGATAATTTGATTCTCTTCATATTATTTTCTTCTTAATTTATTTAATGAATGAACTGTTAGGTTTACCATCCCGGGTTCTGGTCGCTGTCATTGATGGCGGAGTTGGCATTGATGATGCTTTGTGTGATCGGGAACAGGTAGCGTTTCTTGGAGAATGTACGGTCGGCATTGGTATATCCTACAGTACCTACAAACATGCGATGTCTGTCTTGGCTGATCTCAACAAAGGTGGCCGGTGAACTCAATTCCGGAATGATGTCTCCTGCGGGTTTCCCGTGATTGGCTTCGCCGCCGTACATGCCCCAGCGTAACAGACTCCAGTAGTAATCGCCTTCCAGAGCCAGATCTACGTGACGTTCAATCTTATAATCGTGCCATGCGTCGGCCAGTGAAGTGGCGATGGAAGGAGGCAGATTGCCGTGAGTGGTACGTGTCCGGTTGAATGTGGCTACCGCACTGCTCACTTTGGAGGCATCGTATTGGGCAAGTCCGAGTAAGGCTTCGGCCTTATTCAACAATGCACGTCCATAGCGGAAGATGACATAATGGTAGTCGGTCGGATTGTTCCAGAAGATGCGTTCGGCATTGACATAGATATATTTGCGCCAGATGTAGTTCGTTATGGGGATGTATCCGTTGCCCGGTGTCTTACCGTCTACGGCTGTCCTATGCAGGTTTCCGCCCTTATGAAGAGTGATCAGCTCATTGTAGAACATGCACGAATCATACTGGATGGAGTGATAGAAGCGTTGGTCACGGTTCTTGTACATAAAGTCATTGATCTGCACGTCCGGAGCGTTGCTGTTTGTCTGATATGCCAGGCTGTTGTCATCCAGCTCCTTGGCATCTACAGCCATGTCGGCTACGTCGGCATTGGATAATGGTGTCGTGTTGTTCACGAACTGGGTCGACTCATTCCATTTCACTCCTTGGTTGGTAATCTGGTCTATTACTAAATAATCGTCCACCAGATTCTGGGAAGGTGAGTGTTCCAGCCAGCATTCAAACACCAGGTCCTGATTGAAGAACGGACGTCCTCCGTAGTCTTCCAGGCGTTTGTTGCTCTGGTTGGGAAGCATCTCCTGCATAAGTGTACCTGCACCGTTGGTGTTATCCTTGCTGTAATATTGTGCCAGAATGATTTCGGGAGATGTCCTGGCACCATCCTGGTTGAACATACTGCCGTAATTGCTGTCCAGTGTGTATCCTTGTATACCGTCTACTGCAGCTACGGCCTGTTCGAAGAGTGACTTCTTGCGGGTGTCGTCTGTGCTGTAGGCAGCAGCTGTCAGGCATACTTCTGATTTCAGCGCACGGGCTGCATTGGCATTGATACGCCCTTGCAGGGAGGTTTCGGGTAGTCCTGCGATGGCATCATCTATATCTTTCAGGATCAGGTCGTACGTTTTGTCGATAGATTCTGTGAGCGGTAAGTTGAATTCATCCGTTTCAGCCAATACATGGTCTACCCAGATCACACGTCCGCAATGCTTGGCAATATAATAATAGGTCATTGCACGCAGCATCTTTCCTTCGGCTACCAATGCTTTTTTATCTGCATCGGACAAACCTGTAGATGCTTGCGATTTTTCGATGATCAGGTTACATCGGCGGATGGTGCCGAACTGGTTGAATCCCCATGACCAGTCACGGTTCATAAGATCTCTGGCTTCATTCGGGCAGTTCTGGCGCATGACCGAATTCAAGGTCCATTGCTCCTCCGTGCGGATATCGTGATAGAAGGGGAGGACATTGTTGTAGGTTTGCAATACAAAAGCGTCCGCTGTCGATTTTAGGCTCCAGACGAGGTCTTCCGAATAAGATTCCATAGGCTTCGTATCCAGGAAGTGTTCACAGCTCTGGAGTGTCAGTGCTGCGCAAAAGAGCGCAGGAGTGATGTATTTTATGAATTTCATATATTGTCTTCTTTTTAAGTTCATACTATTTAGAATCCTACGTTGACACTGATGGAGTATACTCTTGAAACCGGATAGGTGTAGAGGTTGCCGTCGCCGATTTCCGGGTCGATGTCGAACTTATTCGCTTTGCTGAAAGTCAGTAAGTTATAACCATTCAGAGAAACGTTGCATTTATTCATCCATGCCACTCTTTTGAGTAGTTTATGTTTGAAGTCGTAGCCGATGGATAATGTCTTCAGGCGAAGATAGCCTGTGTTGATCAGCCAGAAGTCTGAGCTTCCGTAGTTGTTACTGCCGTTGTAGCTTGCCGTACTTCTCAAACGTGGATAGCGGGCTCCCGTATTATTCGGAGTCCATACATCGGTCTGGAAGTCATAGATAACAGGAGGATAACCGCTGCCGCTTTGGCTTCCCTGAATCATACCGCCCATATAAAGGTCGGCCGGAGTAGCTCCCTGCCACAGCATGTTCATGAACCAGCCTTTGTAGTTCAAGTCGGCACTGAAGCCGTATTGGCCGCGGGGCATACTGTTTTTGCCGATGCGGTGCTGGTCGGAACCGTCAATGATACCGTCGCCGTTGAAGTCATTGTATTTCAGGTCGCCTGCACCTAAGTTGACGGAACTCTGACGTTTGGGTGAGTTCATGATGTCTTCCTGATTCTGATAATAGCCCAGGCAGTCGTATCCGATACCCCAATATCCTTTGGCTTGTGTAGTACGTTTGTATGGGTTCTTGGTATCGGTTTCCGCTTCGTTCGGATTGATGTTCCAGTATTGGTCGAAGTAGGTGAAGTTGCCCGAAAGTGTGTATTCAAAATCACCTCTTTTCTCTTTCCATTGCAGGATGAACTCGGCACCTTGGCGGATGAACTCGCCATTTGACTTTACTTGGGGTAATGCGATACCCAACGGGTCGGTATAAGCTACTGCCGACGGAGAGGTCAGATAACCTTTGGTGCTCTTGCGGAAATAGTCTACAGAACCCGAAAGACGGTTGTTGAGCGATCCGAAATCGAATCCGATGTTAAAGTCGCGGGTAGTATACCAGGTAATGTCTTTGCTGACCAAGGCACCTTCGGAAAATCCCGGATACCAACTTCCGTTAAGCAGGTAGCCACGGTCGTTCAGTCCGTATGATTGCAGGTAAGCATAGCGTCCGATGGCGTCTGAACCGATCTCGCCATAAGAAGCTCTTACCTTGAACTGGTCGAAGATATGACGGTCTTTTAATGTCTGCCAGAAGCTTTCTTCCGAAATGACCCATGCAAGAGAGCCGGCATAGAATGTTCCCCAGCGTTTACCTCGCGGGAAATTGTCGCTACCGTCGTAACGGAGGCTGGCCTCGGCCACATATTTGCTGGCATAGTCATATTTCAGTCGGGCTACTACACCGGCACGCGCTTCTTCACCTTCCGAAGAACTGTTTTTGGCTGTAGATACAGGACCTGCACCGATCTGGTCTACGTCCAGCAAATATTCTTCGCGGGATAACGAGGCATCGTCTTTAAAGAGTTTATAGGCTTCGATACCGGCTGTGGCGCTGATTGTGTGTACCTGATTGAAAGTACGGTCATAATTGGCAAAGCCTTGTACGGTGTACGATGACCAGTTTGAATAAGACTTGCTCAGTGAAGGTTTGCCGGGATCGTTGGGGTTGCCATCCCAATCGTATGCTAAAGGTGATTTTTTCCAACTTTTTGACTTGTCGTTGTTGATGCGGTAGTTACCCAGTGCTTTCAATCGTAGGCCCGGTACATAAGGTACGCTCCACTCCAGTGCGAGGTTTGCTATGGCACTGAGGTTTTCGTTTTTAGTGTATCCGGCGTCGGGGGAGATCTCCATCAATGGGTTATCCGGTGTGTTGAATATTTGTCCGTTCGGATTGTATGCTATTTCCCAGGGGGCTTTATTCTGGATGTGTCCCCAGGTGTGATAATAGCTGTCTCCCGATTTGGCATTAGGCGATCTTAAGTCCGTTTTGTAAGCTTCGATGCTGGAAGTTACTTTCAAACCTATTTCTTTGAAATCTGCTACGATATTTGTGCGGAAGTTGTAGCGTTTGAAACTGTTTACATCGAACTTATAGAGTGACTTCTGATCGTAGAACCCCAAAGAGGTATATGCTTTTATCTTTTCGCTACCACCGGTGACAGTCAGGGTATGTTGCATTTCCGGTGCGAAGTTCTTCAAACAGAGTTTTTGCCAGTCCGTATTAGGATATCTGCGTGGATCTGATCCGTTGCGGAACAGTTCCAGTTCATCGTCCGTATAGGCCGGTGCCAATCCGTCATTGGTCATACTCATGTTCTTGTAGAAGGCTGCATCGTGGGCATCCAGCTTATTGGGCATATTGGCAGGTTGGCTCCAGTTATAGTTAAAGTTATAATTGACGCTCATTTTCCCTGCTTTGCCTTGCTTGGTTACTATCATTACGATACCGTTGGCGGCACGTGCTCCGTAAACGGCGGTAGAAGCGGCGTCCTTCAGGATTGTGATCTGATCGATGTCTTCAGCATTCAGATTGCGGAAATCCCGCTCTTCGGAAATCACATCGTCTATTACATAAAGCGGAGTGCCCCCTCCACGGATAGAGACACTGGAAAAGTTATTCAGACCGCCTCCGCTGGTTGTGACCAACAGACCGGGAGCACGTCCTGCCAGGCTTTGGGTGATGTTTGCCGTCGGTGCTTTGATAATGTCTTCTGTATTGACACTGGCAATGGCGGCGGTTGTTTTACGTTTAGAAGTCGTACCGTAACCTACTACGATGACTTCATCCAGCGTTTTAGTGTCTTCTTCCATCGTGATGCGTAAATCTTTGGATTTTCCGACAGCGACTTCTAAGGGCTTGTATCCGATGTAGCTGATTTCGAGTACGGCCTTGTTGGGGACATTCGGTATCATAAACTCTCCTTCCATATTGGTGATGGTACCGATAGTGCTTCCTTGTACTTTTACCGAGGCACCGATGATGGCCTCTCCGCTCTCATCGACTATTTTACCTGTTATTTTCTCTGTTTTACTCTGCTGTGTGGCTGTGACAGCATTTTTTTCATAACTGTCTGCTACGGCAATTTGTGATGTCGTGCAGAATAGCAGGAGACTGATACCTGCTATCTTCAAAAAGTTGATTTCTCGAAGGCATGTGTGCTTCGGAAATTGGCAAGTTCTTTTTGTCATACATTAAATTATTCGGTTAAACATAAAATGTGATTTGGAGGATATAGATCAGACTGTCTAATCTACATCGGTTTGAGGGGATTTTTTCAGGTTCTCATAGGCATTAGCTTTTGGTTTATAATATTAAGTCTGTTCAATAACCTTGCTGAACTATGCTGATTGCTATCTGGAAAAAATAGAGCTACATGAGATAGGTTCTTTCAGTACTTTTACCATCTGTATTAGATTGATTATTAATGGTGTACTAAACGGAGTGTAAAACGGTGAAGATGCTTGGTCGAATATTTTAATGCTTCTGAGTGGGAGGTATAATACCTATTTTCTACCTTTTACTTATATATGCATCTGAAATATAGTTGATTATTGTTTATGGGAAGAGTTGTGAACGCTATCCGCATGTTTCTTCTGCCATCTCAGTGCTAACCGGATAAATAAAAATCTTAATTCTATTAAATCTTTATTATATAAATTATGTTGGTATAAAAAAATATAGTAAAAAGT
>ERZ791603.1096-NODE-1096-length-21697-cov-6.278810_pt1 | contig 21697 bp, 16 predicted proteins | sample MGYA00509966_ERZ791603 | MGnify/ENA primary metagenome ERZ791603 (study PRJEB30046, sample SAMN00791931) | human gut metagenome | study: EMG produced TPA metagenomics assembly of the A metagenome-wide association study of gut microbiota in type 2...
AGACCGATGACCCGATTTTTAAGGCATACCGCAAGGAGTACAAAAAGCGCTTCGCGTGGATCAAGGCCGGCCGCATCACCGACGAGCAGTTTTATGCTTGGAGCGAGAAAGCCAGAGAAGAAAAGAAAAAATGCGACCGCGAGATCATCTCGCTGGAGGATTTCCAGCAGTGGCTCCGCGACTCGAAAATATGAAAATACGCTGCCGGCAAGCTGTCGGCAGCGTATTCTTTGTCTATAGCGAGTCTAAAATTGCTCTGCCTCTCCGCATAATCCAAGGCCTATTATCCGTTCTCCCACTCATCCCACGCTTCATCCTCGTCCTCATACCAATCTTGGTTATCTTCCCAGAGGTCTTCGGGATTTTCGTAGTCATCCCGGACGCTTCCGGAATTGCTGCTGCCCGATGTACTCGGCGGCGTCCAAGCAGGGGCAGAGTTGGGACGACCGATGGGGGTCTCATAATAAGTGAAGGCATAAATGACTTCTGTATACTCACCCTTTGGCTGATGAGAGTGACAGTATGCTACGGTCTGTCCCTCACTGTTATACCAATGCAGGATTTTGTATCGTCTATGGACATCCATGCTGTCATAGAACTGACACTTTTCGGTTTTGGTGGGTGATCCAAGTGACGTGTACTTCAAGCAACTCACAGGCATACCATCCACAGGCCGTTTTCCGGAATACTGATCTTTCAGACTTTGCTCCCGCTTCGCGGCATTCTCCGCAGCGATGCGTTGACGCTCGGCTTCCTCGGCGGCGTCTTTCTCCGCTTTATAGCTTTTAACGCGGGTTTCCAGCGCGTCAATATTCTGCTGCCAGCCCGTGTCATATTGCAGTGTGATGTTCGCCAATTCATCCTGCCCGCCTGCGTAGTCCGTCCTGTCTTTGTACATATCGGCGTACTTGCAGTAGACGGACAGCGATGCCGCATCCCGATAGCCGGAAAGCTCCGAGAAGTCCTGCTCGGCAGAAGTGTAATTGCCGTTTGACAGCTCTTGCAGGGCTGCTTCATAAGCTGCCGCTCTCTGTTTGTTGCGGTTCGAGACGGAAATAGAGATACCAGCAATCACGGCTACTGCCAGAACAGCCGCAATGATCTTCCCCAGCGGGAACGGCTTCTTTGACAGCGTAGATTTCTTTTCGGTTATTTCTGGCTCCGTCGGCGTCTGACTGACGATCGGCGGTGTGATTGCCGATTGTACAGTCGGCGCAGACTTCTGCGGATTTGCGGTCGGTGCGGACTGCACAGGCGGAACTGCGCGCTCCGATTCAGTCGGTGCTGACACGTCTGCTTGCTTTGGAGCAGGATGCTGCGGCTTTTTGCGTTCCGGAAAGGCTGTCCGTTCAGACTTGCGGAGCACAAATTTCGCCTTCTCCGGCGGATATGGCGCATTCTGTGTGCTGCAAACGAACACCTTTGTCACCCGAGCAAGCTTTTCTGCTTGATGATCGCCGACCGGAACGACTACAAAATCGCCTGCTTTCAGCGAAATTCCCCCGGTCAGATAGGCATACGCCGCGCCATCCTCCTTGAACTGCACATTGCAGAACGGATAATAGCTTTCGCCAGCCGGCTTTTTCTGTGTGCTGACAGGCGGTCTTGCAAGTGCACGGGCAGGTGGCTTTGTGCGTTTTGAAGAAGGTGCAGCCGCAAGGACCTGTGTATACCGTTTCCTCCACCGCTCCTCCAGCCAAGGATTTTTCAGTGCAAGGTCCATGCAATGCCGCGCCAGCGTTTCCTCCCCACAATCCCGACAGATCTCCAGAACACTGAACTGCAATCTGTCGAGGAACGCGCTCTCAAAAAGCTGCGATACAAACCGCTCGTCATCCAACGCGACCAAAAGCGGAAGCGCCTGATCGTCAGTTGGAGAATCCAGCCAATCCCAGTCCAGAAGCAGTTTCTCGGCAGTTTTGGCGTTGGTTTTCAGATTCGGCTCTGCGATATCCAGAAGCCGCCGCCACATTTCCATTCCCTTTTCCGGATTTCTTGCAAATACATCGTCCAGAACACGTTCCCACGACAGCTCATCGAAATCCTCGGCAGTCTCATGCGAAACTTCCTCCGGATATTCAACCAACAAAATCTCGCGGCAAATATCCTCGTAATCCGGAAACTTGCCCTGCGCCAAGAGACGTTTGGCGCGCTCCACGTCTGGGTGCAGCAGCACCTTGTTCTGCCAATGGGTGTGATAGGCTTCTTCCAGCGCATTTTGATAGTCCTGCGCTTCGCCCATTTCCTCATCCTTTTTCCCGCCGAAGTAGGCATAGGCAGAGGACAACTCGGAGAAAAGCTCAAACAAGCCGTCCGGATCGACGCGGTTGTAGTAGTCTTCTACCGGGCGCGTGGCAGACAGCTCTGTCCAGAATGTGCCGCAGTCCGTTTCGGAAAGGGCGGCTTCCTCGCGGAACAGAACGCCGCGTTTGGCATCACGCATGACCTCTTCTGCGTTTTCGCCCAGATTCAGGTCAAGAGTATTATGTAGAAATGTCCGCAGTTCCTCCGCCTTTTTCTCGTCCGGCAACGCTCCCGCATGCTGGATTCCGGTGGAAATGTTGTGCAGCAGCACTTTTCCGAGAAGCTGTGACAGCAAGATGTTCTTAGGTGCAAGCTGCCCCAGTGCCTTTTTCAGATCGCTCCAAGTTTCGGGGAGGTCAACATGATAGACGAAGGAGAGGGTCAACGTGATCTGCGCCGTATTCTGTGACTTTTTTGCCGGTGTTCTTTGCAGACTTCCAAAGTCTCCGCACCAGCCGCATTCCCAAGATGACCCGCGTATCTCGACAGGACTTCCGCACCACGGACAGTTCATATTGCGCTCACCTCTTTTGATCGGAATTACTCAACGCCCAATGCCTTATATACCGCGTCTTCTGCGCTCTGATAGAAAACCAGATTGAAGCAGCCAATCAAATCTGCTGGGACAAGTCCGAGATCAGCCGCCGATGTGATCGGCAGCAGCACCTTCTTTGCGCCACTGTCAAGGCAGACCTGAAGCGCGTTTGCAAGCTCGTCCACCTTGAGCATGGTTCCCGCAATGCTGATTTCGCCCAGCACCGCAAGACTGCTAAGGGTCGGCTTTCCAAGCGCAATCGAACAGAGCGCGATCAGCGTGGGAAGTGCCAGCTTCTCGGTCATGCCGATGCCCTGCAAATCCTGATAGTTGATGATATAGTCCTTCGTTGTGGTGCTGATCGCACCACTGATGAGGTTGCCGTTTGCTTTCAGATAGTTGAAGGCAGTATTTGCCGCTTCCTTGCATTTGCCGTCAGAGTTCAAGCCAGTCCGCTCAAACTTTCCGCTGCCGGGAAGCATCTGCGATTCCAGACGGAATACGCCGATCATGCCGCTCTTTCCCTGAGAAACCGTATAGACCTGACCGGGATTGCACATTCCTTCGGGGATGGGTTTTCCGCCGCCCTGTTCGGGAACGGAGACGAAGTGTTCCTCAAAGGTATCATTGTCAATGTACGAGAAATTGACGTCATAGAACTCCATACCGCCCAGCTTCTTGAGCTGTTCCTTGACGCGGCGGCGCATTTCGAGCGCAAACTTGAGTACCTCTTCGAGCTGTTCTTTTGTGAATACTCCGTCTGGATAAAGCAGCTTGATCATACCGCCAACCATCTTGCGAACGGCAATGGTATCGCGCTGATTAAGGTTTTTACCAAGGCGGAAATACTTGTCCAACGCATCGCCGTACTGCTCCTTGCGAAGCTCCCGGATGAACTCTGCCAGATAGTCGGTGATGAAGCCGTAGTCGTTGGTGAAATGCTCCGGACGGAACTTCGGTATCTCCCAGCCGGGAATATAGCAGTGCATACGGTCAAGGAACGCCGTGTCCGTTCCCATTTCGGGAGGGAATGGGTCAAAAAGGCTGGACGTTTTCAGCAGCACATCCACGCTCTGATTGATATTTCCGACGAAGACCATAGAAGCGGTCGCGGCTTTTTCTTCCTTTCCACGAGCGAAGGAGCCGGACGCCATATAGTCCTTCATGATCTGGATGCCGTCTTTGTCCTTGAAGTTGATACCGGCAACCTCGTCAAACGCCACGCAGTCCCACAAGCCAACCAAGCCGACCGTTTTTCTGCCCATGTTGTAAAACAAATTGGCAACGGTAGTCTGACCGCCGGAAACAAGGATGCTGTTCGGGGAGATTTCTTTGTAGATATGGGATTTGCCGGTGCTTCGCGGACCTAACTCACAGAGGTTGAAGTTGTTCTCAACAAGTGGCAACATACGGGCAAGCAGCAGCCAGCGTTCGCGGTCATTCAGCTTATCCGGCTCATAACCGCAGGAGCGCAGCATGATCTCAAGCCACTCTTCTTCGGTGAAGTTCTTTCTGCCTTCCTTCAATTCCTCAATGTCCACATGGGGCATCTGGATTGGTGTCAGCTTGCGAATGTGGATAGGAGAGGCATTTTTCTCTTCTTCCAGAAACTCATATTCGAGCTGCACAATGCACCAGATACCGCCGCAGAGCAACCGGTCAAACTTTGCGGGATAGTCCTCTGAAATAGGGATATTCTTGATACCAAGGTTGGAGAACTCCGCCTCATAGGTATCCTTTTTCATATTCAGATTGACAGTGATCTTGTCAATGACCGTGTGCATCCCGCGCTGACGCAGCATGGAGAGGATCTTCTGCGCCTCGTCCGGGCGGACATAGTTGTCCGCCAAGATGCGCTTGACATTCTCCACGCCGGTTTCAATGACCTCAGGATCATCCGAGCTGCAATACTGACCAAGCAAAAACTCAAGGACATAGACCGGCACATTTGCGCCTTCCTTGATCTTCTTCGTCAGGTCTTTCCGGACGATCTTTCCGTCAAAGAACTGCCGCAGTTTTCGGTCGATCACTGCGTTTTTATCGCCGGTTTCTCCGGTCTTCATCTGCTCATCCATTCTTTTCACCTCACAGGTCAAATCCAAAATCGTCCGCAAACGCGATGTCGATGTGGAACTCGATCTCTTCCACGTCAATCTCGTTTGCGATCACCAGACGGTAGACTTTCTTCTTATCATACGTTCCGGCTTTCAGATTGAACCGGACACGGAACACGCGATCTGCTGCGTTATCGCTGGTTTTATCCGCGATGACCGTCTGCCGGTCGCTGATCACCACGCCCTCATCGTCCGTCATGTAGATGGAGTAGGTGCAAGGCTGAATCTTATCGCCCACGGGCTGACGCTGGTGGAACTCCAACGAGAAGATCAGGTTGGAAATCTTGCGGCTTTCACTCAAAAGTTTCAGCTCCGCGTTCTTTACCTCAACGTAATTCTTGTTGCTCGTGCGGAGGTTCTTGAAGGCAATCACAGGCACGACAAGCTCCTGCAAGCTGATACCACCGTGGACATAGTTTTCACCGCCGCCCTGAACCTTCATGCGAATGGTGTCCTGCGGGGCATAGCCCTTGACAGGAGTTCCATCCAGCTCCCGTTCCAGATTGACGGGAAGCAGGAAATCAGCAGTTGTGTCAGGGGCAGTCAGCGCATAACGCCGTCCAAGCTCATAAACATTACCGGAGAAGGCTTTTCGGTCGATCTTGTCGCTCTCACTCAGCGGCTTATAGGTATAGAGGAAACCGTGATCTGCTGTAATGAAAATGTTCGTTCCGCTCAGTTCGTTCACGATGATGTGCAGGATGCCGGAAAGCTCCTGAATTGCGGTTTCACAGGCGTTGAAGACTTTGGACTCCGTAGGGGCTTTGTCTCCGATGGCGTCGATGGAGTTGTGATAGATGTAGATCACATCTTTTCCGGCAACCAACTCCCGCCGTTCATCCTTCTTCATGTTCAGAAGGTCATTGTATTGAATGGCAACGCTGGCTTTCGGCGTCGCGTTCAGGACCGTGTTTCGCTCCACGGTGGAACGGGTGGGATTTCCGTCAACGAGAACGTCCATACTGTCGTTCACAGAAATGCTCTTTGCCGGAAGAAGAGCCGCCATACCAAACTTCGTGATGGACGGGAAGATTGCTTGCATCGACTCCAATTCGGCAGTTCCCTTTGTGGTGCGGACAATGCGTTCGGAAAGCTCGGAGGCGACCTCATAGCGAAGCGCGTCCGAGATGATCACAAACGCACGGGTGTTCTTACTGCTTGCGGGAGCGACATATCTCTTATAGAAATCCCGCTGCTTCTCGATCTCTGAGATGTAGCCAAGCGTAGCAAGGTCATCTGCCGCTGCGTTTGTCCAGCAAGCGGTCAGTTCCCGGAGGAACCAGTTCTGATACAGCGCCTCAACAAACTCCGTCGAGTGCTTCAAGCCGTCTTCCAGAATGTCATTTGCATTCTTGAGAGAGTTGCCGAAGGCATAATGGAAGTGGCGATAGTAGGCATCCATACGGTAGAGATCACTCGTATAGAGCTTCCAGATTTTCTTCGGCTCGACGATATGGAATCCGCCGCCGTGTTCCTGATAGAAGCTCTGCATCTTTCCGATGAAGAAAAGGCAGTCAAAGTAATCTGAAAATCGCTTGTACCATCCGGCTGTCCGTCTGTTTTCACAGACCTTCCTAATGAGATCGACCTTCACAACATGGTCGCTGATCTCCGCGAAGAGCTGTTTCAGGATGCTCTCGTTGATGCACGGGAAGACGTCTCCTGTAATCAGCGTTTCCGGCTCAAATTTGTCAAAGCGCGTCGGGAGCTGTAATTCATTCTCCACGGTGCGGCACAGTTCGTACAAGTCCTCGTTATCCTCGCGGGAACGCCATTCATGGACGATGCTGTAACAGTACGCCTTGTTGGTCTCGGAAACGAAACGCTCCAAGCCTTTCAGGACGGAGGCGTTCATCGTCTGAGAAAGCGCGGTCAGCAGAACGTGCGCTGCAAAGTAGCCCAGCGGCTTGTCTTCTTCCTCAATGTAGCCGGTGTACTTCCGTGCAAGCTGCCAGAAGGCTTCGATGCTGCCAAACTTGCGGATGTTCTGCAAGACGCTGTTTGTCTCCTTATCGAGACCCGCGGCAAGGACGGCGATGATGACATCCTGCGCGGAACCTTCGCTCAAACCGGAGAGAACCGCCATAATGTCGATGTGGAGTTGGAGGGGCGTCTGATAGTCCCGCCCGATCCTGCGCAGCTTTTGAATACGCTCTTTGCTGTCGAAGAACTTTGCATAGAGCTTGACCGTCTTCCGCATTGCGGCAGACGGTGCGATATTCAGCTCATCCATCTGCATGGAGATAAAATCTGCGCGGAATGGTTCGCTGTAGTATTCAATGTCCTGAAGCCAGTTGTCTTCGTCGCTGGTGTATGTAATCGGGCAGTAGACGAGGTAATCGCTCTCTAAATCATCGTGAAGCAGCAGCTTCTTGACGGCAAAATCGTTTGTGCCAGTCAGCTTGATGATCTTGACGCCTTCCAAATTCAGCTCGTCAACGTCTTTCTCAAACTCCCGATCCTCGTCCTTCCAGAAGATGATCCTGCGGCGATAGAACTCCGGCAGAGGGGCGGCAAAACGCTCTCTGAGTGTAAATTGGATGGATTCTGTGGACATAACGGTGTATTCCTTTCTTGGCTAAGAATATTATACATAGCCTATCTCAGAAACGCCTATCACGCCTCTGCGTAAAATGTGTATTTCTAACGTATCCGCTTCAAACTTTCTTCTGTTGAAGTTAAGTGGTGCGAAACTTTCTTTTTGAAATTGCTTTGGAAGGAACTTCTCATACTGGAAAACATCAATGCCTATGTATTCAAGCACGTCTTCGGGCAAAGTGTAATCCTGCTTCACAAGTCCAAACATCGTAAAGCCTGTATCAATACAGAAACTCATGACTGCGCTATAACCACAGTTATAGGCGAATGCCCCAATAGCAGAGCCGATGAAGCTGCCAATCATGAATCCCACAACTGGGATTCCAATGAAAGATTGAGCAAACGTTCCTCCGGCAAGTGCAGCAGAAGAAATCATAAGTTCCTTAACCATCTCTTGTGCCAGATCGGATCGCGTCATCTTGCCCGCACCAACTTTGAAGGCATTCTTCATAGTGTCCATAGCAAGGACTGTTGCCATACCAACAATAGAGGGTGAAATACCTTTCAATGCACCCCCAAGCATACCGGATTTGCAAGCAATAGTAATTGCAGCAGAAACGCTGCCTCGGACAAACCCTTCACCGCCGCCTTGGAGCGCGGCAAAGCCTATACGTTGAAACTGTTTCGCATCCAACTCTCCGCTCTTAATCAGGTGGTCGATTGCCTTGTAAATCTCCGGCGCAACATTCAGAACAACAGAAATTGTTGCAGCGGTAAGTCCTGACTTGAAGGCTTGCTTGGCAAGATACTCGAAGTGAATCACTTCATCTGCAGAGACACCGAGAAGTTTCAATTTTTCGACGGATACGTTGCCTTCTTCAGCCAGTACAGCCAAAGCCTTTGCGTCCGCCTCGGTCAGAGGAATGGACTCTGTGCCTTGATCATCCCTCAATCGGTCTGACAGCATTCTAAGTGTGTCTTGGTACCGGTCCATTTGCTCAGGACGAATTGTCGATTCAGTTGCAATCTTTTGCCTCAGCCAAGCACAAGCCTCTTTTAGCTGATCTGCTGGGATTACACGCACCTGACCGCTGTAAATTGGGTCATAGAGAACAGAATCATCGGTAAAACCCCGCTTTTCAAAAAACACATTCAATGTGTCTTTGCCTCCGGCTGATTTGTACTCGTTGAAACGCTCGAAAACGCTTTTGGCTTGCTGCTTTGCGCTGTCAGCCCCGGTTTTATAGTATTTCAAGCCGAAGAGTTTTTCAAAGTTGCTGCTTATATCAGCAGAGGCAAAGTCATGGCTTCTATCTACAAAAGCTCTGTTTGCAGTATCACGGGCGGTTGCATTGATATTAAAGGTATTCGCGTGCCAGAACTCAGCAATATCTCCCTTGAGGGCATCCGGCTTTGTCTTGAAGCCTTCAAATGCGTTCAGATCGTGGATGAGTTTGGCAATTTCTACGTCAACCTGATCGACATAGACGCCGCCTTCATATCCGGCATACCGAACACCAGCTTGTTTTTCAAAAAAGGCATAGCCTTCCTCGAAGGCGCTCATAAATTATCCCTCCACAAAGGACCTCAAGCCATCCTCATAAAAAACCTTGACGAGCGTTTTGTACTGTTGCGCTTTGACTGCATTTACCGTCTTATTATAGTCAATCAGCATCTTAGGCGCCCCCACAACGACAGGCATGATCTTGTCTACGAAACCGCCGCTGAGCTTCTTTGCATATTCAGCCAGTGCATCAGGATGTGTCATGCCGCGATCCTTGCTGAACTGCCAGAACTCGGTGTAGTGCTTTTTGCTATCCTTGAGCTTCATCCAATCGCTCGTAGTATCATCTACATACAACACAGCCCGCTTGCCAAGCCAACCATAGTGCATTCCCAGCTTATTGAACATATCTGGAATTGTTTTGCTCTGTTCCTTGGCAGCACTGGTCTGTCCAATAAAAAGGATGTGCTGTGTGGAGGGGATCTGCGGCAGATTGTCTTTGTAGTTTTTTACCGTGTAAATTGCAGCAGAAACACTGTCATCCTCAACGCCGACAATGCTGTCTCCGGCATCATCCTTTTGACCGATAAGCTGAATCAGATAGTTGGCATAGACCATATTCTTATCGTCGCAGACGATAATCAGAGGGAGACCGTTTTTCTGTGTTTCACTCCCAAACATTTTCCCACTACTCCTTTACTTGACTTTGATAATGCGTTCGCTCGATTGAGCAAATCATACAAGCTTTCCTCGTCATGCGGAGACGTAGAAAGTGCGCTGGAAAATTCATCAATGAAGGATTGCAGCATTTCTAATTCGCTCTTGACCATGCTCAACCGTCTTACTTTATCTTCGCCAACACGTCGGCAAACAGTTCGTAGTTATGCTTCACGCCGTCATCAAGGTCGATCTCGATGTTCTGGTCGGCAAGGTGGTGAACCTTTTCCTCGTACTTTTGCAGCTCGGTTGCTTGATCTTGGAACTTCTTCTGCTGTTTGGTCAGCTTCACGCGCTCGGATGCACTGGCATGGTCAATAGCATCACCGATCTGAGCAAGCTGGGTGCGGTAACGCTCCTGCTGCTCATGCACATAGTCGGTGCGCAGACGGGCGAGAAGATCGCGCTGATAGCGGTGCATATAGCACAGCGCCTTGAACCCGTTCTTCTTGCCGCTGTCAAAGAGCCAGTATATCGGACGCTTCTGATAGGTTTTCAGGTGGTCGGCATAGAAGTCGTTCAGGAAGTAGCTGCGGATCACCTCACGGGGCGTACCCTTGCCGCCGAGCGCGTCGGCAACAAACTTGAGGTTTTCATCCAGCGTGTCATCGCCGTAGACCTTGCGGACAAACTCCACAAAACGCCCGGTAATGTCATCGTCAAAATACTCGTCATCGCAGATAGGGATGATGTTGTCGCTGTCCGGGATGATGGTTTTGTACTTGCTGGCATCCCATTCACCGCCCGCATAGGCAAGTCCGTCCACGTCCAGAGAGTAGCGCCCGAACATACATCCCACGGCATAGGAGATGAGGGAGACGATCTCGTCGCGCATGGTGCGGACATAGCTGCTGCCCTTCATGGACTCCGGCACATCATCTTTGCGGTCAAACACGCGATGCACGGTCACATCCTTGTCCGCCACATCCGGCGTCAATTCGTCCTGCAACCCGTAAATGTCAATGAAAATGCGGTTGAGTTCTTCTTCGTTCTTTTTGAGCTGCTGGAAACGCTCTTCGCACTCGGCTTGCCAAGCAGCATATTTCTCGGAAATCAGTCTTCCCATTTTGAAAGTTCCTCCTTGATCCGGCAATCAATGAATGCACAAACACCGGAAAAATTTTGATCGACATCTGCATTGCTCACGCGAATGACCGTCAGATTGTAGTTCTGTAAAACTGCGCTCCGTTCCGTGTCGTATGCCTGCCCCTCTGACGTGTAGTGCTGCCCGCCGTCTATTTCGATTACAAGATGTGCGCGGCTGCAATAAAAATCGGCAATGAACCAGTCGATGCTGCGCTGACGATAGACTTTGACCGGATAATCCCGCAGAAAATCATACCAGAGATGCCGCTCCTGCCGCGTCATATTTTTCCGCAGCTGTCGGGAGCGGTCTTTCAGTTCGGCGTTGTAGCCGGTATAGTGTTTGAATTCCATCGACTTCCCTCCTATGAACCCCTCCGGCGCAGCTCGGTCCAAGGAAAACCCCTCCACCGCTGCGCGGTCCCCCTCCCCTTTCAGGGGAGGCAGCGTCAAAGGCTCCCCTGAAAGGGGAGCTGTCACCGAAGGTGACTGAGGGGTTGTTCGTACTTTGCCCGCAGCTCGGTCAAGACCTGCTGGTAGCTGGTCTGGCCGCTGGCGATGCGGTCAAGGTTGCTGCGGGTCGATTTGCTGATCGTCATGCCCTCGGCAGCAAAGGTTCCGCGGATGTTGCGGAGATTGCTTTTGTGCTGCGGAGTCGCAACATATTTCACGGAAATCAGTTTTCCCATATCAATAATTCCTCCTACAACTTGAATACTGATCTTGCGTGTCAGGTCGCAAGTTAGTCGCAAGTTTCCCGCAAGTTACACGCAAGTTGGTTTTAAGTTCGTACCAAGATAGTACCAAGTTAGTGCTAAGTGATGTACCATCATCCAGAAGCTATTGGGCAGTATCTAAATATGGCATAGCGTTTCTCCTTCGTTTTGCTGCGCTCTAACGGATGAGGTACATTTCCCTCACTTTATGTTAAAATATTGCTTTTAAATAAGCGTCTGCGATGTACAATGCCACCTTCTGAAGTTCGTTGACTGTAACACTTATTCGAAAATCAATAATAGAATTTCCGTGCTTTTCAACGCCCTTTTCTAAGCATCGCTTTTCTTTGCATTTGTTACAATTCTTGCAGGAAAACTTATTAGTTATGATAATGTTGACATGCCGGTGTTCATCAACACTTATCTCGAGATTCTGATGAGCTATGCCGTTACGGAATTTATTCACAAAGGCATATATTGTTTTGTTATTGAAGGACACATCGCCATCGACACAGTTCTTAATTGGCACAAATATTTGTGGAGTAACACCTATTTTCTTTACCAAATCAGCAAAACGTCCCGGAAATATTTTGCTCCCATCTGTTTTCTTTGCACACTCAAATGGCAACACCACTAACGACAGAAGCGAGTTGATCAACATAGTTGGCGAGAACTCCTCTGTGTTTGAAAACTTTTTAATAATTTGCTTTGTTGTTTCAATTTGCGCAATAAAGAATTGCCGCTGTGTATCATTTTCCTTCCCCGCTGCCATGTGTCACCTCACACCAACGGATTCCGCTTGAAATCCCACGAGGTTTCATAGGAATCCCAATCAATTTTTGCATGCTGGATGTTTTCCTTAACTCTTGACGTTATCAGTTCTTTTTTCTCCGGTATTTGCGGACTTGGCATTGTAGCCATGTTTCCAGGCTGAAATGAAATCGTAGGATTAAGAATTTGAGAAACAACTCTTGCGATCGTACCGCATAAAAATCCTAAGTTCGTATAGATAGACTCTTCATCTTCAAAGAAAACCATCGACCCTTTGTTGTCAAACAAAAAACCATCCGGAACAAACCGAACGCCTAATGGCCCAGAAGTTATATAAGTCCATGTTAGTCCCTTTTTTGTAATGTAGCTTTCGTTATAGCTCCCTGACCGAACTTTTTTTGTTTTGGGATCAATATTATTTTTAATTGCAAGTCCATTGTTCTCCCAATTCACAACGTATTCATTATCCCCATACCATTTGCAAAAATCTCCGCCCTTTTGATAAGGAAACCACTTGGAATTAGACTTTTGTTTGATAGAAAACGTGCTAAGACTAATTTCAAACCACAAGCGCAAAAAACGTTCATTATCAGCAGTGGTCATTCCAGTAACTACTTTGGCTACATCTGATATATGTTTCTCCTCAAATACTTTATTAAACCTCTCGTTCACCCAATACGCTACTGGAGAACCGGGGATTTTGGAGAAGTTGGACTGGTCGGCGACAAAGCGACCCATTCCTTCGAGGAACCACTTTTCTTTTGTTTCAACTGAGTCAACGGCACCTTGCTTCTCGAACAACCTGCAATATGTTCCCTTATATCCGTTGATATGAGCTTTGGCAATTACAAACGCTGTTGTGCCAAAATCCGAGCCAAAAACGCCCCGTCCGAAATGAACCATATTTGCGAAAGTGTCCTGCGCGATCAGGCTTTCACGCAGCTTTTCATAGCTCGATAAGAACATCCAAGCAGGAATGTTAATCATGCTCATATAGCCTGTTTTTTTGCACATTTTCACTGTTTTCTCCATGAAAACAGTACTCATATCACTCTTTGTGTTCGGGTAATTCGACTTTACATACTCCGCAAGTCGCGCGTTCATACCAGACGCACCCATATACGGCGGATTTGTCACCACCACATCGTACTGCTGAGATAGTGCTTCGCCAATATTGATAAGTCTTTGCAGAAGCGGTGCGGCAATCTGCTCACCGTGGATTCCCAACAACTGCTGCCCGCCCTCATCTTCTGTCCTCGGGACTGCGAAACGCCTCAGCAAATCCCAGTCGCAAGGCGTTACCGTCAAAATACTGCCGTACTCCTTTGCATCCCGCAATTCATCCAACAGACGTAACACCTGTTTCGCGGCAGTATCATACTCATCCTGCGAAAGTGTAATACCCATATCGTGAAGCGGCGCGGTTGTAATGGTGTTGCTCTCCGCAAAAGCGTATATATGGGGTTGAATGCCGCGCGTGAGGAAACGCCGGTCATACTGCCGCGCCTTCATCATGACCGCAAAATAGGCAAGCTGCGCCGCACGGTCATCAATGTCTAACCCAAAGAGGTTGTTCTTGAGGATGCTCTGTGCCGCCTCGCGCTGATCCCAACCGGCAGAGGTATAAATCTGCATCAGCACATCGAAGGCATAGACAAGGATATGACCGCTGCCCATGCAGGGGTCGATGACCTTGATTTCTTCCGGCTTGATGGTCTTGTATTCCTCGCGGAGCTTTGTAAGCTGGGCTTCTACCTCCGGCTCCTGCTCGGCTTCGTCCAGATAGTATTTCCAGCCGCCCCGCAGCTCGGCATTGGGATGACCTTCCAGCCAAAGTCTGCCGAGGGAGTTTTCCACCATATAGCGAACGATCCAGTCCGGGGTAAAAAGCTGCGTGGCAGCAGGGATGCGCTCCTTCGTAATCTTGACGTTCTTCTTGAGTTGGGCAAAGGTATCGTCTTTCAGCTCGGTGTTGTAATACTGATACAGCCAACCGATGATCTGGACGGCATCCTGCCAATTCTCTTCTGGAATGTCGGAAACCATGTGGCCAAGAACGCTGTCCTGACGGAGAATGTTGTTGGGCAGCAGCATTTCCGTGTAGCCACCCATCCGCTCGAACATGACAGGAAGCGCACTGTTCAGCGCGTTGCACTGCGTCAGCAGCAGGTAGCGGTAGAGGGCTTCGGTGTCGTTGCTCTCGATATACTCCGCCACCTTGCCGCTGTCCAGTCCCGGCAGATCGAGGTGCAGCACATCGTTCAGGATCTCCGGCTTGAATGCGCCGGAAGCGTCTGAGAACACGCGGATATGGGAGGGCAGATAGTTGTTGACCTCCATAAAGCGCAGGGCGATGAAGCGGTTGAACCAAGTGTAGGCAACCTCTTCCATGACCTGCTTATAGCCCTTTTCCTTGATCTGCTTGATGAGTTCCTGCCGCTGGGACTTTTCCTCCGCCGTCAGTAGCCGCCCATTCAGTGTGTCCGCAGAAGCGTCACCGAAGCCGGACTCGTCAATTCCATATTGATAGGCACGCTGGGAAACCTGAGCGATCAGCTCGTTCCGCGCCCAGATCGCAAACTTCTGAATTGCGTTCTTGTTCATCTTCTGATACTCCTTTAGTTGATCTGCACACCGTCGCAGCTTTCGAGCGTCTTCATGAGCTTTTCGCGGATCGCCTCGACGTACTTATCAATGTCTTCCTTGCTTTGCAGGCGCTTGACCGAGCAGAGGTCGTACCGGCGTACGGTCATGATCTTCGGGGGCTTCGGCGCGGGCGTTCCGGGCTTTGCGGTCGCTGCGGGTGCGGGCTTCTGCGCTTCCTGCTGGCGGGAGGCAGACATGACCTCCATGCGGCGGCAGATCGTGTCCTTGTAGTTGAGAAGCTGGGTAATCATGGCATCCAGCTCGGTGAGAGAGGTCGCGGTTTTCGCCACTTCGCGCTTGTTCACGAAATGATCGTCCGCCTGATGGAGCAGTGCCCCGGCGTCCCGCGCTTCGCTGGCAAGCTGGTGAACATCCTGCATACACTGGCGGATGTTCTCGGCAACTTCATCGCGCTTCATATCCAGCAAGCTGTCGTAGGCGGTCTTGACCTTCTGGACAAGCTCCGGCAGCTCCCCAATACGGGAATAGGGCTTTGGCATGGCAAGGATTGTGGACATCGTGCTGATGACGTTCAACGTGTCTGCGTCCGCCGCGAAGTAGTCTCTTTCCTTGAGGATGCTGGCAAGCCGCTTCTTGGCATCGTCGAACACCGTCCGCTGCGCCTTGAAGAACATCTCCACGCCTTCCATATCCTCGGCGGAATCGAGAAGATCATCCTGCCGCTGCACCATCCGCTTGAGCAGTGCAACATTGTCCTTGCGCTGGCTCAGAACGTCGTTCATCAGGTCGCGGGCAGCAGTGACGGTTTCCTTTTCGGGGTAACGCTCTTTGGAGTAGAACTCGTCAAGGAGCTTCTGATAGTGGCTCTGCTTGGTCTCGAAAGTGTTCAGCACGAAGCGGATCAGCCCGTCCTCATCGGAGGGAATGTCCATCGCGCCCAGATAGTCCCGCAGGAAGTTGACGCTCTTACGGATCAGCTCTTCGGAGGGGGCAATGCGCCGTGCGACAATGGCTTTGTCAATCTCGGTCTTCTTGCGCAGGAAGTCCACCAAACGGCGCTCCTCCTTGCCAACAACTGCGCCGCCATAGTTGATCTGGATTTTCTGCTGGACGATCAGACGGGCAATCAGAGCGGCAATGTCGATTTCCTTCCAGCCGTAGGGGATCGCCTGATACCGGCGCTGCACATCACCCATCGAGGTCTTGAGCATCTTCTGGTTTTGCAGCTCCAACCACTGACTGATCTCATTGAGCGCATCTTCGTTGTTCGCGCCCAGTCCGGTGAAGCCGACTTCTTCGTATGCGCCGTTGAGGATAGCGAGAATATCAGCGTCGCTGTCCACAAACTGATTGACCATGTTCAGCTTGGAATAGACGCTCTCGACAAGGCTCTTCATCGCCTCATCCAGCTTGTCCTTCGCAGAACCGTATTTCAGGTCAAGGATTTCGCCGTGAACGTAGAACTTGCCCTCGACGATGGCTTTTTCAATCAGGCTGCGGGCATGGCTTTCCAGCTTCCGTGCCTCGTCGTTACGGTCGCGGATGATCCGCTGAATGCTCTCTGGCATCTGCGACACATTCCGCTGCTTGACATACTTGCGGATCTTCATCGCCTGTTCCAGCTCATCAAAGTAGGGCGTGTCCGCCGAGAGAACAACGATTGCCTCGTTGTTGACCTGCGAGTCCATGATAAGCCGCTGATCCCCAACGCCGTAGAGGTCGCTTGCCACGGTGACGATGCGAAGCCGCATTCCGCCAGTGGACGCGCCGTTCAGCGTCTCATCAACGTATTGATCGTAGGCAAAGTCGTACTTGCCGTATTTATATTTCTTTGCCGGATAGATTTCGCCGTAGACCGTCTGAGAAATACTCTGGACGATCTGTGCGCTGTCAACCGGCGTATTCTTGATGTCGATGGCAATATCCTGTTCCTCATCCGTCAGGAAGGCGTAGGTATCGCCATTGCGGGAGATGTAGTTCTGAGACAGAAGGCGTTCCAGAGAAGCCGTGATGGATGCGCGGAGGGCAATCTTGTCCGTGTGAATATCGTCGATCATCAGGATGGCGATATTCTCGATGTTCGCCTTGACGTCCTCAATATAGCGGACGAGGTAGAGCAACTTGAGGACGTTCACGTCCTGCTGCTCCAAGCCGTCGTTGGCATCCGCCGCATTCTGGCAGCGGTCGATGACCCGGCGGATAGCGCTCTCCAAGAAGGTATGTACCGTGTCATAGAACTGATAGAACGGCACAAGGGCGTTTTCATCCTTGTTTTCGATTTTCTGCGCCGCCTCTTGGAAGCCGGACAGCATGGAGCGTTCACCGCCCGAAAGGTGCTTGCCGGAGTTGCCGTGCTTGCGGATCTCTGCGAGAACCTTCTGGATGACGATGAACTGATACGGCACAAAGGGGAAGGTCGCGCTGAACTCTGCCGCGCTGGTAAAGCCCTTGATGTCGAGGATCGGATTGTCAAAGGCAAACAAGCTCTTTAAGCCGGAAGCCTCTTTCTCATACTCCATTTGCAGAAGGTGATCTGCGTCCTCTGTCTTCGCCAGAACACGCTTTTTGATAACCTCATCGACAGACGAGGAAGAAAGGCTCAGACGGGTATTGAAGCGCCCCTGAATCTTGGAAAAGTCATCGCCGGACACTTTCACGACGGAGTCGATTGCTTCCTGACTTGTCACCATGACCCAGACCTTGCCACAGCATCGCCGACCAATTTCCTCTACAATGGCTTGTAAATTTCCCATCAGATCACTGTTGTCTCCAATAAAGAAGCCAACTTCATCCACCATAAACAAAAGGCGGAAATTATTCGGCTTGGTGTCAACATACGCGACGATGTCGTCCACCAACTGAGCAACGCTTAACTCATTTGTTTCCTCTCCGTTAAACCAATTATGTGCCGCCTGTTCGCTCATTCCAAGTACATCCTGTAAAACTGTTACAAGATCATCTTCAAAAAAGGCAAACGCGTCACGATCATCCACCCACGGCGCACCATGTACACTTTCAAACGCCGCACGAAACGCCTCGGTTTTACCCTGTTTCTCGATAAAACGCTCCAAACGAGCAACCTTCAGATCATCCCCATAAAAGCCGCAGTGTCGATAAAACATCTTTGCAAAGACACGCAGAATCGCAGTTTCATCCTTGTTCACTGGTGCCTGCTTTAGAATATCAAACAAGATTGTCTCAGTCGGCATTGATGAGCATCTGACTGCATCGGCGTACATCATCGGGTCGTCGAATTTGTTTGCGAAGTAATCAATGGCGTGTTTACCATCCACCTCTTTGTTGGAGAGCAGATAAGACAGCATTTTCAGAAAGTGAGATTTACCGCTTCCAAAAAAACCGGAAATCCAGACGCCAATTTTTCCTGTCGGATAATCGATGGCTTTGGTGTAGTTATCAAAGAATGTGGCAAAATGGCGCCGTAGTTCTTTCGTGATAATATACTCGTCAAGTTCCTGCTTCAAACTCCGCTGATCGTCCTGCGATACCTGAACAACACCATTGATGTCACGGTCGATGTCCTTTTGGAACATACTTTGTATTTTCATGCTGCCTTCCTCCAATTACAAAAGGTTGAATGCCCGATAGTAGTGTCCGTCCAGAAACTTTCCGAACAATCCGAGGTCTTGCCCGTTGAACGATCCCGGATAAAACATCACAATAGGGATGTCCTCAAAGAGATGCTGCATACTGTCCAGCATTTTATGAGAGCGCATAAACGGGAAGATTTTTCCCACGCCGGTCAGGAAGAGTACATCGCCGTATTCATGCGGCTCGTACTTCATGTATTCCAGAAGTGCCTCCGCTGTCGCAATCTTTTGAAGCTGCTTGAGAAGGTATTCCTTTCCGCGTTTTTCTTCCAGCCCGTCCACGGATTTCAGAACACGCTTGTCCTCCAAGAGCCTCAGGAAAATCTCGTAGAGGTCACATTCCTTAATGTGGTACGGCGTTCCGCTCTCCGCTTTCAGCCGGGAAACGAAGTCTCTGACGATTAACTCGTCTGCCGGATCATAGCAGAACACATGAATGCCAACCTCGTTGCTCAAGCCTTCGTTTTTCAGAAAACTTGGTTTGGAAATACGTCCTCTGATTTTATCTAACTCTTGCTTGATGTCACTCATGCCAGAGCCTCCTATCTAAAGCAGTTAAAAGCTGCGAGTGCTTCGAGATCGTTATTTCTACGGATGCCTTCTTCCAGTTCTTCGCAGAGGAACAGCGGATTGAGCCGCGTGGATTTGAAGGTGTCAAGGATCTCAACCTCAACTAAAATCTTCGCCAGCACTTGCTTGATCTTATTGACCGTTGTCTCGCTCCATCCGGCAATGTCATCGTTCTGCTCCTGCAAGTGGGAGAAGAAGACATTCAGGTCTTTCCGCGAAAACTCGAAGTCTTGACTCCGGAACTTTTCTCCGATCACGCCGACCATGAAGTCCCAGACAATGCGGTTGTAGCGCATCATGGCATAGAGGTTGATCTGCTTTGCAATCTCAGGCGGAGCCGATGATAATTCCTGCCGGAGTTGCTCATCATCCAAGGCATCCAGACGCTTATAGCAGCTTCGCACCATGCGGGCAACAAGCCGCTCAGTCGGGTATTGAAACAGATTGTTCTTTTTGATTTCTTCGATAGCGTCCTCCACGGATGTCCCATCGAGGTAATATTTCGATGCAATGCGGATTTCATAGAAGAGGAACTGTTCCGCCGTGATCGTTCCGTTATAAATCAGAGATCGTTCCATTCACTTCTCCATTCGAGCCGGGTCTCCCAAGCTCACTGTTATCATATCATATTGGCTGTCCCATAAAGCGGACTTTATCATGCGTTTTCACGCGAATCCGGCACAATTTCCATAATATCTTCCACGCCGCAGTCCAGTGCCGTGCAAATTTTCAAAAGTATCTCCGTCGTAACATGACCGTTTCGCCCCATTTTTGTGACGGACGCCGGGCTAATGCCCGCTTTCGCGCACAAATCTTTCTTTTTCATATCCTTGTCAATCAGCAGTTTCCAAAGCCTCTTGTAGCTCACAGCCATAGTTCGATTCCTCCAGATGAAAAAAGTGCTCTGCTGCTTGGCAGAACACTTTTGCGCAAAGCTGCCAAGTCTAACAACAGCGCTTCGCAGCGTTGTATTTTATTGTATCAAAACAGGATGGAAAATGCAAGGAAATGATAAAAACGAACGATTTTTATTTCGCAGACCACTTATCGAATTCACCTTTATCTTTGTTTATTGCCGCGCAAATTCTGCATCTCATAAGACACATGAATCGTGCTGTTTCGCGCGCGAAAATTCTATGCTATTCGTACCAAATGCACAAACATTTATTAAGTGTCTTCATCGAATCCACCATAAATGCAGTTGAGCCTTACCCATTTCTCTGCTACAATAAAAGAAAACATAGTGGAGGTTTTTCCATGATCCGTGAAATCTGTAAAGACGGATATTTCTTATCCCAAAAGGCAGAACGAGCAGTTCCAGACGCGAATCAAAACGTTCACCGGCTGGACGGCGCAGATCATTCAGCACGAAATTGACCATTGCGAGGGGATTTTGATATGATTTTATACTTTTCCGGCACCGGAAACAGCAAATATGTCGCCAAGCGAATCGCAGACGCGCTGGGCGATGCGCTTGTGAATCTGAACGACCGCATCAAGACTTTCGATACTTCGCCTATCGAAACCGACGAACGGCTGATTGTCGTCACACCGACTTACGCTTGGCGCATTCCGCGCGTCGTGCGCGACTGGCTTTGGAAAACGGAACTGCGCGGCGCAAAGCGGTCATGGTTCGTTATGACCTGCGGCAGCGAGATCGGCAATGCCGACAAGTACAATCGCGAACTCTGCGCGGAAAAGGCGATTTCCTGCATGGGCACGGTGCAGATCGTCATGCCGGAGAACTACATTGCGATGTTCTCCGCGCCGCAGGCGGACGAAGCGCGGGAAATCGTCGCCAAGGCCGAACCGAATATCGACTGCGTCATCGCGTCAATTCAGAGCAATCAACCGTTTGCGCCGACACGGAACAATCTCTACGACCGCTTTATGAGCGGCCCGGTCAATCCGATTTTCTACAAATTCTTCGTCAAAGCGAACGCCTTTACCGCGTCAGGCGCCTGCATCGGCTGCGGGCAGTGCGCGAAGCGCTGTCCGATGAACAACGTCACGCTCAAAGACGGCAAGCCGGTTTGGGGCAAAGCTTGCACCCACTGCATGGCGTGCATCTGTTACTGCCCGGTCAGCGCGATCGAGTACGGCAAAAAGAGCGTCGGTCAGCCGAGGTATTACTTTGAGGCGCTGTGAGGTCTGCAATGAATCGTGAAGAATTAGAAGCCCACATTCTGAACCACTACAGCACAGAACCGGATTATCCTTGGGCGGACACACCGCGCGCCACCGTATTCCGTCATGCGGGCAACCGGAAGTGGTTTGCGCTGGTCATGGAAGTGCCGCGAGACAAGCTGGGACTTGCGGGAACGGAGAAGCTCGATATCGTCAATTTTAAGTGCGACCCGATTTTGATTTCGTCCCTGCGCGGCGAGACTGGCATTTTTCCGGCGTACCACATGAACAAGAGCAGTTGGATCACGGTCGCGCTGGACGGCAGCGTGCCGGCAGAAACGATCGAGCTGCTGTTGGACGTGAGCTATGAGCTAACCAAGCCCAAAATTCGCAGGAAAACAGCAAACAGGAAAGAACCAGATGATACGAAAATTTGAAAATCTAGATTTGGACGCCGTCATGCAGATCTGGCTGCAAGCCAATCTGGACGCCCATGCGTTTAT
>ERZ791603.1100-NODE-1100-length-21606-cov-2.940142_pt1 | contig 21606 bp, 14 predicted proteins | sample MGYA00509966_ERZ791603 | MGnify/ENA primary metagenome ERZ791603 (study PRJEB30046, sample SAMN00791931) | human gut metagenome | study: EMG produced TPA metagenomics assembly of the A metagenome-wide association study of gut microbiota in type 2...
GGATGAGATCGTAAACATTGCGCTGACGATAGGCGGAACGCCTTATGCGTGGATACTGTCCTCAGAGCTTCCTTCTTTGGACTTTGCCAGCTTCAATTCTGTTCTGCTGACCATCATCGGCGTCTGTGCCAACGGCGGCGTTGCGCTGATCGTTCTGATTCTGACACTGATTCTTGCGTGGAACTACATTAAGCTGCTGTTTGAAGCGGCAGAACGGTATGTACTGCTGGGCGTCCTGGTTTATACCGCACCGGTAGCCTTTGCCATGGGCGCATCGCAATCCACCGCAAATATTTTTAAGAGCTGGTGCCGGATGTTCGGCGGCCAGATATTCCTGCTGCTGATGAACGCATGGTGTCTTCGGCTGTTTATCACGATGGTCGGCACATTCATCTCAAATCCGCTTTCCATGTAGGAGGTTATTACCACGAAGAAATATCATAGAATCATTCCGCTGCTGGGCACCGTTCTTTTGCTTGCGCTTGCCCTGGCGGTACCTGCGTTTGCTCTGGAGGAAAGCGATGTTGAAGCCGCAGTCAGCAGTTCCAGCCGCGAGGCCGTGACGGGAAATGTCCTGGTCTGGTTTCTCTGTGCGGTTGGGTTTCTCAAAGTCTCACAGAAAATCGACAGCTTCATGGCAAGTATCGGTGTCAACGTGGGGCATACCGGCGGTTCCATGCTGGGTGAGGCGATGGTGGCATTCAAGGGTGTCTCCCTCGCTGCCGGCATGGCTGGAAAAGTTGTCGGAAACTTTGCCGACAGAGCCTCCAGCCGCGCAGGCGCCGCCGCATCCGGATCTTCCGGCTTTCTGCAAGGTGGTCTGGCCGGCGTTGTCAGTCGGAAAATCACCAATGATGCCGTAAGAACTGCGACGCAAACGACACAGAAAGCGTCTTCCTCCACCATGTCCGCCGCGCATCAGGCCACGGAGCGTACTGTAAATGCCGAGCGGCAGGCAGCAAGCGTTGTTCATCAGGCAAAGCAGACGCGCAGCGAAAGCGCTTCTCAAAAGTCGCAGATGGGCGTGACCCATCAGCAAGTCGCTTCCAGTACCCGAACCGCCTCGGTTTCCTCACTCCGCAGGGAGTCACAGCATTCCGTTGGCCTCGGCGGACGTATTTTTACCAACTCCATGCTGGAGGGCGGGCGTTTTGCCAACGATGTGATAGGTATGGTCGCAGCCGGAGAGTTTGCGTCACAGGCGTTGTCTTCCTACATGGGCATTACTGCTCAGGGGGACGCCGCGCCGCAAATATCCTATTCCAACATTGAGATCGGCGGCGGGCGCATCACCGGCACAGAGTATTCTCCGGAGCATCCGGAGGGCATTTCCTTTGGAATGTACCATACCGGGCAATATGCCGCGCCGGACGGTGAACACCAGAAAGTCTTCTCTGCCGATGGCGCCCAATGGTACAAGCAGTATGCTGTTGACACTGTAATCAAGAAGCCATTTACCGCACCGGACGGTGAAATCGACTATCATAAGGAGATCGTCAAGAAGATGCCCGATCCGCCGAAGCGGAAAGACCGGATGTAAGGGAGGCTGTCTATGAAACCGGAAGAATTTGAGGTTTATGTGATTCCTCCCAACTTTATGGAGGGCGGCACACTCTTCGGAGGTCTTTTGAAAACCCGCAATACGATTGAGGCGGTCATCCTTGGCCTCGCGGTTGGTGTGCCGGTTCTGCACCTTCCGTTTTCCCTCACCGTCCGCGTTGTGATTTTATGCCTGACAGCTCTTCCGCTGGTGCTTCTCGCTTTGATTGGCGTATCCGGCATGAGCCTGTCCGCTTTTATCCGCCTGTTTTTTTGCTTTCTGCACAACCGCAGAATCCTTTCACGCGATGGGACGCAGGGCGGCAAAAATGGAAAAACGCTGCTGCCCAGCTGGGCGCAGCAGCGGAAAAGCGACTGCGAAGCAGAAGATCCTCCGCTCCCCAAAAGCCGCAGCCGATTTTCTGTTGATCTGAAACAGCGCAGCGTGACGCAGTTCAAGACCTTCTTGCAGGAGGAAGAAGCCGTTCAGCCGCTTAATGCCCTGACGGACTATATCCCTATCGAGAAGATTGAGCACGGCGTCATTTATACAAGAGATCACCGCTATGTCAAGGTTGTAGAGGTGGTTCCCGTCAACTTCCTGCTGCGCAGCGCGAGAGAGCAGCGCAGCATCATTTACTCCTTCATTTCCTATCTGAAAATTGCCCCGGTCAAGGTGCAATTCAAGGCATTGACAAAGCGTGCGGACATTAACCGGCACCTGGATACCGTCCGAAGGGAGCTGGAGCATGAGCAGGATCCGCGCTGCCGTGTCCTGCAGGAAGACTACCTGAAGCTCATTCGGCAGCTTGGCTCCCGTGAGGCAATCACAAGGCGCTTTTTTCTCGTTTTCGAGTATGAACCGCTGCCCGGCACCAAACGCGGCCATGAGGAAGAGGATGCAATCGCTTCCCTGCAAACGGCCGCACGCACTGCGGCAAATTATCTGCGGCAGTGCGGCAACGAGGTCATCTCCCCTGAAAACGAGGACGACGCCACGGCGGAGATTCTTTATAACATTCTCTGCCGCAGAGCCAGCAGTGAGCCGTTCTACCAGCGGGTGAAGTCCGTTCTGGCAGACTACATGGCCTCCGGACGAGACATCAATACAATTCCTGTCAACGAGTTTTATGCGCCTGACCGGATCGACCTCAGCCATGGGAGTTATCTCTGTATAGACGGACTATACTATGCTTATCTTCTGGTCCCCTCGGACGGCTATAAAGCACGAGTGCCTGCTGGCTGGCTCAGCCTTTTGGTCAACGCCGGCGACGGGATCGATCTGGACGTCTTTCTGACGCGGCAGCCAAAGGACCGCATGGTCAGAAAGCTGGGGCAGCAGCTCCGTATCAACCGCAGCAAAATTAAGGAAACCAGCGACACCAACACGGATTTTGACGACCTCGACGGTGCGATCCGCAGCGGCTATTTTCTAAAAGACGGTCTTTCCAACAATGAGGATTTTTATTATCTGAACCTGCTTATCACCGTCACAGCCGGCAGCGTGGATGACCTTGAATGGAAGGTCGCGGAAATGAAAAAACTCCTGCTTTCGCAGGACATGGATGTACAGACCTGTTCCTTTTGTCAGGAGCAGGCTTTTTTATCCTCTCTTCCTCTGGTTTCTCTGGAGCGCCAGCTCTATGAGCGGTCTAAGCGGAATGTTCTGACAACGGGAGCCGCCAGCTGCTATCCCTTCACCAGCTATGAGATGTGCGATGACAACGGCATTCTTCTCGGCGTCAATAAACACAACAATTCTCTCATCATCGTGGACATCTTCGATTCCCGCGTCTACAAGAATGCCAATATTGCCATTCTCGGAACCAGCGGAGCCGGAAAAACCTTTACGCTTCAGCTGATGGCTCTGCGTATGCGCCGCAAGGGAATTCAGGTCTTTATCATCGCGCCGCTCAAAGGGCATGAGTTTCACCGGGCCTGTTCCAACATCGGCGGACAGTTTATCTCCATATCTCCGGCTTCTCAAAACTGCATCAACATCATGGAGATCCGCAAGGCAGATAAGTCCGTGGACGATCTGCTGGATGGCCCCGGCGCGGAAAAATCTCTGCTGGCAGCCAAAATTCAGCGGCTGCACACGTTTTTCAGTCTCTTAATTCCGGACATGTCCCACGAGGAGCGGCAGCTTCTGGATGATGCCATGATCTGTACCTACGGGACAAAGGGCATCACACATGACAATGCTTCTCTGGAACAGCCGAAAAATCCAGGGTGCTATAAAGAAATGCCGATCCTGGGCGACCTGTATGAAATTCTCGCCGCCTCTCCGGAAACAAAGCGCCTTGCCAACATCCTGAATCGGCTGGTCAACGGCTCTGCCCGCTCTTTCAATCAGCAAACCAATGTGGCGCTGGACAACAAGTACATCGTCCTTGATATTTCTGAGCTGACCGGTGATCTGCTGACGGTGGGGATGTTTGTTGCTCTCGACTTTGTATGGGACAAGGCCAAAGAGAACCGCACGGCGGAAAAAGCCATCTTCGTGGACGAGTGCTGGCAGCTCATCGGCGCCAGCAGCAACCGACAGGCCGCCGAATCCGTTCTGGAGCTTGCCAAGACGATCCGCGGCTATGGCGGCAGCCTTGTCTGCGCCACACAGGACCTCAATGACTTTTTTGCGCTGGACGACGGTAAATATGGCAAGGGCATCATCAACAATAGCAAAACGAAGATCCTGCTGAATCTGGAAGAGGAGGAAGCCCAGCGTGTTCAGGGCGTTCTGCATCTGTCTGAAGCTGAGCTGATGGAAATTACGCACTTTGAGCGCGGCAGCGCTCTCATCAGCACAAATAACAATAATATTGCCGTGGAGATCAAGTGCAGTCAAATGGAAAAGGAATTGATCACCACGGATCGCCGGGAGCTGGCCGAGCTTGCTCAGCGTGCTGCGCCAAAGCAGCATCCATGCTAATCCGTACACAATACGCATTTAAGACGTATAACGCTCCACAACCAACAGCAATACGGCGATTATACGGCTTCAATACGCATAACGAGGAGATGTTTCAATGAAAACGAGGGAACAGATCTATGGGCAGGAAGCCGCCGGCATCCTGCGGGATGTTTCCATGTACCGCGCTCTGACGGAGATGCAGCTTTTGAAGCTCTATCCGCACAAGGAAAGCAAAATCCGGAATCTGCTGTCCTACCTGCAAAAGCAGGGCCGCATTGTGCAGCGCGGCGAGTATTACCGCATTCCCGCTGATGCGGAGGAGAGCATCGATCACGGGCTTTCAAAGGCCGTTTGGGTTCTTACCGACTTTATGGAGCAGGTGGAATATCATTCTGTCAGTGACTATCCCGCCAAAATCATCTTTTTTGCGGATGGCGAAGTTTACGAGATCATTTACGCGGAGCCGGGTAAAGAGCAGCTTATCAACCAAATGCTCTCCGCGGTAAAAGAGGTTCCGCCCAAATACATCGTTCTGATTGAGCAGCCGGAGCAGATCGCCGAGATCCACACGCCAAACACCAGTGGCTACTGCACGGTCTCCTCAAGCGGGGAGGTGCAGTATTATCAAATCGAATAAGGAGTTTTTTCTTGAACAGGGCCATCATATCACAAAGAATTACATCTATTCTGGCTGAGATCGAACGGCTGAACAATGCGCTCTATGCCATGAACACGACGGATATCCAGCGTTATCCCGACAACTACGAGGTGTTGTCCACGGATGCGGCGCTGCGGGCCGAGCGGATCACCTGCCGGCTGCGCCACCTGATCTATGCCACTACCAGCATCAAAAAAGAGGAATATCTGCGGTCTGCTGAAACCATGCAGGGTATTGAGATCAGCGAAAATGACGGCATTCTGGAGATCAAGCTCCCGTGCCTTCTGCCAAAGCGCAGGCAGCGCCAAAGCACGGAGTTCCTGTTAGATCCGTTTACCTCCGCGCTCTCCGATTACGCCGCCCACCACACCATGCCGCAATTTCAGCATTGTGTGGTCTGCTTTTCCCATATCTATGCACAGGAGCTGCCAGAGCGCCGTATCCGCGATTATGACAATCTGGAACTGAAGCAGTTTCTGGATGTTGCGGCCTCCTTCATCTTGACGGATGACAATGGGCTGCTGTGCGACGCCTACAACACCACGGAGCTGGGCGAAGAGGATTGCACACGGCTTTTTCTCATGGACAGCACGCAGTTTCCGGCCTGGCTTGCAGAGCGCCAGAATGGTGTAAAAAGCATATCGGATTTTTGACCTTTTATGGGCGCTTATTTTCCTAGGTACAAAAAGCGCCCTGAAAGCGCTGAAAATACTGCGTTTTTTCAAGGCTCTCCGGCCGCGAAATTACCCAAGCTATAAAGCCCTACGGTAAAATATCGTACAAGGAGGCAGCACGGTTTATGCCTCGAAAGCCCCGGCAGCTGCCAGCTCAAAATACGCTGCCCTATCTTCTTTTGACATTGACCGCCCTCTGCGGTGAATACCCCATCCGTCAAATCAGCTACCTGCCGGGTGGTTCCGCATACCTCGAAAGTGTCGTTACCGCTCTCCGGCGAGATGGGCTGCTGCGTACCTTCTCCAAAGACGGCCTGCGTGGACTTCGGCTCACCTCGTCAGCCAAACGGTTGCTATTGGCTGATGCTCCCGAATGGTTTTCAGCCTACCTGACCGGCAGTTCTGAGCCAAACAAGCTCAAAAGCGAAATTCCCAGACGGCTCCGGCTTCACCGGATGGCTGAGATCCTGACCATCATGCACAACGCTGACATTCCGGCCTTTCCATGGGAAAAGGCTCCTTTTTCCGCTGCCAGCCAAAGTGCGGCAATCCCCGCCTATTACACCTCCAGAGAGGTTAAGGAGATCGGCCCGCAAGGGGCGAAAATCAAAAGTTCACGCGCAACCGGCATCCTGCTGACGGATGGCGGTATTTTTTTGACCTATAACACCGCCAAAGCGCAGATGAAGTGGGAGTACAAGGCTGAACTGCGGTTCAAAGCTCTGCTGCAAACCGAAGGGGTCATGCCCGATGCGGAGATTTCCGGGATCGTGTTCGGCTCCAGCATGGAACAGCTTTCTGCCCTGATGCAGCCGGACGCACACAGTTATTTCCTGCTGGATGGCAGCTTTCCGCATTTCTACTACCTGACCAATGACCGTTATGGCGAAGCGATCCTTCGCCTCTTATGCGACACGCAGCAGCGCAGGACGCTCGATGCAATCCTTGCAGACGGGCTTCATGAGGGGATACCAAATTGGCGCGTCGAGAACGACGCCATTGACAGCGAGGGGAATCCTGTTCTATTCGCCTACACCTGTGATTTTCCTCGCATCCGGCGTTTCGATACCGCGCTGGAGCTGCACGGAATGACGGGGACATTGATCTGCTTCGATTACCAGGAAGAAGCCTTGCGGGAGATCTGCGGGCAGTGTGTGATGCTGCAAAGCATTGATTTTCAACAGTTTGAAAGGAGCGTGCTCTATTCCTAAAAAGAAGCTGATTCAGCTTTTCATTATCATTCCAATCGCTGCGCTGGCGCTGCTCTATGGGAGCGGCTACCTCTCGCAGCTTTTTTCCAATTACCGTGCATGGCAGGAGGCCGGCGCCGTGTTTGGGACGTCTCCCGCATTCCCGGACGCCGGATTCGTTCCCTGCCTTGCGGCAGCCTTCCACTTTCCGTATGGGCTGTATGGCCTCGGCCTCTGCATCGGTGCGCTGGCGCTGCTGATCCTCATGGTCATGCGGATGGGCTACAGCGAAGGCGGCGAATACGACCGGCGGCGCAACCTTGTCTATTCCAACAAGGGAACCTACGGCACCGCAGGGTTTATGTCCCGCAAGGAACTGACGGAGGTGCTTGATCTTGTTCCGGATATTCGCAAGCATTCCGGCACGATTCTCGGCGAGCTGGATCATCAGGTCATTTGCATTCCTCCGAAGACTCGATTTAACGGGAATCTTGCGGTTTACGGCGCCAGCGGCTCCAAGAAGACAAGAGCCTTTTGCGTCAACATGATTCTCCAATGCGCAGCGCGGAAGTCAAGCCTTGTGATCTGTGACCCAAAATCCGAACTTTACGAAAAGACCAGCGAATATCTGCGGGATCAGGGCTACACCGTCCGTGTGTTCAATCTGGTCACACCATCAGCCTCCGATTCATGGAATTGTCTTGCGGAGGTCGGCGGTCAGGAATTGATGGCTCAGCTTTTCTGCGATGTCATCATCAAGAATACCGGCGGCGAGGAACGCGACCACTTCTGGGACAGCGCCGAAATGAATCTGCTCAAAGCACTGGTCCTCTATGTTTCCACCAGCTATCCCAAGAAAAAGCAAAATATCGGCGAGGTGTATCAGTTGATTGCCGCCAGCTCCGAACAGGAGTTGAACGCGCTTTTTGGTGTTCTTCCGGTTACGCATCCTGCCAAAGCGCCATACAGCATTTTCAAGCAGGCATCAGAGGGTGTGCGCGGCGGCGTTATCATCGGGCTCGGCTCCAGACTGCAGGTTTTCCAAAACCGAGATATTCGCAACATCACATCCTACAACGAGATTGATCTGGAACTTCCGGGAAAGCAGCCGTGCGCGTATTACTGCATTACCAGCGATCAGGACAGCACCTTTGATTTCCTCTCCTCGCTGTTTCTTTCCTTTGTGTTTATCCGCCTGGTTCGCTATGCGGACGAACATTGTCCTGGCGGGGAGCTTCCGGTTCCTGTTCATGTACTTGGTGAAGAGCTGTGTGCCTGTGGAGTGATCCCAGATCTATCGAGAAAAATTTCGGTCATTCGTTCCAGGAATCTGTCCATGTCATGCGTGTTCCAGAACTTAGCTGGTCTTCAGAACCGCTATCCCTACAACCAGTGGCAGGAAATTCTGGGCAACTGCGATGTGCAGCTTTTTCTTGGCTGTACAGATGCTCTGACGGCGGAATTTATTTCTGACCGGACCGGCGAGGCCAGTATCTCTGTCACCAGTAAAGCCAAACAGCTCGGAACATGGCGTGTATCCAATTACACGCCTGAATACCGGGAAACCAGCGGTGTCGGCCGGCGCAAGCTGATGACCATGGACGAGGTGCTGCGTATGGATATTGATAAAGCCCTGATCCTCATTCGGGGCAAGAATGTACTGGAGGTGGATAAGTACGACTATTCCAAACATCCCGAGGCAAAGAAGCTGCGGCCGAGCAAGGCCGCCTCCCATGTCCCTGCATGGCGGGCAAATCAGCCGCAGGAAAAGCAAACTCCATCGGCGCCGCCATCTCAGGCAGCGGATAAGAAGCCGGCGCAAAAGAAAAAGCCTGCGCCGGCTGAAAAAGTCGTTGCCGTAACCAAAGAATCCATTATGAAGAAAAAGGAGGATACTTAATGCCCAAGAAAAAAACGATCCCGCCCCCTGATGATTTCTCCTCAGAGTTCATGGAAACCGAATCCGCCAAAGAACTTTCTGAGCAGCAGGTGGAGGCCGCCGGCAGCGACAACACGGAAACTCCGCTGGCAGAACCCCCGGAAGTTGATCTCGGCTCCGGCGATGTGAGCGGCACAGCAGATGTTGAGGAAAACGAGCCGGATGCCGAAAACACCGCTGATGTCGCAGATACTGTCCCTGTTTCCGATGAAAAGGCTGAGGACCCGGAGTACGACAGCATTTTACAGGAGCTGAACAGCAGCACTCCGGCACCCCTTGACAGCAGCGGCGAAAATGCTCTGGATGCGCTTTTGCTGGAAGGAAATGTGGAAAATGCTCCGCCCGCTGAAGATGAAACGGGATCCGCAGATGGTGAAGCTGCTCCGCAGCCTACCGCCCCTCCCGCACCTGCCGGACGCCGTGACTCCTACATTCTGACCGTTGATGCAAAAGACCGTATCGAAACGGAAGAAGAACGCCGTGAGGTCATCTGGCACGAGATCAAGACCTCGCATATTGCCGGTCGTATTTTGACCGGAACGTTGGACGGCGTGGAGCAGACCCCTTCCGGCCGTACTATCGTTGTCGTTGACTACAAGGGTTATCGCGTTGCGATCCCGCTGAAAGAAATGATGCTCTATTCCGGACCCGTTCCGTATGGGGCGAAATACAAGCCGTTTATGGAGCGGATGAACAGTATCCTTGCGACCATGCTCACCGCGGAGATCGATTTCATCGTCCGGGGTCTGGATAACACCGCCCGCAGCGTTGTGGCAAGCCGCAAGGCCGCTATGCTCCGTAAGCGTCAGACCTTCTATCTGGACGCCAATGAAGATGGTGTTCCCATGATCTATGAGGGGCGCGTCGTACAGGCGCGCGTCATTGGCGTTGCGGAAAAAGTCCTGCGTGTGGAAGTGTTCGGCGTGGAGTGTACGATTTTCGCCCGCGATCTGTCTGCCGCATGGTTCGGTGACGCCCGCGAGTATTACAGCGTCGGCGACCGTGTTCTTGTCCGTGTGCTCACCATTGACCGCAGCGACATCAACCATATTTCCATCACAGCAGATATCCGCAGCGTTTCGTCCGCCGCCAACCAGAGCAATCTGGATAAATGCGTCCTGCAGGGCAAATATGCCGGCAGAGTGACCGATGTGCGCCACGGCGTTGTGTTCATCCGGCTCAACAACGGTGTCAACGCGGTTGCCCACACCTGCTATGACCGGCGAATGCCTGGAAAGAAAGACGACGTCAGCTTTGCCGTTACCCGTCTGGATGAGGAACGCGGCATCGCCGTCGGCATCATCACCAGAATCATCAAACAGAATTTGTAAAAAAGGAGAGGCCACCATGAAGAGCTTATCAAAGCTGGCCCTTTGCCTGCTGCTTGCCATATCGCTGACGGTCAGCGCTTTTGCCGCTCAGGTTCCCGATTCATTGGTAGCGGAAAACCTGAACGGCCAGCAGCGGCTTGTAAAAACCTACACGCTTTCCCCGGAGGTTGACCCAGATGAGTTGAAGGAAGAGGACTTTTCCTACGACGGTTATCTTTATACCTGGGCCTATACCACAAAGGTGGAACACCCGTATCTGGAAAGCAAAACTGTAACGGAAACCGTCACAGTCAATACCGCCAAAAATGACCTTGCGCAGATCCTCGCAGAGCTTTCGCCCAGTATGCCCTATGAAAAAGGCGGCTTCTCCGGCGAGTTGGCGCTGGATCATACCACGCTTTCCACAGAGGCGTCCGGCTACACCACCAAATACAGCAAAACCACCGAGACGAAGGTAATCGGCAATCTGGACCGCAACGACATGTCTTATGTGCCGGCCACGACCGTCAAAAATGGGAAAACGCTCACCCTTGCCAATGTGGAATGGCAGGTCACCGGCACGGCGCTCGTCGGCGAGGCGCTGGTTCCTGCCCAGTATCAGGCGGTCGCCACCTATTCCACCTCCAGCAGCTATCAGGCTGCCACAGGCTATGTCACCACGGCGGAATATCACGGAACCGTTACTTCGGAAGGCGTGGACAGCATCACTTATACCGTGGTTTATACCGGAAGTGAGATCGTCCCCTTAAAAACACATATCTGGGATAACGGCAGCCTTGCCGCTCCGCTGCTGATCATCGCTGCCGTGCTGCTCTGCGCGGGCATCGCCGCCGCTGCACTCATCCTGATGCGCCGCCGCAAAAATGTCTATGTGTATGTTCCGGACAGCAAGCCCCGAGAGTACCGGCTGATTGCAAAGTTCCGTGTGGAGCCTGACAGCGAGGTTCCCGCTATCGATGCAGGCGCTCTCACACTGAATCCGGGAGATACCGTCGCAGTTGAGGTGAAAAAATCTCTTGCCAGGCACCTGGCTGGGCGCGAGTTCACCGTTTCTTTCCCGCAGAGTGACCATACTTACGCGATCCAAGCCAGCAAGCACAATGACTGGCATGAATTTACCGTTCCCGCTGAAGAAGAACAGGAGGCTCCCGTATGAAGAAATTTTTCTCATTGACTTTGACTCTGGCTGCCATGCTTTCTGCGATGGCGGTCAGCGCACAGGCTGCCGATTATTCCTTTGAAACCGATGGCACCCCGGAATACTATCCCTCCTCTTCCTATGAGGACGTCTACGGCTCCCGCTACAATTACGGTGGAAAAAATGTGGTGGACTACCAGATCCCCGAGCTGGAGTACGGGCAGCTCAGCACCACCCAAACCGGGGTGATGGAGAAAATCATGCTGCCCGGTCTTCAGGGCATCTCTGCATCCGGCGGCGGCATTTACGGAATTTCTTCCGGCGGCGGGACTGTGGAGATCCCCGGTTTTCTGCAGGGCGGCTCCACAGCTACTCCTGCGACGCCCGCTTTCACAGAGCTGACACAGGATTTTCTGCTCTCCAACGGCGCCGTCGGAAAGATCTCCATTCCTGCCATCGGAGTTAAGAATTACTATCTCTGGGAAGGTGAAACGACTGCCAGCATGAAAAAGGGGCTGGGGCATTTCACCAGTACCAGCGTCTGGAACGGCAATGTGGCTGTCTGCGGGCATAATCGCGGCGCCAAATATGTGATCGGAAGCATCAAGGATCTGGATGCAGGCGATAAAATCACCTATACCACATCCATGGGTACCCGTACCTATCTGGTGGAGACTGTGACCAAAATCAGCAGCAGCGATTGGAGCTATTTGTCCTCTACCACAGATAACCGAATTACCCTTCTTACCTGCGTTGCCGGAGATTCCAGCCAGCGCTGGTGTGTGCAGGCTGTTCAGGCCTCTTAAAATCTTTTGTTGAAAAAGCCGCTTTATGATCGTAAAGGAATAGTAGATCAAAAATAAGGAGGCTTTTCCATGAAGAAGCAGATCCTCACGATGTTTACGGGCCTTTTTATCGGCGCTATTATCACAGGCGGAGCTTCCGCCTATGCTGCGGGAATCCTCGCTGAACGCAGCAGCCATCGTATTTTTGTCGATGGGCAGGAGGTGCAAATGGAAGCGTATGGTATTGCTGGACACAACTATGTGAAACTCCGCGACATTGGCAAAGCGGTCGGCTTCAATGTGTTCTGGGATGCGGACAGCGGATGTGTGCAAATAGAAACCGGTGCGCCTTACACCGGCGAGGCTCCTTCCGCTGAAGCTGTTCCGTCTGCTGCTGCGCCTTCTGATGTGGATGCTGCAAAGCAGGATATTGTAGCTCGCACCAACGCCCTCCGTGCGGAGCATGGCATCGCAGCTTTGACGGCCGACGATCAACTGATGCGCGCCGCGCAGGTGCGGGCCGATGAAATGGCTGCCACAGGTACCTATTCTCATACCAGACCGGACGGCAGGAAGTATTACACCGTTACGGACTGCAGGCAGGTTGGGGAAAATATCCACCAGATTCCGCTGCTCTATCTTGCACAGCAAAAAACCGCGCTTGCGGAAACGCTCGTATATTCATGGTCAAAATCCGCAGGACACATGGAAAACATGACCGATGAAAGCTATGCGGCTATCGGCGTCGGCCTTGCACGAGGGACTGACGCCAACGGCTTGGAGTGCTGGTACTGTGTCCAACTATTTCTTCGCAGCGGATACAGCATTTCAGCGGTGGACAAGCCGGCAACAAAGTAAATCCTGTTATCCTATATCACAAAGCAGACCGGGAAGCCTCGGTCTGCTTTTTCTTGTGCAATTTTGCAAGGAGGTAGCTCATTGAAAAAATTAAGAACCAGGCTCGTCTCGGCGTTTCTCGTTATCATGACGCTGTTGACGCTGCTCCCGACTTCCGCGCTGGCCGCGTCCGGCAGCGGAACGGGCATCAAGCCCACCGACAATACCAATTACTGGACAACGCGGCTTCTCCATGACGGTACGCCTTACAGCTACAAGCCCCCGATGGCGGCAGGCAAAATGCTCTACTGCATGGATCGCGGCTATGGCTATCGCTGGGGTACGGCATCGTTCCTCAACTCTTACACCTATACCTCTGCCACCGGCGCGGACGCAGACGCTGTCCTGAAAACGGCGCTGGCGCAGAGCGGCATGGGTGAGCTGGACGCCCAGCAGCTTGAAAACTTCAAATGGATGATGTCATTCATCGTGGACTATAAGGGTGACATCCCCGGCAGCCTTTTTATGGCCGCGCAGACGTATGTGTGGGATCACCAAACCTTCAAGGGTGAGGGCGATGGTGACATCGATGGCGGTGGTTACGCCAACGCCGATACCTATGAAATGTATCTGGGCTATATCGATTGGATGTTGAAAGAAAAGGCCAAGGAAGACGCAGAATTTCAGCGCCAAATTGAAGAATACGCAGAACAGGGCATCATCGCCACTGTGGTAGAAGATGAAGCTGCAAAATGGGCGGTCTACGCGAAATCCAGCGTTAAGGGGCGTCAGGCTTTCTTTAACTATTATGCGCCGAGAAAACTCGTCATCAATACATCTGAGCCGGGAAAGCCGCCAGCTGGGGACGCTGATATTACGCTGCGGAAGGTTGCCGCAGGAACGACCCGTGGTTTGGATGGCGCAAAATTTAATATTTACCGCGACGGTCAGATCGTCGGCAGCGATGTGACCCAAAATGGCGGAATCATTGAGGTCAAGGATGTCACCAAGGGCCTGTGGTCCTTCGTGGAAACCGAGGCCCCGGAGGGCTACTGCGCCGACTCTACGCCCATCAGCGTCTATGTCGATACCACCGATGGCGACAAGCAGTACACGGTCACTGCCGAAAATTACGCACTGCCCGATATGAAGATCACCAAGCGGGACGCCATGAGCGGCAAACCGATTGCCGGCACGGTGTTTTCCATTAAGTCCGTTACCGGCAGTTATTCCACCTCCGTCACGACCGGGACGGACGGCTCCGCAACGCTCCCGGCCATTCCTGCCGGTGTCTATGTTGTGCGTGAGGAATCCGTTCCCGAGCCGTACATCGTAACCAATACCGAGCAGACCGTGGCGCTGCGCCCCGGCAAAACCTCCGAGGTCACTTTCGTTGACTATGAAAAGCCCGGTCTTGAAATTGTCAAGAAGAACATCGCCAACGGAGAGCCTATCGTGGGCGTGACCTACCGCATCGAGCAGATCGACGGCAGCTTTTCCACCAGCGCCACCACCGATAACCATGGGCGGATTTTCCTCGACTCTGTTCCTGTTGGCACATTCAAAGTAACGGAGATCAATGTCCCCAGTCATGTCATTCTCTGCCCCATCCCCCAGGAAGTGGCGCTGAAACCCGGCGAAACCTCTACCGTCACCTTCTTCAACGCCCTCAAGCCCAGCTTGGAGATCCGCAAGGTGGATAGCGTCACCGGTGATTCCGTCAAGGGTGCGAAGTTCCAGATTTGGTATGCCAGCAACCATACCGACACCGGCGAGCTCAATGACCTCGGCACTTACTTTTCTGACGCAAGCGGAAAAATCATTCTTCCTGAGATCAAGGATGGCTGGTACAAAGTAACGGAATTGGAACCGGCGTCCGGGTACGCCATCAAGGAGCCTGCCACGCAGGAATGCTTCATCTCCGGTGGTGAGAGCAAAGTCCTAACCTTTGAGAACACGCCTCTTTCCGCCATCATCATCCGCAAGGTGGACAGCGAGAGCGGTCAGCCGCTGGAAGGTGCATGGTTTAGAATCCGCTACCTTGGCGGCACCTCCGGTACGGGTGGGACAGTTATCGGCGAGTACCGCACTTCGAGCAATGGAACCATCGTCGTGACCGGTCTCAAGGCAGGCACTTACGTCTGCGAAGAGATCTCCGCGCCGGACGGGTATGTGATCACCGACGCCGCGGAAACGGTCTATCTTTCCGGTAAGGATCAGGACGTGATCACCGTGACCTTCGGCAACGATAAGATGGGTTCCCTCCTCATCGTCAAAAAGGACGCCGTGACCGGCGCTCCCATTTCCGATGTGGAGTTCTCCATCACTGATTCGGATGGCAGCGTGATCGGCAACGCCAACGGAAAGTATGTGACCGATAGCGCGGGAACCATCCGCATTGACGGCCTGACCCCCGGCATGACGGTCATCGCAAAAGAAGTGCGTGCCAAGGATGGCTACATCCTCGACGATACCCCGCAGAGCATCAAAATCAAGCGCAATGCCGTGATGACGCTGGAGTTCCGCAATCAGCCCAGGGGCGGCGTTTTGGTGAAAAAGGTGGACGCTGTGACGAATGCGCCCATCTCCGATGTTGAGTTCCTTGTCACGGATTCGGACGGCAATCTCATCGGCAACGCCAACGGCAAGTTCGTGACGGACAGTGCAGGTACGTTCACGATTACCGACATCGCCCCCGGCACAACGCTCGTTGTCAAGGAAACCCGCGCGAAGGACGGCTACATTCTTGACGATACGCCGCAGACGGTCAAGGTCAAGTCCAACGAAGTTGTCACGGTGGAGTTCCGCAACCAACCCAAGGGCAACCTCATCATCGTAAAGCAGGACTCCGTTACAAAGGAGCCGCTGGAGGGCGTTCAGTTCAAGATCGTCTACGCAGACGGCTCCTATGTGGACGCTGAAGGCGGCACGCTGTCCTCCACCGGCCTGTACTGGACGGATAAGGAAGGCAAAATCACCATTTCCGGTATTTCCGGCACCGTGGTGGTCACAGAGATCGAAACGATCCCCGGTTACACCATTGATGAAAACACTCGCACGCAGACTGTTGTGGTCAATCCCAACGACACGCAGACGCTTTATTTTTACAACACGCCTGTGGGCGGGTTGCAGATCATCAAGAGCGACAAAGACAGTGGAAAGCGTATCGCTGGGGTCAAATTCGAGATCCGTAAGATGAATGGTGAAATCATCGGCACCTACACAACGGACAGCGACGGTGTCATCTATCTCCCCGAAGCTGAAAGCGGCTGGTACACCGTGACGGAATTGGAGACTGCGTCCGGATACCTGCTGGATACCACACCTCATCGTATTGAGGTCAAGGACGGTCAGACGGCCACGTTGGAGATTGCCAATCGCAAGGCCTGTTCCATCCTCATCCACAAGGTCGACGCCAACACCGGCGATGGCATCTATGGCGTTACCTTCGTTATCTACGATTCCGGCAGGAACCCCATCATGGAGGTCACAACGGATCAGGACGGATATGCCTATATTGATAAAGAACTGGCCGCAGGAAAATACTATATCCGTGAACTGGAAGCGGCGGACGGTTATATCCTTGACAAGCAGTATAAAACCGTTTATGTGGAAGCTGGCAAAACCAGCACCATCGAGTGGGAGAATACTGCTGTTACTGGTCAAATTCAGATTACCAAGTATGCTGCTGAGTCCAATGCTATTACCGGTCAGGCTGGTGGCGTTACACTTAAAGGGGCAACCTTTGAAATTGTCCGCGAGCGCAGCGGTAAGGTAGTAGATTATATTACCACCGATGCGAGAGGCGTTGCGGCTTCCAAACCGCTGCCATTAGGCCGTTATCTCATCCGAGAGGTATCTGCGCCAGCGTACTATCAGGTGTCTGCCGAAACCTTTGATGTAACGCTCGAATACGCGGGACAGATCATTAAGCTGGCGGCTTATAATAAGCCTGCTGAGCTGGGAGTTACACTGACGAAGACCGGAATCAAAGAAGTACTGGCGGGTAGTAAAATGTCCTACCGCTTTACAATCGCTAACACCTCTAATGTGGATTTGCAGAATTTCTACTTCCATGACAAGATTCCTTATGATGTAACGACCGTGTCTGCTTTGACTACCGGAACCTATAATGCACGGCTCACTTACCGAATCCTTTATAAGAACAACTACAACGATTATCGCGTGTTGGCCAGCAATCTTCTCAGCACCAATAATTACTCCTTTGGCCTAAGCGGTTTGCAGCTTATGGCCGGCGAAGTCGTGACAGATATTTACTTCGACTTTGGAACTGTCCCCTCTGGTTTTCAGAGTGTGACAAAGCCGACTCTCATGGTATCTGTTAACCCGAGAACAGCAAATAAATACTATGTGACAAACCGAGCTGGTGCCGGTGGAAAATTTGGAGAGACCTGGCAGTCCGCTAATGCAAGTTGGATTACCATTGTACGCAATCTCACTCCCGTCAGAAAGCCTCTTCTTCCTAAAACCGGCTACTAAAAACGATAAAGGGCAGCGATAGTTTTTCTATCGCTGCCCTAACTAATCAATGATACAAGCGGTTCAAGAGGCGGTGGTTGCCTTGATAAGGACGCTTGTCAAAACACGCTGACTCTCTCTGCTACAGGAATCACAGAACTGATTCTTCATTGCAAATTCCATGGCATTCGCGATGCGCTTGAAGTCTTTTACCTCTAAGGCATCTTCTGTAAGGTGACGATGTACCAGCAGATATGCGTCGCGAACGTCTGCGGAGACATTTGCTCCGGAGAAAAGAGTCTCGATTATGCCGTCAATCATTGCGATCTCTTCGCTCGTAAAAACCAAAATTCTCACCTCACATGGTGTCGATTATAGCAGACAGCGGTCGTAATTTCAAGGAAAGATGTAGGCGGCAAAAATGGCAGAGAGACATTACTCTTTCTTAGAGCATGAGGAGATGACCAATGAAACCAAACAAAGGATTTATTACTGTGTTCATGATGGTGCTTATCAGTATATCACTGTCCACTTTCTCGCGTGCCGCTTTCGACACCTTTTCTGATGTCCCGAATGATTCACCGTTCCATGAAAGCATATTCTATCTCGCCGAACGCGGCATCGTTCGTGGTGAAGGAAATGGTCGATACGTACCGGATGCACCTGTTACCGTGCGCCAGTGGGCAATGATGCTCTGCCGCGCATTGGGCAACGATAATCCGCTCAATTATGATGATGACTGTATTCGGCAGGGCTACTCAGATGGATGGCTGGAGATGACAGCTATTACGGCACCGGATTCTGACCTTTGCCGCTATGCCATCTACAAAAGCGGCTTTGCCGCCATTGGTGTTGACCTTTACAGTTTACAGCTCTACCCGAACGAGGGCAAACTGTCCCAACAGAGCGAAGTCCTTCGCGCTGCTGCGGATTTTGGCCTGTGCGAAGATACCTGCGATGGAACAGAAATCATCACACGAGGAGAGGCTGCGGAGCTTCTTTATGCGCTGCTGACCAAGACGTTTGCTGTTGTGCCGCCGCCTATGTTAGATAACATACCTCTGGACAACAAAGCAGGCGTCGCTTTGAACAACTACTTGTTGGAGATTCAAAAAATTCCCGAATCAATGATGCAGTCATTTGCCGAAAAGGACTGGCGGTATGTTATCGATTTCGATTACCTTGCAAAGCTGAGCAAAAAATATGATCTTGGCTGCACCGGGGCGACCATCTATGAAGGCCGTAAAATCATCGTATCCTCAGCGAAATCCACTATTCACGAATTTGGACACTTCCTCGATGGAATGATGGGCTTTCCTTCCCGGACGAAGGGCTTTTATCAAAGGGAGTCTGCATCGGCAGCATCACTCCTCCGTACATATGCACTTACCGACGCGCAGGAATATTTTGCGGATTGCTTTGTGTACTGGATCAAAAATCGCGGTGATGGCAAAAAGATGGCAATGCTGCAAAACGCTGCGCCTGAGACCTATCATTATTTCAAGATGCTCGAGGAAAATGACTGGAAACCCAGTTTATCGCCTTAGTTCCAAGGAGAACCTTATGAAAAGAATTTACCATTTCTATTTAACTTGTATGACCCTCACGTTGACTATGCCCATGATGATCGTCAGCGCCGTGATGTTTTTCGCCGGCGTGTACGGGTTCATCACCCGGCGCAACCTGATCGCCGTGCTGATCTCCATCGAGTTGATCCTGAATGCGGTGGATATCAATTTCGCCGTGTTCAACCGTTACCTGTTCCCCGGACAGCTCGAAGGGTTTTTCTTCACGATCTTCGCGATCGCGGCCTCCATGTCGGCCGAATCCCAGTTGGCGCGGATGTAGTCCACGAACTCCCTCGTGTCGTCGGGTTCGAAACCGCTGTTCGGCCCGTAGAGGGTCATCAGCGCGGCGAACGTGAATGCTTCGCGCTCGGCCAGCCGCTGCGCCTTGAACCAGTTGTCGCGCACGGTCGGATAGTTGCGCGCCTCCCACTTCGAGAGCGAGTTGAGCGAAATGGAGCGGAGCATGTGCTTGATGAAGGGATTGTAGAACCGCTCCAGGATCCCGGCGGCGAACTTCGTCAGCTCCTCCCGGTCCTCGTCGATCATCGGAATGACCTCCTCGGCGACCATGTCGTTGATGAACCGCTCGATGGCGGGCGTATTGAAAGCGTCCATCACCGTCTGGCAGCCCATTTGCAGGGCGATGGGGACCATACCCGTGTGCGATCCGTTCAGGATGCGGACCTTCTTGTCGCGGAACTGCTTGATCGACGGCATGAAAACGACGTGCAGCCCCGCCTTGTCCAGCGGAAGTTCCTTCATCACCTCCTTGTAGCCCTCTCCGCCGATGGCCCAGAGGTGGTACAGCTCGGCCTTCACCACGAGGTTGTCGTCATAGCCGATCTCCTCCTTGATCTCGCCGATCTGCTCGCGCGGGAAGCCCGGCACGATGCGGTCCACGAGCGTGTCGCAGAAGTGACAGTTCTTTTCGACCCAGTCGATGAAGTCCTGCCCCAGCTTGTGATATTCGGCATGGCGGATGACATATTCGTGCAGCGTCGAGCCGTTGTTCTCGATCAGTTCGCAGCAGATGATGCACAGCCCTTTCGCCGGATCGCCGTTGAAGTGTTTGAAACGCTTGTACAACAGCGCCGTCATCTTGGCGGGATACGACTTCGGCGGACAGGCCGTCAGGTCATCGCCCTCCTCGTAGCGGATGCCCGCCTCGGTGGTGTTCGAAATGGTGATCTTCAGCTCCGGCGAGAGGAAACAGGCCTCGTATTTCGCATAGTCCACATAGGGATTGAACGAATCCATGATGCTCTTCACCAGCCGCACGTCCTTCTTGGGCAGCCTGTTCTCGATGCCCTCCAGGTAGACGTGGTACATGTTGTCCTGTTTGTGCATCAGATCGATCATCCCCAGCACCTTATGCTCGGGGTCGATGATCGGCTGGCAAACGGCCACGCCTGCATCCATGACGCCCTTCTCGTTGGCGATGTCGATCTGCCAGTCCACGAAGGCCCTCAAGAAGTTGCCTTCGCCGAACTGCAGGATGCGAACGGGGCGGCCGACCTTTTCGACGGTCGACTTATTCAGTTGCTTAATCATTGTATGTCAGTTTTTTAAATTACTCCAATACAATCGGCTTGTATTTCGGAACCAGCGTCTTCATCACGATCCAGCCGATGAGGTAAGCCACGGCGCAGATGCAGAAAACGACGAAATATCCGGCGGGTTTGCCCTCGAAGCCCATGAACTGCATCGACGTTTCGTCGGCATGCACGAACAGCCACCCGGCGAACCATTGCAGGATCATCGAGCCTACGCCGCCGGCCATGCCGCCGATACCCGTCACGGTGGCGATCGCCGACTTGGGGAACATGTCGCCGATGGTCGAGAAGATGTTGGCCGACCACGACTGGTGCGCCGCGCCGCCCAAACCGATCAGGATGATCGGGAACCACGGCGAAATGGTGCCCAGGGGTTGCGCCAGCAGCACCAGCAGGGGGATGAACGCAAAGATCAGCATGGCGCGCATACGTGCCGCATAGGGGTTCAGGCCCGTTTTGTTAATGATGATCGTCGGGAGTTTGCCGCCGTAGATCGACAGCATCGTGATGGCGTAGAGCGTGAAGATCAGCGCCACGCCCAGCCCTTCGGACATCTTGATACCGAACTGCGAATTGAGGTACGAGGGGGTCCAGAAGAGGAAGAACCACCACACGCCGTCGGTCATGAACTTACCGAAAGCGAAGGCCCACGTCTGTTTGAAGCCGAGCGTTTTCCAGAAGGAGATCTTCTCGCCCTCCTGCTCCTTTCCGACAGCCTCGCCGTCGATCACTTCGTGCTGGTCCTGCTCGATGTACTCCAGTTCGGCGGCATTCACCTTCGGGTGGTCCGACGGTTTTTTGTACATGAAGACCCAGAAGCCCATCCAGACGAAGCCCAGGGCGCCGATCACGATGAAGGCCATCTCCCAGCCCCAGGCTTGCGCCAGCAGCGGAATGGTCAGCGGGGCGAACAGCGCGCCGATCGAGGCGCCGGCATTGAAGATCGAGGTGGCGTAGGCGCGGTCCTTCTTGGGGAAGTACTCGGCGGTCACCTTGATGGC
>ERZ791603.1114-NODE-1114-length-21415-cov-35.594616_pt1 | contig 21415 bp, 20 predicted proteins | sample MGYA00509966_ERZ791603 | MGnify/ENA primary metagenome ERZ791603 (study PRJEB30046, sample SAMN00791931) | human gut metagenome | study: EMG produced TPA metagenomics assembly of the A metagenome-wide association study of gut microbiota in type 2...
GTCAGGACACTTCCTCGAAACCGCCTCGCTTCTTCCGCCGCAGGCGGCGCTTCGGCGCTTTCCTCGCCGGAGAGGGCTTCCTGACGGACAGGACACACGCTGGCGACCTGCGCCAATGGCGCACCCAATGTGGTGCCTGTGGCGTTCAAGGACGTGACGGCCGAAAGCAAGCTGGTTGTCGGTGATGTGTTTCTGGACACCACGCCGGAGAAGGTCATCGTCGCCGCCCCCCGGCGCGGACAACAAGAAGGAGCTTTGAGACCATAAGCGGGTGTAAAAACACCCGCTTATAAATTTCATAGTGACTTGAAAGTGCCTGCATATCCCACTATAATAAAGAAGACACAGGAGGTGTGGATATGTACCAGAGAAAGCTGGAAAAGGGCGCTTCCGTGGTGCCGATCCTGCAGAGCATCTGCCAGTAGGCGGGTGTGTTTTATAAAGACGCGGGTGAAACATCCATGATACAGTGTCAGAAATGCGACCATCACTGAAAAAGAAAGGAGCAACCACAATGACCTACAACTTTGACGAGATCATCGACCGCCGCCACACCAATGCACTGAATACCGACGGCTTCCGGGGCTATATCTTCCATGCCGGCCCGGAGAAGGTGTTCCCCTACAAGGACGAGGAGTTCGTCCGCATGTGGGTGGCCGACATGGAGTTCGGCGTGGCCCCGGAGATTCTGGACGCTCTCCGCGGCCGTATCGACCGCCGCATCTTCGGCTATACCGGCCTGTATAACGACGAATATTACAATGCTTTCTCCAAATGGTGCAGAAACCACTACGATTGGAGCTTCCCTGAAGAGCAGCTGTGCGTGACGCCGGGCATCATTCCCGCCCTGTACCAGCTGGCAGAGACGCTGTGTACCAGGGACGAAAAGGTGCTGGTGAACACCCCGGCCTACGGCTACTTTGTCCACGCGGCGGAGTACGCCGGTGTGGGCGTGCTGACCTCCCCACTCCATAAAAAGGCCGACGGCACCTTTGAGATGGACTTCGAGGATTTTGAGAAGAAGTGCGCCGATCCCGCCTGCAAGCTGGTATTCTGGTGCAATCCCCAGAACCCCACCGGCCGCATGTGGACGGAGGAGGAGCTGCGCCGGGCCGGTGAGATCATGCGGAAGTATAACCTTTGGGTGGTGTCCGACGAGATCCACTGTGATCTGATCCGCTGCGGCCGCCGCCATATCCCTATGGCCAGGGTGATGGAGGACTATCCCAAGCTCATCACCTGTATGGCTCCCAGCAAGACCTTCAATCTGGCAGGCCTGGCCTTCTCCAATATCATCATCCGCGACGCGGCGCTGCGGGCGCGGTTCAAGGAGCGGGACAAGCTGTTTGGCGCGGTGAACCCCATGTCCCTGACGGCGGCCAAGGCGGCCTATGAGCTGGGCGGCGCGTGGCACGAGGCGCTGAAGGAATATCTGGACGGGAACTTCGCCTTTGTGAAGGAGTTCCTGACCCGTGAGCTGCCGGAGGCGGTGATGTATATCCCGGAGGCTACCTATCTGGCATGGGTCGATCTGGGCAAATGCCTGCCGGAGGGCACGGACCTGCCGGACTTCTTCGCCAACAGGGCGGGCGTGCTGCTGGAGGGCGGCAACGGCCTGTTCGTGGGCAACGCCGCCGGTTACGTGCGACTGAATCTGGCCATGCCCCGCAGCATCATCGAGACCGGACTGACCCGCATGGTGGAGGCCATCCGCAAGGAACGGGAGTAAATCAGAAATCGTATGCAAACCATTAGAAAATATCTCCCCGGCATGGCGGTGTGCCTTGCCATCGCCGTGCCCTCGTGGCTGCTGGGCAAGCTGGTGCCGGTCATCGGCGGTCCGGTGTTCTCCATCGTCATCGGCATGGTTATCGCCCTGCTCTGGACGCCCGGCGCAGCCTGCAAGCCGGGCGTGGGCTTCACCTCAAAGAAAATTCTCCAGACCGCCGTGGTGCTGCTGGGCTTCGGCCTGAATCTGAACGTGGTGCTGCAAACCGGAAAGCAGTCCCTGCCCATCATCATCTGCACCATCGCCACGTCGCTGCTGGTGGCCTTTGCCCTTCACAAGCTGCTGCATATCGACGGCAATATCAGCACCCTCATCGGCGTAGGCTCCTCCATCTGCGGCGGCAGCGCCATCGCCGCCACCGCGCCGGTGATCCACGCCGACGACGAGGAGGTGGCGCAGGCCATCTCGGTCATCTTCTTTTTCAATGTACTGGCGGCGCTGCTGTTCCCGCTGCTGGGACAGGCCATCGGGTTTGATACTGCCTCCGGCGAGTCCTTCGGCATCTTCGCCGGTACGGCGGTGAACGATACCTCCTCCGTCACGGCGGCGGCCTCCACGTGGGACAGCATGTGGGAGCTGGGCAGCCAGACGCTGGACAAGGCGGTGACCGTCAAGCTGACCCGCACGCTGGCCATCATCCCCATCACATTGGTGCTGTCGCTGATGCAGGCGAAGAAGGCGGGAACGGGGCAGGGCGGCTTCCGGCTGAAGAACGCGTTCCCCCTATTCATCCTGTGGTTCGTCTGCGCGTCGGTAGTCACCACCATCTGCACGTCCCTGGGCGTACCTTCAGCGGTGTTTCAGCCGCTGAAGGAGCTGAGCAAGTTCTTCATCATCATGGCTATGGCGGCCATCGGACTGAACAGCAACGTGGTCAAGCTGGTAAAGAGCGGGGGAAAACCTCTGCTGTTGGGAGCCTGCTGCTGGGCGGGCATCACCGCCGTCAGTCTGCTGATGCAGCGTGTGATGGGGCTGTGGTAATGAAATGAACTCCGTTTTTCGAACATTCTTGCCGAAAAGCGGAGTCCTTTTCATCTGTAAAGCCTTGATATGGCAAGGCTTTTTTCTTTTACTGCTTGTGAGTATGCACAGCAGTGAGGTTCGGCCCTCGCCGCGATGTACCAACAGAATCTGGCGGGCAGGGATGGGTTCTGTATCGAGCGCGAAAAAGCCCTCCTGCGCCAGAAGGCTCTGTGCGAACAGGGATGGCAGAATGCCGATGGCCAGCGATTTGAATCTGGGCCCGGCCACAAACACGTCACGAAAAGAGGCAAGCTCAGTCACGGACAAGTCCTCCACATCTGTCAGCGGAGAAACTGCCGGCACTACGTCCGCCTGCTCTGCGCGGAGCATCTGGATCGTCTCATGTGTGGAGCTGCCCTGCACCTGAAGCGTCACAGTGGGATGCATCTCCCGGAACTGTCCCAGCTTCGGTAGCAGGAAATGGTACAGCGGCGTCTCCGCAGCGCCGATGATCGGCGTACCTGCTTCAAAAGCGGCCAGCCGCTTCAGCTCGCGTTCGCCGTTGGACAGAGATTTGAAAGCGCTGTCCACATGGGAAAAAAGCGCCGTGCCTTCCACGGTGAGCCGCACGCCGCGGGAAACGCGGGTAAACAACTTGCAGCTAAGAGACTCCTCCAGCCGGTGGATGGAGCGGGTTACGGCGGGCTGGGACAGGCACAGCAGCCTCGGCGGCCTTTGTGACATTGCCGGTCTGTGCCACCGTACAAAAGGCGCGGTAATATTCCAGATTGAAGGATTCCATGGGCAACTCCCTTGTGAAAGGAAGGAGAATATGCTGACTCGTGACCACGCCCTGCTTTTTCATCTGTTGTTAGGTATTGCACTTTTTGCCTATATGCAGTATAATTGAGCGATAAAAATGGCTTAATTCAAACGTTTTTTCGGGTGGGAAGCAGCAATATGCCAGATCGATGAACTTGCATATTGCTGCATGCCATAGCGGCAGAAAGACATGGCGCGGATTCACTATACTCACTATACTTTTGAACACAACCAACATGCCCGACAGAAGCATACTTTGGCATCCGTTGGACAAAAAACACAGGAGCGGAAAATGGATAAACGACTTTTGCTGGCCAGCCCGCATATGTCGGGTGAGGGCTATGAACTGGAGTACATTAACGACGCATTTCGGAAGAACTGGATCGCGCCGCTGGGCGAGAATGTTAACGAATTTGAAAAAGCGATGGGTACCTACATGGGCAAGGGCTATCCTGTCGCTCTGTCTGCCGGCACGGCGGCGCTGCATCTGGCGATGATCCTCGCGGGCGTGAAGCGCGGCGATGCGGTGTTCTGCCAGAGCCTGACCTTCTCCGCTTCGGCCAACCCTGTCGTCTACTGCGGCGCGAAGCCGGTGTTCATCGACTCCGAGCGGGAGACGTGGAACATGGATCCCGCTGCTCTTCACCATGCCTTTGAACTATACGGTGTGCCCAAGGCGGTGGTCGCGGTGCATCTATACGGCAACCCGGCCAAGCTGGATGAAATCATCGCCATCTGCCGTGAGCACAACGTTCCCCTGATTGAGGATGCCGCCGAGGCGCTGGGTTCTACATACAACGGCCAGAAGTGCGGCACCTTTGGCGACTTTGGCGCGCTTTCCTTCAACGGCAATAAAATTATCACCACCTCCGGCGGCGGGATGCTGCTGTGCCAGACGGAAGAGGAAGCCAAGCATGCCCTGAAGCTGGCAACGCAGGCCCGCGAAAACGCGCCGTGGTACCAGCACGAGGAGATCGGCTACAACTACCGCATGAGCAACATCTCCGCCGGTATAGGCCGCGGCCAGATGAAGGTGCTGCCACTGCGCGTGGAGCAGAAGCGGGCTATCTTTGCCCGCTACTCCGAAAACCTGAAAGACCTGCCGCTGACCATGCAGCCGAAGCTGGACTGCGCGGAATCGAACCGCTGGCTGTCTGTCGCTTTGCTGGACGAGGGCTGCGGCGTGACGCCCGGCGAGATGCTGGCAAAGCTGAACGAGGCTGGCATTGAGGGACGCTACCTCTGGAAGCCCATGCATTTGCAGCCGGTCTTTGCGGATTACCCCTTTGTCAGCGTCAGCGAAAAGACGGTGTGCGACGATCTGTTTGCCCGCGGCGTGTGTCTGCCCAGCGACACGAAAATGAGCATGGACGACGTTGACCGCGTATGCGAGGTCATCCGGGGGATGTTCTGATGCGGCACAAGGCGGGGTTTTATGAAAAATACATCAAGCGCCTGCTGGACATCGTGCTGTCCGGGTGCGCGCTGATCGTCCTGTCGCCGCTGCTGCTGGTGACGGCGATATTGGTGCGCGTGAAGCTGGGCAGTCCTGTGATCTTCTGCCAGGAGCGTCCGGGAAGGGATGAGAAAATTTTCAAACTCCATAAGTTCCGCAGTATGAGCGATGCACGGGATGAAAACGGCAACCTGCTGCCAGACGAAATCCGGTTAGGGAGGTTTGGCCGCAATTTGAGAGCAACAAGCCTGGATGAGCTGCCGGAGCTGTGGGATATTTTCCGCGGCAAGATGAGCATCGTGGGGCCGCGACCGCTGCTGGTAAAGTACCTGCCGCTGTATAACGACGAGCAGCATCGCCGCCACGATGTACGCCCCGGCCTTACCGGCTGGGCGCAGGTGCATGGCCGTAATCTCGCGTCATGGGAAGAAAAGTTTGTCTATGATGTGGACTATGTAGACCATATCAGCTTTGCACTGGACGTGAAGATTATCTTTATGACTGTCCGCTGTGTTTTGGCCCGCGAGGGGATCAGCGCAGAAGGCAGCGCAACAATGGAAGATTTCGTTGGAAACAGACTGGAATAAATGTCTGGATGTAAGCATGGGGTGTTTTATGGAAGATATTATACTCATTGGTGGCGGCCAGCATTGTGGCGTTGTTATGTACAATGTCGAATCACAAGGGAGATACCATGTAATCGGTGTGCTGGATGGCGATGCGGCCAAAAAGGGAACGATTTCTCATGGTGTCGAAATTTTGGGGGACTATTCTCCTGCTAAGTTAGATGCAATACAAAGGCAATACAAAACGAATAAATTCTTTATTGCTTTCGGTGCAATGAAATATCGCAGAAACACATTTAAATATATGATTAATCGGGGTTGGGAACCCGTTAATATTATTCATCCCAATGCAGTCATTTCACCCCACGCGAAAATAGGCAAAGGTGTTTTGATAGAATGCGGTTGCTTGATTACGCCGAATCCTGTTATTGGCGACAACGTGGTGGTTAATACCGGCTCACAAGTGAACCATGATAATGTTATAGGCGACCATGTTTATATCGCCTCGGGAGTAGTGTTGTCCGGCGGTGTTAGCATTGGCGAAAATACTCTGCTGGATGACGGTGTAGTTGTTACTCTTGGGAAGCGAGTTGGAGAAAATTGCTTAATAGGCGCTGGTGCTATTGTTACAAAGGATATTCCCTCCAATAAAGTGGCCTACGGAAATCCCTGCCGATTTATTCGAGATAACAAATGAAAAAGCGAATTGCAATACTGGCCAATCACAGCGGCGGCCTTTACGATTTCCGCAAGGACTTGATCTCAGAACTGAAAAAACACGCGAATGTTACGGTTGCTGTCCCACATAACGACCGCTGGGAGGAACTTCATAAGTTGGTGGACGAGGTGATTGAACTTCCCGTTGACCGCCGAGGAATGAACCCCATCCATGACAGCAAACTCTTCCGGCAGTACAGGGCCATGCTGAAAGAGGTCAAGCCGGATTTGGTTCTGACCTATACCATCAAGCCCAACATCTACGGCGGCCTTGCCTGCCGGATGGCGCACATCCCCTATGCCGTGAACATCACGGGACTTGGCAGCGCCATCGAAAACGGCGGCTGGCTGAAGCGGTTTGTGCTGGCGCTCTACAAACCGGCGTTGAAGGGTGCGAGGGTCGTTTTTTTTGAGAATGCGGGGAACCGGGATACCCTTGCCGCCACTGGCGTTGTGCCGAAGGGGCGCGACGTGGTGCTGAGCGGCGCGGGCGTCAATTTAGAAGATTATCCCTATCAGCCCTACCCGCAGGAGGGGCCGGTACGGTTTCTTTTTGTGGGTCGCGTCATGCGCGAAAAGGGTGTGGACGAGCTGTTTGCCGCCGCAAAGCGAATGAAGCAGGAATACGGCAACGGCGTGGAGTTTCATATCGTCGGCTCATTTGAAGAGGAATATAAGCCCCTCATGGATAAATTGGAGCAGGCTGGCGTGGTCAAGTATCACGGCTATCAGCCGGATATGAAGCGCTTTTACGCCATGGCGAGCTGCGTCGTGCTGCCATCGTACCATGAGGGCATGTCCAATGTTCTATTGGAGGGCGCCGCCACTGGCCGCGCCCTCATCACCAGCGATATCCCCGGCTGCCGAGAGGCGGTGGAGGACGGTGTCAGCGGATATCTGTGCCCGACAAAGGATGCAGACGCGCTTTGCGACGCGATGCGGCGTTTTGCAGAGCTGCCGGAGAATCGGCAGGCTGAAATGGGTCGCCGCGGTCGGACGCGGATGGAGCAAAGATTCAGTAAAACCGCCGTTGTGGCGGAGACGATCAAACACTTGGAGATCTGAAATGCGAGAGTTAGTCATCCTCATGCTCATAACGGCTGCACTGGCGTGGTGTGCGGATCATGTTACGATGGGCCCGATGAACCATGCCCAACGGCACAGACTGGTTTTCTGCACCCTGCTGATCATCATCCTGCTGGCAGGCTTTGCGGGACTGCGGACACAGTGCAATGATACGGAGGCGTATCGTTATGCTTATGAGCTGATCACAGAAGGCTCGTGGAAAATGACAGACAAGAGTGTAGGCGCGAACCCGCTCTTTAACTGGATCAATTACCAGTTGAAAATTTGCGGTGTATCCACACAGAATTTTCTGATGTTCTGGGCTTTCCTGACGGTTGCCTGCTATTTTATTTTTGTGCACAGATATTCTGCAGATTATCCGCTGACGGTTTTCCTGCTGTTTACCACCGGCTGTTATACGTTTGTTTTCGCGGGCATCAAGCAGGCCGCCGCCGTCGGTATTGCAGTCATTGCAGTAACGTTTGCGCTTAAAAGGAAGTGGGTTTTCTTTATAGCGGGCGTCCTGATCGCGTCGCTGATCCACCCTTATTCGCTGATGTATCTGCTGGTGCCGTTCATGGAGTTTCGTCCGTGGACAAAGAGGACCTACTGGATGCTGGCATTTTCCCTTGCGGCGGGATTTCTCCTCCGCCCGCTGCTTGGCATGGTCGTCAATATCACAACGCTATTGGGAGAGGAATACACGATTTCTGAGTTTACAGGCGAGGGCGTTAATATTTTCCGTGTACTTGTCTGCAATGTGCCGCTGGTGCTGTCGTATATTTACCGCAAGAAGCTGTTCACAGACAGCTCTGAAACGGAGAACCTCATGGTGAACCTGACCATGCTCAATGGCGCCATTATGTTTGTGGGCCTGTTCGGTACGGCAAATTATTTTGCGCGGCTGGCAAACTATTTCCTGATTTTTCAGTCGCTGTCGCTCCCGTGGATGTTAAAGAAGATCGGCGGCAGAGACGGGAGAATATTGAAAATTTTGATGGTAGCGGGTTATCTTGTGTATTTCTGTTATGAAAATGCGATCAATCGGCCATTTGACCAGGATTTTGCACGACTGAGCTTGTCAGAATACTTAAACTTGGCAGGGAGATAAATGATGACTCCAATTCGCGTTTTACAAGTTGTCACCCACATGGAGCGCGGCGGCCTGGAATCCACGCTCATGAATTATTACCGCCACATTGACCGGGAAAGGGTGCAGTTCGATTTTCTGGTACACCGCCAGGAGCGAGCGGCGTTTGACGATGAAATCGAATCCCTTGGTGGAAAGCTCTATCGTTTGCCCCGGCTGGTGCCTTGGAGCGAAGGCTATTTAGCTGCTCTGAATCACTTTTTTGATGAACACCCGGAATACAAAATTGTTCATGTACATCAGGACTGCCTTAGTTCGGTAATCCTGAGAGCCGCTGCACAGCATAATATTCCGGTCCGCATCGCCCACAGCCATAGTGCAAACCAAGACAAGAATCTGAAATATCCCATCAAGCTATGGTATAAGCGGAGCATCCCTAAATATACTACTAATTTATTTGCTTGTGGGAAAGATGCTGGCGATTGGATGTTTGGCGGAGCACTGTTCCAAATTATTAATAACGCCATAGATGTTGAGGCTTATGCCTATAATCCAACCAAGCGTCAAGAAATGCGGCGGCAGCTTAGCCTTGAGAATAAACTCACGATTGGACATGTTGGACGATTTAATCAACCTAAAAATCATCCCTTTCTTTTGGATATCTTTGCCGCACTGCTGAAAAAAGAATCGACCGCAGTTCTTCTTCTGGTTGGTGGCGGCGAGAATATGCTGAAGATACAGGCTAAAGCACACGCGCTGGGCATTGCAGAGCATGTACGTTTTCTCGGTGTCCGCAGCGATGTCGCAGATTTGATGCAGGCTATGGACGTGTTTGTATTCCCGTCGCTGTATGAGGGCTTGCCAGTCACCATGGTCGAGGCGCAAGCGGCGGGGCTGCCGTGCATTATCTCCGACAAGATTCCTCCCGAGTGCATCTTGACTGAGGGTTTGGTGGATGTCATGCCTTTGTCCGCAAGCCCGGAGATATGGGCGGAGAAGATCCTTGCGAAGCGAGCCATCCACCGCACTGATCGCCGAGCCGAAATTGCCGCCCATGGCTTCGATATCACTACCGAGGCCGTAAAACTACAGGAGTTCTACATCAACGCTTATGAACAGAATTGCTGAGCCTATCCTCACGATCTTTACCCCTACCTACAACCGCGCACACACCCTGCCGCGCACCTATGAAAGTCTTTGCCGCCAGAATTGCAAGAACTTCATCTGGCTGATCGTAGACGACGGCTCTGCCGACAACACCGCAGAACTAGTGCGTGATTGGCAGAGCCGCGACAACGGATTTGAGATTCAGTATATCTACAAGGAAAATGGCGGCATGCACACGGCTCACAATGCGGCCTACGCCAATATCCACACGGAACTGAACACCTGCATTGATTCCGACGACATGCTGGCAGTTGGCGCGGTGGAGAAGATCCTGCGCAAATGGGCCGAGGTCAAGGACAAGGGCTATGCCGGCATCGTTGGTCTGGATGCCGACTTTGAAGGAAAAATTATCGGCAAGGATTTCCCTGCTGCTGTGACAGAAACAACGCTCTCCGGTTACTATGCTGCGGGCGGCACCGGCGACAAGAAGCTGGTCTATCGCACGGGTATCATCAATGCATATCCGGAGTACCCCGTGTTTGAAGGCGAAAAATATGTCAGTCTGGCCTATAAATATCTATTGATAGACCAAGGCTACAAACTGGCCGTGCTGAATGAGGTGCTTTGCAATGTAGAATACCAGCCCGATGGTTCCAGCAATAACATGTTGCGGCAGTATCTCAAAAATCCGCAGGGTTTTGCTTTCTGGCGCGTGGTGAAGATGCAGCATCCGGAGTCCTTTAAGCGCTTGCTGCTGGACTGTATCCACTACTGCTCCAGCAGCCAGATCGCGGGAAAGCGGAACTATATCAAAGAATCGCCCCGCAAACTGCTGACGGTGCTGTGTACACCGGCTGGGTGGGCGCTGACGGGGTATATCAGGAGAAAGGCTCGATGAAACACACCGTTCTCATCTTCTCCCAGGCCATGGAGCTTGGGGGCGTGGAGCGCAGCCTGCTGGGGCTGCTGGATTCTATCGACTATGACCGCTATGACGTTGACCTCTTTCTGATGCGGCACAGCGGCGAGCTGATGCCATATCTGAATCCCAAGGCAAATCTTCTGCCGGAGATTCCACAGTATGCGTCGCTGGCCGTGCCGATGGCGTCGCTTATCAAAAACGGTCAATTCGGCGTACTTTGTGGGCGGCTGCAAGGAAAGCTTGCGGCGCGGCGTTTTGACAAGCAGCACCTAAGCGAGAAGCCGTCCGTCACCGCGCTGACGTATAGCCATAAGTACACACTGCGCTCTATGCCGCAGATTTCCGACAAAACCTATGATCTTGCCATCAGCTTCCTGACGCCGCACTACTTTGCACGGGAACGGGCGAGGGCAAAGAAATACGCAGCATGGATCCACACGGACTATGCAGCGCTGTCCTTCGACCGCTCGGCGGAGATTGCCATGTGGGAGGGTTATGATGCCATTTGCGGCGTGTCGGAGCAAGTGACTACTGCATTCGATACAGAGTTTCCTGAACTCTCGCATTTGACAGGAACAGTGGAGAATATTCTTCCCCAAAATCTGATCGAACGCCAATCCAATAATCCGCAGGGCGAAATGCAAAAAGAAAAACCGTTTAAGTTATTGTCTGTTGGTCGCTTTTCAGAACAGAAAAATTTCGACAACGTGCCGGACATCTGCCGCCGTCTGGTGGCGGACGGCCTTGACGTAACGTGGTATCTCATCGGCTATGGCGGCGATGAGATGCTGATCCGCCAGAAGATCGACGAGGCCGGGATGCAGGAGCGCGTCATCATCCTCGGCAAAAAGGACAACCCCTACCCCTATATGCGCGCCTGCGGCCTGTATGTGCAGCCCTCCCGCTATGAGGGCAAGGCCGTCACCGTGCGCGAGGCGCAGCTACTCGGAAAGCCCGTCGTCATCACGGACTACGCCACCTCCGGCAGCCAGCTGGAGGACGGTGTGGATGGCCTGATCGTCCCCGTGGACAATGCGGGCTGCGCCGCCGGAATTGCCGCGCTGCTGCGCGACCCTGCCCGGATGCAGCGGCTGTCGGAGAACTGCGCAAAGCGAGACTATACGAACGGCGCGGAGGTCGAGAAGATCTATGCGCTGATGGAGGGGTGACCCATGATCCCGAAAATCATCCATTACTGCTGGTTTGGCCGCGGCGAAAAGCCGGAGCTTGCCAAGAAGTGCATCGCCAGCTGGAAGAAGTTCTGCCCGGATTTTGAGATCCGAGAGTGGAACGAGGACAACTGCGATTACCTCGCCATGCCCTTCATGGCGGAGGCGTATGCCGCGAAAAAATACGCCTTCGTGTCCGACGTCATGCGCCTGATCGTGCTGGAGCAGTACGGCGGCGTGTACTTCGACACCGATGTGGAGGTTGTGCGGGATATTTCGCCATTGCTGAATGACGAGGGATTTATTGGATTTGAAAATAACCGGTTTGTCAACAGCGGGCAGGTTATGGCGGCCGTGCCGCATCAGCCCATTGTGCAGGCCATGATCGATGAATACAAAAAGCTGCACTATATGCAGCCAGATAGCAGCGTTATGCCGATAGGGTGTCCGCGCCTGAACAGCGATGTGTTGGAACGCTTTGGACTTATCCGTAATGGGCAGGAACAGATCGTCGCAGGTATCCATGTCTATCCGGATGATTACTTCAACCCTATGGACAGTACAACTGGGAAACTGGCGAAAACAGAGAATACATACTCGATCCACTGGTACTCCATGAGTTGGCTTCCGAAACGCACACAGATGAAGGCAAAGTTGGGGCGCGTGTGGCGGAGAATGCGGGGAGCAAGTGGGAAATAATATGAAAAAAGCACTGTTATTGGATACCTCGATCGGTACAAGCAATGTTGGCGATGATATCATTATGGAGTGTGTGGAGAAGGAACTCGCTCCAATTTTAGCCAATATGTTTGTATTCCGCCTGCCCACACATGTTCCGGCCTTTCACAGCTATGCTATCTGGAAAGATTCCTTTGCCGTTCAAAATTATGCGGCCTGTGATTATAAATTTATCGGCGGCAGCAATATTCTGGCGAAAGACATGCGAACGCATTATCCGCAATGGAATGTAAACATTTTCAACTGCAAACCGTTGTCGGGTTCTGTCTGCATTGGAGTGGGTGCAGGTGCCGGAGAACATACCGATGCTTACACAACGCATCTATACCGCAAGATACTCAGCCATTCTTATTATCACAGCGTTCGTGATGAGCGCAGCAAGCACTATGTGGAAGATGTTCTTGGATTAAAGGCAATCAACACCGGCTGCGTGACCATGTGGGCACTGACACCTGATTTTTGCGCACAGATCCCGGCCAAAAAAGCGGACAATGTAGTTTTCACTTTGACTGCAAGAGTGCAGGAAGACCTATGCGATCAGATGTTGATTGATACACTTAAACGGGAATACGATCATGTTTCCTTCTGGATACAGGGCGATAAAGATGAAGCGTATTTCCGAACACTGTCAAATACGGATGATATTGAAATCATTCCGCCGCACAAAGCGGCTTATGAGGCCGTTCTCCTGCGAGACAATATCGAGTATGTGGGCACGCGTCTGCACGGCGGTATTTACGCACTGCGGCACAAAAAGAGAGCAATCATCATTTCGATAGATGAGCGTGCACGAAACATCAGCGCGGACACAGGCCTAATAACTATTGAAAAAGACATGCTGAATGGATTGCCTTCACTGATAAACAGTGAATTTGAGACCAAACTGAATATTCCATTTGAGGAGATCACACATTGGAAAGAACAATTTGAGGGATAATAAGTGGAAACGATTTGGATAAAGAATATAGAAGTTGATGGACGTTGTGTTACATATCATCTTGATATATCAACAGGCTTAGCTTGTTATTTTAACGATAAACGCGAAATGTTCGTGGAGTTTGGATTTGATATTTCTGCCATCCCCAAAAGTGTTTTAGCAGTTCCAATACTTTCTAATATCATGCAATTTGCGTGGCTATTTGACTGCCTTGTTTGGATTGAATCAGTTGATAAGCAGTTTTATGAGTGTCTGCCACGAATCAAGAGAAGCTTCCAGGAAATGTACCGGAACTATAGCTTCGGCGGTTCTCTAATTGCCGCAAAAGTTATAGACAATGAACACTCTGTAAAAAAGGAGAGCGCTCTTTTGTTTACCGGAGGTGTTGATGCAACAACTACCTTTTTGCGGATAAGAGATACACATCCAATTTTGATAGATACATTTGGATGGTGTAACGATAGAGACGACGAGAGCTGTGTATTCAAAGCAGACATATCTGCAATCAATAGATTTGCAGAAGAACACTGTGTGCAAGCGGAATACATTAAATCTAACTTTGCAACTTTTATTAAGCCGGAAAAGGTAAATAAAGTTCTGAATAGGAAACTCCATAACTCATGGTGGTTCGGATTTCAACATTCTCTTGCATTTTTGGGAGTGGCTTCCATTGTGGCATTCTACTATCATATTAGGACAATATATATTGGTAGTTCATACACTTTCGGCCAAGCGGTTAATTGTGTATCAGACCCCAGAATTGATCGTGAATTTGCGGTAGCATCATGTAATGTTATCCATGACGCTTACGAATTGAGTAGACAGCAAAAGATTAGAGTAATTGTCGATGCAAAGAAAGAAGCTGATGTACAAGTAAATCTCAGAGTTTGCTCATTCAAAGAAGAAAACTGTAATCAATGCGAAAAATGCTTTCGTACAATGATAGAGATCGTTGCGGAAGGCGGTAACGTAAATGATTTTGGTTTTCATATTGAGGGAAGCTTTTGCGAAGCATTGAAAGCGTTCCTCAAAAATAATGTCAAGGAAATTGATAATGATCACCTTGTCTTTTGGAAGGATGCTATTGCACGAATGTCTGAGAATTACAACAAGTTACTCGATAAAGACACTGCAGATTTTTTAGTTACTTTCGACTTTGAAAAAGAAAAAAAGCATGGCCTTTGGCGCTACTACCGTCAAAACTTTTTCTCAATTGTCAAAAGAAAGCTGAGGAGCATTATTAGAAGAGGATAACTATGGATACATCCCGCACGTCAAATTCACTGAAAAACATGGTATTTGGCATAGGAAGCCAAATGCTCAGCATCTTAATGGGCTTTTTTACCCGTTGGATGTTTATTGCTCTGTTAGGGAAAGAATACCTTGGCGTATCGGGATTATTTACCAATGTGCTCTCACTGCTGTCTCTTGCCAATCTGGGCTTTGATACGGCCATCATTTACAGCCTGTATAAGCCGCTTGCAGAAGGCGACATGGTTACCGTAAAGGGATATATGTGCGTATACAAACGCGTATACGCCATAGTGGGCGTAACGGTTCTTACGTTTGGCTGCGTCCTGATGCCGTTCTTGCCGTATCTGATCAACGGCGAGGCCGCGATCTCGGAGGACATAAATATTATTTATGTCCTCTTCCTACTGCAATCTGCAAGCTCATACTTTTTCTCCTACAAGCAGTCTCTTCTGACAGCCAGCCAACAGAACCGGATCAATTCCATATACCATTCGATTTTTATGGTATTGCGGAATCTGGGAGAAATGGTGGTTCTGTTTTCCTTCCGTGCATATATTCCAACGTTGATCTGCATTATCGCTTTTCAGCTTGCCGAAAATGCATGGATCGCAAGAGTAACGGATAAAAAGTTTCCGTTCCTGACAGATGCAAGTGCTGGGAAAATCTCTCCTGAGCAAAAGAAGGCGCTGAAGGATAATGTGAAATCGCTGTTCCTTTATAAAATCAGCGGGACGATTACCAGCAGCACGGACAATATCCTGATTTCAAAGTTTCAGGGACTGGCTTCGGTTGGCCTTTATTCCAACTATGTTTACATTGTAGATGTGATTCGGACGTTCCTGAGTTACATTTTTTATTCGATGACGGCCAGCATTGGCAATTATAACGCTACAGAGAGCAAAGAAGCGAACGAAAAAATGTTCTATAATCTCTTTTTTGCATCTTTTTGGCTATATGGTTTTACCGGAATTTGCCTGGGGGTGTTGCTGAATCCATTTATTGCACTATGGATCGGAGCAGACTATTTGCTCCCGAACTGGACTGTTTTTATTATCATCGTCAATTACTATACTGCTGGTGTCCAGTATGCATCTACTACATATCGAGAGGTTACAGGCCTATTTAAGGTAGGAAAGTACCGACCGCTCATTGCTGCCATAATCAATTTGGCGGTTTCTATTATTCTGGCCTATCCACTGGGCATTTCCGGCATCTTACTTGGCACTATTATTAGCAGGCTGTGTGTTTATTCCTGGTATGACCCGTACATTATCCATAAGACGCTGTTTAGACGGAAGTTGAAACACTACTTTGCAACTTATATACTCTACGGAATGTCAACTCTTGGCGCAGGGGTGCTTTGCCTTGCGATTAGCAATAATATTCCTATTCAGAATCGGGGGCTTGCCTTTTTGGCGGATATAATTCTGTGCGCAGTACTCCCGAACGCACTCTTCCTCTTCCTATTTAGGCGGCGTGAAGAATTCCGGATTATTATAAGATACATAAAGACTATCAGCCTCAAAATTGCCCATAGGAGTTGACCACGATGCGCTGCAGTATCCATCTATTAGTTACTCGCTTGTTGGCAAAGATGAAGAGGATATCTATCATCAAAAAAGATTGCTCGAAGATTTTGTCCGAAAAAACGGTATGACGAACATCAAGCATTTTGCCGGTGACGGTTACACGGGGAACAACTTCAACCATCCCAGATTTCAGGCAATGCTTGCAGAAGCCGAAGCCGGGAAAATCGGAACAATCATCATCAAGGATATGAGCCATTTCGGCAGGAACTATCTTGAGGTCGGCTTTTACATCGAGATTCTGTTCCCCGAAAACAGATACGCTTTATCGCAATGCTCCAATAGACAAAAGCCACCGCCTGCAAAGCGGGGCAGCGGCTGGAGCCGCTGGTACGAACGGCGTGGCAATCTCGCGCCGCAATGGCTTTGAGACAGCTGCAAGACCGGTGTGGTATAGGAATGAATAGAGGGCAGAGGAATTTCCTCTGCCCTCTGTTTTTCCTGTTTGGGATTTCCGACATTTCAGCTTTACTCATGCGGGACGTCCTTGCCTGATAAAACAGAGGTCCCATAAAGGATTATGCGCAAAATTGTTTGCAGGCTCCGGCTGAGTGAAGTCAGCCGGCAATGAAGGCGTCCTCAATGCCGTCCTCGACCTTCTTGGCAGCCTCCTTCAGCTTCATGGCGCGCAGCTCGGCAACGACGGCCTTTGCCTTCTCGCGGGACGCCTTTTTGCTCTTCTGGGCGTGGATCGCCTTGAGCATTTTCACCACAATTTTGATCTTGGATTTGGGCACAACGGAGAAAACGTTGCGGTAGAAATGCACCGTGCAGCGCTGGTATTTGGCGTCCGGAAACACCTCGCCCACGGCCTCCAGCATCCCCATGCACTTGTCACCGACGATGAGCTTCACGCCGTCCAAGCCGCGTCCACGGAGCCACTGGAAGAAGCTGACCCAACTGGCCTTGTCCTCTTTCATGCCCTCGGCGGCGCCTAAAACCTCACGAAAACCGTCCTAATTTACGGAAATCGCCGCCAAAACAGCAATATTTTCACACTCTCCGCCCCAGTTGCGGCGCAGGTAGATGCCGTCCACGTAGACGTATGGATAGCGCCCGCCCTGCAAGGGGCGGTTCCGCCAGTCCTCGATGTGAACGTAGGCTTTCTTGTTCAGCTCGCTGATGGTGGCGGGCGAGACCTTGCTGCCCCACAGTGCCTCCGTGATGTCCTCCACACGGCGCACGGAAACGCCTGCCAGGTACATCTCGATGAGCGCCTCCTCCACGCTGCTCTCCCGGCGGCGATACCGCTCGATGATGGCAGTCTCGAAGGATACGCCCTTGAGCCGCGGCATGTGGAGCGTGATGTCGCCGGAAGTGGTAGTAAGGTTGCGGTCATAGTGGCCGCCGCGGTAGCCCTGACGGGCCTCGCTGCGCTCATAGCCGGCGGCCTGCGTCAGCGACTCCGCCTCCTTTTCCAGTAGCTCGTTCAGCGTCTCTTCTACACTTCCTCGAACTAATTCTTTGAGCTGCCCCTTGATAATTTCCTCATTGAATTGTACAATCTTCTCGGACATAGTTTGCTTGCTCCTTTCGAATGTTTGTGTGGTAACTTCATTCTACCAGAGCCTGCAAGCTATGTCTTCTTTTATGCGGTTTTCAATTTGCGCAAGTTATTGTACATTATCCGGGTGAACGCATTATGACGCGGCATGTTTACGCAATACTTACCGACAAAAGCTCCGGTTCCTGGCGCTGCTGGGCGACGGTATGATGCGCATGCGGATCGTGCGGCCGACGTTTCCCTCCTGGCATCGGAGATACGCAGAAAAGGACGCCCTCCGAGATCTCGGAGGGCGTCCTTTTCTGTCTGGAACAGGGAGCCTTAGCCCGCCAGCGCCTTTCCCATCTCACGGCAGGCGGCCAGAGCGGTGTCGTCCGGCGTCTCGCAGCAGGTGACGCTCTCGCAGGTCAGGGAGATACCGGCATTGCTGCAATCACTCTCCCAGTCGCGCATCCACTGGCCGTCGCCCCAGCCGAAGGAGCCGAACAGCGCCACGCGCTTGCCGCTGAGCATGTTCTTGCAGGCGTCGAACATGGGCTGGAAGTCCATCTCCTCCAGCACCTCGGAGCCCATGGCGGGGCAGCCGAAGGCGATGGCGCCGTAGCCGCCCAGCTCGCCGGCCTGTACCTGATCGGGCGTCAGCATGGTGACCTCTGCGCCGGCCTCCTTCATGCCCTCTGCCACAGCGTTTGCCATGGCCTCCGTATTGCCGGTGCCGCTCCAGTAAATAACAGCAGTCTTCATAGTATCAGATTCCTTTCTCCTATTTGGCTCCGACCGTCACCGCAGACGGCATGTTCCCGCGCCGCCTGCCGCGGTGGACGTCAGACCTGTGATATGTGGGTGTTCTATGTCCACAGCAAAGTTAGACTACTCTAACCGCCATGGGAGAAAAAACCGCTCACGTGGCGGTTAAAGTAATCTAACTGCATGGTAGCATAGTTCCGCCGCATTGTCAATAGGAAAGTCTGCGCCTTTTTCCTCGACTTCCGCACCGCCCCGCAGACCGGCCCCGCACCGCAGGACTATGCACCTCGCATAGGCTTGCGGCGCCGCTATTTTTCGTGTCAGAAGCGGGGGAGAGGAGGATAAAAACGTTTTCAGGTAGAACACTACAAATTAGCGGATTACCGCACATCTCTTGACTTTCTTGGTGAAAAGTGATACGATAACCTCGACTTTCTGCGGGCTGCGGAGGCAGTCTGCAACGCCAAAATTTCTATGACCAACGGAGTACACATGCTGAAAAAATATACACGTTACCGCTTCCTGTTTGAAGAGCTGGTGAAGCGGGACTTCAAGAAAAAATACAAGCGGACGGTGCTGGGCATGCTGTGGAGCGTGCTGTCGCCCCTTCTGATGCTGCTGGTGATGCGCCTGGTGTTCACCCACTTCTTCGGCCGCCACATCGAGCACTACACCACGTTCCTGTTCTGCGGCAACCTGGTGTACACCTACTTCAACGAATCCACGTCCCAGGGCATGATGTCCCTGATGGGCAACGCATCCATCTTCACCAAGGTCAACGTGCCCAAGTACCTGTTCCTGTTCTCCAAGAACGTGCAGACGCTGATCAACTTCGGCATCACGCTGTGTGTGTTCTTTGCGTTCTGCATCATCGACAACATCACATTCACCTGGAAGCTGATATTGCTGGTGTACCCCATCGTGCTGCTGCTGCTGTTCAACATCGGCGTGGGGCTGATCTTATCGGCGCTGTTTGTGTTCTTCCGCGACATCCAGTACCTGTGGACCGTGTTTCTGCAGCTGCTGATGTATATGTCCGCCATCTTCTACTCCATCGACACCTACGAGCCTATGATCCGGAACCTGTTCCTGCTGAACCCCATGTACCTCTTTATCCGCTATTTCCGGAAGATCGTCATCGAGGCCACCATCCCCAGCGTGTGGTTCCATCTGCTGATGCTGGCGGACGTGGTCATCGTGCTGGGGCTGGGCTGCCTGATCTATAAAAAGAACAATACCAAATTTTTATACTACGTGTAACGGGGGCAATATGAGCATTCTGGAAGTAAATCATGTGTCGATCCGCTACATGACCGGCGATTTCAAGGACATCGGCCTGAAGGAGTACGTGATGCGCAAGCTCAAGGGCAGCTATCACGTCAACGAGTTCTGGGCCGACCGCGACATCACATTTTCTCTGGACAAGGGGGAGATGATGGGCATCATCGGCACCAACGGCGCGGGAAAATCCACCCTGCTGAAGGCCGTCTCCGGCATCATGGAGCCCACGGAGGGCTGCATCCGCCGCAACGGCGAGGTGGCCGCCCTGCTGGAGCTGGCCAGCGGCTTCGACGGCGAGCTGACCGTGCGGGAGAACGCCTATCTCCGCGGCGCCATGCTGGGCTACAGCCGCAAATTCATGGACGAGACGTATGACAGCATTATCGAGTTCGCGGAGCTCAAGAGCTTCGAGGACCGGCCCTTCAAGCAGCTGTCCTCCGGCATGAAGTCCCGCCTGGCGTTTTCCATCGCCAGCCTGGTCCAGCCGGACATCCTGATTCTGGACGAGGTACTCTCCGTGGGCGACGGCGCGTTCCGCAAAAAGAGCGAGGCCAAGATGCGGGAGATCATCCACGGCGGCGCCGCCACCATCCTGGTCTCCCACTCCCTGTCCCAGGTGCGGGAGATGTGCAGCAAAGTGCTGTGGCTCCACAGGGGCCGCCAGATCGACTTCGGCGATACCGCCCCCATCTGCGACCGCTATCAGGCGTATCTGGAGGGCGAGCTGACCTTATAAACGGAAAGGGGAGAGCGGCGGGTGAAACGGATATGCTGCTTCTGCGAGAGCTGGGAGTCCGGCGGCATCGAGTCGTTTCTGGCCAGCGTCTATACCCACGCGGACCTGTCGGAGCTGGAGATCGACATTGTGACCTCCAAGCTGCTGGACAGCGTGTTTACCGCGCGGCTGGAGAAGCTGGGCATCCGGTTTTACCAGCTGTCCGGCAGCCAGCGCCGCCTTCTGACGAACCACGCCATGTTCCGCCGCCTGCTGCGGGAGCGGCACTACGATGTGCTGCACATCAACGCGTTTCAGAGCCTTTCTCTATATTACGCCAAGCTGGCGATGCAGGCCGGTGTGCCGGTCCGTATCGCCCACAGTCATAACACCGCCCTGCGGAAAAGCCCGCTGCGCTGGGCGAAGATGCTGCTCCACCGCATGGGGCGGCGGTATCTGGGGCGCTATGCCACGGCGCTCTGGGCCTGCTCCCGGGATGCGGCAAGCTTCCTGTTTTCCCAGCGGGACCTGACTGCCAGAGGCTATACATTTATCCCCAACGGCATCGCCCTGTCCCGCTTCCGCTTCGATCCGAAGCAGCGGGAGGCAGCTCGGGCGGAGCTGGGCTGCTCCGACGGCGTGCTCATCGGAAATGTGGGCCGCCTGTGCTATCAGAAAAATCAGAAATTCCTGCTGGACATCCTCCCCGCCATTCTGACGCGGGAGCCTCGTGCCCGCCTGCTGCTGGTAGGGGAGGGCGCGGACGAAGAAAAGCTCCGGTCCCGCGCCGCCGCGCTGAACATCGCGGACCGCGTCATTTTCTACGGCGTGACCGGGGGCGTGGAGCGGCTGCTGTGGGCCATGGACGTGTTCGCGTTCCCCAGCCGGTTCGAGGGATTGGGCATTGTGGCCATCGAGGCCCAGGCCGCCAAGCTGGAGCTGGTACAGGACATCCTGCTGGAGGTCAACATCGGCGGGGAGGCGTCC
>ERZ791603.1130-NODE-1130-length-21197-cov-10.897928_pt1 | contig 21197 bp, 18 predicted proteins | sample MGYA00509966_ERZ791603 | MGnify/ENA primary metagenome ERZ791603 (study PRJEB30046, sample SAMN00791931) | human gut metagenome | study: EMG produced TPA metagenomics assembly of the A metagenome-wide association study of gut microbiota in type 2...
GGTACCAAAGATCATATATCCTAACCCGGCACCCAGGGCGGAAAAGAGAAAATCCCGCCGCCCGGACACCGCCACCAGTGCCACCGCAAAGGGGCTGCACCCGCCGGCTACTGCCCCGACGGATAGTACAAACCCACCCAGCAAGTGCCCGGCGCACCCCAGCAGCGCGCGCTTGGTCCCGGCACGGCTGTGGGCGGTGGTGAATTTTGGCTTTTCCAGTAGTTTCATAAGCTTGTCCTCAACGGTCTTTTTGAACCAGTATAATCTATAAAATTAGCAGATCCTGTCACTCGCCGTCCCCGGCAAAAAGCGCCCCCTTTCCCCACAATTTCCCCTGTTTTATTCCACGAAGGCAGCAATTTGCTCCCCCGTATAACACAAGAAAGCCACCGATCATCGGTGGCTTCCTGCTTTGCTATTCGTCGTAATCCTCGATTTCCTGTTCTTCCTCTTGTCTCTCTAAAAAACTTTACAATCGGTTTTATTCTACCCATTCCCCCCTTTTTTCGTCAAGGTCTTTTTGCATTTTTGGCATACTTTTCAAATGATTTTTTCAACTTGACAAACATTTTTCGCCTCAGTAAAATGAAAATAAGCGGCTAATTCACCTTTATATCCACGCGTTAATTTAATTTTATATTTACAAGGTTTTATTAAAAGGTGTGCTATACTTCTTTCAGAAACGACAAAATTTCTGAAAGGAGTTAGAAAACAGGATGGATCACTTATCATATTCTCCTAACCTGCAGCATTTTCTAGATCTGAAGCGTTGCGCCGATACAAACGATACAAATGCTATGCTTCGTCTTGCAAAAGTCTATTTAAATGTGAACGGAGAAAACACCAACAAAAAAGCGCTTTGCTTATTAAAACAACTCGCCAATGCAGCTTATACTGCTGCACAAACAGACGCACAATATATGCTGGCTTCTTGTTATGAAAATGGAAAGGGTATTACAAAGAACTACAAACAGGCGGCAAAATGGTATAGGCAAGCCTATATCAATGCAAACAACGATATTTATTCTGCCTATGAAGACAAATTCCATGTACTGTTAAGCAAACCCGATGAAGAAATAGAACCGGAAGTTATCGACTGCGTGACGGAAAGTGCGGAGAACGGTGATGCAGAAGCACAAAGATATTTAATGGATCTATATCAATTCGGTGCCAAAAATGTAGAATCGAATACCGAGGAATACGCATATTGGGCCGAGAAAGCAGCCAAGAACGGCGACCCATACGCAATGTATGAAATAGGAAATGCATATTACCACGGCACCGGCGTAAATCAAGATAATGAAAAAGCCATCTATTGGCTGCAAAAAGCGGAAAACCAAGGCGATCCTCAGGCCGCATTTTCGCTTGGTTGGCTGCATCAAACGCAAAAGCAATATAAAATTGCAGCAAACCACTACAAAAATGCCGCAAGATTGAATATTCTGCGACGAAATCAGTTGACTACCCGAAATTCATCGGGTGAATTTATCGCCAAAGAACATTAAAAGGAGTGTTACTATGGATTTAAAAAATGTATCAACAAAGGAACTGGTTGACGAGTTAGCAACCAGAGAGGCTGTCCAAAAGATCGTCATTGGGCCTTACGAAGATTATTCCATGACCATCGACAATAAGGAAATCAAAGGCGGCGGCCCGGTTGTTATCTTTAGAATTTGGGACTAATTAAAAATAAGGAGATATAAAAAATGTCAAAACTGACAAAACAAAATTTCGAATCGAACTTTTTTGATGCGTGTGCAGATGAAGTTGCCGCTAATTTACTCGGCAAGTTTATTTGCCGACAGTTTGATGATGGCACCGTGTTGCGTTGGTGCATTACTGAAACAGAGTCATACGATAATTGTGAAGAAGTTACTTATGAACACAATATGTTTAAAGGCTCCGGACAATGGTGCCCCTATAACGGCATGCTTATGATTAATTGTACTTCAAAGCAAGGAGATGACAATATTTTAATTCGTTCCGTAGACTGTGTGCAGGGTCCTTGTAAACTTGCCGAGATTTTAAAAATAAAAGAAATTAAAAATGAAATAACAAATCAGAGTGTGATTGATAATGAGAAATTATGGTTGGAGGATTATGGATTTACCGTGGAAGAAAATCTAAACCCAAGAAAAGGCATTGTAAAAAAGGAGAAAAGCACAGAGCATCTTGAAATAAAGAATCACCATGCAACCTTAATTCATTACCCCTTGTAAAACTGAAAGGATGATTACCTTTCATGCTTTATTTTTCATCTCAATTAAACACACCAAAATACAAACCTGCGGCGGACAGAGTGTTCGCCGCACTTGATTTATTTAATATAAAATATAAATTATTAAATAATACAAAAGATATATGGCTGCGGGATTTTATGCCGGTGAAAACAAAGTCGGGAAAATATATATCTTTTCGCTACAAACCGAGTTATCTTGATAATTATGACGAACTTCGTACCGATTTTCGCAATGAAGTTGTTCCAAATTTGGCATTAGAAAATCTTGTTTTTTCCGATATAAATTTTGATGGCGGGAATGTGGCTTTTTCGCCGTCTAAAGAAAAAGTCATCATCAGCGACAGAGTGTACTCGGAAAATCCAAGTTGGCACAAAGCAGAACTTACGGCCAAACTTGCAAAGTTGCTTGAAGCGAATGTGATTATCATTCCGTCGCTGAAGTCGGATATGACGGGGCATGCCGACGGTATGGTACGCTTTGTGGATGAAAATACAGTTGTTGCAAATGCTCCTCTATCACCGTTTGGATTTGAGACAAAAGTTAAAAAGGCTTTGCAAAATCATGGAATTGAAGTGCTTGATTTTCCGTATTTTGATTCAAACGGCGACAGTGCCATCGGCTGTTATCTAAATTTTTTAGAGACCGAACAGGCTATATTATTGCCGGTATTCAGCGTTGATACAGACAACAAGGCTGTCCAAACGGCAAAACACATTTTCCATAAAGCGATCATCCCGGTTAATATCAACGAAATTGCCGCTGACGGCGGCCTACTCAACTGTATCAGCTGGGAAACCTAAATAAAAAATCCGAACATTTATCAGTAATGATAAAGTTCGGATTTTTCTTATTGGTCGAAGTGCGGAGACTCGAACTCCGTGCCTCTTGGTCCCAAACCAAGCGCTCTACCAGATGAGCTACACCTCGGTGCATCTATTATTAGGATATGCTGCTGCGCACTTGTGTTATTTTAATATATCCGGCAGGGTTTGTCAAGCGGGTGATTGGGCGGGCAACTGTGGCTGCTCCATCCGCACTTATGCATACGCAAAGAAAAACACCACCGCTTTGGCTCACGCCGGGGCGGTGGTATTCTTTGGGGGCTAAAATCAGTCCTGGAACAGCGGGGTGGACAGGTAGCGGTCACCGGTATCCGGCAGCAAGGCTACGATGGTCTTGCCTGCGTTCTCCGGGCGCTTGGCCAGCTGCTCGGCCGCCCAAACGGCTGCACCAGAGCTGATACCGGTGAGCACTGCGTCGGACTTAGCCAGGCGCTTGCCGGTGGCAAAAGCATCTTCATTGGTAACGGTAATGATCTCGTCGTAAATCTTGGTATCCAGCGTATCCGGAACAAAGCCGGCGCCGATACCCTGAATCTTATGGGCGCCGCCCTGGCCGGTGGACAGCACCGGAGAGGAAGCGGGTTCTACGGCAACCACTTTTACATTGGGGTTTTGGCTCTTCAGGTACGCACCCACGCCGGACACCGTACCGCCGGTGCCTACGCCTGCCACAAAGATGTCGACCTTGCCCTCGGTGTCCTTCCAGATCTCCGGGCCGGTGGTGGCCTTATGGGTGGCCGGGTTCACCGGGTTTACAAACTGACCGGCGATGATGGAGCCGGGGATCTGCTCGTGCAGCTCCTCTGCCTTGGCGATGGCGCCCTTCATGCCCTTGGCGCCCTCGGTGAGCACCAGCTCTGCGCCATAGGCTTTCATCAGGTTGCGGCGCTCCACGCTCATGGTCTCCGGCATGGTGATGATCAGGCGATATTTTTTGGCCGCAGCAACAGCTGCCAGACCGATACCGGTGTTGCCGGAGGTGGGCTCAATAATGGTGCCGCCGGGCTGCAACTTGCCGGACTTTTCTGCGTCCTCTACAATGGCCTTAGCAATACGGTCCTTCACGGAACCGGCCGGGTTAAAATACTCCAGCTTCGCCAAAACAGTTGCTTTCAGGTCGTTCTCTTTTTCAAACTGGGTCAGCTCCACCAGCGGGGTGCCGCCAACCAGGTCCAGAATAGATTTATAAATTGCCATGATAATAACTCCTTGTCAAATTCAAATGAAAATGTCGGTCAAATCAGGCGTTCAGCGCTTTTACAGCGTCAAATCCCTGCTCCAGATCGGCGATAATGTCGTTGATGTTCTCTGTACCGATAGAAAGACGGATGGTGTTGTCAAAAATCTTCTGCTCGTTAAACTCCTGCTCAGACAGCTGGGAGTGGGTGGTGGTCTTGGGGTGGATCACCAGGGACTTTACATCTGCCACATTGGCCAGCAGAGAGAAGATCTCCAGCGCGTCGATAAAGGCCTTTGCCTCTTTTTCGCCGCCCTTGATGTCAAAGGTGAAGATGGAGCCGGCGCCGTTGGGGAAATATTTATTGTACAGATCCTGATATTTGGGATCCAAGGACGGATGGTTCACATGCTCGACCAGCGGATGATTTTGCAGGTACTCCAGCACCTTCTTGGTGTTCTCCACATGGCGCTCCACACGCAGGGACAGGGTCTCTACGCCCTGGAGCAGCAGGAATGCGTTAAAGGGAGAAATAGCAGCGCCGGTATCGCGCAGCAGAATCGCGCGGATATAAGTGGCGAACGCAGCCGGGCCGGCAGCCTGCACAAAGCTGATGCCGTGGTAGCTGGCGTTGGGCTCGGTGAGCTGCGGGAACTTGCCGCTCTTTTCCCAATCGAACTTGCCGCTGTCTACAATCACGCCGCCCAGGGTGGTGCCGTGACCGCCGATGAACTTGGTGGCGCTGTGGACCACAATGTCTACGCCGTACTCAATGGGGCGCAGCAGATAGGGCGTTGCAAAGGTGCTGTCCGCCACCAGCGGAATGCCGTGCCTGTGGGCGATCTCAGCCAGAGCCTCAATGTCCACCAGGTTAGAGCTGGGGTTGCCCAGAGTCTCAAAGAAGATCAGCTTGGTGTTGTCCTGAATGGCGTCCTCAAAATTTTGTAGGTCGTCCGGGTCAACAAAAGTAGTCTTGACCCCGTGCTCCGGGAAAGTGTGCTCCAGGTAGTTGTAAGTGCCGCCGTAAATGGTCTTGGCGCTGACAATATGGTCACCGGCCTTGGCCAGTGCCTGGAAGGTGTAAGCCAAAGCAGCCGCACCGCTGGCGGTAGCCAAACCGGCTACGCCGCCCTCTAAAGCGGCAATGCGCTTTTCAAACACATCCTGGGTGGAGTTGGTCAGACGGCCGTAAATGTTGCCGGCGTCTGCCAGGCCAAAACGAGCCTGGGCATGGTCGCTGTTATGGAATACATAAGAAGTGGTTTGATAAATCGGTACGGCTCTGGAGTCGGTAGCGGGATCCGCCTGCTCCTGGCCAACATGCAGCTGCAAAGTCTCAAATGCGTATTTCTTGCTCATAATTCAAATTCCTTTCAAGTTCAAATGATACAGTGTAGGTTACGATGGGGTCACATACATCGGCTCATTCGTCCAAATCGGAAATTTTGTCTTAACAATGTGGGAAATAACCGGTTCATAGCGGTCTCCTGATTTCTTCGGGTCTCCCCGTTGGATTGACTTAACTATACACCATAATGCCTACTATGTCAATAGGTAATGTCGGAAAAAATAAATAATTTTTTTCTGAGCCACCAAAATTTCGCGTAACCAAGCCAAAAATGGCAAAAAATAAAATGCGGAAATTCTCGTTGCACTACAAAGCTGGCGGATACTATCCGCCGTCTCTGATGTGTATACCATCATCTTACACACCGATATGCACACATATTTAAACCCGCTGAACACCACACAAAAAAGCGACCTCCCGAGGGAAGTCGCTTTTCCTTATATATATTGTATCTATTTTCAGGTACTTATTCTTTACCGGCGCGGCGCTGGGACAGGGCGGCAGAGATTTGTGCCTTCTTCTCGCCCACAATGTCGTACTTAAACATGGGGAAGATAGACAGCAGTGCCAGCACGCCCGGCAAGGCGGTATAAGCAAAAAAGATAATGTCCTTCGTCTTTGTGGTAAAAGTACCGGCACCCAAAGCGTCATAATAACCGGACACCTGCACAAAGATCAGACCCACGGCGGTACCCAGTGCCAGACACACCTTAATGGTCAAGGTCAGGATGGAATAGGCGGCGCCCTCCATCCGCTTGCCGGTCTCATACTCGTAATAATCCACGCAATCGGCGGTCATGATCATGGGCATTAAGGTGACGGCGCCGAACTGCAAGCCGATCAGGAACAGAGAGGCATAAAACAGCACAGTGAGCACCATATTGTCCGGTGACTGGAACCAGAAATGGCCGATCACAAAGGAGAAAATGGAAGCGGCAAAGCCGTAAACAGACAGCAGAATGTACGCCTTGCGCTCATCCAGCTTCTTAATCAGCAGGGGGCACAGCGCCATACTGATCATGGAACCCACGGCGGTAACGATACCCAAAACAGCCACCAAGTTTTGGCTGCCCAGGATCACCGTTGCGGCCTGTACCTGGATACCCATAGCCATCTGACGGCCAAAGCCCAGGAAGTAAGAAATAATCACCAGCATTAAGGGTTTATTGTTCTTCAGCGCGCCCATCATATCCTTAAAAGTGGTCTTTTCGCCGGCCTGGTAGGGCACCCGCTCCTTATTGAGCAGCGGAATCAGGGCAAAGAGCACACAACCAAAGATGGCGGTGAGCACGGCGGTCCAGAAGAACTCGGAAGCGATCATAGGCGTATCTGTCTCGCCGGACTTAACGAACACCTTGGACCCGCCGGGAATAATCAGGCAGGCAATAGGCACAATCACCACGCAGGCAGAAAAGCCGATCTGCTTAAAGGTATTGGAAATGGACACCACATTGGTGCGCTCCGTGGGATCCGGGGTCAGCACGGAAGCGATCCCCTGCGAGGGCACATCGCCCATGGTCATGGCAATAGACCATACCAAGTAGGTGAGGAAGATCCACACATACAGCCCGGTGCCGGAAAACGGCACTTTCACAAACACCACAGCGGTCATCACCAGCAGCGGCACCAGAGAGTACAGGATCATAGATTTGAACTTGCCCCGCTTGCTTTTGGACCGGTCGATCAGGTTGCCCACCACCGGGTCCGCCACAGCAGACACGATCTTGGCCACCAAAATTAAAATGGCCACCACAGACACATTGGCACCCAAAATGGAGCCGTCAAACTCGGCCTGGTAGGAGTTTAGCAAGCCTACGATGGCCTGGAATCCGAACAGCCCCAGGGAGTACGCCGCAATCTCCTTAAAATTCATATACTTTTTTTTCGTTGCCGTTACAGCATCTGCCATAAAAGCACCCTCCTTTTTATTGCAAAAAAGCATAAAGGGGCGCTAAGCCATTCCCTCATTGAAACGGCAGCGTCCCTTAAATACTTAAAATTTACTCCGCCAGCTCGACGTCGTCCTTAAAAACTTCCTTAAACAGGTCAATGTCCGCCGCTTTCATCACAGCGCTGAACAGGCGAGAGCCGTTCACCGGCAGCAGCTTGCCAAACACGCTCATGGCGTGGGCATCCACACCGTGGATCTGCAGTGCCTGCTTGTGCTCCATACCGAACATGATCATCTTCACCATCAGGTCGCAATCGGTAGAGATCATATTGATGACCTTCTCGCCCTTGCCGCCTGCGTTGGACTGGCCGCGGAAAATATCCGTCTTGGTAAAGCCGGGGCAAACCAGACCCACATAGCACTTGCCGCGGAACTCCTCACGCAGAGCCTCGGTAAAGCCCTTCAGTGCAGCCTTGGAAGCGCTGTACATGGAAGTACCGGCCAGGCTCATCAGCGCGGCAGAAGAGTCAATGTTAACAATGCCCGGATCCGTGCTCTTCAGCAGCATGGGCAGAAATGTCTTAACGGAATACACGCAGCTGTAGAAATTAATGTTGATGGCACGCTCAATTTCTTCATCGCTGTACCGGTCAAAGCGCTTAAACTTAGGCAAAATACCGGCATTGTTTACCAGCACATCCACCTGCACGCCTTCCTCTACCAGCTCGTTATAGAAGTTCTCCCAATTCTCCTTAACAGACACATCAAACAGCTTGTAAGAGAACTGCTGGGCATAAGTGGGGCCAAGCTCCTCAATGAATTTGAGCATCTTGGGTTCCGACCGAGCCACGCCGATCACAGTGCAGCCGTGCTTCTTGATCAAGGTAGCCGCAATGCCTGCGCCCATACCGCCGGAAGCGCCGGTTACAACAACAGTTTTGCCGTCTAACCAACAATACATAGGTAAAATTCCTCCAATATGTAAAATTCTGTATCTATTATAGCTGAAAAAGCGGCGGAATACAACATTTTTTTATGCAGGACAGCGGATTTTTCCGTTTTTATCCGTCACTATGGTGATTGTGCCGCTTTGATCCGTGCGATAGACGGTACACCCGGCGTCCCGCAGGCGGGAAAGTGTGCTCTCTGCCGGGTGGCCATAACGGTTGCCCGCGCCCACGGAGATCACCGCATACTTGGGCAATGCCTGGCGCAGAAACACATAGCCGGTGGCAGAGCCGCTGCCGTGGTGACCCACCGCCAGCACATCACATCTTACATCTGCACCGCTTTGGATTAAGCTGCGCTCTTCCTCTGCCCCGGCGTCACCCATAAAGAGAAAAGTCGCGCCGCCAAAGCACACTTGCAGCACCAGACTGCTGTTGTTCAGATCGCTGCCGGCAGCGGCGGGGCCCAGCACGGTACACTTCGCATCCCCCAAAGGAAACTGCATACCCACCTGCCCGGCCACCGGAGTCACACCTCGATCCGCCAGCGCATCTAAAAAATCTTGATAATAGTCGCTGTCTGCCGTCACCGGGCTGACAATGGCCTGACCCACCGGCACCGCATCCACCACAGCGGCCAGGCCGCCCACATGATCCTCATGGCCATGGGTATTCACCACATAGTCCAGCCGGTCCGTTGCCGCCTGCACCGCACGCGTGACCTTGGCACCGTCTGCCACATTGCCGCCGTCGATGAGCATACTCTTACCCCCGCAGGTGAGCAGCGCCGCATTGGCCTGACCTACATCCAAAAATTCCACCGTCAACACATCCTGCCGCCGGGTAGTCTCGTTGCCGTTTGTACCAAAGACGGCAGCCCTGTTGACCGCACTGCAACCGCCAAAAAGCAGCAAAAGCGCCAGTACCAGCGGGACAATTTTTCGTGTTTTTGCACAAGTTTTCATGGCGTTTTCCAGCACTTCCTACAAATTCCGTGAAGTTGCTTGCAACCTTTCTTTCATTTATGTTATCATAGTATTTGCTATTGGACAGGTGTCCATTACAAAGCGATTTGAGGGGGGTTTTTCTAAAAAATGGACAGACGGGTAAAGCGCACCAAGGCAGCGGTCTTTAACGCTATGATTGCGCTGATGATTGAAAAAGAAACGGACAAGATCACCGTATTGGAGCTGTGCAAAAAAGCAGACATTAACAAAAGCACCTTTTATCTGCACTTTAAGAGCATGGGCGCGTGCATTCAATTCTGCTTTGAGACCATCACCAACGGCATTGTGGAGATCGCCAAGGGCATCAACTACGATCAAATCCAGCGGGATCCCACGGATATAATTAACAGTATGCTCAACGAGATTGAGCGCAACAACAACATTGAGCGGCTGACCAAATTTAAAAACAGCCGTATGTGCGCTCCCGCCCTGCGCATGCTCAAACAGCAGATGACCGAGGCCATTTGCTCACATAACAACTTCACTATGGAGAAAAATTATCACCAGGTAACCAATGTGATCTACGCCGTAGGCGGCTGTATTGATGTGATTCTGGAGCCGCTGCCCGCCTTTGACCGGGAAAAGCTGACTGCCGTACTCACCGCGCAGCTGCGCAAAATACGGTAATCCATACGATGATGGATACGCACAAAGCCCCTGCAATGGCAGGGGCCTTATTTTGTTGCAAAGAATGATAAATCCAAACCGATTCTGTGAAAGCCTTACGCTTCCTCGATCAACAGGCCAATGCTCTCCTCCATCAGATCAAAGAAATGCTCTACGATTTTTTGATCCCCAACACCAGCAGACAGCTGTCGGATAATGCACACTGTCTCGTAAGAATTATACCATATTTTTGCATTCCTGCATAGTGGGTTGCCAAAGAACGCGGAGTTTTTTTAGGATGGAAACCGGCGGCGAGTTGCAGGGCGTGCAATCCCTCCGTCTGCTCGCAGTACGGGGAGGCACATTATCGCACCGCAGGCGGCAGATTGCCGCCCCTACAAAGAAATAAAAGCCAAACGGATCTTATCCCTCACACACAAAAAACCGCCCGGGCCTTTCGGTCCGGGCGGTTCCCTCTCTTACGGCAAGCGAAAGATCATTTGCCGATTTGATACAACGCAGAGGTATCTGCGGTGGTATTGTCTACATACCAGGTATGGCCGATCTGCACCACGGTCAGGTTGCAGGTGGCCAACTGTGTACCCTTAGCGTCCGTTACCTGCACGGTGCAGGTGGAAACGGCACTGATGTCGTCGGCGCTGACTTCATAATTCGCCAGCAGCTGGGTATTCATCTTGGCGGTATAAGCCTTTACATCCTCCACCGGCTGCACATCGGTCACGGTGGTGGTCAGCTTGTAATCCTCGCCCAGCGCCTTTTGGTAAGCGCCGATGGTCTTATCCGTCAGCTTCACCTTGGTGTTCTTGTCGTAGGTCTCTTCCGTACCGGTCAGACTCTCGCCGTAGGTCTTTACATTGGCCTCCAGCGCAGTGAACATACCCTCGTCGTCCAGATACTGGTCGCCAAACACCTGGCCCCGCACCTGCTGGTACTTGGCAAAGTAATTGGTGAACATAGCGTCTGCATCGTCCCAGCCGTACTGACCCAGCAGCTCCACATAGTAGGGATACATGGCCTCGGTCACCCGGCCGGTAAGCGTACCGTCATCGTTCTTGGTCTTATCGGACTTGTAGCTGTCGTCGTTCAAGCCCTTTAAGTTCTTGGTATCGTCGCCGGGCTTGTAACCGGCGTCCTTATAGATCACCGGATACATATAATACTTGCGGATAAAATCGCCGTATTTCTCGCTTTTGCTCACCAGCGCATACTTGTTGGCATTGTAGCCGTCACCGGTCTGCACAATGGTATCCGCATACGCCTGCGCGACCTTCTCCGGCTTAAATGCAATATACTTGCTGCTAAAGGTGGCCACGGTGGACACAGCCAAAATGGCTGCAACCAACAAAAATACCACCAGCGCATACAACTTGGTATTAAAAGTCTTTTCCTGTTTTGCCATTCTCGTCGCCCCCTTACTCGGCTGCTGCCGCATCGGCAGTCTCTTCGCCCTCACCGGCAACCAAGCCGGCGGCCTCACGGCGCTCCATCAGCTCGCGGGTAATGCGCGCCTTCTTCTCACCGACCATATCGTAGAAGAAGATGGGCACCGCCTGGAGCACAACGAACACGGCGGGAATGATGGTGTAGATCATTAAGATCTTGTTCAAAGTAGAATCCGTCTGGGCGGCATAAGCCACATTGGCGTCACGAGATACGGCATAGCCGGACCAGGTGTACAGCAGCCAGGGACCCAGCGCCTTGGTGAAGGCGGAAGCGATCTTGGAGAACAGGCCGTAACCGGCATACGCCAAGCCGTCCTTGCGCTGGCCGGTTTTCCACTCGATCTCGTCTACGCAGTCGGCGATCATAATATTGGGGGTTACATTGGTGTTGCCGTGCTGCAGACCGCAGAAGAAGTTCAGGATCAGGAACGGCACAATCAGGGTGCTGTTAAAGCCGATACCCTTAGATACCAGGAACAGGATCGCCAGGGAAGACGCACCGTACACGCAGAAAAGAATAAAGGTCTTTTTGGTGGAGAACTTCTTCAGCACAAAGTTCACCAGCAGGGTGCCCACAGCGGTACCGATACCCATGGGCAGCAGCAGCGCCAGCTTCAGGTCCTTAGAGCCCAGCAGGTAAATGGCGATGTACAAAGACACGGTGCCGTACACGCCGCGGCCAAAGCCGCACAGCTTGGTCAAGGACACCATCAGCAGGTTCTTGTATGTAAAGACCACCTTGACGGCGTCTTTCAGGCTCACCTTCTCCTGCGTGAAAGGCACACGCTCTTTGTTATTGGTAAAGAAGATCATCACAAAGAGGATCAGACCCAGGGCGCACACCGCCGTGGAGATCACCAGGTCAAGGCCCTGGCCCTCGGCGTTCTTATATTGCTGCTTGCCCATCAAGGCCTTCATCACCAGGCCCACTACCATCACGACTACCATACCGCCGGACTGGCCCACGCTGCGCAGGAACGAAGCGATGGAGATGGCGGTGGAGCGCTCTGCCGGATTGGGCGAGCACAGGGAGCCGAAGCAGTTAGACGGGCTTTCTACCGCACAGCTGAAGGCGGTATACAAGGAGTAGATCACAAACATCCACACGATCGCCAAGGTTTGGTTGGAGGTGTTGGGTGCAATGAATACCAGCATAGCCACCACGGCCAGCGGCACCACGCCGAAGCCCACCCAGGGCTTTACCTTACCCAGCTTGGTGCGGGTGTTATCCACCAAATAGCCGATCACCAGCTCGCACACGGCGCCGATGATACCGGCCACCAAGAACACCATAGAGATGGCGTTTGCCATGGTGGCGGAGTCAAATCCCTTGCCTTTGAACGCGAAGTCAGCGAAGAAGGTAGCGGTGTAGTCCGGCATCCAGCCGGTCATCAGAGCCACGCCGAACAGACCGATACCAAAGGTAACGATCTCTGACTTCTTCATGTACTTTTTTTCCGTTTTGTCTGACATGAAAAATCCCCTTTTCCAAATTTAGTTTTGTTTTGCGTCCAGTATTATAACACGCCGCCGTGCATTTGACAACTGTCCGGTTCTTTATTTGGCACATTTGAAAATCTGTACCGTCATTCATCGGAATATGTTCCATATTTTAGGAGAATCGGTTGCGATTTGCCTCCCTTATTGCAGGGGGGCCAAATACAAATACAAAACCGCCTGCGCAGAAATACGCAGACGGTTCATGGTTTATATCAATATTATACGCACGCCGTTATGCCTTGGCGACCTCTTCGGTCTCGCTGCCTTTTTTGCTCTTCACATAGCTCTTGGCACTGTTGACCACAATGGTCAAGCCCAGTACAATCAGCAGCACGGCGATGATCAGCTGCAAACCGTTGGCAATAAACACAGCGCCCCAGCTGGTCTGTCCGGCAGGGATCTCCACTGCGGCAGCCTGCTGAATGGCCTTGATCATGGCGATCAGCCGCTGCACCAATGCAGTAAAGGTAACGCACAGCATAATGATCATAGGCGGGAACAGGATCTTGTTCTTTCTGCCGGTAACCTTCAGGAACACGCACAGCGTAATCAGCACCAGTGCGCTGAGCAACTGGTTGGCAGAGCCAAACAGAGGCCAAATCTGCTGGTAGCCCACCTTGGTGAGCACATAGCCGCAAAGCAGGGTGATGATGGTAGCAAAATACGGATTGCACACCACCTTGCGCCACAGAGCTGCGTGCTTCATATCATCTACGCTGAAGATCTCCTGGAAAGACATTTTACCGATCCGAGCCACAGCATCCAGGGTGGTCAGCGCCAAAGCGGACACACACATGGTCATAAACACGGTGGCTACCTGCACCGGCACGCCCATTTTCTCAAAGAACCCGGCAACGCCGCGGGAGAAGATCTGGAACGGGGTGCCCTCGGCAGCCACGCCGTTCTTGGCGGCGGCACCGGCCACGCACAGCGCCAGTACAGCCAGCACGCTCTCCAAAATCATGGCGCCGTAGCCCACTTTCAGCATATCCTTCTCATTGGCAATGGTCTTAGACGAAGTGCCGGAGGACACCAGGCTATGGAACCCGGACACAGCGCCGCAGGCCACGGTCACAAACAGAATGGGGAACATGGTGCCCAGCTTCTCGTTATTAAACCCGGTAAAGGCAGGCAGCTCCATGGTGGGGTGGCCGATCACCAAACCGATGATGGCACCGGCGATCATGCACACAAACATAATGGTGGTCATAAAGTCCCGAGGCTGCTTCATCAGCCAAATGGGCATAATGGCCGCCAGGAAAATATAAGCGAACACCACGGCAGCCCATTGGGCCTTGTCCATGATGATGGGCACTTTAATGCCGACGGCAAAGGACGCAACAATAAAGACAATGCCCACAACAAACTCTTTCCACCCGGTCAGGTTCCACTTTTTCTGGATCAGGCCGAACACCACGGCAAACACCATAAACATAATAGACACCATACCGGCGGAGCCGTTGACCCCGGCAGTCGGCAGCTTTTGCTGAGTCGCCGCATCATAGGCAGAGAATGTGCCGGTAACCATATCCGCAAATACGGCGATGATCAGCACGGAGAACAGCCAGCAAAAGATGGTAAACAATTTGCGGCCCAGCTTGCCGATGTACTTTTCAATGAGCATACCCATGCTCTTGCCCTCGTTCTTCACAGAAGCGTACAGGGCGCCGAAGTCCGTAACGGCGCCGAAGAAAACGCCGCCGATCAGGATCCACAACAGCACCGGTACCCAGCCGAAAACCGCCGCCTGAATGGCGCCGGTAACCGGGCCTGCACCTGCGATAGAGGAAAATTGATGGCTGAACACCGTCCAGCCGTTGGTCGGTACAAAGTCTTTGCCGTCGTTGTACTTCACTGCGGGGGTCTCTGCCTTGGGATCAATCCCCCAGGACTTGGCAATATGGCGACCATACAGCACATAGCCCGCACCTAACACAACAATGGCAATCAGTACAATAACCAATGTGTTCATTTGAAAGACTCCTTTCATTCTTCTTTTCCCAGTCAAATACAAAAACAAAAAACCTTCGCCCCGGCACAGCCAATGCTGCTGTGCAAAGACGAAGGTAAAAATCAGAAACCCGCGCGTTACCACTCTGCTTGCCGGCAAAGCTGCCGACCGCTCATGCGCTGCCCGCCAAGGCGGATAGCACGCTCCGATAACGGGGAGTACCGGCACCGATTACGAAGCCCGAGGGCCGCTCACAGGTGCTGCTTGCAGGGGATAACGAGGACCGTGCCTTGCTGCCGTCTTCCACAACCGACGGCTTTCTGTAAGCGGTGATGCGGTTCGTCCTGTCCTGTTCGTTGCATTTGACTGTTGAATTTGTACTACCAATATAGCACTTTTGCGCCATTTGTCAACACCGTTGGAACAAAAAAATGCCCAAAATCGCAATAACGGACAGGGGTTGGAAAAATAAACGCCCCGGCGGGACCGAAAACGATCTGCCGGGGCGCAGTATATGCTTTTCCGTTTACAGCTGGTCCGCCAAGGAGAAAATCAGGTCCCGGGTCTTGTCCCAACCCAGGCAGGGGTCGGTGATGGACTTGCCGTACATGCCGTCCTCCCACTTTTGGGCGCCATCCTCAATGTAAGACTCAATCATAAAGCCCTTCACCAGCCGGCGTATATCCGCCGAGTGGCGCATGGAATGGAGTACCTCATTGGCAATACGCACCTGTTGCAGGTACTGCTTGGAGGAATTGGAGTGGTTGGTGTCAATAAGCACCGCCGGGTTGGCAATGCCGCTCTCCACATACAGATCGTGGAGAATACGCAAATTCTCGTAATGGTAATTGGCGTGGTTGATGCCGTGGCGGTCCACACTGCCCCGCAAAATGGCGTGGGACAAGGGGTTGCCCTGGCTCTCTACCTCCCAGCCGCGATAAATAAAGGAATGGTCGCCGTGGGCGGCCTTAATGGCATTGATCATCACAGACAGATCCCCGCTCATGGGATTCTTCATACCCACAGGAATATCCAGTCCGCTGGAGATCAGCCGGTGCTCCTGGTTCTCTACGCTGCGGGCACCCACGGCCACATAGCTGAGCAGATCGCTCAGGTACCGGTGATTCTCCGGGTACAGCATCTCGTCTGCACAAGACAGCCCGGTCTCCTGCAAGGCACGCAGGTGAATATGGCGAATGGCGCGAATACCCTCGTACATATCCGGCTTTTTGCCCGGGTCCGGCTGGTGGAGCATACCCTTATACCCGGCGCCGGTGGTGCGGGGCTTGCCGGTATAAATGCGGGGAACGATCAAGATTTTGTCCGCCACCTGCTTTTGCACCTCTGCCAGGCGGTGGATATAGTCAATCACCGCGTCCTCCCGGTCCGCCGAGCAAGGGCCGATCACCAACAGCAGCTTGTCGCTCTCGCTGCGGATAATGGCGGCGATCTCCTGATCCCGCTTGTCCTTGTAGGCAGCCAGCTCCGGAGTCAGGGGCATCTCTTTTTTCAGCTCCTGAGGAATGGGCAGCTTGCGAATAAAGTGCATATGATCCATTTTATCAAAATTCTGCATGGGCTTTACCTGATTTCTATACTGTGATACCTATTATATTATACTGCCCGGAATAACTTGTCAAGAAAGCGCTTTAAATTACCACAACAGTAGAATACCGGGGGAATTGTAAATTTTGGCCCGCTGCCCTTGACCCGTTCCCTGCTTTGTATTACTATTAAAAGGATCATTTACAGGTAAAGCGGAGCAAAGCATGGCAAACGAACGAAAAAAACCTGCAAAAAAGAATACCCCCAGTCGGTCAACCCCACGGCGAACAAGCACCCGTAAAAAAGCCACCCGCAAAAAGCCCGCCGGCACCGCCCGGCGCAAGGGGCGGCGCAAAACCAACGGCCAATCTCTGTTTGCCAACCGGTGGGTGCAGGCGGCACTGGCACTGGTGATCGTGGGCGCGCTGGCTGCCACCGTGCTGGCACTGGGGAACCGCCATCCGCGGGTAACCTATGACTTTGGCACCGACGCCCCCTTTGTGGAGGGGGTAGACATCTCCGAACACAACGGCACCGTGGACTGGACTACCCTGGCAAAAAGCGCCAGATTTGCCTTTATCCGTGTAGGCTATCGGGGCTACAACGACGGTACGCTCCATGCAGACAAAATGGCAAAAGAGAACTTAAAAGCTGCCCGCAAAGCCGGGGTGCCGGTGGGTGTATATTTCTTCTCTCAAGCCACCACGGAGGAAGAAGCCCAAGAGGAAGCCCGCTTTGTGCTGGAAGCCGTGCGCTTTGCCAAAGTGGAGCTGCCACTGATCATAGACTATGAATACGGCTACAACGCCGCCGGAGAGCATGCCGGTCGGCTGTATGACGCCAATGTGAGCAAAAAGGACACCACCCGGCTGCTCACCGCCTTTTGTGACACCGTGACCGCCGACGGCTACACCGCCGGGGTGTACGCCAACTCACACTTTTACATTTCTAAATTCGACGCCGCCTCCCTGCCCAAGGGCACTCTGCGCTGGGTGGCGGACTACAACAGCGCCGTCACCTACACCGGGGATTTTGATGTTTGGCAATATTCCAAAACCGGCAAGATCAAAGGCAACGGCAGCAAGTACATTGACCTGAACCGCTGGTATTTGGGAGGTTCCTAATGCAAAAAGCAAAAAAGAGATTCTTTTCTGTCACCGCCGTACTGCTGGCGGTGCTGGTGGCCTTAACGGCGCTGCTGCCTACGGCGGGCGCAGCCCAGGCCGCCACCATGAGATCCAAATACACCGGCAAAAGCTACACCCACAACGCCCGATTTAACAAGCTGGAGGTGCTAAATGGTGTAGACATTTCCGCTTGGCAAGAAAAGGTGAACTGGAAAAAGATAAAGAACGACGGCATTGACTTTGCCATTCTACGCGCCGGGTACGGCAAGAACGCCAGCCAGGAGGACGCCTACTTTGCCACCAACTTTAAGAACGCCACTGCCGCCGGGCTGCCGGTGGGTATTTACTGGTATTCTTATGCCAAGAGCGTGGCGGATGTGGAAAAAGAGGCGCGCCTGTGCCTGCAAGTACTGGGCAGCCGCACCCTGGATCTGCCGGTGTTTTATGACTTAGAGGAGAGCAGCCAGCTGAGCAAGGGCAAGGCCTTTTGCACCCAGCTGGTAGAGCACTTTTGCAGTATCATTGCCGCTGCCGGGCACACCCCGGGGCTGTATATGAGCCGCAGCCCGCTGCTGGATTACATTGAGAAGGAAACCCGGGGCCGCTACGCCCTGTGGGTGGCAGAATACGGCTCCAAGACCTGCAAGTACGACGGCGATTACCTGATGTGGCAGTACGCAGACAACGGCAAGGTGGCCGGGGTCAACGGCAACACGGACATGGACTTTCTGTATGGCAATAAAAACAGTTTGCCCGGCTCTGCCACCCTGCTAAAAAGCAAGACCTACACCGGCAAGGCCATCACGCCCGCCCCCACCGTCACCGGCGAGGACGGCCAACCGCTGAAAGCGGACAAGGATTACACCCTGACCTATATCAATAACAAAGCGGTGGGCATGGCCACCATTACCGCCCAGGGGCTGGGTACTTACACCGGGCGGCGGTGGTACTATCGCTTTAAGATCCTGCCTGCCAAGGTCACCGGTCTGACCCTGGAGAGCCGCAGCAAAACACGGCTCACCTACGTCTGGAACGCCACCCCCGGCGCCAACGCCTACCTGGTGAAGGTCATCAACCGCACCACCGGCAAAGGCTTTGACAAGGCAGTAAGCACCACCCGAGTGGATCTGACCGATTTAACAGACACCCAGTTGTACGAGGTGCAGGTGGCGGCTTATCGGGGCAACACCGCTTACCGGGGTCCCTATTCCAAGGTGAACGCCAAGCACGCCATGCCGGGCACCGTCACCGGGCTGAAAACGCAAAAGACCGCCACCGGCTCCATTACCCTGGAGTGGAACAAAAAGCCCGGCGCCGACGGCTATGTGGTGTACCAATATATTGCCGCCAAGAAGCAGACAAAGCGCTTGGCCACCACTACCGCCCGCAGCTTTGTGTTCAAGGGCAGCGGCGCCAAGCCGGGCACCAAATACTATTTTTATGTGGCGCCCTACACGGTAGACTCCAAGACAAAGGAGGGCGGCAAGGGCACCCAACTGGCGACCACCACCCGCCCCACTGCCACCAAATGCACCGCCGCCAAATCCGCCAAAAAGCAGCAGATTACCGTGCGCTGGAACAAAGTGAAATGCAACGGCTACGCCGTGCAGTATTCCACCAAGAAGAACTTTTCCGGCGACAAAAAGACCCTGTATGTAAGCAGTGGCAAGGCCACCGGGAATATTAAAACCGCCAAGGGCGGCCGCACCTATTATGTGCGCCTGCGCCCCTACACTACCGTAGGCAACACCCGCTACTACGGCAGCTACACCGCTGCCCGCGCCGTGCGGGTCAAGTGAGCACAATAGAAAAAATAAGCATAAAGCACCGTTCGTTGGAACGGTGCCTTTTTTGTGTTGTTGTGATTTGAGTGGGCGGTTTGGCGCAATACGGCGGGCGGATACTATCCGCCCCTACCTCGTCGACATTGACTTCATATTGCTTGTGGCGGATTTCTAACAAAATCCACCCCGCGCGCATTCCGTAATGTCTCCTCTCCCCAAAAATGCAAAAGCCTTTTTGGGGACCCCATGACATAATCGTAGGGGCGGCAATCTGCCGCCCGCACTGCGATACAGGCTGACGGATCGGCGGTGCGATACTGTACTCGCTACGAAACAGTCCCCCGGACTGTTTCTCCCAAATACTAACGCATTTGGAGCTTCGTGTCTCTTGCACTACGTGCAATTCACTCATCGCACCTTACAAGATTATAATTTACAAAAATGTAGGGCCGGATGCCCACATCCGGCCGCTTGTGCCCGATTTTATCAAGGCCTTGCGTTCTATCTTATTCCCCCCGCCGTGCGGCCAAGGCGAATTTGGACCGGTACGCCCCGGCGGCGGCGCCGGTTTGGCGATAAGATCAAGCCGACAGTACGCACCGATCCCCGCCTCCGCGCCCTGCGATAAGGCACATTCATCTACAAAGAGGAGCGATCCGTTAATGGAATGCTCCTTTTTCCCTTTATGTTACGTATTACCGAAAGCGCGCCTTTTCAGCCGCGCAGACGGGCATACAGATGGAGAAAATCCTGCTCCACCCGATCAAAGGGCAGCTGCGTCCAATCCGGGGTGCGTTGCAGGGGCGGGGCATTCGTGGGGATCACCTCGCCGGTAAAATGCAAAAATTCCGCCGACAGCATGGCGTTGTCAATCTCCGTGACCGTCTGCCACTGCGCCGGAGTAGGCCGAGCCTCTACCAAGGTGTCAAACAGAAGCGCCAGCAGCCGATCCTCTGCCCGGACAAATTCCGGCAGCCGGGCCTTCACCGGCCGGGTCACATCGCTCATATACGCCTCTGCGCCGTCATGGAGCAGGCAATACAGTGCCATTTGGTTCGCTTCACCACGCACCAGCGCCTCTCGGGCGCAAGCCAAAGAGTGCTGCCCCACGGAGTAAAATACCGGGAAATGGCCGTTGGCGCGAGTCATCAGAGACTGGGCGTGGGCAATATCCCGCACATCCAGATCCGCCGCCACCGCGTGGTACGGGTCAAAATGCCGCCCGGTGTAGGTAGAAATCGGTTTGTATATACCGTCGCCTCCGGTTAAGTTTCTATTGTGTAGTACAGGGGATCTGCCCCATGGGTACAAGGGCAGCACCCTGTCTTAGAACAAGGAACCGTCCCCTGTTTTATTGAAATTATATTTTTTTCCATAGTACAAGTTCTGCATTTTCGCCATTACAACCATATTTATATACAGCAATAAACTTTTCATTAGCAGCTACACCATAACATTTATCGCTTCCTTCAATATCAATCTGTTTTGCATAGTATTGTGTATCGTTATCAAGAATTTTAGTTTTATCCCCATTAGGAAGTGTACATTCTATATTCAAGTAATTTCCATCCATAAGATTTAAAGAATTAAAATTCTCAAATTCTTTTATCCCAAGTTTCTTAATTTTTTCAAGTAAAATCTGTTCCATAAAATTCACCTTTTTTTATTTTACCAAAAACAGGGGACAGTTCCCTGTTCTATACTTAGGCTCCCCTGCAAAGGGTGACTCCCCGCAGTGCGGGGAGATGTCGCGCAGCGACAGAGGGGAC
>ERZ791603.1140-NODE-1140-length-20983-cov-3.032779_pt1 | contig 20983 bp, 22 predicted proteins | sample MGYA00509966_ERZ791603 | MGnify/ENA primary metagenome ERZ791603 (study PRJEB30046, sample SAMN00791931) | human gut metagenome | study: EMG produced TPA metagenomics assembly of the A metagenome-wide association study of gut microbiota in type 2...
TCAATGGAGAATACTCTAAACGGCTCTTTATGTGCACCGTACATCACTTCTTCGCCAACGTTAAACCTTGTTTTTATAACCATGATATTTGTTTTTAAATTGTTAGTACTTTGTTTCCTTTTGACTCTGCAAATATAAAGATTAAATTTAAAACACAAAGAGAAACTTTAAGTTTTAACATGGAATTAACCTTTGTGAATGGAATAAAAAAAAGAGGGGAATATCCCCTCTTATAGTTTAATGCTCTCAAACTCAATGTTATTTGCCTTCATAAAGTCGGCAAGCGCAAAAGCCTGTTCCCTTGTTACTTTGATCTTAAACGCTCTTACATAAACCGGTTCGCTCTGAGGCTTGTTTTCCGGCTGTTTTAGCGGTTGTTGTTGCGGTGGTTGTGCATTAGTCGTCTGAGGCGAGTTTAGCGCTGTGGTGGCTTCCAGTGCCTTATTAACGAGTGATACACCGTATTGGTAGGTATTGTTATACTCTAACGTATCTTGATACCTGTCAATTATAGCCATATAACAAGGTTCACCCTCAAAATGCTCTTTCAGTTTCTCGAAGTCAGCCGCTACCAGTTCAAACAGTTCGTTAATCTCAGCCCGAACAATCGCAATACCTTTGTTCTTGTTTAGCCAGTTCGATTTAAAGCAACGGTCAAAATTTATAAGGTACTCGTTATGTTCATCGAAATAGTCCCTTATTTGCTTCATCTTTGCGTCCTTTTCTTCCTGTTCGAACTTCTTTATCTGTGAATCTATGCTGTTTGAGGTAAGGTCTAACATGTTACATGTATCCCTTACAACATTTTTGAACTTGTTAAAAGGCTGCATGTATATCTTTTCGAGTTCGATTCGGGTGTCATTTAGGGCTTTAGACGACTTGTTGATCATTGCCCTATCTGCTTTTGCCTCTTTTATATCGTCCTCAGTATATGTTATACATTCATAGACCTTCATCTTTTCTCTGACAATATCACGTATCTGAGTGATTCCCTCTATCATCTCCGACAGCTTTTTATCCTTAGTAATTAGCTGCAATTGGCTTTCAGTTATTCTATCTTTCATTTTATGCTATCCGGTTTACCTGCACACCGGAAGGTTTTAATGTTAGTGTAATGGTCTAAAAACAACGGTTATTTCTGCTCCGTTTAATTGCTGAGAGTGTCGAAGAACACCGTCTTTCGGGTGGTATTGAATAGTTTCTTTGTTATAGCTATCAATGTGGTAAATGATAAAGCCGTAAATATCCATTTCAGTAGAGGTAACTTTTAGATAATTCACATGTCCCATTGAATATACCTTAACGTAGTCCGACGTTAACTCTACCTTATCCCAAACATATAAGGCTACATTCGTTGTACACTCACCCTCTACGTACACCGTTTGCCACTCCGGAACGGTAACCGAATAATTAGTTTCATACTTCGTTTCTTCATCGCCACAAGACGAAAGGAAAGCGGCAATTGCCATCAAACACAAACCTACTAAAACACTGAACAAATAATTTGAAGTTTTCATAATTGATTAATTTTTAAAATTGATTACTTATTGATTAATTTATAGAACTTATCTTTTCCTTCCACGGTTACTAATGTTTGAGATCCTGTATTTTCGCCTCTGACCCATTCCTTTAGAACAAAATACCTACCTACATATTTAGCTATCGGTTTTAATTTTCTTTTAACATCTCTATATAAATATCCATTTAGTAATAGATATTCTATAAAGAAACGTTCAGAAACTCCTATCATCTTAGCCGTATCTCTTAGATTTAAATTACTCCCTCTCTCCACTAAAGTATCGAAATAATCAGCTTTTGGCTTCATTGATTCATTTTCCAATGCAAGAACTTGCTTTTGCTCCTCTGATAAAACTAATGCTTTCAAAGCTTCTAAATATGTCTGAGGAAGAGCAGGCACGGTTTGTCTTTCCTTTGTTTCAAGTTCTTCCCATCTGTCGATTATCTTTTCACGCAATAATGCGTTATATCCGGAAGCGAGAATTAGACACCCCTTCTTTGTGATATTATAACAAGGGTATTTTCTTTGAGCATTATTAGGTAAAGTTCTGATAATGAACGTCAGACCAAAATTGGACTCATGCACACCCTGCTCTAATAGAACTCTAATATCACGCATAACATGTTTATGCTCCTTTCCTGTTATTTCTGCAACCTCAATTGAAGTCATATACTCACTTGCGTTTATAGTTTCGCCAACTTTAATAATGTTATTCATAACTTTAAAATTACTGTTTATAATATATTTACTGTTAAAACCTTTTCTACTATATCGAAGGAATGTTTATACCCGTCATTCTCTAATACTTGATAGATGGTATTTAAAATATCCTTATCATCTGTCCCAATCGGTATTCGGGCTATATGATTGCCGTAGTACGCTTGCTGAATAATTTCTATCCCGATCTCCCTAATAAGCCTACTTATAACTGGGTGATTGCGGACGTATACATCAAACGCTTCATCCCTTGTGGCTATCAGTATCTTGTCACTTTGCTTCTTAATAAATTTCATAATTGTTCCAATTGCTTAGTTAACAACTCTATTTGTTTTTCACACAAATCACCATATCTCAATTCAACTTCATGGAAGAATCGAATAGATAAATCGTTTCCCGTTCCATTAAAAACGACATCAGCACAATTGTTTCTATCCATAGTAATACGTGAAAGACTCCGATTCTTATATTGTCCGTATCTTACTTTCCAAACATTAAGCTGATCTAACAACTCTTTCCCTTTTTCAATTTGTTCGATTGTCATAGCTCTAATTTTTAATTATAATACATCTTGTTTAATATCTCCATATGGAAACACATACGTTACCAATATACAGCGTATGTTTGAGGCGACAATTTCGTTCTCAAAGATAGTCCAAAATACTGTATGCCCGAACTTTTCAGCGCATTCACGCTGCTTTTTCTTAATCTGAGTCAATGCGCCTCTAATTGATTTAGCCTCTACTGAAAAACACTCTTCTTTAAGAGTATCTCTAAAATACCATGTTTTAAGTTTCATAATCGTATATTTTAACGTTACTACTTTGTTTCCTTTTGACATTGCAAATATAAAGCAAAACTTTAAATTACAAATCAAAACTTTAATGTTTAACACTAATTTAACGTTTACACATCTGAGATAAGACAATAAAAAACCCCGCTACTTTCACAAGCAACGGGGAAAAATGAAAAATGACAAAAAATCCAATAAACAACAATTACCTAACTAATTAACCTATATTATATATCAATGAATAGAAATTTTCTTTTTAAAAACCTACCTATTTTCACAAACCAGTAGGGAATAATCACTTAATATTAACCATGATTGCAATTATTAACAACGCTTTGTTAATGATACGTTTGCTTCTACATAAAGACTTACCAATAAAGAAATGATTAATAATTTATTTATTTGTAATTCTCTGAGTGCAAATGTAGGCATTATTTTTATACCTGCAATAGCTTTAACCAACGTTAACTATTTGATTATTGTAGTCACCTTTAAATCAAGTATTTGCGTATCTGGGTTTTTACTGGTGACAATGAACTCCCTATACTTCACTTTCTTTAATCTCCACCATAAGAAACGCTTCCTGTGCTCTATGTTTAGCAACTCCAAGCTGTCCCGAACGGTTACTTTACCCGCAAATGTATCAGGATGCTCTATGCAGCCTTTCACATCCACCCATTTTGAGGCGAAATTTAAGCATTTCAACGTGTCTGTAACCAAGCTATCACGAACAATAATACTATCGCGTAGAGAGCCGGAAAACACGCTTTCCATTGATATTTGAATGCTTGTATGACTCTTTAAGTCTTTGATACTTTGTTTCAAGTCCTTTATAGTGCTGTCTTTACCTTGTAATGTGTTCCGGTATTGACGCAAAGTAAGGTTTAGCTCCTCCGCTTTCATCGCTGATTTGCCTGACTCCGTGCGATACGCTACATTCTGAGTAGTAAGTACACTTACATTCCTGTTCAGAATGCCGTTTTGCTCCCTCAGTTTCGCGTTATACCTAATAAGGCATACAATCAGTAGGCAAAGGATAGAAAACGCTGCTATGGCTGTTATTTTAGCTTTCATAATTTCAGTGTTTGGTTTTTCAAGTTGTTAGGGTTGTAAGAGACATGCACCCAACTAAAATTTTTCTCGTCTATTAACTGAGAGAAATGAAAGTTGTGCTTAATGATGTTGAACAACCGTTCGTTTTCCTCTTTGCTGCCCGCTGTAATATCAGCCGCAAAACCTTTCACGTGATCGGACGTTGCAGAACCTCCCACAGCCTTGTTTAACTCCGGACACCGATAGCCCGAATTGACCGTGATAGGCTTCCCGTAAATCTCCCTAACACCGTCTAAGATGTTATCAACCAAAGCCGTTAAATTACGCTCCACCTCCGGGGTTGGGGTATTATCTATCCCCTTAGCTTCAGCCGTAGAGGACTTTGTTAGTTCTTTAATCGTAAAATACTTCATAATCTAAATGTTTAAAGGGGGAATTATACCCCCTTGTGAATAACTTGTTTTTCTTGCTCTTCGATTATCTTTGACGCATGTTCACCCATCAGCCTCTTAAACTCAAATCTAATGATGTGATAGATCAGTTTGAAACCTTTGTTATTCGGGTATGTCATGCGCAAGTTACGGAAACCGTTGCATAAGTAAACGTACATGAACACATACGTTATTGTCTTTGCGCACATGATAGCAGCGTCTTTATCTCCCATCTTAGTTACCGCTGAGAATATCACTACTATAATCATCATATAAAGCAAAAACTCCTGTAAAGCCGATACGAATTTAAAGATAGTGAATCTCTGAGCACCTTTGATTGACACGCTTACACCGTCCGCACGCATACCGCAAATTATGTTAAAGACAAACATGAACACAAGTGCCGTTAAGAATCCGGATGTCGGTGTTAAGAATGCAAGAATAGGGCTGCATGTGGATACCATCAGCAGCCTAATTTGTTCCTGTGACATTATTCTGATTGTTTAGTTAGTGCAAAAATGTAGTTCTGAAAATCTCCCAACAAAGCGGGTGTCTTTTCGTGTACAGGGAATTGATTAAGTTCAAAACGAGCCTGCGACATCGACAAAGTGCCCAACTTAACATATTGTTCCTGCATGGTAGGCGTGTTATCCGCTCCCGGCACTTGAACCATTTCTTTAACTGATACCTCAGCTGTACAGTGTGTGATCTGCTTTACTTGATCGGGTTGCTGTACGATTGTGATCTGACCTTTAAAAAGTCCGTTATCAGTCTCAAAACTATAATCTAAAATCTGTGTTTCTTTAGAGTATTTGACACTCTCCAAACTAAAAATAGCTTCTTTTGTTGCCATAAAAATTGATATTTAATTGTGAATGAATAAATTATTTGCTACAAAGGTAAACGGTAAGAAGGATAAAACCAACTTACCGTCAATTAAAACACTAAACTACTTAACCATGCCGCAAAAATAAATAATAACTGCGCTGTCAGTCATGCCATTATTTACATCGAATACTTTGTACGTAAACTGCCCTTCGGAGTATGGTTCTACTGTTGTACTGAGCCATGAAGTAACATTATACCCTGTAATCATAACAAAGTAATCTCCATTCGAACCAGTCGTATTAACAGTATATCTCCCTTTTGAGTTTTTAGTTACCCTTGTTATGTGAAAGTCAGGGTTCCCCCATGTTTTACCAATTGCTCCGTTTGCCAAAATCGTACATGCATAAAAAACACCTGGGGCTTTCCATGTTTGAGCACCCATAAAATCAACATCTTTACACTGGACCCAAAAATCTGACCCTGTTAAGAATATTTTTCCTTTGCCCGTAGTAGTCAACGCATAGCCACCCGAATTGTTCTCTACACGTACTCCACTACTATCAAAAGTAGAGGCATTGCCCGCTAGAGTCATTTGTATACCTGCCGGAACTCCTTGTGCGGAAAACACACCGCTTGATATAGTAAAACTACCTACTCTTGCGCCATCTGTAATATTTATATTCTTACCTGTAAGAACACCTCCGGAAATAGTCATTCCCGCAATCACCGCACCATCCGTAACAGTCAAGTTTCCCGTCGTGATTCGCTGCGCTGCAAAGCCGTTCGCAACGACCTCCCCCGCCTCAATCACATTAGCAGTCAACCGACCGTTTGCGTTCAAAGCTGCTGTTTGCTGTCCTGCGTTGTTCTGAAAGAGAACGTTATCAGACTTCAAAACGATCTTCCGGGAAGTGATGTTTATCCCGGTTTCGACAAGTCCTTTATTCGTTGCGTCCGCTTTATTATTAGCACTTGTTGCCGTTGTATTGGCTGTATTTGCCGTTTGTTCAACTACACCCAACTTCGCATGATCGGAACTAAGCGTTAATTCAGCAGCACTCAATCTGTTGCCTTGATCGTCTACCTTTGCAACCGTTGCTGAGAGACTTTTTTGTGTCTGTTTTATCTCAGAGTAGTAACCATACGTCCGGAATGGCTCTGCACCATTGGTGCGGACGGGAAATACTTGACCGCATGGTCCTACAAAATCAGTTTGGTATACGTTTATTGCGGCAGGGTTTGTATCTTCGTGTAATGTTACATCGTATTTTGACCCCCCACGAAGCCCCATTACGCAAGTAGATGATTGAGTTATTTGTCCCAAATCTACAACTATCTTCCCTGTACTCCACGCACGTGTATAGTCAAATATGTTTGTTACGGCAGGCAAAGAACCCCATCCCGAACCCCACATTTCCAAAGAGAGATTCATAGAAAAACCGTTTTCATGCGTAGCATAAGAAGGGGTTCCGTATGCTGCATTTAAGGGACGGTTTATCACAACTTTAGCTTTGTAGTAAACAGGCATTCCTATAACGAGAGGGAAAAATTTGTTATTATCCCATCCGGTTAAATCTACTTGCTTAGTAATATGCCTATCGGTAGTATTATTAAGCGTGTTAATATCACCAACAACGGACGTTATACTTTTCTCTGTTTGTGTTACCCGTGAAGCAAGTCCGGTAACTTTCCCGTCAACTGAATTAATCTGTTCAACGGTTGATGTTATCTTACCTTCGACAATATCAATCTTTGATTGCGTGAACCTTTCGTTAAGAAAGCTAATATCAGCAGATGCAGGAGAAAATCCGGGGCACACAGTCCCATTTGATGCAATAAAATTCTCTATTCTAATAACATCACCGCTATTAATGCCTGTCGTTGGTACATGAATAAACCAATCGCTTGTATTCCCTTTTACGAATCCATAGAAATTCCCGTCTCCACCATAATACATTTCCCCACTCACTGCGTATGTGGTTAGTTTTTTACCTGCAATTCTATCTTCAGTCGCTGGAACTCCGTTTATTAGCATTCTAAATCTATAACAAAAATCGGGTATTTGACCTGCGATTATCCTTTTATTTGTAATAGTTAAAATACCGGAAGTATTAGAACTACTCCAAGTGGTTTCAAATGCGTATCCGTCTTTTATAATTGGAGTTGAACTATACGAAGTATGAGACCGTGATGTATCAGAATAATATCTCACTAAATTATCACCCCCGACGTCTATTTGATTAACTTTAGTGGTGACACTAAGTTCTATTTTCCCATCTACTGCCGAAATTTGAGTATCGGTGTATTTAATGGACTCAGTTAAAGCGTCCTCCGGTGCTTGCGACCAACCGACCTCATTAATTCCCTCAGATACCATCAGATCAGTGAATCTAATTTCGCCTAAATTTCCAGAATTATACATCGTATATACAGTAATACGATAACCATCTAAATTTGAAGGCGTTGTAAATGTATTAGAAATACTTCCGGTTGTTCCTACTGTTTCATCTCCTACATATTTTCTCCACAAATCAATAACAGTTCTATTATCATACATACAAAAAGCGACAAGAGAATCTTTGTTACCTGTGCCCGCTGCCGGTTTACATAAAATAGTGTATTTCCCTGTTATAGTGTACGTGGTAGATGGTTTAAACCTTGATTTAAACTCAGATTCATCGTATATAGTAGTGGCCCAACCGGAAATATCGAAATAATTCAATTGTTGGTTTGTCACTGTTTTCATTCTCGAAACAGGGAATAAGTTTCTAATACCTACCCTTCGTTCTGAGGCGGAAGGTATCCAACTGGCTACGCCTAAATTGCCATCAGTCAAAACAGCCCAATGTACTTTTGAACCATAAGTTCCTCGAGGAAACTGATAGAAATGTAGTCCCTCAGTAGGTTTATATCCTACCATAGTAACCTTTTTACTTTCAAGAACCTTATAACCCTTAGTGTTAAAATTACAAAGATAATTTGTACCTCCGTTTGCGTAGGCTGAGAAATCCGTGTTTGCTTCTGATAAAGTATAACATACAGTTAACGTATATTCTTTACCATTTATTACGGGAACATCATAGCTATAATAACCTATTGCATACGCCAAAGCGTTTAATTTGGTATATGCACCTTTCAATAAGTTAACATCAGCCACCTTCAAGCTACGTACAGCAAGTTCAATCTTACCGGGAATAGCAGTTATCTCAGTATCTAAGTATTCCTTTAACTTTTTGTCAGCATTATCTACATATTCCTTTGAAGCCGTAGCAATTGCATTCAACGCTCCGTTACGTTTGTCGTAGTAAGCCGTTTGACTCTGTGCCAACTCCGGACGTACGGCAATATCTTCAGGTGTGACAGCTGAGTGATAACGTAGTTCGTTCAGATAGTTATTATACGCCTCTGTGTATTCAGTTACAAGAACACCGTATTTGTCCGCATTCGCTTTAATTTGCAGATATTCCGCTTGAATGCGCTTCCCTTCGTCAATCAATGCAGGTTTCTCAGTCGGTGAAATAAAACCATCGTCTGCCCATTTGTTAAGCCTGTCTTTCGCTTCCTGTGCCGATTGTGCTGCGTTCGCTGCGTCCTTTGCCGCTTGGTCTGCTGCGTCCTTTGCAATCTTAATTTCGTCCTCTACACGCTTACCGTTGCGCAACACAAAGATACCCTTTAAGAAGGCATTAGTAGAGTAGAAGCCAGTTCCTTTAACAGCCGCCTCACCTGTGAAATCGGGGTCTACAATGTTAGACAAATCGCCAAGACGGGTGCGGTCTGTCCCGGTCAGACTCTTTGTCTTGACACCGTTCAGAATCTCAATGTATGGCTTGCCGCTTTCCTGCGCTGTAATGTAGATTAAAGCCTGTCTTTCTGCGTTCTTCGTGTTACCCATCTGCACAACTTCATCGCCAACAGCCGGAACAACGTTGTTAAACTCAGACTTATCGCAAAGAATATAACCGTCTGCGGCTGTCTTTACCTCTACCCAGTAGAATTTAAGGTTGTTCTTACTCCATGACTGGCAGCGTATCAAGTCACCTTCTTGGAAGGTAGGGAATTCCTCTCCGAACGTGATTTTGTACTGCGTTCCGGTATCCTCAACGGCTGTAACCTTTCCGTTTGACTGAGATACGACAATAGCACCATTGACGCTGCGTATCTTTTGGATAAGCAACTCAAAGACGTTCATAGTTTGACGGACGGTTAGGTTATCGCATTCGATATGCCAATTACCATTCTCCAACCATATTTTAAAGCCTTCACCTAAGAAGCCGGGAACGAACGTTTCAGACGAAAGGAACTCGTAAATAATAGCTGAGAGGTACTGCAACTGTCCTTCTTTCGTAATCTTTCCGGTATGACTTCCATTTTTTGACCCTGTATATACGTCACTGCGCAACATAGAGTCACCCCTTGCAGTTAAATCGGCTACATTGGCATTACCCATTCCGTCAATTGTCGCGGAAGTCTTGTTAACAGTTAAGAAACCGGTTTCCACAGTTTTAAACGTAGCATCTTTTCCTGTGATGTTGTTCAACGTTGCATCATTTCCTTGTATGTCCTTTAACTTAGTGTTCCCGTCCCTATCTACGCTTGCAGGATACTCACCGCTTGTATTTGGTGTGCCGATATTCACGCCTCCACGAAGGGATAAAAGGAACTCCGTAACATCTTCGTGATTCTTAGAGATATATCCCTCTAACATGCGGTAAAGGTTGAATTTGCGTGCCTCACCCGCACCCATATCAACGGCGATAGTAGTGTTTTCGTCTATCAGATCAATCGGTGATAGTTCACGGATAAGTTTACCTTTGATTGTCGGTTCTCCCTGTTTAAATTCACGGTAATACAGCCCTACTGTGTCCGGACTAAACAAAATCGGAGTTTCTATGTCGGCAAGTAGGGCATTATAAAAAGACTCTCTATCCCTCCGATTGAAAGAAGGTAGTTTTTGAATTATTGTATCTGTTTCAAATTGGCATTCAATGGCGGCCAAATATCCGTTATCCTGCCAATCGGGATTGTACTCGAAGTTCAGAGCGTTATAATATTCCCCGTCATGCGTGAAACGGATATAGTCAGACAGACGCACTAAACGAAGCGCATCGCAAATATATTCCGGTGCGAGGAAGTTAAAGCCGAACACCTTGTTGCAAGTCTGCAATTCGAGAAACTTATACCCCGCACGCTTAGTTATTTCTTCCTCAAACTCGTATTTCGGTTTAAAGAAGGTAGTCGGGATATACATCTGAAACTTGAAATCGTTATCCGTACCAGTCGTAACGAAGCCATTAGGATATGCCAACTTTTCATCATTCCAATATTCCAATTTAACGAAGTTGGTATTAGTTTCAATGCCTTCCGTTACGCAAATAGGCGTGGATACGTATGTTTCACCTTCGGGTATAGCAAACTCGGCACGATATACACCCGGCTCTACTGATTTAGCATACACATTGCTCCCGGGTGACACGTATAAAACTGAGTTATGTTCGTCCATCGTATCAACTTTTATATAGATCCCCGTTCCGGATCTCACTCCGGTAGCTTCATTCACAAGAAACACCTCTACCGTAGTAGGGTCAAATGATGGAAGGTTGGTAACTGTAAACTGAAACGGAGGCAATTCGGTTGTACTAAACGGCAAAGCGAACTCCTTACCATAGGCGTACCATTTTTTATACGTAGCCTTCATGCTTTTCTCTCTGAAAGCTAAAGGACTAAAGTTGTTGAATGTATTCATGTTTATAAGAATTTGATTATTGGGCAAATATACAAAAATACCCCCTATTAAGAGGGGGTATATGTGAGTGAAACGGTTATTTCACGGGTAGTCAAGTCCTCAGTCATGGTTAGAGGCTTCCCGTTTCCGACATCTGTAGTCATTAGCTTGATCGGATCGGGCGTTGTGTCGTAGGTGAAAGATAAGTCTTGTGTCATACTTCGCCTCAGCCGTTGTACAGTCACCGTTTTATCTCCTTCGTGCTCAATGTTTGCGGCTGGCATATCGTACATGTAATACTTCACAAGGTGTAGGAATGACATGTACCCGTTCTGGGGCGTGACGGTGTAGTTGTTACCCGACTTATCCGTCAGCGGCACCGTAACAAACGGAAGCTCCCATTTGCCGGACTTTTGGACCGCACCAAGCAACGCAAAACCATCTGAGGAAAAGTCGCCCGGTGATAGCAGCATATAGTCAACATCAGACGAAAAGTTAGCTACTCGAATATCCTCTTTCTTCCCCTCCTGCACGTAGTTCGACTTAACATCAATAGGGAACCCTGCAAAGGTATTCGTAGTATCGTCCATCCAAGAAAATTCAAAGCGTGAAGGAAGGTCTGTTTTATCATATTTAAGCGTGTTGGTCTTAAACGTGAATAGTTGCCCACTTTTCGCATACCTTAGCTTTGTCAAATCAATGCCGACTGTCCCAGTACCGGTATAAGAGCCGCCCGACATGAAGTAAGATATATGCTCTATCCTCAGTTTATCACCGTCTATAAACCAATAGAGTTTCATAGTATCACGTAGCATCTTAAATATGTCGCTGAGTGTCGTTTCTGCCTTCTTAGCGGGCTGATCGTATTCACCCTTTAGAATGTTACTCTTTGGAGTGATAAACACTCTGTAAGGGGCGCCGGTCAACGGATTAGACGTGCCGTATAAGAAACGTGAATATTCCTCTGTGGCTTCGTGGTGCAACGTTGGGTCTACCTGTGTGAGCAGCGTCTTTATTGCGTCACTTATCGAAAAAGAGTGTCTTAACACATACTTCTTTCTCGCACGTTCTTCAAGGGCGTTATAGGATAGATCATACTCAAACCAAATAGACATATTCCCCCACCTTGACCGACACACCGGATACAGTTTACCCGCTCCAACAACAGCAGGGAGAAAGTTATCTACAAAGTATTTGCCTTCATCGTTTACGCCATATTCCGTTGGGACTTCCTGTACCTTTGTAGACGTATAGAAATAGTTTCCCACAAGCGGTGCGGCATATAGGTAATTACTATTTGTCGGGTAAACATCTTCGGACGATAACCTCCCTGTTGGTTTACCGTCAAACTCCGGAAGGTCTAACAGCAACCGTTGAAATACCTTTTGAAGCAATACCGAGTTTCCACCGAAGGACTGAGGGAATGTAGGTTCGTTTACTACCCTTTCAAACGTAATTTCAGAAACATCTATGTAGAAATAGCTCTTATCCTTCCATGTGATTTTTTGCGATCTGTACAGTATTACACCGTCCCTATTTTCAAGTGATAGATAACCGATATTAAGACCCTCGCTATAATTCCATTTAATTGAGTAATTCCCGTCCAACTTCGTGTATATACCGTTCTTTCCGTAGTATTTGCCGTTAAACGATTGATATGGGACTGCCTTTACTTCAACCTCGTTATATGCAGCGAAGAAAGCAAAGTGATGCTTGTTAATCAACTCGTTATTGTCTGTAACTACGTTATACACATCAGTTTCATACTGAGTTCCTGCAAGGTAGTTAGATATTGTTCCGGCGCCTGCTATATACACCTGCACAAGCGGGCGCTTATACACTCCGATCCGAGTTAATGCAGGTGCAAGTTTGATTAAGTCATACTTATTCTCAATGTTCTTCATTATACCGGAATAGGCATCCTTTGGCGATAGCTTAACTTTGCAACTCCGATTATCATTATCTATCTCACAATCCGTCTTACTGAAATACGCTTCATATACAACAGTATATTGCGCCTCCGTCTGTCCTTTGTCCTTTTGTTCGATAGTCATGTAGATAACATCCTCAATGCTCTTATTCTTTATTAACAAATAGTCCGCACCGACAAAAGTTAAACTACCTTCTATTGTCTCTCTGAAAAACTCCTGTTGATTCTCTTTGCCGAACTTTCTCTTTAGCTCTGTGTAAAGGGGGTGTACAATCACACCCCCGATTTTAAACCTCAAATCCTTTACATTCATTTCGTTTTGATTATACGTTTAACATTTCCTTTCACCTCAATTATCGTACCGTCCGCTCCGGTTATAAACTTGTGTCCGGCACTCTCCTTGATAGACTTCAAATCACGTTCGACATTAGACAAATCTACGTTGCCTCCCTGCATGATATTCGTGACTTCATCAGCACCGGAATAGGCGTTTAGGTATTTCTGTTCAAAAGTACCTTTATTCAGTGAATTAATCAAGTCCGGAACTAATCGCCTATAACGTTGTGAGGAACGTTTGTTAATTACTGCAAAATACTCACCCTTTTCTACCCGTCTACGCTTACCGTCCTTAGTCGTACCTAAATCTACATCGTTTCCGGATGCGTGTGAGCCTCCGTAGTCGATCATTTCTACCGTACCGTCCCCGTATTCCTCTGTGTCCTGCGAGGCTTTAGATAGCTGTGAGGCTTTTATCTTAGCAAAAGCAAATGATCCCCACATCAACGCAATAGCCGGGATTGCTGCCAAACCTAAATCTTTCCACAAGTTAGCCGTTGCAGTCACCAAAGAACTTGCCTGCATAAGCGTATCTATGCGTTCTTGCTGCTTCTGCGCCTTCTTCTTGTCCCTCAGTGCCTTTTCTTGCTGCTTTCGGGCAAAGTCCAGTTCTTTCTGTGCCGTAGCTACGTTGTTGGCGTATCCGTTCGCCCTCGCTTGTATTTCAGCGTCCAGTACCTTTTGACGTGCTGACACTTCCTTTTCTGCTGCCTGTACAGCTTTCTCAGCCGCTTCGACCCTTGCCTGTGCTACGCTCTTAAGATTCTCTATTGCGTACTCCGAAGCGTCTACAATCGACTGCTTAAATTCCTCTGAACGCTCTTTGCCGGACTTACCGCCCTTGTCACCGAACGCACCTCCGAACACTAGATCAAATAGGTTCCCAAATACACCTTGTTCAGAATCCCAACCGGACGCTTTTTGTTTGATGACATTATCTATACCTGCGATAGTGTCCTCAACCGTTTTAATCTCGTATCCTGTAATCTGAGAACCGTATAAGCGTGTTAGCTCTAATATTTGCTCCCACTTCTGCCGCTCTGCCTTCAACCGGAAAACTTCCTGCTCTTTAGCTGATCGTTGAACAATGTTAAATTCGGCTTCGCTCGCTTGTTGTTCCTGCTGCAAACGGAATACAGAACGGGATATTATACGATTATTCTGATCCTTCGTGAAGTCCTCCCGTAGCTTGATAGACGCTAATTGATACGCACGCTGCATTATCAAAAGACGTTCGTTCTTTACAGTCTCAGTGTCCGTTGACTGTTTAATGCGTAGTTCATCTTGTTTCCGTTCGTTTTCAAGAAGGTACGTTTGAAGTAATAGTTCTTCACCAGTTCCGGAACGCACAGCCCTCAGACGTTCGTTCATAAAGTCGTGAGCTTTCTGCAAGTCCTCCAAGTCCCATTTTTCACGCAACTTTTCCAAGTCCCTACGTAGTTTTGCCTCTATGTTATAAACGGTATCTGCATACTGCTGTGTGGCTCTTTGCTTCTCCGTTGTGTCCTTCTCCAACTTAGCAAGTTCCGCCCTCGCTGCCTCTCTTATCTCCGCTTCTTCTTTCTTTCGGGCGTCTGTAATCAGAGCTACTCTGCTTTCCTCGTAGGCTTTTAGTAGATCGAACTCCTTTTTCTTGCTGTCCTTAGTAGTATCCTTTCCGGTCACCGAATCAACGCTAACGAGTTTAGTAAGATTCTCCATTGACTTGGTTAAGATATTCTGCCTCTTAGCAAGTTTCTCCGCTTCATCTCCGTACTCCTTAATATTGTCTTTGAGTTTATTAACATTGCTCGCTGTCGCTGCATAATATTGACTCGCTGCCTGCGTAGACGTTGCTGTTATGGTAGACGATACCTTTGCGGTGTATTGCTCTGCTTTTGCGAGTTCTCCCTGTGCCTGTACCTGCTTTGTTAATAGACCGATTCTCTTTTGATCTGTGTCTATAAATTCCTTTTGCAGTTCTGTAATTTTATCAAGTGCCGCACGTGCCTTCGCATTTTCAGTAATAGCCTTCGTTGCCTCTTTGTACGCTTTAGACGCTTTACCTAACTTTATTTCTTCATCGCTTAGGTTTTTAAAGTATTCGGGATACTCCTTTTTCAATGCCTTAACCGCTTTCGTCCTTTCGTTTGTAGATTTAGCGTTGTTTGTAGCTGTTTTGTACAGCAAGTTGAGTTTTAAAGTCTCTTTCGCTGTCTCTAAGCGTGCGTTTTGCATAGCGTCTGCCATGTGTTTAAGGCTGCTTGTCAAGTTATCTACCCTTTTCTTTCCGGTGAATAAGCTGCCTATCCAGTTTATTATATCCTTACCCCAAATCGAAAAGGCAGTAAGCACAAGTACCATAACTGTGTTAAACGAAAACATCGACTTAATAAGTTTCCCGGTTATACTTACTTGCGCCTCACCCGCTTTTGCTGCTGCTTCATTTGCTGCCCTCAGTTTCTGTATCTCGTCTATCACCATCGGAATGTTATTCGAGATAGCGAGGAAGAAGGTATTAGCACTGATGGCAAGTGATGGCAATTCCCGTGCAACCTGTGACACAGAAAAACCTAAGCCATCGAATGCCTGTTTATAGTTACCTACGCTTAGTGTGTGCTTCCCAGTGCTCTTTTGATACTTATCCATCGCTGCGTATATCTCAGCCGTTTGTTTAACCAGCCTCTTTCCGGCTTCTGTATTCTCTAAATACGATTGCGAAAGATTGTTCATCTTAATCTTATTTAGCTCGTATTGCGCGGACAGGGCATTGTAGCTACCCGCCATTGAGTTATTAAGTTTAGCTACTAACTTATTGAGGTGTGTTTGGTCTGTCTGCTGCTGCTTTAATACAGCTATCTCCTTTGCGGTGTCATTCATCGCCAACTTCAAATCAACCTCTGCCTTCGCCAGTGAACGCACCTGTCTTTCGTAGGCATCAATCTTTTTGCGCCCTTCTTCGGTTGCTCCGCCTCCCTCGCTTAGAGGCTTTTGCAGTCCTTTCGCACCTTCTTCGATACGCTTTAACATCGTCTCATACAGCTTTTGCAGTTGCTCCAATTGCTTAACCGCCTCTGATATGCTGTTATCCGGCTGTATCAGATCGCTATATTTTATTCCTTTAACATCGTTTGCCATACAATTACTTTTTAGCTTTTTTACTTTGTCTTTTAATCATCTCGAATGCTGAATAGAAATCAAATACTGTCATATCCTTTGCATTGATATGCATCTCCTTTGTGATAAGCAGGCACATTTCCGCAAACTCTTTATCTGACTGTATTTCAACTGATTTCTCACCTTGAAAGCAGCGAGGCGGGTAGAATACCGTTAACTGATCGGTCAACGACTGTATCTCATCTGTCCGGTCTATCCCGTCTGCTGTCTGGTCTAACATTGCCTTTAGCAGTTGCAGTTTCAAATCGTAGTACTCTTTGATCTGAGGGCTATCACTCAATGAAGGGAAGTACACCGACATCTCACCCTCTATTTTTTTTTTGACCGCCTCGTTTGCCTCTGATAGCTCCGAAACGGTTACATCTGATAGGATGGTGTGTATTTCCCGCAATTGCTCGTCCGTGATATGAACCGGATACTCTTTCCCGTCCAATGACTTAACGAACGCACCGAAGGCAATCATGCCCGGATGAATGCCGTTCGTTGCCATGTGAAACGACTGCCTGAGGTTCAGTAGCTCAGTGTACGTGTGATCCGGATTCGATCTGCAATACAGAATTGCCCTTTGAAGGTGGGTATCCAATTCCTCAATAGTAGAGCCTACACCGGAATCTACCAACATCAAACGGTTAAACTTCTGGTACCTTGCAATAGGCAGCGAGTCTATACCTTCGTACAACTCAACTTCATGCCGTCCTACTTTCATTCCTCACCTCCTTTCTCAAATAGAATCGACACCGCTTCAGCATCAAGACAATAGATGCGCCCTTTTGCCTCCTTAATCAGATAATCACCCTTGTAACACTGCATAAGTCTTCCGTTAACTTCATACGTTCCCATGTTTTCAGACTCCGAAAGGATAGCGACTGCATCGGTAAAACTCTGCAAAGACTCTACGCCATTATACTTGATAATCTCAACCGTTTCAAACGGTGGTAATACGCTATTATACTTCATACTGATTAAATTAAGATTCGACAAACAGGTGTAGCAAATAACGGTGTAGCGAGGAATAACGGCTCACCGAATGAAATAGCGAATATCATAGATAGCACGAACGAAGCCCAAAACGATAGACAGAAATTACAGCCTGCCAACTGATACATGAAGCTACGATTATATGCAGGGAATACCTTTTTCACCCACATGTCACCGAACACCTGCAACCTTTCGATTACTCCCCACTTTCGCAATAAACCAACGACAAAAGCCGCCATAAACGCCACAAGAAGCGCACAATTTAATAATAAATTTACCTTTTCCATATTATAACACATTAGTTTTGTACAAATGTATGAATAAATAGCGAAAAACAAAATCAATTGATAATTAAAACATTAGTCTAAAACTCTCCGAGGGCGGATAAAAAGCAAATGTATATAAACAAGAAAAGGAGGCGTTAACCTCCTATTCCTTACTTAATCATTAATAGCCATCTTGCTTTGGGTGTACATCGTAATTATGTCCTTATGCACCACAAAAAACCTGTCTCCATTGGAATCTGAGTCTATATAAATAAACTCGCAATTTGTTTTCGTCATTATCCTATCACTTACAGATGGATCGTACTCTATTGTTAGATACCCTTTTTGAATAGCCCATTGTCTAAAATTGTAATAATCATCAAGTAAAAACCGTTTTGCGTTCACGTAATCACTTGTCGGATCATCAAGACTTTTTATAATATCAGAAATTTCATTCTGAATATCTCTCAAACGTTTTATATTTAAAATATTCATGGTTAGCTATTTTCTGTATAGTTCCTATACAAAGCAATCAATGCAGGGTGACACAAACACCCCTTACCCTTCACAAACTTCACCCATTCGTGAATAGACACCCTTTCACTCTGAACATAAGAATGGTTTCTATTAATATTAATCTTTTTCATTTCCGTTCTGATGAAACCACAACTTTCCATATACTCAAAAAACGCGCTAGTTTCTCCTACCAGCAAGTCGTACACATTAACAAAGTCACAAGACATTAGCATAGACACCATTTCCTTGCCACTTGCGGAACTTTCTTTCTCGACACGTATAATTGCGTCATTGATTTGAGAACGCAGCTCAGAGAGCACTAAAATAACTTCTTCTTTCATAAGTCAACACTTTTAAATTAAAACTTTAATTTTCAAACTTTCGCTTTAATGGTTACTAAAAGTAATCACCATACTTACCTAAAGTAACTATTATAAAGGTAGGCATGATGACTCTAGCCTTTTCATAACTTTACTTGTTTATAGGTTTGACACTTTCCCGTAGCCATGTCTACACATCGCATAAGCGGGCATATCTTTTTAAACTCCTTTTGTCTAAATAGGCATTCTCTGCATGATATTACATTATTGCCTTCCATCGCTTGCACTCTTATTGTTTCCCCTGTTACAGGGTGATCTATTATGAATGTGCCATATAGTTCTACGCTTTTAAATTTTCCCATCGCTCACCCTCCTAAATGTATATTGTACACCTTCTTCAAGGCACGTCACTTTCCAACACAATGCACCGAGTTCACCACGACGAAAAACACAATTCGTACACGGATCATTGTCTTTTGACACTAATGTTTTCACTCTCCGGTCTACACAATTGTATGGTACTTCCGCAAAAAATATTTCCCCTTCTTCCGGAAAAAACAGACTTTTGTTTGATATAGATAGTCTACGCATTTTCTCAGATTTAGCCACATACTTTTTAACTAAATCTTTCTGCGCTTCAAGTTCTTTGTTTTCCTTTTCATAGTTTAGCTTTAGTTTGTCATTCTCCCGTCTGTACATCTCGTTTTTCTCCGCCAACAATTTTCCGTTTGCTCTCTCAGCCTTCAATTCAATTACAACATCTCTCACAGAGCTACATTTAACTTCTTTCAATAAACCTTTTATTCTATTCATTACATTGTTGTGGTGTGAGTGTGAATCTTCTAAAGCGGCTTACGTCTTCATCCTCTTTGCCGTTTCGTCCTTCCATCTCTGTATTAGAGCTTTGTTTTTTACTTGTTCTTGCTTGTATCTTTCACACATACGCCAATATTCCTCTTTTAGCTTTTCGAGTTCCGTAGATACTTTTTCTTGCTTTCGTTCAACTCTGGTTATATCGCATACCAGTTTGTGAAAATCGTCACTCTCTGTCAGATACTCCAAAAGAGCTACTTTCATTTGGTCTGTTAAACCTATCTTTGTAGTCGTGGATAATTTACCTACGAATACATCACTCGAATACGTTGTTTCATACATCCCTGTGCTACTTACTTTCTTTTCCATGTTATTACAATTTTACGTTATTAATTAATTTTAAAAAGTGATCTCTACCTTTTGCAGTTACCAGTGTTTGCGTCCCTGCCTTTTCACCTTTCGCCCATTCTTTCAACTCCAAATAGTTTCCAACATACTGGGCAATTGGCTTCAACTTTCCTTTCTGATCTCGGTATATGTACTTCTTGTCAATCAAAAGAAAGATAAGTGCTTTTTCAGATACCCCTAACAATTTTGCAGTATCTCTGAAATTAGTTAGACCGTTCCGATCTATCACTTCATCGAAGTATTCTGCTTTGGGCTTCATATCTTTGTTCTCAATCTGTAACCGTTCGTTTTTCTCTACCTGTACGAGTAGTTCCTTTAAAGCCTCTTTGTACGTTTGGGGCAATTTAGGTTGATTGTCCATTAGAGCGTTTTCCAATTTTTCAATATAAGAAATAACTGCTTTACGGACAAACTTACTTTCACGTACTAAAACCTGCTTTGCCTGTGATAACGTCAACTCAAACATAGGGTATTCCTGCCCGTTCTGAGGGTGTTTGTAGAGGGTAGGCAAAATTTTCTGCATACCTATTTCCTCGTCAAATTCATCTCTAATAACATCTAATAAAGTTTTATGTCTCAATTTAGCTCTATCACCTTCCTGCCATCTAAACAAATTGATTTGTTTCAACAACTCCAAAGATGTTATTTCCTCCTGCGTACGTTCGCCAACTTTTTGAATTTCGTTCATTTTATTTTTATTTTAAATGTGGGGTATTACCCCCACTTGTTAATATTCTAATTTAAGCGTTTATACCGATAGCGTTCCTTATAAAGTCACATGCTTCGTTATATGAAAAGTCTAATTTTCTTTGAACTAATTCGATCATGCTATCTACCTGCTCTTTAGTATCCATGTTACCCTTAACAAATTCAATCATAATAAATTTTTCAACTGTTCTCTGAATAAATAAATCTTTTTTCATAATCTTTAATTTTAATTGTTACTACTTTGTCATTCATCGAAAGATTTAGGCTTTATAGCTTCATTTAATCGGATACCGAACCTTCATTTAACCCTTCGTAGATACCGTTGCTTATTTTCTACTCTTACGAACTTAATCTTTCAACAATCTTTTTGCGTCTTGGTTAGATTGTGGGGTCTTTCGTTGTTTGACATTGCAAATATAAGCATAACTTTTAAAACACAAAGCAAAACTTTAGTCTTTAACACTTATTTAACACAAAGAAGGGATA
>ERZ791603.1141-NODE-1141-length-20947-cov-11.618514_pt1 | contig 20947 bp, 16 predicted proteins | sample MGYA00509966_ERZ791603 | MGnify/ENA primary metagenome ERZ791603 (study PRJEB30046, sample SAMN00791931) | human gut metagenome | study: EMG produced TPA metagenomics assembly of the A metagenome-wide association study of gut microbiota in type 2...
TTGTTGTCATAATCGCCGTGAGCGCGGCGGGCTGTGTGCTCTGCCGTCGTGGGCTTGTGGAATTGAAAACAAAATCAGCACTCGAAGAAGAATGCAAACTACTGGAGGACAATGATGTGCGCGGATTAGGAAAAGCGTGAATTAATTCTGGCTATGTATACGCACAAGAGAGTGTGAGTTCCGCAAAAGAGTTCACAACCCTTCTTTAAAACTTCAGAAGAATGCATATGAAGTAAAATCAAATTATAATTGACGGGTAGAATTAAGGAGGATTTGAGATGGACAGGAATTATGTTTATCAAGTTCCGGTCAGAGAATGGATTGAAAATGGTTGGGGAAAAGGGAAAGAAATATTTGTACCCGTATATGGAGGGAGAAAAGATGACAAGTGGGATGTGCTTTTTCAAAGTTATCTCGTTCCAGCAGGTGAAGCAGAGGAACAGTTGAAAACGGATTCCTATGATATTCATAGTTCGCTATTTCCTGGAATCACTGTTTATGGATCATTGGAGTCTGGCGAAGCGGTATATCATAAATGGAGTAATGATTCAAATATTGAGCCATTAGTTATCAAAAGAGATTACAATGGCTTGGAAAGCGATAATATAGAAATTGTAGAAGAATTTAGATTTCTCTTCAATCTTTATCATAATTCCCAATCTAAAGAATATATTGACTTGGAGAAGAATGTTCCTGTTATAAAAGTATCTGATGATTTAGTTAGGGTACATAAGCAGTATCTCAAAAGTTATCTTGCTGTGAAAAATATGGCACTCATCATGCACATTAATAGCCGCTGTGTTGACATTACAAAAGAGAGTTTTCCAGCAGATGGACTCACTTATCGAAATGAAGATAATACTATTTTTTACACTGTAAATATAGGAACATCTGATATTGGAACTCGGCAAGAGAACTTTTCTGTTCTATATGGCAAAAAAGTGCTATTTGGGTGTGAACTCAAAGACTGCAATATTTGGCCATACAATAAAGAAAAGCATTATATCGATTTTATTATTGGCATTGACGATGACGGCAAAGAAATACAGCACACTTGTGATCCGAGCAAACTGAGTAATTATTTCGGAGCCAACCATACCGCCCCACACTATTTAACGCCAGTATTCTTTGATTCAACCGTTCTAGATAAATATTATTCAAAGCCAGAAAGATATAAGGTTGAAGATTGTATTATACGATGTGGGACATTATGGTCGCTCTATATAGATAACCAAAATGAGGGTTATGTTTCGGCATATCTCGGCGACTTAGGAAGAGATTTGCCGAGCGAGCAAGAACAGCACTATTGGCGAGGATTTAACAAAGCCCTTGATGCGAAATTAAGTGCTACAAAGTTTAGAAGAGATTTTATGGCGATGCCAACAGACCCGCAATCGGCGGACTTCATTTTCAAAAACACTTATTTGAAGATAAATCGTCAATTCACGGAGAAAATGGGGTGGTCGCTATTCTTGGAACTTGATGAACAAGATGTATACAATTTTGAGGGGTTGCGTATTCCAATCAATAACTCTATTGCCGAAATGGACATGCTAGTATTATCCTTGGTTAAGGTAGTGCTGGATTCTTTAAATGAAAAAGAAATTGTAGCACAGCTAACAGGGACATACGAAAAGTTGACTGGGAGTATATCAAAATTAGAAGCATGGTTTCAAGAAAAGCACCTTTCTGATTATCAAGAGCACATCAAGTTTTTAAGAAATTTGCAGGAGCTACGCTCTAGTGGAACTGGGCATAGAAAAGGAAAAAGTTATCAAAAAATATCAAAAGTATTTGATATTCAAAAGGGAAATTATGCCGAGACATTTTCTGGTATTTTAGAAAATGTAAGTTCTTTCTTAAATTATATAGGGACACACTTAGAGGAACTAGGTGAATAATTTTGAAGCTCTTAGCGGGAGGAAAGTACAGAATACTTTCCTCCTGTTACTATTAATTCGCCCTTTGGCTTATTGGAACGAGCCTTCCCTTCCTATCAGATGAGTTAAGATAAGTTACGCAAAAAAAGATAAGAAAATACATAGGTTGCAGTCTCCTTTCAGAATGGTGTCTCGTAACTTCGTCCTACTCTACTAGAGCTGTTCGGGCCGGGCGGAGATAGCCACTGGGGGGTGCGCTCCCGGCGCTAACAGAGCCTGCAAACTATATTTTCTTTTATACCTTCTTCCTTTTGTACAACTTATCTTACCTATCCAACGGATTACTCCTCATATCTGCGCAAGAACTGCTGCGGGATAGAAGCCCGTAGCAGTTCTTGTCTATCGCATTAGTTGATATTAGAGGTCAGTGCAAAGAGATCCGTGAGCTCTTCAATCGCTTTTTTCTTGGCAATCTGAGCCGTCTTAGCACTAATGTTGAGTTCCTCTGCAGCATCTTCAATGGTCCGCCCTTCAAAAAAGCAAAGACGAATCACATTGGCCTTTCTGCTGTCCAACATCCCAACATAGTATTCAATTCGGCCCTTTTTACGCTCCAATTCCAGTAGCTTTGCGGAAATCTCCTCTGAAATTTCAGAATTAGCTGCGGCGGCCTTCTGACGGTAATTCATTGCAATATAAAAGGTCTTATCTGAAACATGTCCTGGAGAGGAGCCGGTGCGGTCTCCGCAGGCGTATGTCATTGCATCCAGCATCTCTTGCGCAGAGACGTGAGCGGGATGCTCCATTTCATAACGAAGTACCGAAATTTGCCGCAGAATACGAGGATATGCTTCGAGTTCCTGAATAACGTAGTTTTTGATATTTATAGTCATGTCGGAATTCCTTTCATTGAGAATTTATAAAGCCTCAGCGAAAGGTATAATGGCGGCGAGCGACAATGGATAAAGCAGCTTGCTCGCTGATGGAAACCAGGTTTTTTTCAAGGACTGTTGGTAGGGAGGGTATCCTATTATCCACCACTGAATAACACTTTGCGCCTCAAGTAATAGAACAATTGGGGGAATGCTTATATTCTACCTCCTGATTATCAAAGATTTACGAATTCAAGTCGAAAATGTGCTGCAGATATAACTCGAAAATACCGATAGGAATAGCCGTTCCGCTGAATGCAAGAAGTTAGTGCGCTGCATATAAACCTCTATATATGATATGTATCGACATTGCCGTTTCGTTTCATTGAATTGAAAATTATTATGCACATTGCATACGACTGTATTTTGCTCTTAATACGCGACTGGCCATGGTAAAGATATTGTTTAACTTGAAAATGGTCGGGCAGAATGGGTATGACATGGTGCATAGCGTAACTCTAATAGGTGGACGAAAAAACCGATGCAGTACTTGCCATGATCAGTACTGCATCGGTTTTTGTTATCGTTAGATTGTGCATTATTGGATGAGGAAACGCTAAGTGGCACTATCTTACTACGTTGCTTTTTTTGTCGCTGTAGAAAAGAGCTTTTCGTCGTATCCTGTACTATCGCCAGCATAGCAATATGCAAGAGCGTGGTAACTATATCCTGCGGTGCCATAATATGTAAATAAATCTTGATAATAGTGCTTACCCGAACTCATCATAATCGGATAATCTTCATAACGGTATGTTCGGACTAAGTTGAAATTTTTGCCATCGCTTGACTCGTAAAGATATATCTTTGTGGCTCCAATCTTCGTCATAGTATGAAGTGCGTCCACATCGACGGTAATTACAACCTTGCCGCTACCTACGGGTGTAAGATAAACTCCGTAGGCATCCAAATATTTACTTGATCGCGCAGTTGCTGCGGATGCATAGCTGCACAACATGCAGCTCAATATTGTAACTATAATTGCTGTCTGGAAAATCCTAGTTTTAGGGGCTTTCATATTCATCCGTCCTTATAGATAGACTCTACAATCGCAATTGCTTCTTCCTCGGAAAAGTCTCCGCATACTCTGCATTCAAAAGTTCCATTTGCCCAAATTATTTTAGTCTGACCCTCGTCTTGCAAAATATAATATTTAATTCCGTGAGAATCATACTCTCGCTGTAAAGCGTCGTTCTTTTCTGCCATTTGTTGATCAGCTCTGGCAGTCTCTTTCAGTCGAAGGCTTAGTTCTCCATTATCTGAATAGGCATCTGCATAAACACAGATTCCCGAAACTTGGCGTTCGATACTGATATCATCCATGTTGTATCGCTTTGGCAGATACTTAGGGACAAGCGGAACGGTAACCCCTAGTGCATCAACGGCCTCCTGGAGAGAGACATATGTCTTTGTTTCGCCAATTTCAAGAGGGTATTTTGTAATTTCTGCATAAGGGGTCCCTGATTGGTCGAGTTGGAATATCTCGCTTGTCCATCTGGCGATTGTAGAAAACAAATCTATCCCGCATGCCTCTGCGGTCAGAGAACCTACGATACATAAAACGGCAAAAGAAGCAGCGATTTTAGTAGCGATTCGCTTTGATTTCGATCGCTTTTGGTGGGATTTTGAGAGTTCATTTGTCAGCAGATCATGGCGGGCATGAAACTTCGCCAGCGAGTCCTCGGCAGATACCCCAAATGGTATAGGGTCTTTTTCGTCCAATGCGTCGAGATACGCATTGATCTTGTCAAGGTCAACATTGCCGTCAGCAGCATCGTCTGTCAGTACGGCCAACTCGTCGACCAGGGTATCCACATCTGCTTCCTCAAGATGCTTGAAAATTTGGACGTCATTATGGCTGACCCCACCCTGTGAGCGACGATCACGCCCCCGAAACATCTTTAACACACCTTCACCTCCTATTAAGTGCCGTGTTTGTACATTGGCAAAATGTTGCATATATCAAAGAATTTTTTCTTTTTCGTAGAGATTCAGTAAATGTGCCTTTGCACGCATAAGTCGTGAGCGGCAACTAACCTCTTTGATTTTAAGGACGTCTGCTATCTCTGAATACGAGAGCCTCTCCTCAAAGCGCAGAAGAAGTATCTCCTGCTCCTGTGGAGACAGGCCTTTAGGAAGGACTTCGCGGAGACGCATTCCAACCCCATCTGTGCTCAGTGTGCTCTCGGGCAGAACATCTATAGGCAATTCGTTATGCCAACTTAATCTGGCGTAGTTTCGAACTAGATTCGCCAAGATACGAGTAATATATGCTTCGGGATTGTCAATGACCATAGTTGTTGATTTTTGCAAATAAATCAGAAACGCTTCGTCTACCAAATCTTCGGAATCATAACGATTTCGAGTAAGACGGTAGGCCAAGCGCCATAATTTAGGGCTGTATTCTAGATAAAAGCTGTCAAAGTCACTGTGGGCGTATTTATTCTCCACGATGCACCACCTCCCTTAACGCCTTGTTGGTCTCTTCTTGTCCTTCATTTTTTTCAGATTCGTCCTCCAAATCATCTTCTGAAAATTCAATAATTTCAGGAACATTCAAGAACTCAACAATCGTCATGTTAAATGCTGTGGCGATACGGATAAGTGTTTTTAGGTTAGGCGAATCCGACTTTCCGCGAAGTAAGCTGTTCACGGTGGAATAGGGGAGTCCGCTCATTGTAGCCACCTTGTTGACTGATAGCTTTCTGGACTTGCGTAGTTGATTGATGCGAGCAGCGATCAGATTGGTCAGTGTAATACGAACTCCTCCTTCCTGATTAGTTTAATCGCATCAATTCTACCAATAGTTTGCCCTGTAATTGACGATAAAACGCTAACTTTTGAAAATTTGGTGTTGTTTCGCTAATTAATATATAATGAGAGTGTGTATTCATTTTTATCAGCAAAACAGCCCTGTCGGGTCACGCCGCGACCTGTCAGGGCCATTTTTAAAAATGGACTGGTAAATCATATAAAGATTCATTTGCAATTTTGGACATTGTGCTCTTTTTTAGGACTGAATCGACGACTTGCAACATTTTCCTTTCCTGGAAACATATCGTATACAGAAGAATTTAACGTGACTTAGAAATAACATCTGCTATCAAAGCAAGTCTTTAATAAGAAGGGCGTGGGTATATGGGAAAAATCAGATGGCTGCATATTTCGGATCTTCACTATGACCGCGAGATGACGGGAGACTGGCCGGTGAGCCAGGAGGACTTTCCTGATAAAGATGTTGATTTTATTGTTTTTACGGGAGATCTGCATACTTACGGAAGAGATTACAACGAAGGAAAGCGCTTTTTAGCAGGGTTGGCGGAGCGATATCATTTGAACCCCAACGAGGACGTTTTTATCGTTCCCGGCAACCATGATGTTGATCCATACCGGGCTTTGACTGAAGAGATTGATGCGGTGAAATCGGAAAAGGGAAGAAAGGATGCTGAAAGAAAAGCAAAAAAGGCGGCTAAGGCGGCAAGCAAAAGTTTTGAAGACTTTGCAATCGAGCGCCTCAAACACCTCCGAAACGCTCCGAGCGATGCTTTGAATGCTGACGGCAGCCATCTGTCGCACCGCTTTTCTGAGTATTGTAAAGCTGTTGAGTCAATTTGTGGTCCTGTGACGTTTTTGAGAGATAGGGATCCCTTTGCATATGCAGACACCTTTTGCAGAAAATGGAAGGACAAGATCAATCTGATTCATGTAAATTCTGCTCTGCTTAGCTGCTCTAATACCTACCTGGCGCAAATACTCGACATCTGTGCGCTCAATGATCTTGGTCACGATGATACCTTTGATCGCACACTTCCTACCATAGTCCTGGCTCATCACAATTACGCTGAGTTAGCCTTTACCCAACGCAAAGCGTTAAAGCCAATTCTTGCGGACCTGAATGTTCGTGCCTATCTGAATGGAGACTGCCATCAGTGCAGTGAGGACAATATCCTGCTGGATGGTGGGCGTGCCATCCCTTGCTTTACAGCGCCAAGCATTTATAAAGCTCAAGGAGATGACACAGCCAGCATTGGCTTCTATCTTTATGAAATGGACACCGGCAGCCCACAATGGCGTGTAAATGTAGAATCCTATCGTTGGATAGAGTGGCAGTGGGAAATCGCCCCTTGCCGTGCAATCCCTGCCTTTAATATGCGGGATATTAGAGTCGGACTTCATGAAAGATACGCTCGGGATGTCGAGAAGCTATCTCTTAAAATTCTCCCAGAGATCATATACCAGTCACCGGATGGCACCGTCACCAACGAGTATAAAAACCGCGGGAATGAAGCCCCAGCGCCTATGCTCCAGCTTTTAGAAGAGCATCGAGATGTGCGGCATTTTCAACTGGTTGGGAAGGGCGGTTCGTCCTGTGGTGGAGTCGGAAAAACAAGTACATTGCTGAATCTCGCTTTTTCTTTGACCTCATCATCCAACGCTCCCGATATTGCTCCGCTCTATATTCAGCTGAGACGAATTTACGGAATAAACAGCAAGTCAAAGAACAACGAGAATCGCATTCTCCACTATATGCGTGAGGAATATAAGCTCACAGAGGCTGATCGCAACGCTTCCTTTATATTCCTGCTGGATGCTTTCAATGAGATTCCGACCACAGCGATGCAAATCCGATGCATTAGGGATATCCTTGACATTTCAGATAAGAAATACCCGGAGGCAGCCATTATCCTCAGCAATCGTGATCCGCTGGATACCTACATGGATCTGCTGGAATATGAAAACGGTTTTGACGCTGACCAGATTGATAGGTTAAAGTTCTATTTCCACAACTGCTACATCAAGGAACTGTCGCAGGAGCAGATTAATGGCTATTTTGAGCAAAACCAGCGCTATTTGATTTCTGCCACTCGTAATATTCTGGATACCCCCTTCTATTTAGTGCTTTATCGCCAGGCTATGCAGCCGTCCGGCAAGGATGCAGAAAGATGGATCACCGCTGCATTTCGAGACCACCTGAATAATGGTACTCCGGAGAAGATCACATTGATGCTCCAAATGCTGCTGCGCGAGATTGACAATCTAAGAAGAGATATTGCCTCTGCCGAGCGTGAGCTGCGCTGCTTTATCCTGACAAAAGTGCTTCCATATCTTGGGTATCAAATGGTGCTCAGTTCCCATTTAGATCCCGCGCTTACGCCCATAAAAAGTCCTAACTTCTTCAGGCGAGATGCCTATGCCCGCACATATGCGTGCCTTTCTGCATATCTGCCGACCATAGACATTTGGAATGAATATAAGAATCAGAACCCTGAGACGCTGGAAAGACCTTGGAACACTCTGCGTAAACTCTATCAGGATAGTAATCCTGATATTTCTGATTTGACAGCAGCTATTCCCTATACAGTTTTCCCTTCCGGCCTGCTCTGTCATCACGGAAGAAATATCAGCTTCTGTCACGATAACTACAGAGATTTCTTTGCTGCGCTTCATATTGCAAACGTGGTCTATGGCCTCTGCAATGGAATCAATCTTGCTGCGCTGTCCCCTGATGCGCAGGAGGTATTTCTGTTACAGCTCGAAACTCTTGACAACAGCATTCTCTTTGATGCTATTTCGATCTTACGGCAATACTTTGGCCTCTCTATCTATGACATCAGCGCGCAAGACACCATGGGCATCTCTGACACCTGCTCACAGATTGCTTTGCCAGCCATCTTGATTCGCCTTCTTGATGCTATCATCCGTCGCGGCGAGCTTTCTAAGAACGAGCACTTCCAATTATGTCAGCTTAGATCAACACTCTGCGAAAGGTTTGTGCTGTCTTTTAAGGCACTGGATGAGAGTGATCCGCTGCAGACAAAATACTGTCTCTTTTTCTCGCTTGCGCTATCAATGCTGGCGAGGGACTATCGAACGGGGATTGCGGGGACAAGAGATCTGATCAAATGTGCCGGATATGCCCAACAGTGTATCAATGGCGAAAAGAAATTAAATATTCCAAAAGCGGACGGCTACCTTCAGGTGGCCTTATGTCTCAACGCTCGTATGGAAGATCTGCTCAACGTGACGGATACCAAGATGAACGGTACGCTGCCTTTTTCCTCTCAGCTGGCTGATGCAGTTCGAGAGGCTGTCAGGGACTATCACGAGGGATCGATGTACAAACGGGATGAAGCTGTTCGTACTTTTAGGAGAAATTTATTCCCTCGATGGAAGCCCAGCTTGGGCAATGTTCTGGCGTGCTGCGACATTTTTCAGATTATTCTTGAAGCGGCGTATGAAAAATATGTCTCCGCCGCTAATCAGAACAATCAGAACTATCAAGAGATCGCCCGCCTTGGTTATGTTAGCAAGGCATACCTTGTTTTGGCTGCGATTGGGACAAGCGGTGGTGCGTTGAATCTGCTGGCACAGATGTTGATCAATCAGGCAAATCAGTATGAAGCTGACCAAAGGATTCCTTTTTTTAGGAGGCTTCCTGATATCGGCACCTTTGCCCAGCAACATGCCGCACCTTATGGTTGGCCTTTAAACGACAACTATGCGCTTGCCTACCGTGTGCTTCAAATCGTATGCGGCATTCAGCGCGGCAGCCAGCCGTATTCTCACATGAAGAAGGCTGAGCTTGTGCTCAAGGGCTACGTCTCCGAATCGAGCAGCACACAGTTGACCTCACTTAACATTGCCATCAACGGCGGGCTGGCGATGGGACATTACTGGAAGGGGCGTCTTCTGCTGGAACAGGCGAAACAGGACCATGACCGCTGCAACGACTATGAAAATGCTGCTATTGTCAGCTTCTGTGCAACAAATGTGATAGAACGCTTTGATCACTTGCCTGAAAATGCTGACGAGGACGCTGTTCCCCAACTGTTTCCTCCGCAATGGCTCTCTGCCATCGAGCTTTTACGATATCCCGACAGAGTGGATTTTCGTGTTGATCGTAGGATGGTATTTCAAGCGATTCATCAAAAGCTTGCCCAGCAGGTTGAAGAGGTGCAGAGCGACAGTATCCAGATACATAACGAGCGCTATCGCCTGACAAAAAAGGATGTCAGAAGCAATCTGGAGCGCTGCTTGGATATGGTGAAAGCGCGGTTCCCTGACAAGGAGCCCTTGATCCAAAAAATGATTCGATCAATAAGATAGGCATAGCAACGATACGGTTTTGATAATCTATCTGCTTTTGCAGACCTGCTATCGACCAAGAATAAGCAAAGAGACACCGGGAGTATACCGCTCCCAGCGTCTCTTTGCTTATTCTATGCAACGGAGGTTCAGAGTTTTTCGGGCATTTGCTTTAACCGACCCACCCATGTATTCCGCCAAGCCTTTGCTTTTTCTGATTCAGGCCATTTTACTAACATTTCTTCCAGTATTTGAATCTGTCGCTGCGCTAAAATGAAGGCGTTGCGCGAGCGATGATAATCGTAGTTTTGCAATTCTGGCTCTGTGGCATCCTCAAATGTGTTCCAATCCAAAATATCCTTGAAAATGTGATTCTCTGCATTTTCACCGTATAGCGCATCTACGCAGTTCGAATAGAGTGCTATTGACCTAGGAATATCCGAGGCGGTTTGGCAGTCTTGAATTTCTCGTTTTAAGATTCGCTCTGCCCTTGCCAGCAATTGCTTCTGCGGATGAGAGTTTTCCATTCTTTCAGCAAGTGCCATAAGAAGAGTTGCTCGTGATACGGCGTTGCTATCATGCAGCCAATCTAACGCGGTATTTATTACCTCACCGCTGCACGCAGGAAGATCGGATGCTAATTTGGACAGCAGTACCTCTTGAATTGCTTGCCACTGCGCCTCTGATTCTAACCGCCGTGTCCTAACGTGAAATACAACGTTAGATAGCACGATAGCTTCCTGTAAAGCTCTCACATCCGGTTCGAAGCGATTCCAAATCTCTCTGGCAACTTCAAACTGTGACCTTTCGTCGCGAATAGCATTAAAAAGCCATTCTGCACTCAATAAGCGGACATATAGCAGTTCCGAGCAAGCTGCTGCACAATATAGTTCTCTATCGAGTGGCGAGATTGCCATTTGAAAGGCCAGTGTATCAAACATCATTGGAGAACGCAGCTGACTTAGCAGCGTCAGGAATCCTGTAATATCTAATTTGAGCGCCATATGGTATCCGCAGGTTAACCATGTGAGTCCGCGTAAATGGATATGTCCTGCCTGGTCAATCAGCAAGTGGTACCCCTGTGGGCTTGGCCGGGCTTTTCCGTTTAGTAGTGCCCACAGTGTATATTCTGGAGAAGATGCTCCACACTTCAGATAATCACACTGCTGCTCAGCAGCCTTTGCCAAATTTGGAAACTCTGATAAGAACAGAGCCTTAACTCCACCCGCGGATTGAAGCATTTCCGTTAGCGGTTCCACTTGGCTCGTGCAGATATTGCTCAGCGCATAACAGAACATTTTACATGCATCTATTCGATCACTTTGTGCTCGCTCTGCTACGGCCGTAAGGACTGTAGAGAAATCCTCTTTGCAAATACATATCTGCTTTGACGATTCATCATACCACTGCCGCAAATACCTTTTCGCGGCTGACTCTGCTGAAGTTTCGCTTTGAACCTGACACCGGTATGTCTCAGAGCAAAAAAGGACTTCATTTGAGATTCTCAATGCTCTTGGCTTCTGCTGTTGGATATCGGAATCAGAGAGACTATTCAGGTACTCACAAACTTCCATGCATACCCGATGCTCCAGCGGAGCTATGACAAGCGGAAACTTTTGCGCCATAGAGTTGAGAGAATTACTCAGAAGGAATCCATCGATCGTGCCGTCCTTGTGATATCGAATCAGATATCGGTCGTGAAAGACGCCTTTTTCACCACGCGTCAGATTTCTTACCACCAGATTGTTGTGAAGAAGGGGTGCTGTCCGCTGTAAAAAAGCGCGAGTTTCCTCGCAAACATTACTTTTTAGATTTGTGTCCGGATCAAGCGAGCCAAGAGAGGTAATGATCTCCAGTTCAAGGTCTGTTCGTTGTATTCTTGTCAACAGCTTTTCTGCTGCCCGTGCAGAGAAGTATGGATCGGCAATTACCGCCTTGCAAACAGAGGATTGCTCAATATATGCTCTTACCTGCAAAAAGCTATCGATCTCTCCGGTTGTGGGGGTGTTAGAAATAAATGCCCCAGTTTCTTTTTTTTCCTGATAATCTTTAAAAAGAGAGTAGCCGTTCTCCATCGCCTCATCTAACACGGACTCATGTTCGCTGCGGATGCTGATTGCACGATCCGTGGTGATACGTTGGACTTTCATGAGTTGAGTTCGAATCAGTTCGCTGCTCTTTGCTGCAGAATGTAATAATTTATTTGTCCAAGAGTCTCCAATTTGATATGGAGTACTGCCCCAACTCGAGATGATGGAGAGTCCCATCATCAGCGCAATGCTTTGGGAGACGATTAGGTTTCCTGTGGCGACATTCCATGCGTGGACCACAACCGATGTCATTGGCTCATCAGCCTCGAAGCAGATTTCCTTTTTATTTGCAGGCCACACTTGTGTCTGATTGCAGATCACATAGTCTTTATACTTTCCAATACAGTTAACAATGATATCTTCTGCAAAATCTTTGCACTTACGAATCGTTGTAACCCGCAGGCCTTGATCCTTGTGGATATCTATTTCAAAACTGCTATTCTCAGGGGTACGATAATACACTTCGTAGTTGCCAAAACGACGTCCAGCTATACAGAAGTCGATTCCACAGTTGCATTTTGCCCATTCAAGAAGTTCAAGTGTCTGCTCGTAGCGCGTTCTGCCATCTGCACTGAATTCATTTTGTATCTCACTCAACAGAGAATGCTTTTCTCTGTTCCAAAATTCAGAGAGATAACAGAATTCGGATATGGGCACAGTCTGCCGTTCTTCATCATCGGAATATAGGAGCTGTTCTCTTTTATACAACTGCGGCGATTTGAGAGTTGCCCTTTCGCATAACATGATTGGTTCGGTACCCGTCAGACTTATCAAAAAATTATCCGCTTCGCTTGGCGATAGGATCGCCTTTACAATCAGCTTTTGCCCTTTCTTGTCCGCAGGAAAGGCCTTCCACAGATATGAGGATTGTTCGGTTTCACTGCTGAACCCATAGAGAAGTCTATATTGTGTATCTACCTTAAAAAGTAATAATTTGACAAACCTCTTCCGCATTTTGCATCTCCTTCGTCAATGTTGAGCAGGCCTTTCAAAGTGCGCTGCTATTTTACCGCTATGATCTGGTATCATTATAGCAAGTATACCCCTCCACTATCGATGCTCGCAATATTGGAATCCAGCAATCTGCGAGATTCCAATATGCAAGCGTTTTATAGTAGACAATATGCAACGTTTTTCGACGCGCAACACACAACAAATGTGGGAAGTCGTTTCACGGCTGCAATTCAAAACGGAGGGACTTTTATGAAAATCAAAAACGTGGCTATCAAAAACTTTAGAGGTTACAGCGATGAGATTAATAGCGACTTCGAAGATTTAACAGCATTCGTTGGGAAAAATGATATTGGAAAGTCAACTATTTTAGAGGCGCTTGACATTTTCTTTAACGACGGGAAAGGAGCAACAAAACTGGACAAGGCAGATCTGAATGTTGAAAGTAAAGCGCGTCAGGAAACAGACATCTCAATCCGGGTCTGCTTTACAGATCTTCCTGAAAAGATTGTTATCGACGCAACAAATGAGACATCCCTTAGCGCAGAGTATCTGCTTAATTCGGACGGTTTGCTCGAAGTTGTCAAACGTTATCCTAATGCAGGTACAGCAAAAGTTTTTATTTGTGCAATGCATCCGACGAATCCGGAATGTGCAGACCTCCTTTCTAAAAAGGATAGTGACCTTAGAAAAATAATTGAGACGAGAGGTATCCCGTGCGGAGATAAGACGAGAAACTCTGCAATGCGAACAGCAATTTGGAGCTATTACGGTGATGATTTGCAGGTCAATTCAGTCGAGCTCGATGTAACTAAAGGTGATGCCAAACCCATTTGGGAGAAGCTCCAAAAGTACCTTCCGGTTTACTCCTTATTTCAAGCCGACCGAAAGAACAGTGATAGTGACAGCGAAGTTCAAGATCCTTTACATGCGGCTGTAAAAGAGATATTGCAAGATGAAGGTATCAGCCAAACCTTAGATCATGTTGCAGAAATTGTAGAAGGAAAGCTGCAAGAGGTTGCGACGCGTACTCTTGAAAAGCTGCGAGAGATGAGTCCTGATATAGCCAATACATTGAGTCCTGTCATTCCACCTGCTTCAAGCCTGAAATGGGCAGATGTGTTCAAAGCGGTCACTATTTCCGGAGATGAGAGCATTCCTATTAACAAACGTGGTAGCGGATCTAAGCGACTGATATTGCTTAATTTCTTTCGTGCAGAAGTTGAGCGCCGTAAGGATGAAGCGAATGCTCCCGGCATTATTTACGCCATTGAGGAGCCGGAAACGTCACAGCATTCAGAAAACCAGAAAAAACTTATCAATGCATTGATCGCACTCTCCGCTGAAAGCAATGTCCAAGTAATTATCACTACTCATAGCGCGGTACTTGTTAATGCGCTCGACTTCAAAAATATCCGACTGATTTGTGCGGATGGATCTCGAAAACGCGTTGAGACCGTGCGCTCGGGACAGTTACCTTTTTCTTCGCTTAATGAAGTCAATTATCTTGCATTTTCAGAGATATCCGAAGGGTATCATGACGAATTATATGGCTATCTCAAAGAACAGGGATGGCTTAACGAGTATAAGCAAGGTAAGGCAACCGTTTCTTATAAAAGGCTCAACACCGATGGCACAACGCGGGAGCAGCAGATATGCATGACAGAATACATTCGACACCAAATTCATCATCCTGAAAACACATATAATGCGCGTTTTAATGATTCGCAGCTCCGAAGGTCTATTGAAGACATGCGAGCTTTTGTTACTTCTAAAGCCCAAACTTCGGGAACCACTTAAATTCTTCCATAATAATCTGAACAGGGATTACCTTTCAGAAAGTTAAAGCACTATTTGTCTTTGACGGAGCGGATGAATTGAAAAACGCAAGGGATAGAATCGTTGGTAAATGAAAAATAATTTATAATCGCTGGACACATTTTTTCTGCCTTGATATAATACGAATACAATAAATAGGAGTTAAGGCTATGCTGATTTATCTTCAAGTAATCGAAACAGAGGAAGACAAAAGCAAGTTTGAAGACATATACCTGGAATATCGGGGCCTTATGTATTATGTTGCTTACAAACGCTTGCACCATGAGCAAGACGCAGAAGACGCAGTACATCATGCATTTATGAAAATAGCCGAAAATATTACGGCTATTGATCCAGTGAGTCCAAAAACAAAGCAGCTCGTCGTAACTATAGTTGATAACAGAGTAACTGATATGCTGCGAATGAATGGCCGACATCCCACCGCAGAATACAACGATGAAATTCTTAGCAGTTTGAGCTCCGAACTTCACACGGATGATTTGCTTACAGAAGCTATCCTCAAGCTTCCAGAGCAGCAGCGTCAGGTTATCTGGCTGAAGTACTACCATGGCTACAGTTTGCGTGAAATTTCCAAGATGTTAGGCATTACATTATCTTGGGCACAGAAGATCGATCAGAGAGCAAAAAAGCAGCTCGAGATGCTGTACAGGGAAGGAGGCGGTGAATTTTGATCACGGATGCGCAGCTGCGCAAAGCTGCTGAAAAATCCGGCGACTTATATCTGCGTTACGTAGAACAGGATTACAATTCTACCCCTCCTCATGAGTTCTCTGCATCGTTTGAAAAGAAAATCAGGAAGCTGAGGAAACGCGCAGATCATCCTTACTTCTATAAAGCTTTGCACAAGGCTGCAGCTGTTATACTTGCAATCCTGATTAGCGGAAGTGCATGGCTGGCCGTTGACACAGAAGCGAGAGCTGCCTTTTTCGGATGGGTCAAGGAAATATACGAAACATACTTTGTATATAGATTTGCAAGCAATTCCGATGAGACATCAATCATATCCTACCGCCCGATCTGGCTTCCCAATGGATATACGGAGCTATACTACGACAACACAGACAATACGACCTTTGTAGCCTATTCGAATGACGCTGGACAGATGATCAGTTTCAGCTATAGCAGTGCTACAGATGAGACATCATGGTTTATCGACAGAAACTCAACCATTGTTACACGAGTCGAGGTCAATGGTATGGCGGCGGATCTGTTTGAATCGACAGATTCGAACAATGCAAACGCAATTATATGGTCAAATGCTGACAACACTGCCTTTTATATATCTGGATTTGTTAGCAGTGGTTATTTGATTCGGATTGCGGAAAGTGTAGCTCACATTCAGTAATTTTTTGTAAAAAACTGTCCAAATTCACCCCCTATTCATCGTATGAGTATATACGAGAAAGGGGGTGAATTATTTTGAGTAAGAAATTTTTTGCAATCTTGATTGTTGCAGCTATGATTTTATCAGTTTCGGTTAATGCGGCATCTACCAGAGCAATTATGGTTGCTCCAGAAATTACGTTTACTGGTACGGAGGCAAAATGTACAGCTCGAATCACAGCTAATAATTCTTCGGACAATATTTCGGCAACAATGGAATTGTGGTGCGGGAACGTACTAATTGACCGCTGGAGCGGTAATGGGCAATGGACTTTGAAGTTAACAAAATATGCAGATGTTGAAATGAACAAAACCTATAAGCTCGTAGTCAATTACTCCGTTAATAACAAAGTGCAAACCCCTGTTTCAATTTCTAAAACAAATAGTTGAAGCCTTACCATGACAACTCTAATATCGAGATTGAAAGGAAGACAAAAATGAAAAAGAAGCTTTTCAGCTTGGCGCTGACCTGTTTAATGACTTTGACGTGTACGATAGTTGCGTTTGCGGAAAATGTAGGAAATGATCCGTCAGAGTATCAGGAAACGCACTTTCAGATTAATTTCTCTGATTACAACGTGAAGGTAGTTGATAATAGTCTGCATCTAACTAGCAAGGAACGGGTAACGAGAAATTTAGACAAAGATGCGGCAAATAATTTGTGCGAGTTTGAAGAAGTTTTGGAAAAGTATCCGGACGTAAAAGAAAATCTTATTAGTGATTATCGGTCAAGTGAAAACCTCCTTGCGGTTAGTTTTACCGAGGCCCCATTAGTGTATGTTGATGGTCACTATGAAAGAGTTTCTGCAAGAAGTGACAGTTCATCTAGTTCCGAGGAATCGCGCAAAGGTAATTTCCTAATGTATACAACTGTCAGCAGAGGCAGTCAGAGCGCCAACGGCAATTACAAGTATACGGCCAAAACCTATGGTTCATGGTATAACAATGCGAGTGGCGGCGAAGATTTTCCGGACTCAGGTGACGATTTTATTCTGCAGGCTTCGCCAAACACTTTCTCTCGTGTTTCCGACAATTTAACTGCTACATACAACTATGATCCACCGACTGGAACAGAGGGAAGAGAATTCTGGAGCGAAAGCGGCGATTCTACGTATGTCAGATATGGTATTAAAGATGACCCCCTTGGATATCGGCAGCTTAGAAACTTTACTTTGACAACGGTATCTGAAGGCCCAAAGTCGAGTGGATATCGTAATATCGGTAGCTATTATGTACATACATGGGAGAGTATGACTTTGGATGTTAATATCTCTGCCAGTTCGAGTAAATCGGTATCTTTAACTTTAAAACCAGAAAAAACGAGTTCTAGTTGGCAACTTTATAACTATGTCTCTTTCAATTTCTGATCTTGATATGAAATACACTAAAAAATATGTTCTTATGGGAACGAGCGCAATTCTATTTGCAATTGTGTTAGCTATTCTGAATAGTGTTTGGATACCTTATGTGGGAGAAATCAGATTAAGAATAATAAGCTTGTTGGTGGGAGCTATGGGCTTGTTGTTAGTCATTAAAGGAGCCTCTAACAATTAGAGATATATCAGCCGGAGATTGAAAGAGTCTCCGGCTGATACATGTAATGGCAAAAGCTCATTGACTTAATGAACTAGAGCAAATTAAAAGTTGGACTTTGCAACAGTTGTCGAAAGTAGCTCTTTATCGAGGGGACACCTGTGTGTTGATGATGGAAACCGGCATATAGAAGTTGTCCTGCACCGAGGACTTCGAGTTTCAACGGATAGCAGAGATCTGCAAATCTAATGAAAAAGATCGGGTTACTGGTAACAAATGCTTTCAATATAATATATCATGTAAACGACCGAAAGAAGTGCCGAAAAATTACCGCATCATGGGGATTGAAATTTCCAGATATCTTGTGTTATTCTTATGCTGTAAAAAGAAATGCTTTTGGGTTAAGTCAAAAAGCATTTCTTTTTTGCTGTTATGATTCTTGCAGAATACATAGATGAGGTGAGCGTATGAAAGAGAAAATGTTTGCCGGATATCCAGATGTAGTAAATGTTGATTAACTTAGAGAGATGTTAGGTGGCATAGGTTACAAGGCGGCATATGGTCTGCTGCACGATGGCAGCATTTGCTTTTTCAAGATAGGGAACACATTAGTCCAATATGCTGTGGTACTGACGAAGAGTTAGAGAGCAGCGTAAGGGCATTTGGAAAGCACGGAGATTCCGAGCCTACATCTGGAAACAATGGGAAGTTCCGAAAGTGGGAATACGGAATCTTATGAAGTTGGGCATACCGAAATATTCTTTCTACAGATGGCGGTATGTGAAAGCCTGTTGGGACATGTGGTCGGAGATCCAGTGCTAACATAGTCAATAAAGAACGATCGGCTCGTACGGGCAGGACACTACAGTATCCTCACCCGATACGGGCCGTTGTACTTAAGCGATTGAACTGCCGTGCACAGAACCGTACGCACGGTAGCCTGAGAGGACGGGGCTTGCCCCCTCCTATTCGATTGTTCATATTAAGATATTGCCCAGTGAGGGTGCGATGTTTTGAGGGGGGATTACATGTTCAAAGAATACTCTGATATTCTAACGGTTTCTCAAGCTGCAAAGGCTCTGGGACTTGGACGAAATACCGTGTATCAACTTGTCCATACGCATCAGATAGGCTATAAGCGCATTGGTACAAAAATCATTATACCAAAGGCGTGCTTAATTGACTTTGTGCTGTCAGCACGCTATACTGTAGCCAATCCATAATAGCAGACAATCTTCGCTGTCGAAAGGAGTTATTATGACAGGGAGTCTGCAAGTAAAAAATGGCAAATATTACATGGTGCTCAACAGTACCGAAAACGGCAAGAGAAAACAAAAATGGATCTCTACCGGCCTAACCGAAAAAGGGAATAAACGCAAGGCAGAACAGATGCTGCGGGAGAAACTGACGGAAGAAGAAAAGCGAAACCCGGTAGTGTGTTCAGATATGACGGTGGCAGATTGTGTTCGGCGATGGCTGATACGGATGCAGCGGCGAGTAGATGAGGTGACATACAGAAGTTATCAGCACACGGCTGAGACGCATATCCTTCCATACTTTGACGAGAACGGGATAAAGCTGTGCGATTGTACGGTAGAGGTGCTTCAGATTTATTTTGATGAGAAATACCGGAACGGCCGTAAAGATGGCAAGGGCGGACTGTCCGCTAAAACCATGCGCCACCATAATGGCATTTTGGGTCAGGCATTAGCGGAATGTGTGAAAGATGGGCTGATTCCATCAAATCCTTGTCAATATGTTGAAATGCCGCGCAGAGAACGTCACGAAGCACATTTCTATAGTGCGGAGCAGCTGCAGCAGCTTATTACAGCCTTGAATGGTGATCCGATACAGCCGCTTGTAAAAATCGCGGCGCTTTATGGGCTGCGGCGCAGTGAACTTCTCGGATTGAAATGGGACAGTATTGATTTTGAAAATGGTATGGTGCTGATTCGCCACACGGTTTGTAAGATGATTGTCACCGTGGAAAAGGATAAGACGAAAACCCAAAGCAGCCGCCGAAGCTTTCCTATGACAGAAGAAGCGCGGGAGATTTTTCTGAAAGCAAAAGCTGAGGAAGAAGAAAACCAGCGTTTGTTTGGCAAGGCCTACCAAAAGAATGACTATGTTTTCAAATGGCCCGATGGACGTACATTTGCTCCGGATTATGTAACGCACCATTTTTCAAAAATGCTTGAACGGTACGGAATGCCGCACATTCGCTTCCATGAGCTTCGTCATAGCTGTGCCAGTCTGCTGCTGAACAACGGCTGCGGTCTGAAAGATGTGCAGGAATGGATGGGACACAGCGACATTCAAACGACTGCCAATATCTATGGGCATTTAGACACTTCCAGAAAGCAAAGCCTTGCAGATAAGCTGACAGAATGCTTGCGTGAGGGACGTTAGAAAAACGTTAGAAAAAAGGCAGATGGAGTTCATACTAAGATAAAATAAAAACCGCGAACCCATTGAAATCAATAGGTTCGCGGTGGTACGCCGTGAGGGATTCGAACCCCCGGCCTTCTGGTCCGTAGCCAGACGCTCTATCCAGCTGAGCTAACGGCGCTTAGTGCGCTCCTAACGCGCCTAAGTATAGTAGCATAGCCCGGCCGGAATTGCAAGCCCTTTTTCAAAAAAGTTTTCCTTTTTTGCGTTTTTACCAGCCCATCGTATCGCGGATGGTGTCCGTCACATCGCTGACCGTGCGCACCGCGTCCGCCACGATGTTGTTCGTGCGCCTTTTCTGCGGGTGCATCATCCAGCCCGCCGCCGTGCCGACCGCCATGCCGACACCCATGCCGATGCTCATGCCCTTGGCAAACTGCATTGCGTTCATTTTGCTGTCTCCTTTCACGTTCCTGCCTCCCTTCGCAGCTGCACTGCTGCGCGGATAGTATGTGCGCGGGCGCGCGGGAGTATGAAATCTGCGCCGCGCCAGTTTCTGGATTGATTCCCCGCCGCCGTCGGTGGTATACTATTTTTATTGTCTTATCAAATTTTCTTCCGATCGTATGGGAGGGACCGTTATGATCTTGCGCATTCTGGCCGTGGGCGACGTTGTGGGCGCGCCCGGCCTGACGTTCCTGACTGAGCGCCTGCGCGCGTTTCAGGAGCAGGAACACATTGATTTCACCGTCGTCAACGGCGAAAACGCCAACGTCGTCGGCGTGACGCCGAAGCAGGCCGACGCGATCTTCGCCGCCGGGGCCGACGTCATCACACTCGGCAACCACACGTGGACGCGCTACGAGCT
>ERZ791603.1170-NODE-1170-length-20592-cov-4.522910_pt1 | contig 20592 bp, 20 predicted proteins | sample MGYA00509966_ERZ791603 | MGnify/ENA primary metagenome ERZ791603 (study PRJEB30046, sample SAMN00791931) | human gut metagenome | study: EMG produced TPA metagenomics assembly of the A metagenome-wide association study of gut microbiota in type 2...
GATGTCCCTCTGGGATGCGCTCCGGATGAATATGATGATCTCATATCAGGAACTTGTTCGCACCTTCCCCAAGTTACCGAAGGAAAACGGCAGATGCTGGGGATGCTTTGTGCCTTCGCTGCATTACTGTGCTGGAGCCGTTACGCTGTCGAGAACTCCCGCTGTCTGAAAAACCTCCCTTACAACAGCAACCAGTGGTCGCTCCTGATAGGCCTGTGTACGGGATGTATTTCGGTACTGCTGTGGCTCATCGCCAGTATATTCAGGTTTTCTGCAGTTGACTTGTCGTTACCGGAACACACTCAAACGCTCTTTTGGATAACGAACATGATGTTAGCCGTGGTCTCCTCATGGCTGGGATATCTGGCGTGGAATCTCTGTTCCCGGCGTCTTCCGGTATCACTGACAGGGCAGATGGTGGTTTTTGAAACCCTTTTCGCGCTGCTATATGGTTTTATCTATTCACAGCGCATTCCGGATCTGCAGGAAACTGCCGCCATTTTACTGTTGCTGGGCGGGGTTCTGGTCACGGTACATTACCATCAGCTCAGCCGTCGCGGCTACGCAGGTAATAGTCCGGAAGTCAAGGGTAGCTGATGATGGCTTAATCAGATTCGCGTACATGTACAGAATGTATACTGCACAAATTCACTTAACAAATCATTCAGCGCTCTCCGTACAGACAGCGAAGTCCGGTCAGGGCCCCGTCCAAAGAACCCTCTTCACATTTCGTGGTGAATTCCCGGACCAGTGTCTCAAACGCCTCAGCCGTCAAGAAAATTCACAGCCAGCCCCGGTATCCAGTTGCTGCACATGCAGTGAAAGACCACACGGTCGTGGCCTTTACAGAAACTACCTCTGATTTACCGGGATGGTTGCAGCGTAGGCCCGCAGGGGAGCATCAACATTACTGACGAGCGCTTCCGCCACTTCCGTCAGTGTCTGGGTAGCCCCGAGCCGGGCGTCCTCCACAGTGTAGCAGTGCATGGAGCAGGTTCCTTCCCGGAAGCGGAACCCCAGGCCGAGTACATTGTTGAGAAAAACAACGGGGGCGCCATAGCCCGGATCAGGCACCAGAATGTGACCATTACAGAACGGCAACTCAAACTGATCGAACTCGCCTGCCGGCAGCGCCTGCGTATTCTCTGTGCGAAGGGTCAGCAGCACCTGACTGTGTCCTTTCTGGCCGCTTTCATCCTGAAACACTGCGACCCGGCTGTAAACGCCCACCGCATGCGCCTCGCTGAGACCATTCGCCGGCGCCTTGCCCATGACTCCGCGCAGCTGGTTGATCTGCTGATAATAATCCTGCCGACGATACCAGGCTCCCCAGAAACGCGCGATACTGGTAAGCGTTAAGTGAGCGCCGTATTGACGGTTATTTATCGGTAAGAACCACGTTCCATGGCAGCAGTTCGGCCACTTTGTTGCTGGGCCACTCCGGCAGTACGCTCAGGATATGGTGAAGGTAGGCTTCCGGATCGATACCATTCAGCCTGCACGTCCCGAACAGTCCGTACAGCAGGGCTCCGCGCTCACCACCGTGGTCGCTGCCGAAGAAGATAAAATTCTTTTTCCCAAGACAGACGGCACGAAGGGCTCGTTCGGCAGCGTTGTTATCAGGCTCTGCCAGGCCATCTTCACAGTAGTAGCACAGCGCATCCCACTGGTTCAGGACATAAGCGAACGCTTCGCCCAGACGGGACTTTTTCGACAGCGTCTCATTTTTTTCTACCAGCCATTCATGCAGCGATGCCAGCAGTGGTTTGCTTTGCGATTGTCTGGCTGCCAGACGCTCTTCTGTCGTGAGGCCGCGTATTTCTTCTTCTATCGCGTACAGCTCACCGATACGTTTCAGGGCTTCTTCTGCTGTCGCTGTGTGAGTGCTTATATAGACATCATGGATTTTTCGGCGGGCATGGGCCCAACATGCGGCTTCTGTCAGCGGCCCTCCTTCACGTTCCGGACTGAACAACCGATCGTAGCCTGCGAAGGCATCCGCCTGCAGCACACCATGATAGTGGCGAAGGTGTTGCTGAGGATGTTTTCCCTGCCGGTCTGGCGAGAAGGCGAACCATGCCGCTGGCGGATCTGATGAACCTGCGCTTCTGTCGTCACGTACATACGTCCAGATACGCCCGGTTTTCGTCTTCTTTCTGCCCGGTGCAAGCACCGGAACCGGAGTGTCATCCGTATGCAGTTTGTGGCAGTCCATCACGTAGTGGTAAAGGGCCTCATCCAGCGGGGCCATTAACCGGCAACAGGCATCCACCCAGTTGGAGAGCAGAGCCCGGCTCAGATCCACGCCCTGACGGGCAAAGATTTCGCACTGGCGATACAGCGGCAGGTGTTCGCAGTATTTGGCCGTTAACAAGCGGGCCAGCAGACCCGGCCCGGCGATACCCCGATCGATGGGACGTGATGGCGCAGGTGCTTCAACGATACAGTCACATCGGGTGCAGGCCTTTTTCACCCTGACCGTGCGGATCACTTTCAGGGCGCTGGAGACCAGTTCCAGCTGCTCCACGCTGACTTCGCTGAGGTACGCCATACCGCTGCCGCATTCCGGACAGCTGGTTTCCGCAGGATCCAGCCGATGTATCTCGCGGGGAAGGTGTGCCGGTAACGGGCGACGATGGCGGGACTGACGTAACTGCCGAGGTACCTGCGGATCGTCTTCCCGTCCGTTGTAGCGATCGCTTTGCTGCTCCTGCTGTTTCAGCAGGGCTTCGGCTTCTTCAACCTGTCGGCGAAGTTTTTCGGAGCGGGTACCGAACAACATTCGACGCAGTTTTTCTATCTGTGCCCGCAGATGCTCTATCTCGCGCTCTTCGTTCTCTATTTTCTCTTCTGCGCGGGCCAGTGCAGAACGCAGGAACGACTCAGTCTCTGCAACGAGACTGAGCTGACTGTCTTTCTGGCGAAGCGCGTCTTCCAGCGCAGCGATACGGGCGAGATAGTCGTGATTCATAACCGCTTTTATAATGCGGTTATGATTTTTTTACAACATTGTCAGTGAGTTAAGGCGGGATATTTTGGGCTGGCGCCAGTCCAGCTTATCAAGGAGCATGGCAAGTTGTGAGCGGGTGATCGCGATTTTGCCGTCGCGTACAGCAGGCCAGACGAACTGTCCCTCTTCCAGGCGTTTGATAAACAGGCACAGACCATCAGCATCAGCCCAGAGTATTTTCACGGTATCGCCACGGCGTCCCCGGAAGATAAACAGATGGCCGGAGAAGGGATCCTCATCCAGAACGAGGTGTATCTGTTCGCCCAGCCCGTTGAAGGATTTACGCATATCCGTGGCCCCGGCGACCAGCCAGATGCGGGTGCCTGACGGGAGGGATATCATTGTGTCCTCCCGGTCAGTTCGCGGATCAGCACAGTCAGCAACTCTGACGACGGGTTCTCCAGCGTCATTTTGCCGTGGCGGAACTCAACATGACAGGAAGTGGCGCTGGCGTGAGCGGAGGAGAACGTACATAGAGTGTCATTCTCTGCTGCGGGCAACGGGTCGTTGATAACGTCGACGGACAACAGAGTCGGAGAAGCCGGAAGAGATTGAGGTACCACCGGCCCCACGATAGTTGCAGGCATTCGACGAGAGATTCGCCCCTCTCTCTGCCAGAGGCGTAGCCACTTAAAAATGAGATTATTATCAACGCCATGTTCCCGCGCCAGTTGTGCGACGTTGGCATCTGGTCGTGAAGCCAGTTCGACCATCCGAAGTTTGAAGTCACTGGAATAGACGGTACGCGATTCAGTTCGCCAGTTGGCAGCATTTTCCATGAACAGAACTCCTTCTAAATTAGACGGAGCTCTAAGCTAGCGATCCCGGGACTGGAATCACAGGCGGCAGTGACTTGACGCTTACCGATACTGGCCCAGAAGGCTTCAATCGTCTGTTCATCACGACCGGCGACATCGCAGAACAGGGCAAAATACAGCGCAGTCCCGGCGTAGAACTGCTGTCCCCGTGGCAGAACCTGGCTGGTTCGCATGCGGAGGTACTGTGCATTACGCAGCAAAATCCGGGTCAGATCATCTTCTGTACGGATGGAAAGCAGGTCGCGGTAGGCCGCTTCAAACTGAGGGGGCCAGTCTAAAAACAGCACAATGCATCTTTCTGGGCCGTCAGTCAGGGATATGCTTATTCGTTACGCAGAGGAAAATGATGTCGATTTGATAATCATGGGGTCTACGGCCATTCCAGATTGCGGCGATTCTTAATCGGTAGCCATACCGCTGGAATGCTGCAAAATACCTCACAACCGCTTCTGATCATCCGTTAGCACTGATTTTTTATATAAAAATGGGCGAGTTCTTCTCGCCCTTCATCACCAGACCGCATTTATTTCAGTCTGTTACCTGCATCATCAACGACTTTTTCACCGTCTTCCTTGGTGAAAGCCGCTTTCTGGGCATCAGGAAGGATATCCAGAACCACCTCCGAAGGACGGCAAAGTTTAGTTCCCAGTGGCGTCACTACAATCGGACGGTTAATCAGAATCGGATGTTGCAGCATAAAGTCGATGAGCTGGTCGTCAGTAAATTTATCTTCTGCAAGACCCAGTTCCTCATACGGCTCGACATTCTTACGAAGCAACGCCCGGACGGAAATGCCCATATCTGCAATTAGTTTGACCAGCTCATCGCGTGAAGGTGGAGTCTCAAGATAAAGAATAACGGTCGGTTCAGTACCGCTGTTGCGGATCATCTCCAGCGTATTACGCGACGTACCGCAGGCCGGGTTGTGATAAATGGTAATGTTGCTCATATCAATATCTCATTACAAAGTGAAAGAGAGACGTAGCGCCAGCGCAGCCAGCGTCACAAAAAGCACCGGCAGGGTCATGATAATCCCTGTACGGAAGTAATATCCCCAGCTGATAGTCATATTCTTCTGCGAAAGTACGTGCAGCCAGAGTAGCGTAGCCAGGCTACCAATTGGGGTAATTTTCGGTCCCAAATCGCAGCCAATCACATTGGCATAAACCATCGCTTCTTTGATAACGCCAGATGCCGTGCTGCCATCAATGGACAACGCGCCAACCAGTACCGTCGGCATATTGTTCATAATAGAAGAGAGGAAGGCGGTGAGGAATCCGGTGCCGAGCGTCGCGGCCCACAGGCCGTTATCCGCCAGCACGTTGAGTACGCCAGAAAGATATTCCGTTAATCCGGCATTGCGCAGGCCATAAACCACCAGATACATGCCGAGCGAGAAGATGACAATCTGCCAGGGGGCACCGCGCAGGACTTTACCCGTATTAATCGCATGACCGCGTTTAGCGACGACAAATAATATCAGCGCGCCCACAGCTGCAATGGCGCTCACCGGAATGCCGAGCGGTTCCAGGACGAAAAATCCCACCAGCAGAAGCAGTAAAACAACCCAGCCAGTTTTGAACGTAGCAGGATCTTTGATCGCTTCTGCGGGAGATTTCAGCAGCGCCATATCGTAGTTCTGCGGAATATCTTTGCGAAAATAGAGATGTAACATCACCAGCGTGGCAACAATCGCGGCGATATCCACCGGCACCATCACCGAGGCGTATTCGCGAAAGCCGAGGCCAAAGAAATCAGCGGAAACGATATTCACCAGGTTGGAGACAATAAGCGGCAGGCTGGCGGTATCGGCAATGAATCCGGCCGCCATCACGAACGCCAGCGTAGTGCCTTTACTGAACCCTAAAGCCAGCAGCATGGCGATGACAATCGGTGTCAAAATAAGCGCCGCGCCATCATTGGCAAACAGGGCGGCAACGGCAGCACCGAGCAGGACAATCCAGGTAAACAGCAAGCGACCACGACCATTACCCCAGCGTGAGACGTGCAGCGCCGCCCATTCAAAAAAGCCGGACTCATCCAGCAGCAGGCTGATGATAATGACGGCGATAAACGCAGCCGTCGCGTTCCAGACGATATTCCACACCACCGGAATATCACCCGGATGGACCACGCCCGTAACTAACGCCAGTACTGCGCCGAGCGTTGCACTCCAGCCGATGCCTAAACCTTTCGGCTGCCAGATAACCAATACGATGGTCAGGACAAAGATAGCGCCTGCCAGTAACATAATGCCTCCCGGATAAAACACATCTGAAAATTCATATGTGTTTAGCTAAATTTTTAACTGCAAATGTTCTTACTGTCCCCGGAACAGTTTTGTCGAGCCAGGTTGCGGACAATCGCCTGAACCTTTTCCTGTTCACATCGCCAGGCCTCATCAATAATTTTCGCCGCCCATGCTGGAATATGCGGTGATAAGCGGTAATGAACCCACTTACCTTGCTTGCGGTCCAGCAATAGCCCGCTTTCACGCAGCAATGCCAGGTGGCGGGAGATCTTGGGCTGCGACTGGTCGAGAGCAGTGCAGAGATCGCAGACGCATAACTCTCCCAGTTCGCTGAGCAGTAAAACGATGCCCAGACGGGTTTCATCAGCAAGAATTTTGAACAATTGGATGGGTAGCAGAAATGACATATTGCGCTCCTGATTGTTGCAGGTAGTGTCTCTCTTCGAAGCGGATAAGTCAAAAACATATATGACTTAACGAATGTGTAAGTGCAGAGGAAGGTAATAGGTGTGAATTTTGAGTTGGCTATTCATTTGAAAGGAGGTCTGAATCAGGACGTAAAAAAACCGACTTTGCGTCGGTTTTTTACTTTCCAGCCCTGAGTTGGTGGCTCTGGCTGGAGTGAGAGAGTTCTTATCTAACAGCTCAATACTATTAGCCAGTGGCTAACATTGCAAGAATTAGCGATTTCTTCAGCTGGCGGAGGGGGCACTCGGTATATATCGCAATGACGATTTATATACTTTCACTGGGTCATCGTCATATTAAGCCTTGTCCGAATCCGGATGTAAAAAAACCGACTTTGCGTCGGTTTTTTACTTTCCAGCCCTGAGTTGGTGGCACTGGCTGGAGTGAGAATGCCATTATCTAACGCATCAATGCTAATACCATACTGAAACTATTGCAAGGACATGCTGGTTTTATAACCTGAATGTACTGTATGATTATCCAGTTAGCTCTGAGGCATTTTCACTCTGGTAATGCGCATAAACGCTTTCAAAGTCCTGGTCAGAAGTACGGGTGGTGCCGTTAACTGATGCTCTGGCCGGAGTGAGAATGCCATTATCTAACAATAGGGCATGCGCCGTGACAGGCAGTGGATGAGTAAGCGGATGCATTCTCACTCCATCGCATGGAGAAAACGGGTGATTGATAAAGCAATCATCGTTCTTGGGGCGTTAATTGCGCTGCTGGAACTGATCCGCTTTCTGCTTCAGCTTCTGAACTGATAGCGGAAACGTAATTAAGGGCTAAGAGCACACTACTCTTAGCCCTTTAACATTTAACGCATTGTCACGAACTCTTCTGCCGCCGTTGGGTGAATGGCGACGGTATTGTCGAAGTCTTTTTTGGTTGCACCCATCTTCAGCGCCACCGCGAAGCCCTGCAACATTTCGTCCATACCAAAGCCAATGCCGTGAATACCGACAATCTTCTCTTCCGATCCAACGCACACCAGCTTCATGCGGCACGGCTGGCGGTGAGTGGTGACGGCGGTATACATCGCGGTGAAAGAGGATTTATACACTTTCACCTGATCGTCGCCATACTGCTCGCGCGCCTGCGGTTCCGTTAAACCAACAGTACCAATCGGCGGATGGCTGAAGACCACGGTCGGAATGTTGCTGTAATCCAGATGCTCATCCGGCTTGTTATTAAACAGGCGTTCAGAGAGACGGCGACCCGCTGCAACTGCCACCGGTGTCAGCTCCACTGCACCCGTGTTATCGCCCACCGCGTAAATACCTTCAATATTGGTGTTTTGATATTTATCGACGACGATATAGCCTTTTTCGTTAGTTTTAACGCCAGCGGCTTCCAGGTTGATGTTGTCATTGGCAGGCTCGCGACCAATCGCCCAAATCAGGCAATCCACCGTTTCACTGCGACCATCTTCCAGCTCCAGCGTCAGGCTACCATCGGCATTTTTCACTACCGCTTTCGGGATGGCGTTGGTGTGCAGCTGCGGGCCTTCGGCGTTCATCACTTCGACCAGCGTTTCGGAAATCATCGGGTCGAAGCTGCGCAGCGGCGCATGTTTACGCACAAACAGATGCGTTTTCGCGCCGAGGCCGTTAATCACGCCCGCCAGCTCAACGGCGATGTAACCCGCGCCAACAACCGCCACGCGCTCTGGCAAAGCAGGAAGGGCGAAGAAGCCATCAGAATCAATACCGTATTCCACGCCCGGAATATCCGGGTGGCTCGGACGACCGCCTGTGGCGATCAGAATATGATCGGCCGTGATGGTTTCGCCGTTTACCTCCAGCGTTTTGGCATCAACGAAGCGGGCAAAGCCTTTGATTACATCAACGTTATTTTTACCGAGCACGTTTTCATAGGAAGTATGAATACGGTCGATATAGGCGGTACGGCTGGCGATCAACGTTTCCCAGTTGAATTTATTGATAGTGGTATCAAAACCATAATCCGGGCCGTACATATGGATCGCTTCACGGATTTGCGCCGCGTGCCACATCACTTTTTTCGGCACACAGCCAACATTTACGCAGGTGCCGCCCAGCTCTTTGGCTTCAATCAGCGCACATTTCTGGCCGTACATAGCCGCGCGGTTGATGGAGGCGATACCGCCGCTGCCGCCGCCGATGGCGATGTAATCATAGTGTTTAGTCATGACAAAGTGTCCTTATCGTTGATTACCGCGATTGTAGCGCGAGACGTAATAGGTGCCAGCAATGGCTGCAATTACTCCGGCACGATCCATCTTACGGTGGCGTGCCCGGTGCCTGCCGGAACCAGTTTGCTGTGCAGCCACGGCAGCACGTTATTCATCTGCTGTTCCAGTTTCCACGGCGGGTTAATCACAATCATGCCGGAAGCGGTCATGCCACGGCGATCGCTGTCTGGCAGTACCGCCAGTTCAATTTGCAGAATTTTGCGAATACCGGTCGCTTCCAGATCGTGGATCATGCGCTTAATTTGCTGACGCAGCACCACCGGATACCACAGTGCGTAAGTACCAGTGGCGAAACGTTTGTAACCTTCTGCTATCCCGCTGACCACCGCCTGATAGTCGGTTTTCATTTCATACGGCGGGTCGATAAGGATTAAACCACGGCGGGAAACCGGCGGCAGTTTGGCCTTAAGCTGCTGGAAACCATCGGCTTTTTCGACGCGCGCACGGCTGTCTTTCTGAAATTCAGAACGCAGCAACGGGTAATCGCTCGGGTGCAGTTCGGTCAGTTGCAGGCTGTCTTGTTCGCGCAGTAGCTGGCGAGCAATCAATGGCGAACCGGGGTAGTAACGCAACTGACCGCTACGGTTGAAGTGTTTTACCACATTGATGTACGCCTCCAGTTCTGCGGGCAAATCGTCCTGCTGCCAGATACGGGCGATGCCTTCGAGATATTCGCCGGTACGCTCGGCATGTTCGCTGCCTAACTGATAACGCCCGGCCCCTGCGTGGGTGTCGAGATAGAGAAACGGTTTATCTTTCTCTTTCAGCGACTCGATGATCAGGCTCTGAACGGTATGTTTAAGGACGTCGGCGTGGTTGCCAGCGTGAAAGCTGTGGCGATAACTGAGCATGGGTAAAGGTGTTCCGGTAAGTAAAAATCGGCCCGTATTCGGGGCGCACAAAAGCTTATCAGGACAGTATACCGAAAAGAGGCCGCCGCCGCGAAAGCGTAACGTTTCTCATTGAAATTCACTACACTTAACCCCATGCTACACACATTATGTAAAGCGCCTGTTGAGCGCTTCCTTAACCTCTTTAACCAGGACTGCGCGAATGACGAATCCGTTACTGACTCCCTTTGAATTGCCTCCGTTTTCTAAAATTCTCCCGGAACATGTCGTTCCAGCCGTGACTAAGGCGCTGAACGACTGCCGCGAAAATGTGGAGCGCGTAGTAGCGCAAGGAGCACCGTACACCTGGGAAAATCTCTGCCAGCCGTTGGCGGAAGTGGACGATGTGCTGGGGCGTATCTTCTCCCCGGTCAGCCACCTGAACTCGGTGAAAAATAGCCCGGAACTGCGTGAAGCGTACGAACAAACCCTGCCGCTGCTGTCGGAATACAGCACCTGGGTAGGGCAACATGAAGGGCTGTATAAAGCGTATCGCGACCTGCGCGATGGCGATCATTACGCCACGCTGAACACGGCTCAGAAAAAAGCGGTTGATAACGCACTGCGCGACTTCGAACTCTCTGGCATCGGTCTGCCAATAGAGAAACAACAACGCTACGGTGAGATTGCCACTCGTCTTTCCGAGCTGGGCAACCAGTACAGCAACAACGTCCTCGATGCGACGATGGGCTGGACCAAACTCGTTACCGACGAAGCGGAGCTGGCGGGGATGCCTGAAAGCGCGCTGGCTGCGGCAAAAGCCCAGGCCGAAGCGAAAGAGCTGGAAGGCTACCTGCTGACGCTGGATATCCCAAGCTACCTGCCGGTAATGACCTACTGCGACAACCAGGCCTTGCGTGAAGAGATGTATCGCGCTTACAGCACCCGCGCTTCCGATCAAGGCCCGAACGCCGGTAAGTGGGATAACAGCAAGGTGATGGAAGAGATCCTCGCTCTGCGTCACGAACTGGCGCAACTGCTGGGCTTTGAAAACTACGCCTTTAAATCCCTTGCTACTAAAATGGCAGAAAACCCGCAGCAGGTGCTGGATTTCTTAACCGATCTGGCAAAACGCGCGCGTCCGCAAGGCGAAAAAGAGCTGGCACAACTGCGCGCCTTCGCCAAAGCGGAATTTGGCGTCGATGAGTTGCAGCCGTGGGATATCGCGTACTACAGCGAAAAACAAAAACAGCACCTCTACAGCATCAGTGACGAACAGCTGCGTCCGTACTTCCCGGAAAACAAAGCGGTTAACGGCCTGTTTGAAGTGGTGAAACGTATTTACGGCATCACCGCTAAAGAGCGTAAAGATGTTGATGTCTGGCATCCGGATGTACGTTTCTTCGAACTGTATGACGAAAATAACGAACTGCGCGGCAGCTTCTACCTCGATCTGTATGCCCGTGAAAACAAGCGCGGCGGGGCGTGGATGGATGACTGCGTAGGCCAGATGCGTAAAGCTGATGGTTCGCTGCAAAAACCGGTCGCGTATTTGACTTGTAACTTCAACCGCCCGGTAAATGGTAAACCGGCGCTGTTCACTCACGACGAAGTGATCACCCTGTTCCACGAGTTCGGTCACGGCCTGCACCATATGCTGACCCGCATCGAAACCGCTGGTGTTTCCGGTATCAGCGGTGTGCCGTGGGATGCGGTCGAACTGCCGAGTCAGTTTATGGAAAACTGGTGCTGGGAGCCGGAGGCGCTGGCGTTTATCTCCGGTCACTATGAAACCGGCGAACCGCTGCCGAAAGAGTTGCTGGATAAAATGCTGGCGGCGAAGAACTACCAGGCGGCGCTGTTTATTCTGCGTCAGCTGGAGTTCGGCCTGATTGATTTCCGCCTTCATGCTGAGTTCCGCCCGGATCAGGGGGCAAAAATCCTCGAAACTCTGGCAGAAATCAAGAAACTGGTTGCCGTGGTGCCATCTCCGTCCTGGGGCCGTTTCCCGCACGCTTTCAGCCATATTTTCGCCGGTGGTTATGCGGCAGGTTACTACAGCTACCTGTGGGCTGACGTACTGGCGGCAGATGCTTTCTCGCGCTTTGAGGAAGAGGGCATTTTCAACCGTGAAACCGGGCAGTCGTTCCTCGACAACATTCTGAGCCGTGGCGGTTCAGAAGAGCCGATGGATCTGTTCAAACGCTTCCGTGGTCGTGAACCGCAGCTGGATGCGATGCTGGAGCATTACGGCATTAAGGGCTGATCATTCAGTGAAAATCTGCTTAATTGATGAAACAGGCACCGGAGACGGTGCCTTATCTGTTCTGGCGGTCCGCTGGGGGCTGGAGCACGATGAAGACAACCTGATGGCGCTGGTGTTAACGCCGGAACATCTGGAATTGCGCAAGCGTGATGAGCCAAAACTTGGCGGCATCTTTGTTGATTTTGTTGGCGGAGCGATGGCGCACCGACGCAAATTCGGCGGTGGTCGCGGTGAGGCGGTGGCGAAAGCGGTGGGCATTAAAGGCGATTATTTGCCGGATGTGGTGGATGCCACCGCAGGGCTGGGGCGCGATGCCTTTGTGCTGGCTTCAGTCGGCTGCCGCGTGCGGATGCTGGAGCGTAATCCAGTGGTTGCCGCGCTGCTCGACGATGGCCTGGCGCGTGGTTATGCGGATGCGGAAATCGGCGGCTGGTTGCAGGAGCGGTTGCAGTTAATTCACGCCTCCAGCCTGACGGCGCTGACTGATATTACCCCGCGCCCGCAGGTGGTTTATCTCGACCCGATGTTCCCGCATAAGCAGAAAAGCGCGCTAGTGAAAAAAGAGATGCGTGTCTTTCAGTCGCTGGTGGGACCGGATCTTGATGCCGATGGATTACTGGAGCCTGCACGCTTGCTGGCGACCAAACGCGTGGTGGTAAAGCGCCCGGACTACGCGCCACCGCTGGCGAATGTCGCCACGCCAAACGCGGTAGTCACTAAAGGGCATAGGTTTGATATTTATGCAGGTACGCCAGTGTAAAAGTAAACCAGGGTAGCGATAACGCTACCCTGCTTTCTGCAAGAATAATTAATGGCTTTCCGGCGTCGCAATCATGCGTTTCAGCCACGGCACCATCAACAGCATCACTACTGCAACGCCCAGTGTGACCAGACCAATCTTACCAAACACGTTGGTATAGACGGGCAACGTCTCAAGCGGATCGGTAATGTTGTCCGGCACCGCGGTAAATGTTGCCACATAGCCGCCCAGCAAGAACGCGGCAGCCTGCGTCAGGAACCACATCCCGAGAATAAAGCCCATCAAATGCTGCGGCACCAGGGCAGCAATCATCGCCAGGCCAAGGGCGCTAATAAACAGTTCACCTAAGCTCTGGAATAAGTACACCAGCACGATAAACCATGGCGATGTCAGCCCCTGGGCATCCGCAAACCACATTCCCGCAGCTGCAGCCGTCAAAAAGCCCAGAGAGCACATAAACATGCCGAGAGTAAATTTCATCGGCATCGAGAGGTCTTTGCCTTTGTTACCCAGATGCGTGTAAATGCCTGCCAGTATTGGGCTGGCGAGTACCACCCAGAACGGGTTAAGCGCCTGGAAGCTGACCGGGTTGATGGAAAAACCGAGAATTTCATGATGCACGTTGTTGATGGCAAAGAAGTTCAGCGATGTTGGCATCTGGGCGTAGAGAATGTAAAACACCACCGCTTCGAGCATCAGGACAAAGGCGACAAACATTTTATTGCGCCCGGTTTTATCCAGCTTGAATGCCTGACGAAAGAAGATGATGGTGACGACGATGGAGAGAACAATCAGCACCAGATTGGCGACTTCTACGTTGTGCATCAGCCATGCACATACGAAGATCATCACCACGCTGCCAAGTAATACGTACAACAGTTTGCTGAAGCTCATCGGCTTGAAGTCGGGTTCAGAACCAATGTCTTTCACCATTCCACGACAGGCGATGTAAACCAGTAATGCGATAATTAACCCCGCCCCGCACAGGTTGTAGGTGACTGAATAACCGAATCTATCAGCGATCACAGGGGCCAGCGATAACGCTATCAACGAGCCGATATTGATCGACATATAGAACAGGGTGAATGCGCCATCAAGCCGCGGATCTTTCGGCGGATAGCACTTCGAAAGCAAGCTGGCTGGGTTAGCTTTAAACAGGCCGTTACCGACAGCGATAGTCCCCAGGGCGATGAAAATCAGGTCAGGCTTAAGTAGCGACATGCCGGTCATGAAGTAGCCAATCGCCAGCACAAGTGCTCCGAGAACAATGGTGCGTTTGGTCCCCAGCAGGTGGTCGCCGACATAGCCGCCAATGGAAATGAGGCCATAGACCAGCGCAGCAAAAGCACCAAAAGTGACAAAAGCCTGCTCTTGCGAGAATCCAAGCTGTTTAACGAAGAAAACCGCCAGTACGCCCTGCACGCCGTAGTAGCCGAATCGCTCCCATAACTCGACAAAAAAGATCATGAAAAATGGGCGAGGTTGCTGCAGCATCCCCATGGGTGTTGTTGTATTCATATTTATTAACCTTCCAATACCATCCTGAAAAGTATGAACGCGTAAGGGATAACGCGCGAAAAAGTTTACATCTGTCAGAGATTCTTAATATTGATGCGGTGAATAGATTAATACACTATTACAACAGAAAATAACCAGCTGATCACACTAATGATGGAAAATATGATGGTGTTAAATGTTGTATTGGCAGGAGATTTTGATTGCGTACGCAGACCGTAGGCCAGATAAGGTGTTTACGCTGATCAGGTAACAAGGCGCGCCAAAAAGCAAAACGCCCGCATATGCGGGCGTTCAGGAACACGTCGTGGAGGGAAGATTATTCTTCTTCGTCGCGCAGCGGAACAATCAGCATATCAACGTGAACGGTGTTGATCAGCTGACGTGCGGAAGACATCAGTTTGCTCCAGAAGTCCTGGTGGTGACCACAAACCACCAAATCCATATCGTATTTCTTGATTGCATCGACCAGAACCTGGCCCAGGTCGCCGCTGCCGCTCAGGGTTTCAGTGATTGGGTAGCCTGCATTAGTGGAAAGCTCGGTCAGTGCATGATGTGTCTCTTCAGAGATGCGTTTCTGCATATCACCCAGATTCACATCAATAAGCCCGGTGTATAGGTCAGAGTAGTTTACATCTACGTGGATCAGAGAAACTTTCGCATTGTAGGGGCGAGCCATAGAGACTGCTTTCTCTACCAGAACTTTGCTTTCCGGGGAGAGATCGACTGCGATGAGAATGTGTTTATAAGCCATAGTGTTACTCCTTCCATAAAGTTGTCGATGACTGGCCAGCTAGCGTTTCTTGTGCCGTTACGTCACCCGCGTCCTGCGAACTACGTGCGCGGGGCTAACCCAGCCGTAAAGATTCAGTGTTAAGACCATCCTTACCTTATAGCGACCCGGATGATCCGTCAATCCGCCTTGCTTACCCGTTAGATAAACAAATTTTCGATATGAATATATTGATAGTGGTTAACCTTCTGGAAAAAAAACAACCTGATCTCCTACACTATCTATAGAGCCGCTCGGATGTTGGTCACCACAAAAGCGGTTTCTCCAGGACCTGGTGTTAACTGATTGGCAGCGTATCGGGAGCGGTAGCCCCGGGGTGGAACTCCGCGGGCAGGTCGCCGGGGAGGAGGTATGATAAGCACCGTCGCATTATTTTGGGCTTTATGTGTCGTTTGCATTGTTAACATGGCGCGCTATTTCTCATCACTACGCGCGTTGTTAGTGGTACTGCGTAACTGCGATCCATTGCTCTATCAATATGTTGATGGAGGGGGCTTTTTTACCTCACATGGCCAACCCAACAAACAGGTGCGTCTCGTTTGGTATATCTATGCCCAACGTTATCGCGATCATCACGATGATGAATTTATTCGCCGCTGTGAGCGGGTGCGTCGGCAGTTTATTCTGACCAGCGCATTGTGTGGTCTGGTGGTGGTCAGCCTGATTGCATTGATGATTTGGCATTAAGCACTTCAGCAATAATAACGCATAAAAAAAGCGGGCCAGTAAACTGACCCGCTCGAGACTGATTACAAACGCAAAATTGCCTGATGCGCTACGCTTATCAGGCCTACATAATCTCTGCAATCTATTGAATTTGCATGTTTTTGTAGGCCGGATAAGGCGTTCACGCCGCATCCGGCATGAACAAAGCGCACTATGTCACAATCTGAAGCGGGCCAGCTGACCCGCTCGTTTTGGTGTGTACGATTACAGGAACTGCAAGGAGAGCCAGTACAGTCCGCCGGAAAGCAGTACCGCAGCCGGAAGGGTAAACACCCAGGCCATCAGAATACTGGTTACGGTTTTACGCTGTAAGCCGCCGCCATCTACCACCATCGTCCCCGCGACAGAAGAGGAGAGTACGTGAGTAGTGGAAACCGGCATCCCGGTATAACTCGCCAGGCCGATAGACACTGCCGCCGTCATCTGGGCCGACATCCCCTGAGCGTAGGTCATGCCTTTCTTACCGATTTTCTCACCGATAGTCGTTGCCACACGGCGCCAGCCAATCATCGTACCGATACCTAACGCCAGCGCGACCGCCATGATGATCCACACCGGTGCATACTCGATGGTGCTAAGCATGTCGGACTTCAGTTTCTTCAACAGGCGCTGATCGTCAGCACTCACACCAGGCATCTTCACCACTTTGTCGATAGTGTCAGAAACGCACAGCATAATGCGGCGCATCTGGCTACGTTGATCAAGCGACAGCTTGTCGTAGCTTTCCACATCGGTAGTCAACATGCCTTTCAGGCGGTTGAGCGCGTTAATGGTATTCGACGGATGGCAATGGAACTCCGCGGGTTGCGTTGCGCCAGCTTCCGGAGCCGGTACTAACTGATCAGCACCGGTAGCCTGTTTGAGCAGCGCAGGATGCTGCTCAAAGTAAGCTTCGACGTTGTTGATGGCATCACGGGTACGGGTGATTTCGTAGCCAGTGGCATTCATGTTCACCACGAAGCCTGCTGGTGCGACGCCAATCAATACCAACATAACCAGACCAATGCCTTTCTGACCATCGTTCGCGCCGTGCGAAAACGCCACGCCGATAGCGGAAAGGATCAGCGCAATACGCGTCCAGAACGGCGGCTTTTTCTTACCGTCTTTCTTTTCACGCTCCGCTGGGGTCAGGTGGATACGGGCGCGTTTCTTGGTGCCGCTCCAGTAGCGACGCAGCAAGAAAATCAGACCGCCAGCAAACACCAGGCCGACAATAGGGGAAACGATCAGAGAACCGAAAATACTTAATACTTTCGGGATATTGAGTGCATCCACCACTGACGTCCCGGTCATCAACGCATTGGTTAAACCAATCCCGATGATCGCGCCAATCAGCGTATGAGAGCTGGATGCAGGTAAACCAAAGTACCAGGTACCCAGGTTCCAGATAATCGCCGCCAGCAACATAGAGAACACCATGGCAAGGCCATGAGACGATCCCATATTAAGCAGCAGATCCGTCGGCAGCATATGCACAATGGCATAGGCAACACTCAGACCACCCAGCAAAACACCCAAAAAGTTGAACACCGCTGCCATAACCACGGCGAGCTGAGAACGCATCGCGCGGGTATAGATAACGGTTGCCACGGCGTTGGCTGTGTCATGGAAACCATTGATGGCTTCGTAGAACAGCACAAAAGCCAGTGCAAGCAATAATAACAGCCCGGTATGCAAATCCAGGCCAGCAAACAAATGTAGCATAGGACGTTACGCCATTTTGAGGACATGAACGCGGCGCATTATCAGTGACTTTCGCGGCGCGGGCAAAGTGAAATATAGACTTTTTTTGATTTGCCTCCTGTATGGATTTCACTCAAAAAATAATTATCTTATATAATTCAGGCAAATACTTCCTTTTAGTAATATTGATGCTGGTGCGACCACTGAGGAATCTTTACAATTCACGCCCGTTTTTTCTAAGAGGAGCGCAACGTGGAAAGGTTTGATGCCATTATTATAGGCGCTGGTGCGGCGGGTATGTTCTGTTCTGCGCTGGCAGGTCAGGCAGGACGCCGGGTTCTGCTGATCGATAATGGTAAAAAACCAGGGCGCAAAATCCTTATGTCTGGCGGTGGGCGCTGCAACTTTACCAACCTTTATGTCGAACCAGGCGCTTATCTGAGCCAGAATCCGCATTTTTGTAAGTCTGCACTCGCGCGTTTTACCCAGTGGGATTTCATTGATCTGGTCAATAAACACGGCATCGCCTGGCACGAGAAAACGTTAGGACAACTCTTCTGCGATGACTCCGCGCAGCAGATTGTCGACATGCTGGTGGATGAGTGCGAGAAGGGCAATGTAACCTTCAGATTGCGTAGCGAAGTGCTGAGTGTGGCGAAGGATGAAACAGGCTTCACGCTTGAACTGAACGGCATGACTGTCGGTTGCGAAAAGCTGGTCATCGCGACCGGTGGGCTGTCAATGCCGGGGCTGGGCGCGTCGCCGTTTGGTTATAAGATTGCCGAACAATTTGGCCTCAACGTGCTGCCGACCCGTGCGGGTCTGGTGCCATTCACTCTGCATAAACCGTTGCTCGAAGAGTTACAGGTGCTGGCGGGCGTGGCGGTGCCTTCCGTGATTACCGCTGAAAACGGCATCGTTTTCCGTGAGAACTTACTCTTCACCCATCGCGGCTTGTCTGGACCGGCGGTGTTGCAGATTTCCAGCTACTGGCAACCGGGTGAATTTGTCAGTATCAATCTGCTACCGGATGTGGATCTCGAAACCTTCCTGAATGAGCAGCGTAACGCACATCCGAATCAGAGCCTGAAAAACACACTGGCGGTTCATCTACCGAAGCGGTTGGTTGAACGCTTACAGCAACTCGGGCAAATCCCGGATGTTTCGCTAAAACAGCTCAACGTGCGTGACCAACAGGCACTGATTAGCACATTGACCGACTGGCGCGTACAACCCAACGGCACTGAAGGCTATCGCACTGCCGAAGTGACGCTCGGCGGCGTGGACACCAACGAACTCTCTTCACGGACGATGGAAGCGCGCAAAGTGCCTGGGCTGTACTTCATCGGCGAAGTGATGGACGTTACCGGCTGGCTGGGGGGCTATAACTTCCAGTGGGCGTGGTCGAGTGCGTGGGCTTGTGCGCAGGATTTGATTGCTGTCCGAGGACAATAAAGTTGTACACAAAGCACTAAAGTTGTAACCATTCTCAAAAAACGACGCTAATGTTGTATACTTACTGAATGTGTGGTTATAGGGTTGGAGACTATAAAATGCACATATAGGTACGTATCAATGTCGTTTTTAGGGTACGATCATGGCTAGGGGTAGGCGTCTCAAATCCTATTTGGATTATGAAAATGCGCTAGGTGACGGCATAGGAGTGGGCTATGGCCAAAGTTATCAGCCCTGGCTTAGAGCTCAGGACGTTAAATCCCGTGGAAACCGTTCGATAGTCTTTGGCCTTAAGACGTTTCGAAACCATCATCTCCTTTCTTCTGTCGAAAGTAACTTTTTCTATCTGGCTGAGTTTAATGACTCGGTGATTGATATCCGGGAACAATTCCCACTCTTTCCTCTCCGGCTTACCCAACAAATAGCAAATCATCTACATTTTCAACATCCTATGGTGAGGGGAGTAAGAGGAGTACCTGTCGAAGTTCTGAATGTTATGACAACCGATTTTTTACTGACCTTGAGAACTCCTGAAGGCGGACTTCGATACAAAGCTATAGCAGTAAAACATAACGAGAGCATACCTGAACGCGAAGCCCAAAAACTTGAAATAGAGAGGATGTTTTGGCAGTTGATTGATGTTGAGTTTCAAATTTATGTTGGCTCGGAACTCAATAACGTCGTCGGTAAAAACATTTGCTGGGCTACTTCTGTATTAAGAGATGGTTCTGAATTTTATGATAAATATCCTCTTGATAAAATCCTATGGAAGCTTAAACCAGATGTTTATCCCATAGTAGGACTACGTGCAATGATTTCATCAATCTTTGGGGTAGATGCACAAGAAGCGATGATGTTATTGCAGGCAATGATTGGATTAAAAATGATAAATGTTGATTTATCATATCCAATACTCGAAACCGGTCTGATAAAGATAATTTCCAATGACCACTATATAGGACTGAACGCAAATGGATATTATTAGGAATTCAGTCTGGCTCTCTCAAGGCACTGATTTGCTTGCAGAGGGACTTTACCGTGTTTTGGATTTTGACAGAAAGGTCGATTTGTTAATTTTGTTTAAAATAAAATCAGAAAGAACGGGTAAGCCAATCCCTTTCTCATTTTCAATGTTTAAATATTATATTGAATCAAATAGCATAACTTGTAAAGATTATATATATCCTTCATATATGTTAGTAGATGAGAAAGAATTAACAGATAAAGACAGAGGAAGGCGAGATGAAAATTACAATATCATTAAAGATCTTGTAGATGACAGAATGTTTCTGTTCGACTATGCATTACATAAAAAGTCGCACCTTTTAATGGATTACTCAAGAAATAAAAAAATATCACAATATACTATCAGAACGCTTCTGGCGTTGTATTGGCGACATGGGCAGGATATTTATGCATTGCTACCCGCATTCTCGAACTGTGGCGCCGCTGGGAAAAGTAGAATCAAACATGAAATTAAACTTGGGAATTCCAAAAAAAACAGAGCATTACCTAATGAACGATCACGTGTTTTCATTCTTAATGAAAGAGATATAAATAATATTAGAAAATCTCTCATTACGTATCATTATAAAGTTAACGGAGATACGATAAAGAAAACATTAGAGAGACATATTGATTTGTATTTTAGGGATGAAATTAAAACAGCAAACCTAGAAAATAGAGCTCCATATGTTCCTTCTTTAAAACAATTTTCATACTGGAATAAAAAACTCTTCACTAAAGATTTCTCGATAAATAAGAAGAACACGAAAAAAGAAATAGAC
>ERZ791603.1179-NODE-1179-length-20508-cov-3.516452_pt1 | contig 20508 bp, 18 predicted proteins | sample MGYA00509966_ERZ791603 | MGnify/ENA primary metagenome ERZ791603 (study PRJEB30046, sample SAMN00791931) | human gut metagenome | study: EMG produced TPA metagenomics assembly of the A metagenome-wide association study of gut microbiota in type 2...
CGGTGAAGTGCAGGTTGATGTCCTCCATCGGAAGAACCTGTGCGTAACCGCCGCCTGCGGCACCGCCTTTAATTCCGAATACAGGACCGAGCGACGGTTCACGGAGTGCGATGATTGCATTTTTACCGATTTTAGCCATTGCCTGACCAAGACCTGCAGAAGTGGTGGTTTTGCCCTCGCCTGCCGGTGTTGGGTTGATTGCTGTTACGAGGATGAGCTTTCCGTCAGGATTGTCCTTTACACGGTCTGCAAGTTCATCAGAAAGTTTTGCTTTGTACTTTCCGTAAAACTCAAGCTCATCAGCAGAAATCCCAAGCTGATTTGCAATTTCTGCAATAGGCTTTAATTCTGCACTCTGAGCAATTTCGATATCAGATAACATAATATACCTCCGAATCAAATTCATGTTTTTATTATTATAACAAAATGCGAAACTTGTATTATTCTGTATTGAAATTATACTTGATATTGAGAGCGTAATTTAATATAATTATAGGGTAAAATTAATTTCAAAGGTTGTTTTGGGTGAAAAAAGTTATTACAAATATTTATGAATATTTCAGACAGTGTGACGCAGTTTTGTGGCTGTTGACTTTGACCGCTGTTGCTTACAGTTTTCTTTTGATTGCGAGTATGCAACGGTCGGGCGAATACAGTTATCTAAGAACTCAGATTATTGCTGTGTCTGTCGGTCTTGCGGCATCGGTGTTTATATCAATTGCCGATTACAGATTTCTTATACGAAAATGGTACATTGCCGCAATAGTGGGAATTGTTCTTGCCGGACTTGTGTTTGTGTTCGGAGTTCAGGTTAGCGGAACAGATGATACGGCATGGATTAATCTTCCGGGCGGATTTTCAATTCAGCCGTCTGAGTTTATAAAAATCTGTTTTATCATAACTTTTTCAAAGCATTTGTCGTGGCTGAGAGAAAAGAAAATGATTGAAAAGTTTTCGGGAGTACTTTTCCTTGCACTTCATGCAATGATACCAATGGCAATTATTCATATTCAGGGTGATGACGGTACAGTTCTTATATTTGCGCTTATGTTTTTGGTTATGACATTTGCGGCAGGTGTTCAACTGAGATATTTTGTCATTTTCGGAGGATTGCTTGTGTGTGCAATTCCGATTATATGGAATGTGTTTATGAATGAAGAACATCGTAACAGGGTTCTTGCCTTGTTTGACCTTGACGGGAATGCACTGACAAATTACGGTTGGCAACAGTATCAGGGTAAGGTTTCAATTGCAAGCGGCGAAGCTTTCGGAAGCGGACTTTTTAACGGCCAGCGTGTTGAACATTCAATCGTCCCCGAACAGGAAAACGATTTTATTTTTACCGTTGCAGGAGAGGAACTCGGATTTGTCGGATGCATGGCGCTTTTGCTGATTTTGTTTTTTATTATATTAAAAGTGATTTTGAATGCAAAAAATTCAAGTGAATTTGAAGGCAAGTATATCTGCTACGGTGTGTTTTCAATGATAGCGTCGCAAACAATTGTAAATATAGGAATGGTGCTTGGATTCCTTCCCGTAGTCGGAATAACCCTTCCCTTGTTCAGTTCGGGAGGTACTTCGGCTTTGAGTACGCTCATTAGTCTTGGTCTTGTACAGAGTGTGAGATATCACAATACTGACGATATGAACAAAGCTTTTGTAAGGCGAGGCAGTTCAAATCGAATCAGAATGTAATTTAATACAAATAGACTAAACCGCAGACATCAAAATGCCTGCGGTTTTTATGGGTTATTTTTCGCTGATTGTGATATTTGCCTTGTAGCTTCCGCTTACCCAACAGGTGTCAGTACCGCTGAGTTTGAAAGTAACAGGCATCTGAACCGAGCCTACTGTTCCGCTCTGATCTGAGGTGTCAATTACGCCTTCAATATCTGAGCTTTTAAGGCTTTTAAGTTCCTCTTCACTGCCAATTACGGTAACATTCATACTTGTCTGTGTTACATCGGCTTTGTATTTTGAAGAAAGACCGCTTACTTTGAATGAATCAACAGTAAAGGTTTTCTTGGACAGACCGCTGAGGTCAAGTACAAGCTTTGCGGAGGTTGAGTTACTGATATTTTTGCAGTCACTCGGGATATTTATTCCCTGCGTATCGTACTCATAACGCTTGTTTGAAAGTGTTGCAAAATCGATTGACTCAAGCTTTACGCTGTCAGTCTTGTCAAGCACTTCTTTTGGACCTGCAAGCAGAATCTTTGAAGGTTCAACCGTAAGCATATCATCGTTTAAATCAAGGCCTTTGGGTTTGTTAATAAACTCAGGAATTACATTTACCGTCTTTTCGGGGAGAACGGAAATTGTAGCTTCAACATCCGTAAACTCCATTGTAAGAAGCTCGGTGGAGATTTTATTTCCTGTTTTATCATAAAGCACAATATTTGCGGTCGTTGAGGTCGGCGCATTTAGTGTACTGTCAAGCTCGGCTGATGCCGAAACCTTTGCAATTTTGGCAATCTCTGTTTGAGGTCCTGAGATTGTGATATTCTTTGATGCAAGAGAAGTTGACGCATAGTATCCGTCGGCAACCTTGTAAACAACATTTTCCTGAATCGGGAAACTTGTTTCACGCTGATAATCAACAATTACATTGACATTTGAAGGCGTAACGGTTGAGATAATCTGAAAGTTGGCACTCGGGTTGGCTTTTACGGCTGAAAGCGAAAGCTGATAAGTTCCTGCTGAGTCAATTCCGTTTGTAGCACCCGTGACAGTAATATCCTTCGTTCCGATAGAACCGAGAACGGCTCTGCTGCCTGTTACGGTTACCGTGGCAGTCTGCTTCGTATCACGGAATACCTGCAACCCGTTGTTATCAAGCTGGTCAGGCAATTCAATCTGAATGGGAATATTGCTTATTGTTACGGTTGTATCATTTGTTGTACCCATACTCATATAAACCCATGTTATTGTTGAGATTACAAGGGAGAGTATAATCAGAAATTTGTTATTCTGAAACAGTTTGTTGAGAGAGAGTTTTTTCTTTTTCATTTTTCAGCCTTCTCTCTTTTTGAACTTTTCGGGTTCTTCTGAAAAAACTTTTTCGGCGGTTCATCATCGTCATAGCCACGATCATAGATGAGAAACTGTTCAAGCTTTTTGATTAGTTCTTCTCTTGTAAACTCACGGAGCAAAATACCGTTTACCGCAAGAGAAATTACACCTGTTTCTTCACTTACTATAAGGACAACAGCATCACTTTGTTCACTGATACCGAGTCCTGCTCTGTGTCGTGTACCAAGATTGATATCTACATTACGGTTTGATGTGAGCGGTAAAATACATCCTGCTGCAAAAAGTTTTCCGTCACGGATAATGCTTGCACCGTCATGCAATGGTGCTTTGTTAAAAAATATATTGCCGAACAGAGCTACTGATGTTTCGGCATCAATAATTGTGCCTGTAGCGGCTATATCGGAAAGCATGGTTTCTCTTTCAAACACAAGCAAAGCACCTGTTTTTGAACGAGAGAAAAGAACTGCTGTGTCAGCCGCATCCACGATTGACTTTTCTACAGCCTTTTTCCATTCATCACCTTTGTGGTGCTTAGTAAATATTTTTATATATTTTTTATAGGTGTTGTTGCGTCCCATCTGTTCAAGAGCCTTTCTGATTTCCGGCTGAAAGATGATAGCAATAACAACAACTGCTGCCTCGAAAAATGTTCGCAACAGGGATGAAAGCATAACAAGACCAAACAGAGACGAAAGAAAATAAACTATCAGGAGCATAATTACACCTTTGAGAAGCTGAACTGCTCTTGTTTCCTGAATAAGCTTGAACAGTCCGAAAATCAACAGTGCAATTGCAAGAATATCGACAATATCTCTTAGCTGTATAGTCTTGATAATGGAAAGAATGCTGTTAAATATTTCCAATCTGCTTTCCCCTTCCTTTATTTTTAAATTCCTTGTTATTATTCTAACATACTTTTGTTATTAATTGCAACCTTTTTAAATTGTTTTTTTCTGTTTGTTGTTCTTAGAAATACGACTTACGGCATTTGCAAAATATACAACATCATTTTTTGTTGTAAATGCCGATACAACAGTTCTTACGGTTCCTGTATCCTGAGTGCCGAAGCTTTTGTGTGCAAGGGGTGCACAATGGAGTCCTGCTCTTACGGCAATGTTGTAGCTGTCATTAAGAATTTTTGCAACTGTTTCACTTTCGGTATTTTTAATATTAAAGGAAATTACAGGAACGCTGTGATTTTTCTCAGGCATTTTGGTGTATAATATTACATTTTCAGCTTTTTCAAGCCTTTTGTAGAGCATTTGTGCAAGACTTAACTCGGAATTATATATCCTGTCTGTTTTTTTGTTCAGGACAAACTTTATTCCTGCATTAAGCCCTGCTATTCCCGGAAGATTCGGCGTTCCGCTTTCGTACTTATCGGGGAGAATTTCAGGCTGATTGAGGTTTGCGGAATCACTTCCCGTTCCTCCTTGAATAAGACTGTCCGGAGTTGTTTCGCTGTTTATAATAAGCAAGCCTGTTCCCATCGGTCCGTAAAGCCCTTTGTGACCTGCGGTGCAGAGAAAATCAATGCAACTGTCAGAAAGGTTGATATCTGCTGTTCCTGCACTTTGTGCGGCATCTACACAAAAAAGAATGCCGTTTAATCTGCAAAGAGCGCCTATTCTTTCTATCGGAAGTTTGATGCCGAATACATTTGAAGCATGGGTACAGATTACAAGTTTTGTGTTAGATTTGAATTGTTTCCTGAAATTCTCGATTGTTTGCTCATCATCATAAGGGACACATTCGGCAACAGAGTATTCAATCTTATTTTTCTTGAGTGTTTCAAGCGGTCTGACGACAGCATTGTGCTCAAGTGATGAAATTACGGCATGGTCACCCTGTTTTAATATGCCTTTAATAACTGTGTTCAAAGCCGTTGTGCAGTTAAGTGTGAATATTATATTTTCGGGATTTTCCGAGCCAAAAAGTTTTGCGGCATTATCTCGGCAGGAATACATTATTTCAGATGATTTTACCGACATTTTGTGACCGCTTCTTCCCGGATTTGCTCCGTAGTCGGACATAGCTTCGTTAATCGCTTTTCTTACGGATAAGGGTTTCGGAAAGGTGGTTGCACCGTTGTCAAAATATATCATAAGGTATCAACAGCGGCTGTTCCTTTAACAGCAATACCGTTACTCCTGATAATTTCCAACGCCCTTTCAAAATTTCCCGGGACATAAAGGCTGTATCCGCATGATTTTCGATTGAGGTGTATAGGAGTTCTTACAAGCCCTGATTTAATATTGTTTTTTAAAAGTAGGTTACGGCTCTTCATGGCAAGAGTTACCGAGCCGAATATTATTAAATTATTTTCCATAACTTCCACCCTTTGTTAAATCTTTGTGACATCTCAAAACAACATATCACACTACATATTATGAAAGTAGGCACAGTTTGGACATAAAAGAAAGCACGGCTTTTATGCCGTGCTTAAAGGTGTTGTTTTTCAGTTCATTTTTTCAGAAAGAAGGTTGCCCATGTTGTACATACCCGGTTTCTGATCTTTAAGAAATACTGCCGCATTAACAGCACCGACAGCGAAAACTTCTTTTGACTGAGCCTGATGAGAGATTGTTACAACCTCATCGTGACCTGCAAAGATAACTTCGTGTTCGCCTACAATTGTGCCGCCTCTTACGGAATGAATACCGATCTCGTTCTTTGAACGCTTTCTGCGGTAGCTGTGTCTGTCATAGACATACTGCGGATCTTCGTCAAGCTGTTCCGAAATTCCGTCTGCAATCATAAGAGCTGTTCCGCTCGGAGCGTCAAGCTTGAGATTATGATGCTTTTCAACGATTTCAATATCGAACTGGTTTCCGAGAATTTTTGCAGCCTCTTTTGAAAGCTCAATAAGAAGATTGATGCCGAGTGACATATTACCTGAATAGAAAACAGGAATTGTCTTTGCCGCATCTTCGATTTTTGCAATCTGATCTTTAGAAAAGCCTGTTGTGCAGATAACACAAGGTACTTTGTTATCAACTGCATACGAAAGCATACCGTCAAGAGCTGCAGGATTTGAAAAATCAATGATTACATCAGGTGTTTCGGTTGCCTCGTCAAAAGTCTTGAAAACATCAAAATCATAATTACTTTCACCGAATGCGTCAACACCGAACAAAACATTGCAATCCTCACGGCTCTGAACAGCCTGTGCCACAAAGCAGCCCATTTTACCGTTACAACCGACTATTGCTGTATTTACCATTTTTATTCCCCTTCAAACTTCTTGAATTTTAAACGAATCAAAGGTTGATTATTTAACCTTCTTGCTTAAAAGGTCATACTTCTCCATGCAATCCTTGAGGTCATGGTAACCCTGAACGCTCATGGGAACGAGAGGAAGTCTGCATTCGCCTGCTTCATAACCGAAGAGATTCATGGCAGTCTTTACGGGGATCGGGTTAACATCGCTGAAGAGTATATGCATAAGCTCAAGATAGTGGAAGTTAAGCTTCTGTGCCTCTGCAAAGTCATTGTCAAGACAAAGCTGACAGATGTCATGCATTTCCTTGGGGCAGATGTTTGCGAATACAGAGATAACACCGAGAGCGCCGAGTGACATGAAAGGAACAGTCTGGTCATCGTTACCTGAGTAGATATCAAGATTGTCACCGCAAAGTGAACGGATGAGAGCAACCTGAGAGATGTCGCCGCTTGCCTCTTTTGCGGCAACGATGTTAGGATGCTTGCAAAGCTCCTGATAAGTTTTTGGTTTGATGTTACAGCCGGTTCTTGAAGGAACATTGTAAAGAATAATCGGAATATCAACCGAATCTGCAACAACATTGAAGTGTCTTACAAGACCCTGCTGAGATGTTTTATTGTAGTAAGGAGTTACGCAGAGAAGTGCGTCAACGCCTGTGCTTGCGGCAGATTTTGAGAGCATAACGGCTGTTGAAGTATCGTTACTGCCTGTACCTGCAATAACAGGAATTCTGCCGTTTGTCTTTTCTGCAACGAAAGAAATTGTTTCGCAATGCTCTTTTTCCGAAAGAGTTGCCGCCTCACCTGTTGTACCGCATACAATAATTGCATCGGTACCGTTTTGAACATGAAATTCTACGAGATCGCCGAGAACATCGTAGTTTACGCTTCCGTCAGACTTCATAGGAGTGATAAGTGCAACACCTGAGCCTGTAAAAATGTGGTTAGACATAATTTACCTCCGTAAGTAATCAGTCCATGTAGCCCTCAGCACAAAGGAGCTCTGCAAGAAGAACTGCACCGCCTGCTGCGCCTCTTAATGTGTTGTGTGACATACAAACGAACTTGTAATCATATTGAGTATCAGGTCTTAATCTGCCAACCGATACTGCCATACCGTTTTCAAGATTTCTTTCAGATTTAATCTGCGGACGGTCGGGTTCTGTGAAGTAGTGGAGAAAATGCTTTGGCGCACTCGGAAGATCGAGCTCCTGAGCTCTGCCGCTGTAGTTTGACCAAATGTCAATAATTTCTTCGACAGTAGGTTTCTTTACGCCGTCCTTAAATGACATAAATACAGCTGCTGTGTGACCGTCTGATACGGGAACACGGATGCACTGTGATGTGATTGAAATATCATCGGTTTTAACAATCTTGTCGCCTTCAATCTTACCCCAGATTTTAAGCGGCTCCTGCTCTGACTTCTCTTCCTCACCGCCGATGTAAGGAATAACATTATCTACCATTTCAGGCCATGTCTTAAATGTTTTGCCTGCGCCTGAAATTGCCTGATATGTGCAGGCAAGAACCTTGTCAACGCCGAGTGCCTTTAATGGATGAATTGCAGGAACATAGCTCTGAAGTGAGCAATTGGACTTAACTGCAACAAAGCCTCTTTTTGTGCCGAGACGCTTTCTCTGAGCGTCAATAATCTTAATGTGATCGGCGTTAATTTCAGGAATAACCATAGGAACATCATCTGTAAAACGATGAGCGCTGTTGTTTGATACGATAGGACACTCTGCCTTTGCATATCTGTCTTCGAGATCACGGATTTCATCCTTCTTCATATTAACTGCGCAGAAACAGAAATCAACCTGTGATGCAACCTCTTCAACATTTTCGGCGTCAACGATAACCATATCCTTGTACTTCTCAGGAAGAGGAGCAGTCATATGCCATCTGCCTTCAACTGTTTCACCGTATGTTTTTCCGGCACTTCTCTTACTTGCGGCAAGAACAGTAACCTCAAACCATGGGTGATTCTCAAGAAGAAGTGTAAAACGCTGACCTACCATACCGGTAGCGCCGATAATACCGACTTTATACTTTTTCATAATAATTCCTCCGAATTAAACAAATTTTAAAAAAGCGGTTGCCTTATTCAAACAAATATTATATTATATGAAGAGATGTCTGAAAACACGACTGTTTGTCGATTATGCAAACTGCTCATAATAAGATAATATATCATTTTAAAAGGGTAATGTCAATTATTTTGAGAATTTTACAGGACAAATACTTGTGTTTTACAAAGATTTTTGACAGAACAGCTTTTAAAAAGCAATTTTAGTTCTTGAAAGGAAATAAAATGAAAACAAGTGATTTTTATTACGATTTGCCTAAAGAGCTTATCGCACAGACTCCGCTTGAACCCAGAGACAGTTCAAGATTGCTTGTGCTTGACAGAGAAAAACAAACTCTGGAGCATAAACATTTTTATGACATTATTGATTATCTTAACGAGGGAGATCTTCTTGTTGCCAACGATTCAAGAGTTTTGCCTGCAAGAATTTACGGTATCAAAGACGAAACAGGTGCAAAAGTTGAATTTCTGCTTTTGAAACAGGTTGCGAACAACCGTTGGGAAACACTCTGCAAACCCGGTAAAAAAGCAAGAGTAGGCACAAAATTTTCGTTTGGCAACGGCATTTTGCGTGCAACTGTTGTTGAAGTTAAGGATGACGGCAACAGAATAGTTGATTTTGACTGTGAAGAGAATTTTTTTACTACTCTTGACAAAATCGGTCAGATGCCTCTTCCACCTTATATTACAGCCGAGCTTAAAGATAAGGAACGCTATCAGACGGTTTACAGCCATGAACTCGGTTCTGCGGCAGCTCCGACGGCAGGACTTCACTTTACAACCGAGCTTATGGACAGAATCAAGGCTAAAGGTATAAAGATTGCGTATGTTACACTTCATGTGGGACTCGGTACATTCAGACCGGTTAAGGTTGACGATGTTACAAAGCATAAGATGCACAGCGAGCATTACGAAGTTCCCGAAGAAACCGCAAAGCTCATAAATGAAACTAAGAAGAACGGCGGACGGGTTATTGCAGTCGGCACAACATCCTGCAGAACGCTTGAAAGTGTTGCGGCAATGTACGGAGAAATCAAGCCCTGTGAGGGATTTACGGATATTTTTATTTATCCCGGATTTGAATTTAAGGTGCTGGACGGACTTATTACTAACTTTCATCTTCCCGAAAGTACACTCATTATGCTTGTATCCGCTTTTGCGGGATATGATTTTATTATGAATGCATACAAAGAAGCTGTAAAGGAAAAGTACAGATTCTTCTCTTTCGGTGACGCTATGTTCATATCATAGGAGGATTTTAAGGATTTATGTTTAAGGTAATTAAAAAGGAAGGTAGCGCAAGACGGGGCGAATTCGTTACGGTTCACGGTACGGTTCAGACTCCTGCCTTTATGAATGTTGCAACATGCGGTGCAATCAAGGGTGCTGTTTCTGCGCTTGATTTAAAGAATATAAAATGTCAGGTTCAGCTTTGCAACACCTATCATCTGCATCTTCGTCCGGGTGATGAAAAGGTTAAGCAAATGGGCGGACTTCACAAATTTACAAGGTGGAACGGTCCTATTCTTACCGACAGCGGCGGATTTCAGGTGTTCTCTCTTGCAAAGTTGAGAAATATTAAAGAAGAAGGCGTTTACTTCAATTCTCACATTGACGGTCGCAAAATTTTTATGGGACCTGAGGAGAGTATGAGAATCCAGTCAAATCTTGCATCTACAATTGCGATGGCATTTGACGAATGCGTTGAAAACCCTTCTCCATATGAATATACAAAAAACAGCGTTGAAAGAACCACAAGATGGCTTAAAAGATGCGTTACAGAGATGAAAAGGCTCAACAGTCTTGATGATACCATAAATAAAAACCAGATGCTGTTCGGCATAAATCAGGGCGGTATCTATGACGATTTGCGCGTCAATCATATGAAAGAAATTGCAGAGCTTAATCTTGACGGCTATGCAATCGGAGGTCTTGCCGTGGGTGAGCCTGCAGAAACGATGTACCATATCATTGAAGAGGTTGAGCCGTTTGCTCCGAAAGATAAAATCAGATATCTTATGGGAGTCGGAACTCCCGTGAATATTCTTGAAAGCGTTGCAAGAGGTGTTGATCTTTTTGACTGTGTTATGCCGAGCAGAAACGCAAGACACGGTCAGCTCTTCACTTGGGACGGAGTGCGTAACATCAATAATGCAAAATATGAAACAGATGAATCTCCGATTGACGAGCATTGTGACTGCCCCGTTTGCCGAAACTTTTCAAGGGCATACATAAGACATCTTCTCAAGAGCGGTGAGATGCTCGGAATGCGACTTGCTGTTTTGCACAACCTCTATTTTTACAATAATCTTATGGAAGTTATCAGAACTCAGCTTGATAACGGCACATATATGGAATTTTACGAGAAATATCGCAATATTTTAGGCGTGCGTATCTAATATTTTTTCAAAACAGAAAAAATACTTGCAAGATGTGATTAAAACTGATATAATCAGTACATTGTATGAAAGGAATGACGAAAATGACAAACTTTTTACCTGTAGTTGCAGAAGCAAGTGCAAGCGGCGGAAATCAGTCATCAAGTATGATTTTTATGATTCTCTTCTATGTTGCTATTTTTGCAGCTCTCTATTTCTTCCTCATCAGACCTAACTCAAAGAAGAAAAAAGAAGAAGCTCAGCTTCGTAACTCTCTTGAGATCGGTGATGAAATTACAACAATCGGCGGAATTATGGGCAGAGTAGTTGCCATTAAGGACGACGAGGACGCTATCATCATTGAAACAGGCTCCGACAGAGTTAAGATGAAGTTTAAAAAGTGGTGTATTTCTACTGTTGACACAGTTAAGGAACAGTCACAGCAGGCAGGTCAGCCTGAAAAGAAAGGCTTCTTCGGTTTTGGCAAGAAGAAAGATTCTGACGAAACTAAAGCTACAAAAGAATAACTTTTTGAATGAATGTTCTTTCCCCCGAATATATTTGTAACAGAATTTATTCGGGGGTTGTTTTATGTCTGATAAAAAACTACTTGCAAAAGCTGTTTTGTTTTCATCAGTATGCGGAATACTCATACTGGTAATTTTGATGTGTTTGCTTGCAGCCGTGATGCTGTCATCGGGAGTAATTTCTGTCGATATACTTAATTACTGCACGGTTGGCATGGTCGGTGTTGCAACGCTGATGTCGGGAATAATATCATCAAGAATTACAGGAAGTGCAGGTCTTGCGGTGGGTTCGCTGACAGGATTTTTTATTTTTCTTGTCATAACATCTATTGCATTGATTTTTAACGGTGAGCCTATAACGATACTAACCCTGCTAAAACTGATGTCATCTGTTCTGGGGGGAGGAATAGGCGGAATTATCGGAGTCAACAAAAAGGAAAAGATAAAAATCAGATAAATTTTACTGAAATTATGTTTTCGGCAGTTCGTTTAGGCGGACTGCTGTTTTTATGTCGGATTTAATTACAAATTAGAATTATTTTTTAAAAAATTGAAATATCTATGGTAAAACAGCTTGTAATATGGTACAATAATCCGGAGAATGAGATAGTGAGGGTTAATGACCTTGATTTAGATATAATATGAAAAATAAGGAAATATTTAAGGAGTGTTAGTATGGCAAAAACGATTAAATTGCCGGCAGATTTAAGGGATTGGAAGGTTACTTCATTTGTCGGGGAAGACAACGGCTGTGAAGTTTACAAGGTATCAAGAAAGATTGATAAAAATACTGTTCAAAATGCGATTCTCAGACACGCATTTGTCGGCAAAAGCAATTATACCGATGAACATGCCGAGTATTTCACCGAAGAGGCTGATTTTATTGAATCGGTTAAGGAGCTTGACGGTGTTTCAAACTATCTGGATGTTTATGTTCAGGATAATCAGAACAAAGAAACCTGTGATTTGTACATATTTACAGAAGAACTCACAAGTCTTGAAGAACTTATGAAAACCAAAACTTTCACCGAAAGTGAAGTTGTTGATTTTGGTATTCAGATGAGTGAAATGCTTGAAACTTTGGAAGCAAAGAATATTTTTCACGGTAATATTTCGCCAAAGAATATTTTTGTAACCGCTGACGGAAGGTATAAAATCGGCGGATTTACAGATTTTGAAGGCAAGATTACGGATACCTCATTTGTTGCACCTGAGGTTTACAAGCAGGAAAATGTTGACTATACAACTGATATTTATTCTGTCGGAATAATTATGTATGCAATGTGCAATGGTGGTAAAATTCCGTTTGAAAGTGATTCATGCGACAGAAAGAATGCATGTGAAGAAAGATTTTCGGGCAAGGCTGTTACCGCTCCGTCTGAGGGTGATGAAAAACTCAAGAGTGTTATTGTAATTGCATGTCAGCCGAATAATACAAACCGCTGGAAGAATGCAAGCAACATTAAAAATGCTCTCACATCTATCAAGACTGAAATAGGTACATCCTCCCCTGTTCCGAATCCCGATGTTGTTGTTCCGGAAAACACGGATTTTGACGGAAATGTATTTGAAGAATATGATTATGATGAATTTGAGGATACAGAGCCGACTGAACCGCAGGATAATTTTGATGATAAGGATGAGGTTCAGACAGTTGAGGACGCTGTTCTTGATAATGAATTTAAAGGCGGCGAACAGCTTGGCATTGCCGAAGTTTTAGCCGATGAGGAATCCTTGCCTGTTGACGGTAATGCTCCTGTAGATTCAGATGAAGTCAGTGCTTCTGATGCTGATGAAAACGGCGGATTTGAGGTTGTTGATGTTACAGACGCAGTTGATGAGTCTGAAAATTCCGAGGTTAAAACTGACGAAGTATCAGAAGAAAAACAGCCTAAATTTGAAGATATCAGTTCCGTATCGAGTGAAGATGACAAGAAAGAACAAACTGTTACAGATAAAAAAGCTGAAGAATTTGAAGATGTTTCAAGCAACAGCAATGTAGCTCCGGAAGTTCTCCCTCCTGTTACAAGCGTTGAAGTGTTTGATGATTACTCAGGTGCAGATCATAAAAATGTTCTTACAAGCAATGAATCAAGCAAGGACTACGGTGATTTCTTTGAGGACGAGCCGTCTGTTAAGCGTACTGACAATAAAGCTGACGATACTAAAAAAATTGAAGAAAAAAACGACTTTGACGATAACAGCTTTGAAGATGATGACAATGAATTCGGATATGCAGATGAAGAAGATAATAAAGAAAATGTAAAGAAAAAGAAGAATAAATTTATCATTATTCTTTGTGCCGTTGTAATTGCCGCTGCACTCGGATTTATCGGTTTCTGCGTTTATAACGGTTTGTCAAATTCATCTACTGACAATAAAGCTACTACAGCCGAAACTGCAACATCTGCCGAAGTAACCACACAGGCGCCGAGTACGGCGATGCCTACTACAGTTCCTGCTACAACAGAACAGGTTACAACATCTTCTTCATACAACAATGTTGTTCCTGTTGTCGGTTACGGTTACAGTTATGGTAAAAAGCTTCTTGAACAGGCAGGATTTACCGTTGAAATTTCTGACTATGAATATAGTTATGATTATCCGGAAGGATATATTATCTCCCAGACTCCGGAAGGTGACACAAGCGCAAGTACAGGTACAGTTGTTAAACTTGTTATCTCAAGCGGACAGATTCAGAGAGAAACAGAAGCTCCTGCAACACAGGCTCAGCAGTCATCAAATAGTCAGAGCAGCGCTTCGGGCAATTCAAATTCACAGTCATCAAGCAATACAAACACTAATAATAACGGCGGATTTATCTTCCCTAACAGCGATTCTTCATATCTCAGCAACGCACAGGTAAGCGCTTTGAGTGATGACGACTTACAGCTTGCAATTAATGAGATTTATGCAAGACGAGGCAGAATTTTTAAGGACGCAAGCCTTAATGCATACTTTAACTCGCAGTCATGGTATGAGGGCAAATATACACCCGAAGAATTTGAGAAGAATGTTAAATTTAATACTTACGAACAGAAGAATCTTCAGCTCTTGATTAACGAAAGAAGATCAAGAAAGTGATTTTTAAACAAGAAAGATAATGCAGAGGAGTTATTATGAAAGATAAAATATTAAACGCACTAAAAAGCAAGACATTCTTTGCTTTGGCAATTAATATTGTTATTATGGCTTTGATTATAGTTGTTACTGCATTTTCCTATGACAGTGCTGACGATTTTTACAATTCTTTATATATCTGTCAGTATCATAACTATTACAATAATGATATTAACTACATTTTTGCGACAATTACCGGTTCATTGCAGTACATTCTTTTGAATTTCAACTGTTTTGTACTTTTTCAAATTCTTCTCTCCTGTGCCGCTTTTTCTTCTGTTACATTTGTTTTTGTCGATAAATTCGGAAAGCACAAGGCTTTCATATTCACTCTTGTGCTGAACATTTTGTTTTCATTTGACCATTATTCAAACATTTTAGCCAGTAAAACTGCCGCTTTGCTGCTTGCGGCAGGGTTTCTGATGGCACTTAATGCAATCAGAAATAAAAGGTACTCTCTCCCGTTTTGGATTGGTGTACTTGAAGTTATATTCGGAACATTTTTATGTTTCAAATATTTCTTTGTGGGACTTGCATTTTTCATTGCATTCTTCATCGGTGATATGATTGCAAAAAGAAAGTACAAGTTGCCGTTCAGAAAATTCTTCTGGTATTTCAGACCTTTTGTGCTTGTATTTGTCTTTATTGTTCTTGTCGGTTGCGGTCTTGAATATTATTCATATTCGGTCAATAATGCAAATGCAGAAACTTCGGGGCTGTACAGATACAGCGTCCTTGCCGATAAGACTGATGATAATGCTTTTCCAAACTATTCCGATTACTGTGAGGAGCTTAATTCGGTCGGAATAAATTCGGCAAATGAGTATGAACTTTTTGTTGACGGATATTATGATGAAAACAACGGACTGAATACTGCTGCCCTTGAAAAGGTTGCAGATATCCAAAAACGGGAAAATCCGTATAATTTCTTTGATAATGCTGGTGCATTGTTTTCAGATGCATGGGGACATATTATAAATTTTGATTCATATCTTATTGCTTTTGCGGTAATACTTGCCGTTATGGTTGTTTTTGTTACCGTTCAGAAAAAAAGATTTGCCTTCTTCCCTGCTTTGTATTTTGCGGTGGGATTTGCGGCTTGTATGTATGTTCGTTATGCAATGGATTCTTCGGCATACACAATGTACGGAATTTTGCTGATGATTCTTTCGTTTACAATGTATTCGTTTGATTTCGGTCATCTCAGAAAAGACGAATACAGCAATATTACAGATAAAAGCAGAAAAACTGTTCTTATTTCGGTTATTGTACTTGTGATATTAGGTGTGGCAAGCTGTGTATCATATTTCTTCCATATCACTCCTGTTTCATATGACAAAAAGCCGAGTGATCTTTATACTGAGGTTGACAGACATCCCGAAAATTATTATGTTCTCGATCCTGTAACAGCTAAAGAATACATTTCATATACCGATAACTATATTCATCCGCTGTGGGGATTTTCTTCCGATTTTCTCCATAATGTTGACGGCTTCGGCTATCTTCATCGGACAAATCAGCTTGTGAACCGCAACCTCTCAACAAATATTTATGAGGCGGTCGTTGACGGAAGAAATGTATATGTTATCGATAAAAAAATTACTTTTATCAAAGAAAATTATCTTAACCAATATTACGGCAAAAAGGATTCCGTCATTGTTTACAAGGATGAAAAGGAATTCAACGGATTTACAATTTACAGCGTAAACAGAGTTAAATAACATTAAAAAAGGTATATCACGATTTTTTTAGACGGTGAAGTCGTTTTTCTTAGGCATTTAGTTCATTCCTTTTCTGTCATTTTCCGGGCAAACTAAAACAAAAAGCAGAGCTTTTGGGCTCTGCTTAGTTTCTTGAAAATATACTTTTGCTATGGGAGTGATTCAGATTAGATTGCTCGGAATAAAACAATTATCCTTGTCAATCGGTATCGGCTCCTCACACATACATATGATGCCGCCGTTTCCGCGGCTCAAAGAAGCCTTGTCAATTACGCTGTACTTTTTGACCTCACGACGATCAGGAGAAGCACTCTTTTTTATTTCCAACGGATGAATGACATTGTTTTTCTCGATGAAAACATCAATCTCTTTTGCGTTAGAATCACGAAAATAGGTAATATTTACTTTAGATTTAGCGTAAGCGTAGTTTTTCACAAGCTCCATTACCACATAATTTTCGTAGTAATGACCGCTTGCAGCACCGTTACGGAGAGTGTCTGCCGTCAGCCACATCGAAAGGTAAGAACAAAGACCGGTGTCACAGAAATACAGTTTCGGTGTTTTGCTGAGCCGTTTCAGTTCATTGTTTGAATATGGGGCAAGCAGATAAACAATGTGAAGTCCCACAAGTACTTTCAGCCATTCCTTTGCGGTACTTGGTGCAATGTCAGCGGATTAATAATTTACCTGCTCTGAAACAAGAGCAGCACAGCCGACCAGAAACTTACGAAAACGAACTGTGTCGGTGATACCGCCGTGTTAGCTTAGTAATGTTTTTTTGAAAGGTGATAAAATTATGAGTACCAATAAGATTACTTGTTCATTTACCATTGACCGTGATATTTACAACGCTTATAAAAGTATTGTTGTAAAAGGTGGTGAAAATGTAAAGGGCAACCTTATCCGTTATATGCTCAATGTCATTAACTATGAAACTCCAAATGCAGATACAATTTCTGCAATAAAAGAAGTTGAAGAACTGAAAAAAATCCAAACAAAAAAACCTATGCTTCATTTAGAGAGCTTTTAGAGGATATTACCAATGAGTAAATTAAAAATTGTGCCATCACAGAAATTCAACAGAGATGTTAAGCTGGAAATTAAGCGTGGATACAATATTCAATTACTTGATGATGTTGTTGAAATGATAGCTGAACAGCAACTGCTTCCACCGAAATATAAAGCTCACAAACTAATCAGAAATTATTCCGCTTGTAGGGAATGTCACATTACCCCCGACTGTCTCTTAATTTATGAAATTAGTAATGAAGAACTTATTTTGTATCTGACAAGAACCGGAACACACAGCGATTTATTTTGAGCTCCTAAAGGCATTTTTACCTTAATAGAATATACTAACAAATAAAAGAAAGAACCTTCCCTAATGATAAATTCATCAGAGAAGGTTCTTGTTATTTCTTCACCATAACTACAGCCTGTTTGCCGAGTTCGTTATATCTTGTATTTACAAGGCTTTTTGAGTAACGGGGTCGAGCATTCGTCCACGGATCGTTGAAATAGTAATAATCTTTGTCATAGCCCGTGAGCAACAAACAATGTTCGCCGGCAGTCCAAGTGTAGTAACTGCCGAGTTTATATTTTGCGTTTTCATCGGTGTAGTTTACTCTCCAAGTGGTTGTCTTAAATGACGGCGACATATTAATTGTTGCCCAAATCATAATCGGCTGACCTTGTGCAACATACTTACCCGAAAGATATTCAAGACTTTTCCCGCTGATTTCGACAGCCTTGTATGATTTGTCGGAAAGGTATTTGTTCATACATTTTGCCATAATCGGAGCGTATGCACCGTAACTGTTGGAGCTGTAAGGTGTTCCGACAAAGGCACAATTCGGATCAGGTCCTGTGTATGAACCGTTTGAATAACCGAAAGGTTTTTTTACCAAATACTTATCTGCAAATGTCGTTTCAGAAATTTTATATCCGTAGAAATTCAACAGCATTGTTGCACTACATGTTTCACAGCCTGTCGGGAGCTTACTTTGACCGATTAACGGAACATTTGAAATCTTCTTGCTCTGTGGCATTATGTATACATTGCAAATGGCTTTTTTTCCGTTATTCAAAGTGCAAGTTACAGTTGCTTTTCCTGTCGCTACTCCTTTGACGATACCTCCGCCTCTTGTTACAACAGCTATTTTTGAATTGCTTGATGAATAAAGTCTGTAATATGCCGCTGTACCTTTTGGAACACTGCTGTTAATGTCAAAACTCTGACCTATGTACAGTACAATTTCACTTGCGTTAAGTTTAAGAGATGTTGCAAGCGGCTTGACCGTTACATTACAGGTTGCTTGTGTACCGTTCGGCATTTTACATCTAACAGTTGTGGTTCCTGCCTTTTTTGCGGTCATCAAACCTCCGGCTTTTTGAACAGAAGCAATGTTCGGATCATCTGAATAATAAGAACGATAATAAGCTGCTGTTCCACTCGGCACATAGCTTGAAAAATCATACTGTTCACCGATTCCAAGTGTAATACTTGTCTTATCAAGCTTTATGCTATTGGCAAGTTTTTTGACGGTAACCTTGCATTGGGTTTTAAGTCCGTTATATGTATTTGCGGTAATTGTAGCAGTACCTGTACCGACAGCAGTTATTTTTCCGTTATTGTCAACAGTTGCAACCTTACGGTCACTTGTTGTAAAAGCAACTTGCGAAATATCTCCATTTTCAATAGTAGTAATAAGAGTATATGACTCCCCTACCCCAAGTGTTATTCCATTCTTATTGAATTTCACACTTTTAGGCGGAACAGTTGGTTTTGGCTCTGTAGTAGGCTGTTCAGTAATCTGCTCAGTATACTCTTCTGTTGAAGGTTCAGTAACTTCTTCCGTAGTTGTTTCAGTCGATTCTGTCGATGGTTCATCAACAATTGTTGTTTCCTCAACACATTCTGTAGTAGCTTCAGTATATGCTGTAGTTTCAGAATATTCAGTTGTTACTTCAGTACAAACAGATGAGAAATTCGATATCGTTGTTTCTGTGAATTCCATATTTTCTGTTGTCATCTTTGGACTTTCTGTGGATGCTTCAGTTCCGTAAACCGAGGTGGTTTCTGTCAAAGATGACGGTTCTGATGTATCGAATTGAGATCCAACAATAATTTTCTGAATATTAGTGGCATCAATAACGGTCAACACATTGTCACCATTAGTATCGTAAAGAAATTTCTCATCATCAGTTAAGTCAATCATACCTACAACATACTTTTGGACCTTGGTTGCATCCATAACTGTAAATTCGTAATTACCACCGTTAACGATAGTCGCTTCATATGGTATTATACATATCACAGATAACAGCGTTATGATTAATAATATTGATATTGGTTGTATTATTTTTTTCATGTTTTTTGCTCCCTTAATATTCATCAACATAATTTTACTATTTATTTAATTAATTGTCAAAATATTTATTGGGGTACCAATTGGTACCCCAATATTATTTTTGATAATTAAATTTTATGGTTATTTAAACTCTTTTTCAGATAAAACTTCTCCGTCGCCATTTTTGTATCGTACGATAACCGTGCAATCGTCTTCCACAACCTCATTAATGCTGTCAACTACGCTTTTAAGTGAGGTATCCATAGAGTCCATTGCTTTTTCAAGATAGGATTTCATTTTATCCTTTGCATCGCCGTCATAAGTTTGTACCATGCGAAAGTTATATACAATACTGTTACCTTCACACGTAATACGCAAAGTGTATATGTCATTGTTATAGGCGTCATCAGCTGAGTTAATCACACTTTTCATTTCATCGGAATTGTAATAATCGACAAGATGTTTATACTTTGTTCCGCTTACCTTACTGCCGGCAGAGCTTTCAGAAGAACTGCTTACTGCATTTGTACTTTCGACAGTTGTTTGCGGAATTGTATCACTTTTTACATCAGATGATAAAGAAGAGGTTGTGCTATCAGGAGTATCTGAAGAACTTTCATTTTTTTTGCTTGTGTTACAACCACTTAAAAATACTGTTGTTGCGAGTACCGCTACCATAGATACGGCTACAATTTTTTTCATTGATGTTCTCTCCTTGAATTTTTAGATTATCGGGGTACCAATCGGTACCCCGACTTCGCAAAATAGGGATTGTTTTGCGAATGTAGCACTGAGGATTTAAGTGGATTAAGGGCAATTTTAAGCCACCTAAACGCTACTCAATCATCATAGCATATAATATAAACGCAAAATTATTGATTTTGTTGCTGTATCGCAAAAAGAAAATCAGGATGCCGATTAACACCCTGATTTAATCAATTAACTTTTATATTTTGAAATAATATTACTAAACAGCTCAAGTATTGCTTTAAGTTTCGGATATGCTGAGCAGTACCTGTCGCTTAAATCATTACTAGCAGATAACTCAATATCAAATACCGAGTTGTTAAT
>ERZ791603.1212-NODE-1212-length-20100-cov-3.853480_pt1 | contig 20100 bp, 16 predicted proteins | sample MGYA00509966_ERZ791603 | MGnify/ENA primary metagenome ERZ791603 (study PRJEB30046, sample SAMN00791931) | human gut metagenome | study: EMG produced TPA metagenomics assembly of the A metagenome-wide association study of gut microbiota in type 2...
GTGCCAAACTGGCCGAACAGCTGGCTTGGCTGCGCCGCAATGCCGCCCGCCTGCCGCTGTGCGAAATTCTGCGCGAGGGCACCGGCGAAGGCTACTGCTGGTATGATATGACCTATTCCGGCAGCGCGGGGGGGCTGTTCCGCTATATCCATTCCAACCCGCCGGGAAAAAGCGCAGCCATCCTGCGCAGTGTGCTGCGGGCACTGGATGAACAGCTCTACCGCCCCACAGCCCGCCCGGCGGATCCCGAAAAAATAGAGGAATACCTGAACAAAAAGATGGATGCCAATCTGGAAAAGATCCGGGACGCCCGCATCCTGAAAGAACTGTGGAACTATGACCGCATCTGGATCAATGGCCGCAGCTACCGCAACCTGAAAGAGCTGGGCCGCCTGTTTGACCACAATGCGCTGCGTACCCTGTTTGCCGCAGACCCCGTGGCGGATATCCACGGCGATCTGACGGTGGAAAACATCATCTGCCGCACCGATGTGGAGAACCCCGATAAAGCGTGGTACATCATTGACCCCAACACCGGCAACCTGCACGACAGCCCCTACCTGGATTACGGCAAACTGCTGCAAAGCCTGCACGGCGGCTATGAGTTCATGATGATGACCCCGCGCTGCACTGTGCAGGAAAACCATATTGACTTCCAGCTGACCCGCTCCGCCGCCTATGATACGCTGTTTGAAGCGGTCTGCGATGATCTGCGTGCCCGCTGCGGCGCGGCAGGGCTGCACAGTATCCTGGCGCACGAGCTCATCCACTGGCTGCGCCTGATGCCCTACAAGCTCAACAAAGATAAAAAGCGTGCCCCCATGTTCTATGCTGGGCTTGTCATGGTGGCCAACGACCTAAACACATGGGAAAACGAGGGAAAGTTTGATGAAAAAGCAAGGACTGATCGCCGTTGATCTGGACGGCACATTGATTGATACGGTTGCCGTCAACGCTGAAAGCTACCGCCGTGCGCTGGAGTCGTTCGGCTTTACGTTGGATTATGATTACTATGCCGCTTACTGCAACGGCAGGCATTACCGCGCCTTTTTGCAGCCGCTGATGGGCGGCAACCCCTCTGCCGAGGATGTGGAGCGGGTGCATGACCTGAAAAAGCAGTATTACGCCGCCAACATGGACATAGCCCGCAAAAACGAGGCACTGTTTGTCATCTTGGAAGCCCTGCGCCCCACCCATTACCTGGCCGTGATTACCACAGGAAGCCGCCAGAACGCAACGGAAATGCTGGACCACTTTCACTGCACTGACTGGTTTGACCTGATCCTGACCCAGGAAGATGTGGTCAACAATAAGCCGGACCCGGAGGGCTACCTGAAAGCCATGGCCCACTTTGGCGTGGACGCCGCCCACACCATGATCTTTGAGGACAGCGCCCCCGGCCTTGCCGCCGCCCGCGCCACCGGAGCCAGCGTGTTTGCGTGCAATCAGTTCTGACCTAAATCCATACAAACCAAAACACCCCGCCGCCCGGCGTTTGAACCGGATGGCGGGGTGTTGCTTATTGAATCAAATGGGGCGGGGGAAAGAGCTTACTGGTCCTCTTTCACAAAGCTGCGCACGGCATCGGCAATGGCATCGGCGGTCAGGCCGTAATCGCGCAGAACCTCCCATGCGGGGCCGGAATGGCCGAATTTATCCTGCACACCAATGCGGCGCACGGGCGTGGGGGCCTTCTCGCTCAGCAGACTGCAAACAGCCTCGCCCAGGCCGCCGATCACGCTGTGCTCTTCCACCGTGATGATTTTGTGGCACTCGCGGGCAGCGCGCAGAACGATCTCTTCGTCCAGCGGCTTGATGGTGGGCATGTTGATCACGCGCACGCTGATGGCATCCTGACGCTTCAGGGTGACAGCAGCCTTCAGAGTTTCGCTGGTCATCAGACCGGTGGAGATGATGGCCAGATCAAAACCGTCGCACAGAACCTCGCCCTTGCCGATTTCAAAAGTATAGTTATTGGCATCATGCAGGGAAGGGGTGGCCAGACGGCTGAAACGCAGGTAAACGGGGCCCTTGTGGGCGTAAGCGGCGCGCACAGCGGCGCGGGCTTCCACATCGTCTGCGGGGCAGATCACGGTCATGCCGGGCAGGCTGCGCATCAGGGCAAAGTCCTCGCAGCACTGGTGGGAAGCACCGTCCTCGCCCACGGAGATGCCGCCGTGGGTGGCACCGATCTTGACGTTCAGGCGGGGGTAAGCGATCGAGTTGCGGATCTGCTCAAAGGCACGGCCTGCGGCAAACATGGCAAAGCTGGAAACAAAGGGAACATAACCCATGGTGGCCAGACCTGCGGCCACGCCCATCATGTTGCCCTCGGCAATGCCGCAGTCGAAGTGACGGTCCGGGTACGCCTTACGGAACATGCCGGTCTTGGTGGCGGCAGCCAGGTCAGCGTCCAGCACCACCAGGTCGTCGTGGCCCTCGGCGGCCAGCTCCTTCAGGGTGTTGCCGTAGCTGTCGCGGGTCGCGATCTTTTTCACGTCTGCCATCTCAGTTCTCCTCCTGTTCCAGCGCGGCATAGGCGGCGTTCAGCTCGTTCATGGCCACCTGATACTCTTCATCGTTGGGGCCCTTGCCGTGCCAGTCAACGGAGTTCTCCATAAAGGAAACGCCCTTGCCCTTGAGGGTATCCAGAATGATGCAGGTGGGCTTTTCGTTCTCAGCGCGGAAAGCGGCGATGGCGCTCTCAATGGCATCAAAATCGTGGCCGTTGATGGTCAGCACGTTGAAGTTGAAGGCCTTCAGCTTCTCCTCCAGCGGGGCGCTGTTCATCACGGTCTCGGTGGTGCCGTCGATCTGCAGATGGTTGCGGTCCAGCATAACGCAGAGGTTGGACAGGCCGTAGTGAGAAGCAAACATAAAGGCCTCCCAGCACTCACCCTCTTCCACCTCGCCGTCACCCAGGATGGTGTAAACATTGACGGGCTTACCGGCGTGCTTGGCACCCAGTGCCATGCCGCAGGCGGCGCTCACGCCCTGACCCAGACTGCCGGTGGACATATCCACGCCCGGCACACTGTTCATGTTGGGGTGGCCCTGCAGGTAGCTGCCGATCTTGCGCAGGGTCTTGAGGTCCTCCACCGGGAAGAACCCACGCTCAGCCAGCGCGGCGTACAGCGCCGGAGCCGCATGGCCCTTGGAGAGCACCAGACGGTCACGGTCAGGGTTCTTGGGATCCTTCGGATCCACCTTCATCTCTACGAAATAGAGGTACGCCAGCACCTCGGCGATATCCAGGCTGCCGCCCGGATGGCCGCACTTTGCGCTGTGAGTGCCCTCGATCACGCCCATGCGGATGTGGCAGGCGTGTTTTGCCAGGGTAAGCTTTTCTGCATTTGTCATCTTTGGTCCTCCCGTATGAACCTCAGCGTTTGCATCGGATTATGGTACGCACCCGGGCCGTACGCCCTGATGCGCTATTTCTCAAGTCTATATTATCTATTCTATGCAAAAACGTCAAGGTTCTTTCGTCAAAATGTACATCCCTTGGCAAAATCGCTTGTAAATGTTCCCGTTTTTGTTGAAAATGCAGGTTCATTTTGCCCCCGCAAAACATTTTTGCAGCTTTTGGCCGCTTTGCAATATCATCTTTTGCCGCCGTATGATATAATAAGATGAATCTGTTTGCTTTTTTTATCATTTTGGGAGGTTCCTATGTCTTTTTCCGCACCCACATCCCGGGCACAGCGCAGCCGCAGGATTTTGCCCTGGCTGCTGTACCTGTATGCCCTTGTGCTGTTCGCCATGCACTTTGTCCGCATTTTTGACAACTCCTTCTGGGGAGATGAAGGGTTCAGCATCGGCCTTGCCCAAATGAATGTTTTTGAAATGCTCCAAGTCACAGCGGCAGATAACCATCCGCCGCTGTACTATCTTTTCACGCAACTCCTATATCATCTTTTGGGCAATCACGGATATGTCTATCATCTGTCGGCTCTGATTCCCTATGGACTCATTCTAATTCTTGCCTGTACAGTGATTTTCAGACAGTTCGGATTGATTCCCGCAGTTGTTGTTTCCACTTTTGCCTCTTTGACTGATACCGCTATCATGTTCAATGTCGAGGCCCGAATGTATTCACTCGGCGCTTTCTTTGTGTTAGCGGCCTATCTGGCACTCCATAACATTCTTCATTCCGGCAAAACCTCCGATTGGGTCATTTTCAGCGTCGCCTCTCTTTGTGCCGCTTATACGCACTACTATGCCCTGATTTCCGTTGCATTTTTCTATCTGGCTCTGCTTTCTCTGCTTCCGCAGGATAAGAGCAGCTTCAAAAAAATCCTTATCACTTATTGTGCCGCAGTGGTCGTCTACCTTCCCTGGCTTCTGGTATTGCTTCCCACTTTCAAACGCGCTGCGGCAGACTGGTGGTCCACCTTCATTCCTTCTCCGATCAATTGTATCGGATTCTTCTTCAACCCTTCTTGGACAGTCCTCATTTTCGGTCTTGCATTCCTTCTTTATTTCACAGCACAAGCCAAATCGTCCTCTAAATGGCTCTTCGCCCCCGATACGATCTGGCTTTTGACCGGCTTGCTTTCTGCCGCCGGCACCTCCGCAGTCGGGCTGATCGTTTCACATGCCGTTCGCCCGCTTTTTCTCGTTCGATACCTTTATCCGCTCACCGCAGTCGTTTACCTGGTTTTTGGCTTTCTTCTGTCTAAAGTCCGTTGGAGAACCATTCTGTCCAGTATTCTGATTTTGGGCACGCTGGTGTGCAGTCTACCGGATCTCTACCAAACCTATCAGCGGGAAAAGCGCATCGACCTTGCGACCACCCAGTGTCTGGAAGTTATTACCCCCTCTCAGGATGCAGTTCTTTATACAACGAACTACTTCCTAGACTGGACACTCTTTGATTATTACTTTCCGGGACGTGTCCATGCTCAAATCGAATCCTCCAATACTTCTCAGTGCTTCACTTTTTCCGATCCTGAGATCTGGCTCTTTATGGAACATGCGCTTTCTGATGCCGAATTGAATGCAGCCTCCGACAACGGTTATTCTCACACCAATGTCTGTAACAGTACATTTGCAGAAGGCCCCGGTGAAGATTCCTTTTATTACATCTACAAATTTCAAAAATCCGCAAACACCGCCCCGTAACTATCCTCATCCGCTGAGCTTGACAAGGCGGCTTTGCATCTGCTATACTTTTTGCACAATTCCCGGCTGAAGCCGGGGCTTTGCGGGCCGAAGCCCGTGTTTCTCCCCGCAAACATTATTTTGAAACAGACACCATGAAGGGGTCTGCCGCTGGCGCGCGTGCCGGCGGCAGGCCCTTTTTGTCTGCGCATTTTCAGGAGGAATCATTGATGAATACCAAGACCCGTTCCACGACCCGTGATCTGGTGCTGGCCGCACTGTTTCTGGCACTGGCCTTTGTGCTGCCCATGATCACCGGCCATGTGCCTCAGATCGGCAATATGCTCTGCCCCATGCACTTCCCGGTGCTGCTGGCTGGCTTTGTGCTGGGCGGCCCCTGGGGCCTGGCACTGGGCTTTGCCGCCCCGCTGCTCCGCTCGGTGCTGTTCGGGATGCCCCCGATGTACCCCATTGCCATCGCCATGGCCTTTGAGCTGGCCACATACGGCGCTGTGGCCGGTTTCATGTACCGCAAGGTGCAGCACACCCTGCCCATGATCTGCGCCACCCTTGTCACCTCAATGGTGGCAGGCCGCCTTGTCTGGGGTGCGGTGCGCTTTGTGCTGGCCGGTCTGTCCGGCTCCAGCTTCCCGTTCAGCGCGTTCCTGTCCGGTGCGGTGCTCACTGCCGTGCCCGGCATCGTGGCGCAGCTCATCCTCATTCCGCTGATCGTGGCCGCGCTGCAGAAAGCCAGGCTGACGGCTTAACCCCCCTGCGCTGACCGAACCCACACAGCAAAAAAGCCCGGAACCGTACCTGCTATGGCGGCAGGTGGTTCCGGGCTTTTCAGTTCATATTACAGTGTGGCAGCAGCTGTAACAAAAAAAGAAGGAGAATCTTCAACCGGCAAATTGGAGAAGATCAGCCGGCAAAGCTTGCATTGACAGCGCGGCGGTTGCTCTGGTTGACAAAGTTCTTCTTTGCGCTCTCGAGCAGGCTTGCAAAAGCCAGGCCAATGCCGCAGTTATCGGACACGCCCTCGGTGACAGTCAGGTAAGCGTCCATCATAGTGTTGTCCAGAATAGCAGTGTTCTTGTTCATCATAATAAATATCCTCCGTATATCGGTAAATGTCATTGTGTTTTTTGGCAGGGCCTCTATCTCCCTGCATCCTCAAAGCGGAACCTCTCAGAACCCTTCGTTCTTTTGTTCCCCTCTCTGAGGATGGCCATATTATGCCACTCAATTATGAAATTGTTTTATAAATTATATGAACAAACTATGAATTTAGTGATACATTTTTAACGTTCTTTCGTTCTTTGCGCAACTAGCACAAAACGTTTTTTATGAAAAATAAAGTTCTTGTATACATGGACGATTGAAACCTTGTTCGGAAAGTTTTTTCAGATTTTCTCTCCGTTTTGCCCAGAATTTCTTCTACAAAAAGAGTTCTTATCGTGTAAAATCCGTCAGAATCCGTCAATTTCCAACAGGACGAGGGCTTTCCTGTGCAAAATGCCCAGAAAAAAGTTCCAAACAAAAAGGCCGCCGTGCCAGCAGCACAGCAGCCTTTGAAAAGCCATTTCAGTTTTGCATCACCTGCACAGGAACGCCGGCAGGGGCTTGCCCTCCCTGCGCCACTGGTGATATTCCGCAGTGGCGGCAAATTCCACGTCACCGGCGGAGTTCAGGGCAGTTTCCACGGAATCCTGCACCACGCCGATGATAAAGCCGACACCGACCACCTGCATGGCGATATCATTGGAGATGCCGAACAGGGAGCAGGCCATAGGGATCAGCAGCAGGGAGCCGCCAGCCACGCCGGAAGCGCCGCAGGCACCCAGAGCACTCATCACCGAAAGAAGGATGGCGGCGGGCAGGGACACCTGAATGCCCAGCGTATTGGCCGCAGCCAGCGTCATAATGGTAATGGTGATGGCGGCACCATCCATATTGATGGTAGCGCCCAGCGGGATGGAGACGGAATACATATCCTTATCCAGCCCCAGCTTTTCGCACAGATCCATATTGACCGGGATGTTGGCGGCAGAGCTGCGGGTGAAGAAGGCGGTCAGGCCGGATTCACGCAGGCAGCGGAACACCAGCGGATACGGGTTGCAGTGCAGATACACAAAGATGATAAAGGGCGAGACGACCAGTGCCATAAAGAGCATGGTGCCCACCAGCAGGAGCAGCAGCCTGCCGTACTGGGTAAAGATGGACAGGCCGTTGCTGGACACGTTGGTGTACACAAGGCCCATGATGCCGAAGGGTGCCAGATTGATGATCCAGCGGACGATCTGGGAGACTGCATCCGCGGTGTTTGCCAGGAACAGCTTGGTGCTGTCTGCGCCGTACTTCTTCATGGCCAGACCGAACAGGCAGGCCCAGAACAGGATGCCGATGTAATTGCCGTTCAGCAGGGCACTGACGGGGTTTGCCACAAAGTTGGTGAGCAGGGTGTTCATCACCTCGCCCAGACCCTGGGGCACCACCTCGGATTCTGCCGCCTCAGCCAGAACGACGGTCTGAGGGAACAGGAAGCTGGTCACCACCGCAATGGCGGCGGCCAGGAAGGTGGTGAGCATGTACAGCCAGATGACCGTGCCAAAGCGCCGGTCCAGCCTGGACGTGCCCTGCGCCAGCGCACTGGCCACGATAACGAACACCAGCACCGGGGCAATGCCCTTCAGGGCACCCACGAACAGGCTGCCGAACTCTTCCACCCAGCCCGCACCGGGCACCGCCAGTGCCAGCACCGCACCGACCGCAAGGCCGATGACGATGCGCAGGATCAGGCTGGTCTGGTTGTATTTTGCTACAACCGCTTTCAAGGTTTTCATATCGTAACACTCCTCTTACACTGTACGCCTAGTGCGTACATTTTCCTGTTTCTTGTGCGAGAACAGTTGTCATTATAGCATATACGGCAAAAAAGAGAAAGTGTTTTCAGGCATTTTGACGCCTCAAATCACGTTTTTTGTAAGCTTTTGCAAAATTGCCCTGAAAACTGTACTTGTAGAAAATACAGTTTTGCGGTTTTGACGAGGAACAGAACCCTCTCAGGGAAGTACCCCTTCGGTCTGCATCCCCCGGCTCCCCCGCCATACCGAATTTACATATAATGCAATTTTTAGTTGCTAAACTATTGTCTTTTTCTGGAAAGTATTGTATACTCGTCCTGTTCAATGCAAGTGCTGCTTGCCAAAATATCTGCATATTTGAAAAGAAACACTTGTCAATACAGACGAGAAAGAGAGGACACCCCTATGAACGAGGCCGTAACCAAGCGTTTCCTGCTTTACTTCCGCCTGATGCTGCTGGTCTGGATCCTGATCGCAAACGCCGTCATCCACCTGACCGGCATAGAGTACAGCTGGCTGATCTTCCTGAGCAATATCATGATGTTCACGCTGGAGGGCGATGTGAAGGATCGCCTTGTCACTGTGGAGCTGGGCGGCCTTGTGGGTCTGGTGCTCACTGTGGCGGCGCTGCTGTCCATCAGTGCCCTGACCCCTGTTCTGGGCGATTTCCTCGGCTTTATCCTGCCGCTGGCCGTGGTGCTGTTCATCCTCATCATCCTGCACCCCTACGCACCCAAGGTGCTGAACAACGTGGGCTTTGCCTACCTGACCGTGGCCTGCATTGATATCCCTGCCCTGACCACCCATCTGCCGCAGTTCTTTATCACCTTCATCGTGGGCTCTGTGCTCTTTAACGGTGTCTGCGTGCTGCTGATGAAGCCCGCAAAGGCGCTGGCTGTGCGCAGCGTGGAGAAGCAGGGCGCATAAAAAAGTATATTTCCGCCGTTATCTCTTGATTTTTTTGCTCTGGCGTGCTACAATCAGCGTAGTTTCATCCTGTCCAAAACATTGATGCGGACAAACTGAAGCCCCGCTTTTCATGCCGCAGAGAGGGCTGCCCCGGGTTTCCGGGTGCTGCAAGCAGCCTGCCATGACCCCGGCTTCTACCACCGCAGAGTGCAGAGGCGAACCTCTGCCGGGCGTGCCCGTTACAGCACTGCGAGGGGCGCGTTTCCCCGCCGGGGAGCGCGCAATTCGGGTGGAACCGTGGAACGCAGACATTTGATCGGCGCTTCATCCCGTGAGTTTTACGGGGTGAAGCGCTTTTTGTTTTTGTTCAACACCACATTGTCAAAGGAGAATCTACTATGAAGATCATCTACAAGGACGGTCATGTGGACGAGTGCCCGCAGGATCAGGAGCTGCACGTTATCCGTCACACCGCTGCTCACGTTATGGCACAGGCCATCAAGCGCCTGTATCCGCAGGCTGATTTTGCCTTCGGCCCTGCCACCGAGAACGGCTTCTACTACGATGTCGATCTGGGCGACCAGAAGCTGAGCGACGAGGATCTGGCCAACATCGAAAAAGAGATGCGCAAGATCGTCAAGGAGAACCTGCCCATCAAGCCCTTCATCCTGCCCCGCGCCGAGGCCGTGAAGCTGATGGAAGAGCGCAAGGAGCACTACAAGATCGAGCACATGGCAGATCTGGCCGACGAGACCGAGTTCAGCTTCTTCCAGCAGGGCGAGTACGTGGATATGTGCATCGGACCCCACCTGACCTACACCAAGGCGCTGAAGGCCTTCAAGATCACCCAGCAGTCCGGCGCATACTGGAAGAACGACAAAGAGAACAAGATGCTGACCCGCATCAACGGCGTAGCTTTCCGCAATCAGGAGGAGCTGGACGCCTGGGAGAAGGAGCAGCAGGAGGCCCGTGAGCGCGATCACCGCAAGATCGGCAAGGAGATGGGCCTGTTTATGACCGACGACCTGGTGGGCCGCGGCCTGCCCATGTTCCTGCCCGCAGGCTACACCGTCTGGCAGGAGCTGGAGAACTATATCAAGGAGAAGGAGCGTGCACGCGGCTACCTGCACGTTATGACTCCCTGCATCGGCACTGTGAACCTGTATAAGACCTCCGGTCACTGGGATCACTACCGTGAGAACATGTTCCCCGCCATGGAGATGGAGGGCGAGAGCTATGTGCTGCGCCCGATGAACTGCCCCCATCACATGATGATCTACGCAAACCGTCCCCATTCTTACCGTGACCTGCCCATGCGCATCGGTGAGATCGCCCACGATTTCCGTTACGAGTCCTCCGGCACCCTGAAGGGCATCGAGCGCGGCCGTCACTTCTGCCAGAACGATGCCCACCTGTTCTGCACCCCGGAGCAGATCAAGAGCGAGGTCGCCGATGTCTGCAACCTGATCTTCGAGACCTACAAGGACTTCAAGATCACCGATTACCGCTGCGTTCTGTCCCTGCGTGACCCCGCCGACAAGAAGAAGTACCACGACGACGATGCCATGTGGAACCACGCCGAGAACGCTCTGCGCGAGGTGCTGACCGAGCTGGGCATCCACTTCACCGAGGAGATCGGCGAGGCTGCCTTCTACGGCCCCAAGCTGGATGTGAACGTCAAGCCCGCCGTGGGTGCTGAATATACTCTGTCCACCTGCCAGCTGGACTTCTGCCTGCCCGCAAAGTTCCACCTGACCTATGTGGACAAGGACGGCTCCGAAAAGACCCCCGTGGTGCTGCACCGCGCAATTCTGGGCTCTCTGGACCGCTTCATGGCCTACCTGATCGAGGAGACCAAGGGCAAGTTCCCCACCTGGCTGGCTCCCACGCAGGTCAAGGTGCTGCCCGTGTCCGAAAAGACGCTGGAGTACGCACAGGACGTGACCGAGAAGCTGTCTGACGCCGGTATCCGCGTTGTGCTGGACGACGACAACCAGAAGATCGGCTACAAGATCCGTGCCGCACAGCAGGTGGACCGTGTGCCCTACATGCTGGTTCTGGGTGCAAAGGAAGCCGAGGCCGGCAACCTCTCTGTCCGTGACCGCAAGGGCGAGACCACTACCATGGAAGTGGATGAATTCATCGCAAAGGTCACCGAGGAGATCAAGACCCGCGCATATAACAACTGATTTCGCCTGAAATAAACAGTAAGCGCCGCGTTCCCAAACCGGGAGCGCGGCGCTTGCTTTATCCTCATAGATGTTAATTTTTCGTGCAATGTATTGTAATCTATGTGCAATGCGATATAATACAGTTGGAAGGAGATGATTTTTATGGCAACCACAAATATCAGCATTCGGATGGATTCCGATTTAAAAGCACAGGCCGAGGCCCTGTTCTCGGAGCTGGGCATGAACCTTTCCACTGCATTCAATGTCTTTGTCCGGCAGTCCCTGCGTGATGGCGGCATCCCTTTTGAAATCAAAATGGATCAACCCAACAAGGAGACCATGGCCGCTATGCTGGAGGCAGAAAGGATCGCAAAGGACCCGAATGTAAAGCACTATTCTGATGTAGAAGAGGCTCTTCGGGAGTTGAAGCGATGAACCGCGATATCGTCTGGACGAACCAATTCAAGAAGGACTACAAACTTGCTCAAAAACGGCATCTCGACGTTGATCTTCTGGATAATATCATCCGCACCTTATCACGTGGGGAACCGCTCCCAGAGAAAAACAGAGACCACGCTTTGACCGGTGACTGGGTCGGCCACCGGGAATGCCATATCCAGCCAGACTGGCTGCTCATCTACCGCATCGAAGACAATGTGCTCGTTTTGACTTTGGCCCGTACCGGCAGCCACAGCGATTTATTCAACAAATAATGCGAAACGAACAGCGCCGCTTTCCCATGACCGGGAGAGCGGCGCTGTTCGCTTACTGATTTTTTCGGTCTGCCCACGCACGGACGGCAGAGTAGAGGGCGGCGAAGACAAGCCCGGCCACGGCCCAGATGATCCAGCTCTTTTCCCAGTTGTTGTTCCAGAAGCTGACAGCGAGGTACACCGCCGTCACAAGGCACCAGTAGGCCCCGGCAAACCAACCGACACGACGGTTCGTCCACTTTTCGCGGACGGTGTATTCCCCCGTTTGCAGCAGCTTATCAAAGCTGCCCTGGGTCATCCCGGCCCGGATGAACAACTGTACTGCACCGGCCACAATGGCCAGCAGCAGGCCGACTGCGGCAGCGACCCAGAAGCCTGGTGCTCCCAGCATGGCCGTGCCCAGGATCGGCACCACGGCCAGCACACAGAGCACCACGCCCTGGGTCATGCTGCGGCGGTAGGTGGGCGCATACTCCTGTTTCTGCCGCTCCACGATGCCCTCCACACCATAGGCAAGGGCGATCTGCTCTTTTTCCAGATATTCAAACGCTTCCAGCCGGATGGCGGCGGGCAGGATGAGCAGCAGCCCCAGCGCGACGAAGAGCAGCAGGAAGATGACACCGAGCCCTGCCATCCGCTCTTCGCTGGGTGTACCATCGCTCCATGCGCCCAGAACAAGCAGCGCGATGGGGCTGAGGATGCACAAGCCCACACCCGCCGCCATCTTCCCATGCACGGCCTGCACCGTGCTGAGATATGCGTTTGCCTCGTCAAATGAGACGGTGCGGCAGGGTTCCGTCACCCGCTCTTCCTTCGGCAACGGGGCCGTGGCATCGGGCTGTTCCAGCTCATCTTTTAATAAGTAGTCGGTGCTCACTTCAAACAGAGCACTCAGCTTCAGAATTTTATCCAGGTCGGGGATGGACGTTCCGCCCTCCCACTTCGAAACAGCCTGACGAGAAACGTTCAACTGATCGGCAAGCTCTTCCTGGCTCCATCCATTCTGGCGGCGGAGAAGGGCAATTTTTTCGGCTAAGATCATAGTGTTCTCTTTTCTGCCGCAGGGCGGCGTATCAATGGATTCCGGCGGACGTCCTCTATGCTGTTATCATAGCAGATTTTCCAGTTGACAACCACCAATTGCGGCTTGAAATTTGTCAACCAGCGGTTGCAGCCACGCAAAAACCGCCTGCACCCAGCATAATCGCATGGGCACAGGCGGTTTTGTTTCTACTATCTGTTACTTCAGCAGGTTGTTATCCGCAAAGTAGTCAATCCGCATGGCCTTGCGGACATTGGCCAGGGTGGCGGCAGCGGTCTTTTCAGCCACGGCGCTGCCTTCCTTCAGGATCTCCACGACCTCGGGCAGGCGCTGCTCCCACTCCTTGCGGCGGTTGCGGATGGGCTCCAGCTCGGCCTGCATGACGGCGTTGAGGAACTTCTTGATCCTCACATCGCCCAGACCGCCGCGCTGATAGTGGGCCTTGAGCTCATCGAGGTTCTGATACTCCGGCAGGAACTCGGCGAAATGCTCGGGACGGCTGAAAGCGTCCAGATAGATGAACACGGGGTTGCCCTCCACCTTGCCGGGGTCCTGCACCCGCAGGTGGTTGGGGTCGGTGTACATGGACATGATCTTCTTCTTGATGTCCTCGGGCTCATCCGACAGATAGATGCAGTTGCCCAGGCTCTTGCTCATCTTGGCCTTGCCATCAATGCCGGGCAGGCGCAGGCAGGCGGCATTCTGGGGCAGCATGATCTCAGGCATGGTCAGGGTCTCGCCGTAGACGGCGTTGAACTTGTGCACGATCTCGCGGCACTGCTCCAGCATGGGCATCTGATCCTCACCGGCCGGCACAGTGGTGGCACCGAACGCCGTGATATCCGCTGCCTGGCTGATGGGGTAGGTGAAGAAGCCCACCGGGATGCTGGTCTCGAAGTTCCGCATCTGGATCTCGCTCTTCACGGTGGGGTTGCGCTGCAGGCGGCTCACTGTGACCAGATTCATATAATAGAAGCTCAGCTCGGTCAGCTGAGGCACCATGGACTGGATGAAGATGTGGACCTTGTTGGGGTCCAGACCGCAGGCCAGATAGTCCAGTGCCACCTGCAGGATGTTCTGACGGACCTTCTCCGGGTTATCGGCGTTGTCCGTCAGGGCCTGCGCGTCAGCGATCATAATATAGATCTCGTCGAACTTGCCGGTGTTCTGCAGGCGCACGCGCTCCTTCAAAGAGCCAACGTAGTGGCCAACATGCAGGCGGCCCGTGGGACGGTCGCCGGTCAGAATGATCTGTTTCATTGTGATTTCTCCTTTTCAGGCAGCTCACCCTCTCAGTCATTGCTTCGCAATGCCAGCTCCCCCAAAGGGGGAGCCTTGGGCAGCTTCACCGTTTCGTCAGAAGCTCTCCCTTTGGGAGAGCTGGCGCTCAAGCGCCTGAGAGGGTGAGGACGCTGACCACAAGGATGCCGCTATCGTGATATTTCTTACTCCCCAGTATATCCCCCGCCGCATTCGCTGTCAACAAAAAGAAAAAAGCGATGGAACATTTCCATCGCTTTACTGGCGCCTCTTGCCTGACTCGAACAGGCGACACCCTGATTAACAGTCAGGTGCTCTAACCGACTGAGCTAAAGAGGCATCTATATAAAACGGCATACAGCCGTTTTACTACTATAAAATGGTGACCCGTACCGGAATCGAACCGATGTTAAAGGCGTGAGAGGCCTCTGTCTTAACCGCTTGACCAACGGGCCATACGTCCATTTTCGCATCGGGGTTTCGCTCCCGACTCGATTATTTTAGCATAGCAGTCGTACTTTGTCAACAGGAAATTTCAAGTTTTTCAGAAATTTGTGCTGCGGGCCTCCCGCCCCGGTTTTTCCGCTCTGGAATACCCGGTTGCATCCAGAATCGACAAAATATTATCAAAGTTGTGTTTTGGGTCTCTTTTCTTTATTTTGTTCGCCGCGGTTCCCCTTCCTTCTTATGAAATCACTTCAAACAGCTAAGATTCTGAATGAAATTTGTTACATTTATAAGAACCTTTTGTTCCCTCTGGTTGATTTTGGAACGTTTTTATGTATAATGGTAAACAGGAGAATACGCATCTGTATTTCTTCATCGCCCGCGCTGCCCATTGGCTAAGGGCATGTGCGTCGCGCGATCAGAATTGATCTGAACGAAAGAAGAGGTATAAGTATCATGGCAAAGGTAGATCTGAGCAAGTACGGCATTACCGGCACGACCGAGGTCGTGTATAACCCCTCTTACGAGCAGCTGTTCGAGGAAGAGACCAAGCCCAGCCTGGAAGGCTACGAAGTGGGCAAGGTCAGCGAGCTGGGCGCTGTGGACGTTATGACCGGCATCTACACCGGCCGTTCCCCCAAGGACAAGTTCATCGTGATGGACGAGAACTCCAAGAACACCGTTTGGTGGACCAGCGACGAGTACAAGAACGACAACCACCCCGCTTCTGAGGAAGCCTGGGCTGCCGTGAAGGAGATTGCAAAGAAGGAGCTGTCCAACAAGCGCCTGTACGTTGTGGATGCTTTCTGCGGCGCAAACAAGGACACCCGCATGGCTGTCCGTTTCATCATGGAAGTGGCCTGGCAGGCACACTTCGTCACCAACATGTTCATCAAGCCCACCGCTGAGGAGCTGGAGAACTTTGAGCCTGATTTCGTTGTTTACAACGCTTCCAAGGCCAAGGTCGAGAACTACAAGGAGCTGGGCCTGAACTCCGAGACTGCTGTTATGTTCAACATCACCAGCAAGGAGCAGGTCATCGTCAACACCTGGTACGGCGGCGAGATGAAGAAGGGCATGTTCTCCATGATGAACTACTTCCTGCCGCTGAAGGGCATGGCTTCCATGCACTGCTCTGCCAACACCGACCTGAACGGCGAGAACACCGCCATCTTCTTCGGTCTGTCCGGCACCGGCAAGACCACCCTGTCCACCGATCCCAAGCGTCTGCTGATCGGCGATGACGAGCACGGCTGGGACGACAACGGCGTGTTCAACTTCGAGGGCGGCTGCTACGCAAAGGTCATCAACCTGGATAAGGACTCCGAGCCTGATATCTACAACGCCATCAAGCGCAACGCTCTGCTGGAGAACGTCACTCTGGATGCCGAGGGCCACATCGACTTCGCTGACAAGTCTGTCACCGAGAACACCCGTGTGTCCTACCCCATCAACCACATCCAGAACATCGTGCGTCCCGTTTCTTCTGCTCCCGCAGCAAAGAACGTGATCTTCCTGTCTGCTGACGCCTTCGGCGTTCTGCCCCCGGTCTCCATCCTGACCCCGGAGCAGACCCAGTACTACTTCCTGTCCGGCTTTACCGCAAAGCTGGCAGGCACCGAGCGCGGCATCACCGAGCCCACCCCCACCTTCTCCGCCTGCTTCGGCCAGGCCTTCCTGGAGCTGCACCCCACCAAGTACGCTGAGGAGCTGGTCAAGAAGATGAAGATGAGCGGCGCTAAGGCTTACCTGGTCAACACCGGCTGGAACGGCACCGGCAAGCGCATCTCCATCAAGGACACCCGTGGTATCATCGATGCTATCCTGAACGGCGATATCAACAACGTGCCCACCAAGAAGATCCCCTACTTCGACTTCGAGGTTCCCACCGTCCTGAACGGTGTTGACACCGGCATCCTGGATCCCCGCGATACCTACGCCGACGCTTCCCAGTGGGAGGAGAAGGCCAAGGATCTGGCTGGCCGCTTCATCAAGAACTTCAAGAAGTACGAGGGTAACGAGCACGGCAAGGCTCTGGTCTCTGCCGGCCCCCAGCTGTAAGCTCTGATCCCAGCATTTTTCTTCTGAACTCCATATAAAGAAGCTCCCCACCCTGTGCTCATTGACCGAGCACAGGGTGGGGAGTTTTTGCGTTTCAGCGTCTGTAAACGAAGCATCGATTGCCTTTTGGTGCGTGGTATGCTATCCTTTTTCCAAAGGATGTGAGCACAATGGATGCGAAAACGTTCGGGGCATTTCTCGCCCGGATGCGCAAGTCACAAGGATTAACACAGGCAGAGCTGGCCCAGCAGCTGCATGTAACAGATAAGGCTGTCAGCCGATGGGAACGCGGGGTCGGCCTGCCGGACATCAACACGCTGGAACCACTGGCCGACGCGCTGGGGCTGACCCTTGCCGACCTGATGCACTGCCGCGACCCGCAGGAAGCAGATATTGCACCGGAAGTCCCGCTGGAAGATTTCTTTACCCTGCTGCGCCGTCAACAATCCATTGACTGGCGCTCGGTACGGGCAGTTTTGTTTTGGCTCAGTGCCGCACTGGCCATCTGGGGCATCCTCGCCTGCCCGGGCCGGATGGCCGTCCACTGGCGTACCCTGAGCAATGGGAACCTGCAGGCAGACGGCTGGCTTCCCTCCTGGGTGTTTTTCCCATTGTTCGTCGGGATAGAATTTCTCTCGCTGGAGCTCTGGAACAACTTTGAGCAGACCGGCTACTACCGACACTGGGGTGAAATAGGTGCCTCCGTCACCCGCTCCATGAACTTCTGCTCCCCTACTGTCCGGCTCTGGAAGTTTGTGCTCGACCTGCTGTTCTTCTTCGGGTTCGGCTTCGTGGTCCCCTGCGCTGAGATGATGGCGATTCTGATCAACTGAAAAAAAGGAAAGCCCTCCCTTCGCACTCAGGCGAAAGGAGGGCTTTCTATCATCTTATCAGAAGTTTCCCGTTCTTCTATTCCTCTGATTTTAAGAGCGTTTACTTTTCGTTCTTTGCACGGCGTTCTTTCAGATCGCTTTCCATCTGCGCCAGGGTCTTTTTGTCCAGATTGAACACCACGCCGTACGCAATGATCATCACGATATAGCTTCCCAGATACATGACCGGCACCAGATAGCGCATCCGGGTTGCCACTTCGATGGTCTGTGCAGCCTTCAGAGATGCATCATAGCCCAGTTTGGTTGCCAGAACAAGGCCCAGAGAAGGTCCGATGCCCTGTGCAAGCTTACGGAAGAAGGAGTGCAGTGCATAGGTAGTGCCTTCTTCTCGCACGCCAAATTTCCACTCGTTATAATCGATCGCATCTGCCATCAGAGACCAGCTCAGGCAGTTTCCGATACCGCCGCCCAGCATCGCAATGATCTGACACAGGACATAAAGGCTGAGGCCCCGGCCGTCCGGTGTGATGGGCAGAACCAGCATCAGGACGTACGCCAGCGCACAGACTACTGAACCAAAGGTCACGGCTTCTTTCTTGCCAAAGCGCTTGACGATACGGCTCACAAAAGGACTGAAAATGAAAACGCCAAAGTAGGAGATCATACCCACAAGGCCGGAGATCTTTGCATTCTTGAAATAAGCCTGGAACAGGATCTGGCCTGCAGTAGAGGCACCATACATACCAATAAACGTTGCGATAGGTGCCAGCGTTGCGCCCACAGCCGGGCGATTATGGATAAAGTTGTTGAACGCCTTCATGATGTTGAACTTTGGTGCATCCTCTTTCAGAGTGATCGTGGTGTCCACACGCACCTTTGTGTTCGTGACCATAAAGCGGAAGCAGACCAGACCGATCAAACCCATGATCAGAGCAATGACAAACATCTGCTCACCGCGCAGGTTGTTCTGGTTATCATAAATGATCACCGGGATCAGCATACCGGTCAGAAGCGCACCGCCCATAGAACCAATGGAGCGGAAAGTCGACAGCTGTGCACGCTGGATCGGGTCATCCGAGATCAGAGACAGCATCGAGCCATACGGCACATTTGCAACGGTGTAGAAAGCATCCCAGATCATATAGCCTGCCACAAACAGAATGTTCTTGACCATACCGGGAGCCTGCGGGAACGGCAGATAGCAAAGTGCACCGGCCACGGTCAGTCCGATCGCACCGAACCAGATATAGGCAAGGAACTTGTTCCGGCGGTATTTATGCGTATCCGCATCTACCATTGCTCCGATAATAGGATCGTTGATTGCGTCCCAGATCTGCACGATCAGCAGAAGGGATGCCATCAGGTAGTTGTCGATCCCCATAAACTGCGTCCAATAAATCGTCAGGTAGCCTTTGAGTGCAAAACTCATATTGCAGCCAAAGTCACCCGCTGCGTATGCAAGTTTATCACGCAATCCAAACTTTGCAGACGCATCCACTGTTGATTTTCCCATGAAAATACTCCTTCCTGAACTTTCCGGACAATTTTGGCACACGGCCCGCAAGCCGTATGCGCATTTATAAGTCCATGATACGGCATCTTCTTCCAAAATGTTAGTACATTTTTACGAAATTGCTCAAAAATTTTACGATTTGAAAGCATTTCTTGTTGTATTCTTTAATCTATGCAGCATTTTCGTAATTCTGTACAAACAATCTTTTTCTTTTTTGTATACAAAATATTTTTTCTTAGCCGAATCTTTTCTTTGTTGAGAACGGTGTTGTGCGCCGAGCATAAAGCAAGGGCCATTGCACAGATTCCCGTGCAGTGGCCCTTGCGATTGTTTCTTATTTCGCCGCCTCAAACTCGGCTTCGATCTCCACCGAAGGAGCCGGAGTAACAAGGCTGACCACCACGCAGACCAGCAGGGAGGTCAGGAAGGCAGGCAGCAGCTCATAGATGCCGAACACGCCGCCCAGAGGGCTGACGAGGTACTTCCAGACAAAGACCATCAGGCCGCCGGCGAGCATCCCGGCCAGTGCGCCCTGCCAGTTGCAGCGCTTCCAGAACAGGGCGCAGAGCATCACGGCACCATACGCACCGCCGAAACCGGCCCATGCAAAGCTGACGATGCCGAACACGCTGGAATCGGGGTCACGGGCCAGCACCACGCCCACCACGCTGACGCAGATGATGGTCAGGCGGGCAGCAAACAGGCTCTGGCGTTCGGTCAGCTTCATGTGGCCGAACTCCTGCAGGATATTCTGGGAGACGCTGGACGCGGCAGCAAGCATCTGGCTGTCGGCGGTGGACATGGTGGCGGCAAGGATGCCCGCCAGGATCAGGCCCGCCAGAACGGCTGCCAGAATGCCGTGCTGTGCAATGAGGTTTGCAATGCGGACGATGACCGTCTCGCTGGAGGAGCCGCTCAGGTACTCCAGCGCGCCTGCCTTGGTCATGCCAAGGCCCACCATGCCGATGATGATGGAGGCGGTCATGGCAATGATGACCCACACGCTGGCAATGCGGCGGCTGAGCACCAGCTTCTTTTCATCCTCAATGGCCATGAAGCGGAGCAGGATGTGGGGCATTCCGAAGTAGCCCAGGCCCCACGCCATGGTGGAGACGATGTCCAGCAGGCTGTACGAGGTGGCCGTGCCCTCGGCGGCGTTGTGGCTGGCCAGCATGGTCAGGTAG
>ERZ791603.1224-NODE-1224-length-20008-cov-3.874004_pt1 | contig 20008 bp, 14 predicted proteins | sample MGYA00509966_ERZ791603 | MGnify/ENA primary metagenome ERZ791603 (study PRJEB30046, sample SAMN00791931) | human gut metagenome | study: EMG produced TPA metagenomics assembly of the A metagenome-wide association study of gut microbiota in type 2...
AGACGACCGAAGTCGTCTCGCAAAAGTCTAACTTTGAGGGGTCACCTCAAAACTCGATATCCTTTTATTTTATACAATTCATTATTATTTGCTTTTCTTACCCATTCCTTTAAATCATCTGAGAGATAAGATTGTAAGTAGTTAGTGTTTAAATTTCTAAGTAGTGCAACTGAACCGCTTCCAGATAATCCTAATGCTCTTGCAGTTCCACGAAGTGAAAGAAGCCTTTGTCCATCATCAGTCACATAACAATCAATTGAAATATTATCATTAATTTCCCATTGACCATAACTTATAACTTTAATATTTTCGTTTACCATTAAATTATCAGCCATATATCTTCTCCTTTATTGATTTTATATCAATATTATACGACAAGATATTTTATTTTTCTACAACATTTTTTATTTTAATAGACGCATCAGCCGTAACCAATGCGCCCATAATATTATTTCATATATCTACGAGTAGATAATGAATTTCGACCTAAGAGCTGATTAGAATTAATCTCTCCAAGGATTTTCTGTATCTTTGAGTTTCCTGCCAGTTCGTTAGTAAGCTGTCGTGTAAAGTCTTCTGGATTGTCTGTGACAACCTTATCAACATTAACATTAATGCCACCAATATCAACTGATTTGTTTGTTGAAACTGGGGTAATATCAGGTAACTTAGCACCAAGGTTATCCATGTACATATTTGGTGTTGTGATACCTTTAGAAAGATTCCAAAGTTTTTCAACTTGGTCTTTGTTAAATACTGTATCGCCAGCATCCAACTTACGAAGAGTACCATACTTCTTCGAGAAGATTACTTCTGAACCAAGACCTTCTTCATCTGTAAGTGTAAGACCGCCTGTTGCTGATTTAGTACCTTTTTTAAGTCCATGACTTTTGAGGTAATCTAACATGAATACATTCTGATCGTAACTTCCTGTATATTGTCCATCACCGCCCATTTGATCATAATACTGTGAACGAGCACCAAATGAACTTGCGAAATTGTTCCACTTGAGCCTGTCAACCACACTCTGATCTATGTTCAATAAATCACGAGGATAGTAATTTTCTTCGTATATCCAATCAACGCCATCTCCACCACTAGAAGAATCACTATCTCCACTGCCAATATTATCCCAATCATAATCAGGTTCACTATAATCACTTGATGAAGAAGAGTTGGATTCAGTAGCTTCTTGTTGTCTTCTCTGTTCTTCTAACTCAGCTTGTCTTTGTGCAGCTTCTTCGTTAGCAAGACGAAGCATTTCTTGAACTTTACTCTCAATACCACTAACAACATTATTAAGTGTTGTCATTGTATTATCGAACTTTGTTCCGAAATCATTAAATACAGAAGTAATATTATTATTAATATTATTTGTATTTGTCTCCCAAATACTCTTCATACCATCGCTAAGATTTATACCAAATTCATTAGCAGTATTAGTGATAGTATCTTTAATTTCTCCGCTATGAGTATTACTATCATCAATAATTTGCTGAATAAGACCATCAAGGTTATCTAAACGAGTATTTATCCATTCTTCAGCTTGTGCCGCTAAGTCATCTAACATCTTAGTTTGGTCTTCAATGTACTGTTCGTACTCTGTTTCTTCTAACTGGTCTTGTGCATCTTTAAGCTCTGAACTTATAGACTGTTTTTGAGATTGACCACTTTCAGAATTATCGCCCTGTAAAGCCAATAATCGTTTCTGTAACTGAGCAATAGTAGCAGTTTGTTCAGCAACTGTTCGTTGATAATCATGCAGTGACTTCTCGGCAGATAGACTCTCTTTTTGTTTGTCAATAACTTTTTGTAAAGCATTCAATAAATCATTATATCCATCGTTGACCAGATCCTTAATGGCATCTTTTTCAGAAATACTTGATTTGATAGCTTCTTGCTGCTTATCAATAAGGTCTTGTTTTCTATCTAACAATTCCTTATCATAAGGATTATTAGCAAGTTCCTCATCAATTTTAAGAATTTCATCTTTATATTTTTGAGCCTGATTTAGATATAATTGATACTTCTGAACAAGTAACGCTTGTGCAGCCTTACCTTCAGCAGTAGTATTACCATTGTCATCAGTAATACCTTTATCTTTTAATAATTCAACAAGAAATTCAGTTTCACTAATAAGATTCTCTACATCATCTCTTGTTCTATCAAATGCATCCCAATTAACTTGTCTGATGGCTTTATCATATGATATGATTGCTTTCTCAGCATCATAGATTGCAGAAGATACACTATTTATTGAACTCTGCATGTCATACCACTGCTCACTATACTTCTCAATCTTTCCTGAATCTAATGCATTTGTTAAAGCTGTTCTCTCATCTTTTAATCTTTCAAGATTAGCCATGTCCTGCTCCTTCATAGATTCATTAAGAAATGTAGAAGAAATCCATCCTTTAGTCTCAATTATATCTAATTCCTTTTGAAGCAAATTATTATATTCATCAACTTGATTAATTTGTTCTTCATACTGTGACTTAATATTATCAAACCTACTCTTAGCAAGTCCTTTTAACTCAATACCAAGTTCCTGCACAGCAGTCTTAGCACCCTGTGCTTTGTCATAGAAATCCTGACAATCAGATATAGCATTTTTGAGATCATCATCATAAATGACATCTATACTTATAGAACCATTGGCAATTTGATCCTTCCAATAACCATCCAAGTCATATGAGTTAAAAGCATTCATGTAATACTCATATGCCTGTTTCTGTGCGTTTATTTCGGATGAAAGAGTAGACATTGAATCGGAGAGGGCATTATTACGCTTGAGCCATGTAGATGTTGTGTCAGATACGATATTCTTAAGTCGTGAATATGCTGTTGAGATTTTATTTACTAAACGTTCTATCCAATTGAGCTTTTCGGCTGTCTGGGAAGAGGAAGAAGAACTATCACTGCCACCCAGACCTTGCCATGATGTATCTATGCTTGCATTAATCTGATTGTAAGCTGCATCATCTATAGCATTTTTCATCTTTTCGGCTGTGTTCCAGACAGAATCTATATTATTCTGCAATTCTTTATAGGCATTACTAACATCATTGCCATTCATTTTGAATTTATGGTTGCCGTCAGTTACAACCTTATCAAAGTTAGATTTTGAATAAGATTTACTGAATAATGAACCACCTATAGCACCTGGATTTCCTGCGGATATAGCATTTTTAGTGGCTTGAATATTAAAGTCAATACCATCATTTACACCCATAGCCTTGTAAAATTCTTTATAAATGTTTGCTATCTGCTGTATTGCCTGTGCTGTGATATTAACTTTTGCCTGTTCCATAGAAGTCCAGTTTGCAACATCTGCGCCATAAACAGCCCCTAACTGATTAATCAGTTCTGGATAATTAGTCTTAATGGTATTAAAGAAATCCTCATCTGTCTTAGCTTTCTCAACAACAGATTTAATATAAGCGTCTTTATCATCCTCATATACACCTTCAAGCTCTGCAAATAATTCTTCTTCCGATATTATACCAAGTAAATATTCAGATAAAGCCTTTTTGGCTTCTGGATACTGCTTAATAATACTCTGCATTGAAGATACGCTAATCTTACCATTATCTGATAATTCTTTCTGAATTGTTGATAACAAGTCAGCTTCTGATTGTAAATCTGCAAGAGTAGCAGTTTTAGATTTATCGTCTGATTCAGTGAGAAGAGAAGTAGGATCATCAAATGACTTTACTTCTATACTCTGTTCAATAGGGTTTTTATCTGCTTCCTCTTGAACTTTCTCCATGGCTTTCTTATATTCAGGAATATACTGTTGGAATATTTCAAGCCATGATTGCATATTTGTATAAGCTGTAGCATCATATGCATCTGTACCCTCTGCCTTTTTCATCTTCTCCATTTCAGAAGTAAGCTGATTATATAAAGTCTCCTTGTTCTTATCAAAATCCTTTGTCAATAAGTCAAGAGTATACTGTGCATTTTCAACTGACTGCTCTGCTAAAGCCTTCTGATCTTCATCAGTGGCATTGTTCAACTCTTTTACTGCGTCATTATATGCGTCTGTAGCAAGTTTAATTTTTGCTAACTGCGCAACGGCTGTATCCTTATCATTACCGCTTGTAGCCATGTTCCAACTTACACCGTTGGCAGTTCCGTCACCATTAAAATTCTTTGAAACAGATGATATAACATCTGAAGCATTAGAGCCAACATCAAAACCATTACCAAACTGTTTATTAAATGTTTTCTCTGAATCTCTAGCCTGAGTTTTTACCTCTTCATTATTAGCTTCCTTGAGTTTTTCAATCTTTTCATCTAATAAGGCATTCTGATATTTAAGGTTCTCAATCTCTGCTTTCTGTGCTTCTGTTATAGTGCCATCTTCCTGAAGCTTCTGTAATTCTTCAATTTTCTGCTTGTTTTCTTCAATAGTGGAATTATATTCAGATATGGAATCAGAATTCTTAGATACATTTTCTTCTGATTTTTCAATAGACTTGTTATATTTGTTGACTGCTGTTGTACCATCAGCCCATTCCTGAACTTCATTTACAAGTTTATACGCACCATACATAGTTCCTAGTGCTGCTGTAATCGCTAATAAATATGGATGTGCTAATGCAAGATTCTTAAGTGATGTTCCAAGACCTGTGATAGAAGTTGTAAGTTTCTTTGTTGTATCAACTGCACTGCCTTCTTTTGCAGCAACATTTGATACTCCATCTGATAATACATCTGCTACCTCACCAACTTTTAAGAATCCATCTTCTACTTTCAGTGAACCACTAACGGCACTTTCAAAGAATGTCTTCATAAGATTAGATGTTGTAACAAAATTATCCTTCTTACCCTTCACCAAGTTAAATATATCTACACCTTTAGTGATTGTCTTGTAGGTGATAAATAGTTTTATCAGCTTCGCAACGCCATCATTACCCGTAATGTCTTTTAATGACTTTGATAAATCCTTAAAGCCTTCTGCCAAAACACCTATACTTGAACTTACAATAGTGTCCTGTTCAATGATGTTTTCAAACACTTTTAATAAATCTGTTGCACCTGATAATACATCTTTTATCCAGTCAGAACTTATTACCTTCTTTGATACAGATTGAAATTCGTTCTTAAGTTCATTCTGTAAGCCCTCAACGCTCTGGCGATATATTTCATTTTCGTTAGCTGCACTTCCAAGACTGTCCTTTGACTGCTCAATAGCCTTATCAACATCAGCCATCTGTTGTACTATTGCATTAAATACATTGACTTGCCTCTTTCCTGATGCAAGTTCAGCATAATACTGCTTCTGCTCGCTTGTAAGTTGTGGATATATCTTAGCATAGTCACTCAAGATATCATATGTACTTCTTAAGTCGCCATTAGAATCTTCAATAGCAACTCCTATCTTTCCAAATGATTTACTTAACTCTGCTGATAACCCATCAATTTCATCTCCGTCCTCATCTATTGCTCTAAGTCTTTGAGAAATAGTGATAAGACCTGTAGATACTTTTTCCATGTTTCTTAACTGTGCATAACCACCAGTTAATAATCCGATTGTTTCATCTATGCTGTTACCAGCCTGATTCATTGTACCTGACACACGCTCAAGACCATCAGCCAAATTATCAAATCCAACTGGACTTTGGTTTGAAACGCTGTTCATTTTATCTACAATGGTCACAATATCAGATTCATTGATATTAAAACCTTTTAATACAGCTATCAGGGTACTCGCTGCATCAGAAGTCTGTGTAATTCCATCTGCAACATTAGTCATAAGAAGTGCCGACTTACCCATATCCAAGCTGTCTTCAAGACTAAAGCCAGCTCTTTTAAACTCTGTTGCAGCCTCTATCATATCAGAACCTGTACGACCAACCTCATCTGCTGCATCAAATGCCTTATCTGAAAACTCTAACAATTTATCAGATGTAAGGTCTGCTACCTTGTTGAACTCTGTAAGTTTCTTATCAAGGTCTGCAACCGCATTAACCATTGATTTAAAACCACTTATAACCTGGTCAATAACTTTGTAAGCCAACTGATATCTAAGAATATTTTCAAAAGCGTCTTTAATACCACTCTTCAGCCCATTAAAGAATCCTGTGTACAAACTTCCAGAAGACTTTACTTGCAATGCTATATTGTTGAACTGTCGCTGTAACTTTGAGAAATCAGCCTTGTTATTACAATTCTGTAAATCAGATATAATCTGTTTTAACTCAGAATCATACTGTGCCGCTGCCTGTCTGTTCTGCCCCATCCATATAACAATCTTATTAGTGAGTGCAGAAGCCCCTTGCATTGTTGAAGTATCAGCACTAAGATTTCTCTGCTCTTGGGCAGTTACCTGATACTGTTTCTGTAAGTTCTTTAAAGATGTGACAATCTCATTATACTTAGCAATCTTTTGTTGAGGATAACTTACTGTATTAATAGATTCCATAGAAGATTTTAACTCTTCAATCTGTGTTTTAACATTGTCTGGTACTTTAATAGAATTGAACTTTGCTTCAATTAATGCTATATCCTGTGGTAATGTTTCCAGATTGTTCTTCATTGCTTCTAATGAACTGGCATGTGTACCCTTAGAAATTTCAGCATTAAATGTCTGATACTCCGTTCTTGCTAAACGAAAATATGTTTCTAACTGTTTAATATCATCTATTGAGAATGCTTTGATAGATAAATCATTGAATTTATTCTGATTATCAGAATTAAGAGATATACCGGCTTTTTCTGCCTGAGTATTAAGAAGCTTCATCTTAGCAATCAGTTCTTCCTTCTTACGGATTACCTGATTATCTGATTCTGCCTGTCTTTGATTAGCCTTTGTTGTGGCTTCAATATTCTGTGATAATGATTTCTGACCTTCTGACCATTTGACAATGTTATGCTCCATGCCGTTTGCATCATACCACTTACCTACTGACTTTAACTTTAATGTGGCATTTGTCACCTCATTAAGTTCATTGCGATAAGTAAGTAATGCCTTTGTAGCCTGTCCATTATCATCAACATTAATCTTGTACTTGACTAATTGTCCTTTATTATTTGTGATGTCTGCAACAATTTTATTAATCTCTGCTTTAACTGCTTTAGCATCAGATAAATCAAATTGGAACGGAACTTTTACATTAAGTCCTGAAGTGTTAATTCCTGATTTTAACTGCTGATTAATAATATTCTGTTGCTGTTTGATAGAGGAAGTATCTAATTTGACTGTCCCCACATTGATTTGTAAATTTTTAGATATGCTATCCAACTGCTGTTGAATAAGCATTTGAGATTTGCTTGAATCAAGCCCTACTGCAACACGTGCAGCATTTGTATCAGACAAGTTCTTTAGTACCTGTCTCAACTGCTTGGACATAAGTTTTTGTGTTGCATTCATATCTAATCCAAGCGTAACTAAATTGTTAGCCATTAATTATAAGCCTCCTTGATAATTGATTTTAATATCAATACCTAAAGGATTATTTTTATTGAATCTGGCTATTGCTTTTTCTATAAAGTGACCACCTTCTCGATATCCAAAATTTGCAATATCTTTATGCCAGCCACTTTTCACCTTGTATCCTTCATTCATAAGTTCAATTGAGTTTATTATATTATCACTCCACAACGATTTGTGAAATGCATCATCAGAATATACTATGTCAATTATAAGCTGATTCTTTGATGGATAAACCTTTACAACATCATCAACACTTATTGAATCTCTCATATTATATGTTCTGTTATATATTGTCGGTGTATATGAGAAATACCATGAATCAATCTCTTCCTGAAGGATTTTAAGAAATCTGTCTGCTTCAACTTTAAGCTGCTTTTCTATAGTATTACCAGTCGGCAAGACAAGTTTTCTTAAATCAAAACCTAATGTATTATTCATAGCTCCTTTCCTCCAATTTTAACAATTCTAGGTATTAATATTACTTGTGAGACCTATCATCGCAAAAATCTTCAATTATTTTTATCTGATCTTCATTTAATTCATAATTATCAGACAGCCATCGAGACATTTGAGATGGATAGATTCCAACTAATGAGGCGAGATATGATTTCTTAATGCCATGCTGCTTAAGATGCTCTTCGACTTTTTGTTGTAATTCCATTTCAATGTCCTTTCTTAATGATAAAATCTATGGTAAAAAGAGATAACTTCTGCCATAGAATAGGCAGTTATCAAAATAATTTTCAAAATTATTTACTCTCTTCCCCTATATAAAATTTGTAAAAATAAAAATGGAATGTGAAATTTGCTATAAAAAATAAGGCAAAAATCACATTCCGACACTCAATTTGAAAATTTTAAATTCTCAAATATGATTCAGGCAGCAGGCTCTTTCTTGTCCTTATCCTGCTTCCCTTCATTCAATTTTTTCAAGCTGTCACTACATTTTTGACTGCATGTCTTGGTGTTCCCGACTTTTATAAAATGTCTTCCACATATCACGCATTCACACAATTTCTTTTTCCCATTACTTTGAAATGCTTCTAAGTAAACTATAGGATTATATATATCCTGAACCTCAAACAACACATTATTATCATCTGGTATATCCATATTCAGAATGAATCTTTGCTTTTGTTTATCATCTTCTATACGAATACCATCAGACTTATTGAACCTTTTGAAACTGCTATCAAATGAAGCTGCACCAACCATTTTCATAATTATATTCATATTATAATATATAGGTGTTCTTTTCTCCTTTCCATTCGGCTTGATTTCAGTTTTATGCTTATACTTTGTTATAAAGAATGAGTCTCCTTTTAATCTGCCAGTCTGTTTAGCATATTTATAATGACATAACAGTGCAAACAATAATCCTCTGTCATTTTGAAAATATGAACCATTCTTCTTTTTCTGAAGAACTGTGTCCATAAAATTCATATCTGCCTGTGTTATACTAACACTCTTTCTGCTCAATTTATTTTCAAGCATATTATCTAAGGTATCATCACCTTCAACAGCCTTTTCATAACACATTCTAGGTCTTTCCTTTATAACAATACCTGTCTTCTGATTCTGATTAAGATTATCAAGAATAACATGTCCAAAACATTTCCACAACATATCTTTAGTAGAAGTCTTAAACTCATTTTTATTATATTCCATGTCAATAATTGAATTGACTGCAAGATTAATGTTGAATTCCCCATTTTTAGTGAAGATATCTTTAATCTCTCTAATACAATGATAATGAAATACTTCAAACTTTGCTGTAATATCACGACTATCAGTGTTTCTTCTATCTATCTCTTTTTTAATATCTTGACACAACTTCTGCTTTGCTTTCTTCCTATTGTTCCATACAGCATACGCCTTTATATATTCATCACTGTATCTGTCAGGTTCGTATAGTGGTTGCTTAACACCGTTATCATCTAACACATAGGAATTGTTCATAAGATTCTTATAATCGAACTTATTCTTCTTATTATCTGCATCAGTACCAACATCATACAAAAAATGCTTTCTTCCTACTTCTTTATCAATGTACTGAGGGATTCTATCCATAGGACTATTCGTATAATCCTCAAGACTTGATGATTTCTTACCTTTAGCAAACTTGAAGAACTGTGGATACTTTATCTTTGATGGTTCAAACATGTTCTTAGGATCAGGAATGAGTTCTTTATATAACTGCTCATATTGACCTATTAAAAGATTCTTTCCAGTCTTAGGGAAGTCTATTGCATAGTTGGACATTGCACATATAACATTAATAGCATCATCATATTTTAATGGATTATCTTCTAAATCTGGTCTGTTCCACAATTTAGTAATAGCATTGCTTGATAAACCAATAATATTATTTTTGAATCCATCAACAAGAGTTTTATAAATAGATTCATTATCTATATGCTGTGCCTTTGCTTTCTGCATATCATAATATAAAGGTACATCAGGTAAGCCCTCTGTAGCTTTTAATACAGCCTTATCAGCTATAACAAGAATATGGTCTCCATCCCAGTCACACATAAGAAACAGTGAAATCATATCATGGCAGCTTACAACCGTATCACTTTCCATATACTTGAACCACTTCTTACATTCGTCTGAAACTATCAGTTTTCTTCTAGGGCATTCATATCTTGACAGGTGTGGACTTCTAAGACATAACACTTCTTCCACATCCCCCTGCTCACCATAATATTTATTATATACATGATTCTCAGGTACTAAGCCCTGCGGATTGACATTACCCATAAAGAGATATTCGCAAAAAGCGTACATGTCAGGTGCTACATAACTGTAATATCCTCTAACTGGAATCTTACCGCCCTTATATGAATTCTTTCTTGCATTATATAAGCTATGTATTTTGCTCATAATATATTTGTCCTGTATAAGTGGTGGGTAAATATCCAGTGCCTTTGCTATGTAATAATTCGCATTTTCAACCTTTCCTCCATCTGCTGCCAGTACAGCAACATCATTATCGCCAATAATTTCTTCATTTAATATATTGTCAATTGTAAGTCCTAACTCTTTCTTCACATATTCAAGGTCTGTTTTTAATTTGTATAAATCTTCTACTGCTGGCTGGCATAACTCTGTAATATCTGTATTATATGGGAGTGTCTGTAAGAACTGATATGAGAAAGTAACCTCTTCCTTCGGATGTTCTGCGTAAGCATTAATAGATAGTTTTAGATTATTTTCTTTGAATTTTTTCTTGTATTCATCCCAAGAACTGTACTGCTTCCACATTTTTAACTGACTTGTTGTAAGAATATATCGTATATCTTCCTTTTCTACATCGTGCGGAGTTCCCCACGGATCAACCAGAATACTATTATGAGATATCTCATGAGCAAACAGTCTGAAATCAAACGGAAACATAGCACCTTTGATATAACCGCCTCTTATCTGACAGCTTGAAGGTAATTCCCCTGGAATAAACATTCCTGCTCCGTCTGTATGTTCAATAGAAATTCTCTTGGTCTGATATTCTTTCGGTGTATCATTCACATAGCATTGTCCGTTATCATCCGTCTTTATATCAATGTATTTAACCTTACCATTAACAACAGTTTTAAGACCATCAACAACAATACACTTATCAATATCAATGTTCTTAGGCGGTAGTTTGCTTGATGATAATAATAACGCATTATATGATAAATACTTACCAACATTCATTCCTTTATTATCATTACCCTTATCAGCATTTATTCCATCAACTGTAAGTCCTGCCATTAAGAATGATTTATGTGCTTCATAAAATTCTTCCTTTATAAGAGTAACCTTACAATTTCTCACCTGACCTGTAGTTGCTGTGAATAATTTATATTTCTTACCACCTATAATGATTCCCTTATCTATAATCTGCCATAAGATTTCATTATGATTAATCACCATATAGATAATCTCGTCTAAAAGCTGATAATCGCACTTCTTATACCCTCTATCCGCTAATGCAAGCCTGACAATATCATTCTCAAATATCGCAATCTCATTTCTTTCATTCAAATACTTGTCTGATACTGTCCTGACAGATTCATTGTTATGAATAACCTCTGATAATTCTGTATTCTTTTTCTTCTTATCATTATAGATAGCATTCTCGTCATCTATGAATGTCTTAAATGTATTTAATTGATAAATCCTTACTCTTCCTAGTTTAAGCTTTGTATAATTGTGTTCTATAATTAACACCAACCTTTCTGTATATTCTATTTATACTATTCTCTGATTTAATTGTAATTTGTGGGTAAAAAAATACCACCAATATTCAATAAGAATATTGATGGCTAATACTTATATTCCATATCTTTTATGTGCAAACTCTCTTGTTTTTTCTTCAACATAGTCTCTATCTACCATTTCAGTATCAAAAAACGAATAGAAACAACAAGGTGTAACAAATACATAAAAAATATTTTTACCTGTCCTATCACTTAAGATATCTATAATCATATTTGCATAACTTTCACATAAATACGCATCTAATTTTTCAAATTGTTCTTGTATTATATAACCATTTTTTTCTATGCATATTAACATATCCATCAAATCTATTCCTAAATGATCTTCTACTTGTTCTTTCGTATCATAATTATATGGGTTAAATGATGAACTCATAATAAATATTCCCTCCTTTTTATTTTATTGTATCACTTCAACCATCAATATTCAATTTTCAATGTACACATATTATTATAATTACCATCCTATATAAGGCTTAAATTGCTTCTGACAGACCAAACAGACACTTTTATCTGCCAGACACACAATTACCATCTAAAACAATATCACCCGAATTTGATACCATTTTCTTTAATTTAAGCCCATACATACAAGTATTAATTGCTTTAAGGAAATACTGATTTCATGGGAAGTTTTTTCAGTTATTTACTCCGCAAATACCTTAATATCTTTTACATCTGTCAGGTAACATTCATTATCAATCTCAACAACCTTATCAATAAATAATGTATTGACCGCATCTGGTCTTATCATTTTAACAAGAAGCTCTATAGATACTGAAAATTTAATTGTTTCTAAGTCACAACCAATTACATCATATTCATAATCTTCTATTTCTGTAACTGAAAGATTCTCTATGCACCATATCATATTTTCGATAACTGTATACTCACGAAAATCTCTATCAATTCCACTCTGTGAAAGATTAATCTTTATCTCTTCTGAACTATTAGAATCATAATCACAAAATGGCAGTATTAAATTTTCATTACTATCTGTATATAAATTGTCCCATTGTTCATAATCTCCATAATTTGTTATTCGGTAGAATATTCCTTTACCGACAACAAATACATCTAAGTCCATAATGTTAGCACTCTTAATAGATGTAAGCACCTGCACATCTAATCCAAATGACCTTATCTTTTCTATATCAAACTTATCTGTCTTATGAAATGTATAATCAACCATTTTAGTATAATCTGTATTGCTTTCAGACATCTGTATAAATTCCTTAAGCGCTTCGTTCATCTCGTTGGGTAACTCATATGTTGTTATATATTCTTCAATAGACTTACAGCCTTTCATATCTGCTAGTTGCTGCAACATACTTCTTCCTAGCAACATCTTTAACGACTGAAAACTTATAACAGCATCAGTTTTTGCCCTTAGTGATTCTATCTTTGTTATCTCTAACTGTCCTTGTTTCTCCATAGCACTAGAATCTTCTGATAACAATTTATTAAATTCTGTTTCTAAAATACAATCACCACATGAAGGTATCTTTTCTATAATATTAGAATGCACTTGTCTAAAATCCGCCATCTTCATATTAAATACTTTTGCAACATCTGATACCTTTAGATATACATTATTATTATGAATCACTTTTGTATTAAACTTTATTATCTTATCTACCATTATTGTAATCTCCTTTACTCACACACAATTACTTCTACAGGATCACACTCTTCCATAAGTTCATCCCATGTAACTTCAACAAATTTACCACCCTTATAGTTATAATTAGCTTCATCCAAATAGACAAAAATGCAGTAGTTTTTAACACTATCATCAATAATCTTTCCGGTAATTTGAGTGCATAGTTTATATGCTTTTTCCCATTTCATAGAACTTATTACTTCAAAGCTATGCGTTGTAACCCATATACCAAAAGGAATATTTAATAATCCGTTAAAGTCCTTATCTGTATATGAAAATGTTTTACCAACTTTATAATATTTTTTCTCTGTTATCGTTTTACTCATATATAATTCTCCTTCTATAATCCTACTGCATCAGGCTCACCCCAAATGTCTTCATTATAATTATTATTCCTTGATATAATAGCTGCACTTTTTTTCTTTTCTATATAATCAACTATACAAGGAATATCATTAAATATATTTTCATCTCTAAGCTTTTTCATTAGTTTCTTTTGATAATCAGATCCAGGAATCGCACCTTTTATTTCCTTATTAATAAGTTCATTATCATGATGAATCTGCTTATATATCTCAATCAATTCATTATTAGAATATTGTTTTGAATACCTATCAAAATGCCAACGTAAATTATTGTATTTTGCAGATATACTACGCTTAACATTAGCTTTTTCTGATTGAACTATCTTTTCAGTTATTCCACATGTCTTCTCATAATTCTTTGCAAAAGCAATAATATCTTCCTTATCTCCATATCTGCCATAATGATTAGAAAAGCTTTTAAATTGTCCTGTGTTAATATCTCTTTTCAGCTCAGTGTGCTTGTACACATAAAGTAACTTATTGGAAACAAGAATCTTGTTATAATTCAATAATGTATTTCCATCTATCCTACTTTTTTGACATAAATACTCCTGTGACATAAACCCAACATAATCTATTTTTGCGGTAAATGTGTCTTTATATATACCTTTTGTCTTATTGATAGTTCTCATACATACAACAAAATATCTAAGCAACTTTAATTTATCTATCTTGTTATCAAGATTTAAAATAGCTTGAACTTCATCACTATATACAATCGTATAATACTTACCTTTGCCAGTAGTAAAATCCGAAGTAAAATATAAGCCACTGAGATTAACTATAAATTCACTAGCAGAAACTTTATTATCAATCAATATTAAGTTTTTATTAACAAGGGATTCAAAAGCAGACTTGACTTTTTTATAAAGAGAACGCTTAAAGCTAAAATTTCCAACTAATTCATATAATATCATATTGTATGTAATATACTGCTTATTCCTACTTGATTGATAAATGGATTTTAAAGCAATGTATACACATAATTCTTCATCTGATATTTGCATATCATCTATAATATCGTTGTTTAAATAAATCTCCAAATATTTTCTCCTTTAACATTAAAATACAATATTAAATAATCAATCATTAAACAATATGTCTATTTCACAATTTTCTGATTTATTGTTAGATTTCTCAAAATTTTTCCTTTCCACCTTTATTCTCACATATTCTCGCACATATCGACCCTTACATTCACCCCGAAAAGTCCGAATGAATTATAAAAACTTCCGTTTGGATTATCGGAATATAAATTTTATCTTTCAAACTCTAAAACCGAACCGACATGGAAACAAACAATTCCCGGGTTATGCTTTGGAGCGCTGCGCTGATCGCGGCAGGGCTCGTATTGCTGGGCTGGACGCTCCGCAGCGGCATCGTACACTTCAAGGACAGCGAACGCGTGGTTACCGTCAAGGGGCTCTCCGAACAGGAGGTGAAGGCCGACCGGGTGATCTGGCCGCTGATGTACAAGCAGGTGGGCGACGACCTGACGGTGCTGTACAACAACATCGAAAAGACGAACGGCACGATCATCGCCTTCCTCCGCAGCAACGGCGTGGATGAAAAGGAGATCACCATCGCCCCGTCGCAACTGGTCGATATGGCCGCCGAACTGTACAACCCAAATGCGCCGCGCTACCGATACAGCGTTACGACCGTACTGACGGTCGTAACCGACAAGGTGGACCTGGTGCGCTCGCTGATGCAGCGGCAGGGAGACCTGCTCAAGCAGGGCGTAGCGGTCACCGGAGGCGACTACCAGTACCGGACGCAGTTCCTTTACACGGGACTCAACACGATCAAGCCCGGCATGATCGAGGAGGCGACAGCAAACGCACGCACGGCAGCCGAGAAATTCGCCCACGATTCGAAAAGCAAACTCGGCAAAATCCGCTCGGCTACCCAGGGACAGTTCTCGATCGAAGACCGCGATGAAAATACCCCTTATATTAAATCGGTCCGCGTAGTCACGACCGTAGAGTATTACCTGAAGGATTAACCTTCGACGCCACAACACACCGGCCTGCCCTACCCACCGTGCCGGAACAGGTTCTGCGGAGGAAATTCCTCGGCAGAACCTGTCACTAACCCAAAACTTACCGTTCTATGAAAAGCTTGACCGCCGTATCCGCAGTACTGCCGTTGCTTTTATTGGCTTCGGGTTGCAGCAAAGACCGCAACGAGCCTCGGGGCAACGGCACGCTGAACATCCGCCTGGAGATGGACGACCGGATCGACCTGGTCGCGACACAGGCCTGCAACACCAAAGCGGCTCCCGACCTGGGCGCCTTTACGCTCGAAGTCACGCAGGATGAAACCGTAGTACACAAGATTCCGACCCTCGGCGCCAACACATCGCCGAGCCTGACGCTCGAAGCGGGAGACTATACCGTCAGCGCCTATTCGCAGCCGTTCGCCGCACCGGCTTTCGACACGCCGGTCTACGGCGCGTCCCAACTGCTGACGATCATGGCCGGGGGGACGAAGGACGTCGCACTGGAGTGTACGCAAACCAATGCCGGTGTGAAAATCAACTATTCGGACGATTTCAAGGCGCAGCACACCTCCTACTCCACCCGCATTGCGCACAGTACCGGCACGCTCGACTTTTCGGGCAGCGACGCCGGCCGTACCGGATACTTCCCCACCGGGTACGTGGATTTGATCGTCACCGCCGACGGCAAGGAGTATACGCAGGCGATCCAACTGAAAGCCCGCAGGCTTTACACCATCACGGTCAAGGATGCCAACGTGCCTGTCACTTCGGGCCATGCGAACATCTCGATCAGCGTCTCCACCGACGTGACCAACGAAAATGTCGAGATCACCTTCCCCGAAAACGGAGGAAACACCGGCGGTGACGGCGGCACCCGGCAAACGATCTACGGGGAGAATATCGGAAGTACAGACGTCACCAGCTCCGCGTTGGTGTTAAGTTTCAAGGGTTGGCAGAACCAAACCGGATCGGGCATCTCCTATTCGGGAAGCGGCAGGATCGACAGCCAGTCCGCGCTCCAATCGGCCTCCTATTCCGGCGCGTCCGGAGGAAACTACCTCACCCTCTCGGCCGGCAACAAGTTCAACATCTCGGGCCTCAGCACCACGGGATACAGTTCCCCCGTCTTTACGTTCGGCCTTGCCTGTGCGACAACAGGGTTCGACCCCGCCCAACTGGAAGTCTACGTCAACAGCGCCGATGCGGCCGACGACGGCCCCGCACTCAGCTACACCTACGAATCCAATGGGGAGTGGATGCTGTGCACGGTCAGCACGGGCATCCCCTCCGGCGACAACCTCCGCATCCGGATCGTCTCGCAGGCCTCCTTCCGACTCGACGACTTCAAACTCACCGGTGAAAAATAGCGGAGAACGCTTTTAGCCTGCCGGAGAGCTTTTGTTCTTTTCTTAAATAGGATTCTGTGATTGATGAAGTTTTTGGTATAGCGCGGAACTTGTCAAACACGGGTTCATCCGGAACCGACTGACCGATCGGTTTTCGACGACGGGAGGGTGCCAAACTACACGCAATCGGGATGCGCCTGCAAGCAGGCGCATCCCGATTGCGTTGGCAGAGGCAGAGTTCCCTTAACCCGCTCTCCCGGCAAGGTTCAATGGTTCGGTAGTTACGCTCAACTCTTTGCCGTCTATATTTTTATAGGTAACGGTGAATCTGTGCGTGCCGGGTACCGCCGGACGAAATATCGGTTGAATCCGGAAATCGAATGCAACCAATGTCGGTTTTTCCCGGTTGAACTCCGTAATTGACTTTTCAAAATAGCCTGCAGACCATTTGTTCTCCTTTTGTTGTGCCGTTAGAGTAAACCGGTAAGAATTGGCCAAAATATCATCGACACAGAGGTAAAAAACATTGCATAAATCGTTCAGCGGGATTCCGGCCGGATGGGCCGCGTCATAATCATTGTCCGAAACGATATTCAAACTTTCGGTCTGCACATACATAACAGGGATATTCAAATAATAGGCACCATTAAAATCGGTATCTTTGAACTGCGCCGCCAATACCTCGAATTGTGCCTCGTCGACCAAATCTTTCGTAAAGCAATCCTCCGTGTTTTCATAAGGGCGGATCTGAAGCGAAACGACATTATACGTTTCCGTCGGAACGGAGGTCTCCAACGATCCGCTAACGATCGCACAGATGCTTACAGGATTTTGGTACTTAGTGATGAAATTTTTGGAGGTGGGTAATGGAGTCGGGTCATCATTGCAACTGTATAATCCACCGCACAGTAAGCCCAGATACATGAACAGTCGTAGTTTCATAGTCGTCTAATTTAAATATTAGGTCTTATGTTCTTTATAATTTCAAGTTTGAACCGGTAATAATAATAATAATTGCTCGGCTTTGCGCAGTTTGGATCTAATTCGACCGGGAACTCGGTATTGAACACCCCCACGTAATAGTAACCGTTACCGGTTCCTCCCCATCCGTAATTGCAATGCAACCAACGGGTCTCTTGCTCTTTGCGTTCCCCCGCCGGTTCCTGACGGATCAAATTGTAGTTTTCATCATAGAAATTGTTGGAAACGCCCCATACCCGGTAAACATCCTTGTATCCGTCGATCACCCAATCATGACCATGAGAGTAACCGATCCAATTTTCGGTTGCATAACCACCCACATATATTGCCCGTTTATAATACAATTCCATTCTAACCCTGTCGGCATTAAAACTGTAAATACCGTCAGTCAAATAGTTAAATCGGTTCTTAAAGGCTTTGTCCGCTTTACTCGTCGAAGAAGAACTACTGGAACAACCGTAAGACATATCTACTGCCGATCCTATTTCCGCTACCAAGGCGGCAATGGCCCGCCGGTCGTACGAATCGGCAGGAAACCATGATCCATACAGATAACTGCGCCAGTTGTCCCAATAACAGGTATACCAACCGTTTGACACTTGGAAGGAAGTCGGATAGCTATTTGCTCCATAATGTTCAACATGGCTATCGCCACACAACCGGCAACAGGTTTTCCGTTACTGGTATTATTGCATGTAAACATATCAGGCCAATTGATGCCTTCATTAAAAGGTTCGGTTTGATTCCACCGTACCGGAACGAACGGCCCGACCTGTGTATACTCCCGCCTCAAAAGAATCTCCGATTGCGCCAGGTATTTGTCTTCCATGCTCATGGAATCCCAACCCGGATCATGCGCAAGCTGCGCGGCGGCATATCCCGGTATCATCTCCATAAACATCCGCACGCCGGGGTTGTTCATCGTATCGGTGATATTACCCTGATCGGAGTAGGCCAGAATCGTCTCCATCAGGGTGTCGGCGGCAAGAATCGCGAAGCCTCCGTCGTCGGCGTAATTGACCACGTAAATATTTTTAGTGACTTCTGCGTCGTCTGTTTCTCCCGATTTAGTGGCGGAGGAACGAAGTATATCGTTCAACGGAAAGAGGTCGGCCACGGATTTCGTATATCCGGAGCGCGTCAGCGCACCCTCTCCGAAACACTCCGGCAATTCGGCGGCCAACTGTTGAATAGAGTCCAGCGTCAGAAAACGCGACTTAGCCTGCCCGACCGCTATGGCGGCGTCCGGGCGCTGCGGAAGGTTTTCTTTCGCACAGCCGAATAACACAGCCATGCAAGTATGAAATAACAGTTGTTTTTTCATCATCAGGCTTTGTTAATTTGTTAAGTTGGGTTCTTCGTAAGCCAATGTTCGGTAAATATATACAAATACAATTGTTATTGATAAGAAACGCACAAATTAAGTTCAATTAAATATTTTTAATAATTTACTGACAGTAAGTTTATTGAATAAAATATTCCGTTTGGTCGCGCATTAATGTCATATCGCAATCTGTGCGCTCCGTTCAGTCGGATATCACAGGTTCTCCAAGTTATCCCCCTCAGCGGCACTTTTCGGAATTTCACTTCTGGCAGATGCGGTCTGTTTTCATCTGTCCGAGAGAGTCCCCGCAGCAAAATAAAAAGTGGAAATTCGGCTTCAGCGACTTCGCCCCGAAAATTTTCACAGAAAGAATACCGGAAGTACTCCAGCCCGAACAAAGAACCGCTCCCTGCACAAAAGAAGCGGGGCTGTCGTTTGCAACGACAGCCCCGCCCTACTATGAAGCTTTTACTATGATGAATTACAATTTCGGACCGGCAGCAACCAGTTTCTTGCCAGCCTCGTTGCCGGTGAATTTGGCGAAATTCTTGATGAAGCGTTCAGCCAAGTCTTTGGCTTTCACATCCCAATCGGCAGCGTTCGCATAAGTATCGCGCGGAT
>ERZ791603.1235-NODE-1235-length-19870-cov-3.954126_pt1 | contig 19870 bp, 14 predicted proteins | sample MGYA00509966_ERZ791603 | MGnify/ENA primary metagenome ERZ791603 (study PRJEB30046, sample SAMN00791931) | human gut metagenome | study: EMG produced TPA metagenomics assembly of the A metagenome-wide association study of gut microbiota in type 2...
AAACATATTTGATCGTTTGATTTCAAAAGGGCATACAATTATTTTGGTGGAACATCATCTAGATGTTATTAAAAATGCAGATTGGATTATTGATATGGGCCCTGAGGGTGGGGAGAAGGGTGGCAATGTGAATGTTCAAGGAACTGTTTATGATGTCCAACAATGTTCTCAAAGTTATACTGGTCAACTTTTAAAGCAATGTTATATCGATGTCTCTTTTATTTGTGTTACTTTTATCAATTTAATACTTCAAGTAAACGGGTGAAGTAGTGAATGAAACAGACTTCTTTTCTGTATTTTGTTTTCATAATGAAATGTTTATGATATAATACAAAAAGATTATGAGGTGAAAGTATGTTTTTTAACAGTGTAGATATAGGCATTGACCTTGGTACAGCCAATCTTCTGGTGTACATCAAGGGCAAGGGCATCGTGTTTAACGAGCCTTCCGTTGTGGCAATTAACAGAAGCAAAAATAAAATTCTTGCTGTGGGCAACGAAGCCCGCGATATGATTGGTAAAGTTCCGGAAAGCATTTCCGTTATCCGTCCGCTTAAAGAGGGCGTAATTGCCAATTATACCGTAACGCAGAAAATGCTGGAATTTGTGGTGGAACGTGTGGCCGGCAAGAGCTTTTTCAGCAAAGGCATAAAACTCGGTTTCGGTCAAAACCTTTGTCAGCGGTGCAACGCTTTCGATGGCTGCGCCACGGGTGATGAGCCGGTGCGCCCGCTTGCGCCGATCTCCTTTTTCATAGTAGGCAGCTCGGTTTTCAAGGCGCTGAATTTTGTGCTGTTCCTGCGCAAGCTGCCGCTCCACCTTTTCTTTCTCGGCTTGCAGCTTTTCAATTTCTTTTTCTTGCATGATTTTGACCTCCTGACGGTTAAAGATGGATGCAAAAAGACCGCCTACGTTTTCGGTAGACGGTCTGCGTGATAATATGGAATTTTCAGGCTTTGCGGTGGAAATAGACTGCACCAGCAGACTGTTTCCGCTGCAAAGTGCGCTGGGATAGCTGCTATGGCAGCGCAAGGGAGGCACTCCCTTGTTCGGAATGAAGTGACGCAAAACAGCCCGGACATTCAAACGTCCGGGCTGTCTGCCTCGCAGAGCGCACATACTCCCGTCAGGAGAGTATAGAAGTGCGCCCTTTGTTCCAAAGGGATATTTCCTCCTATTCCAGAATAGTGACGTTCAATGCTTTCTCATATATTCCGATACAAACATATCCCATTTCTTGTCAATACATGCAAAAAAGTCAAATGGAGTATCCCCAGAAATCTTATGAACCAAATCCGCAAAACCAGTTCTATCAAAGAGCATATACTTTGTTTGTCCTTTGTATATCTGGTCAATAAGTTCTTCGGAGTAGAAATCTCTGTACTGATAGATATTCCCCATTGTTTCGGAGTACGGAATAGGAGAATAACAGGCATTCGCACATATTCCCCGCAAATCCTCTTCCAACTCTTTTCTGGTCGGTTTACAAGCCTTGATTGTTGAAATTTGCTCTCGAATTTCAGGACCTTTTAATGCTTCATACAGAGTCTTGAGCGATTTTTTGTATTCTCGAAGTTTCTCTGCATCTGTCAGTTGCTTCTTAGCTGTTCTTTTCTTTTTTGCTTTTTTAGTATCAGGTTTCTTAAACTCCGGTGCAACATTTTTACCCTGCTCAATGGCTTTCTCACAATCTATCCACATATCAGCAAGCACAGACTGATTAGCCCTCAGCAGCTCAGCGCCTTTCTCAGTAAGCGCGTACACAGGATTTGGGAAAAGCTGTCGCACCCTATGTTCATCTGCATCTTCTATTAGTCGCTGAATAAGAACGCTCTTTGCCCCGCTCGCTTTCATCGAAAGATCGGACAACATTGTTTTAAGCTGTTCCCCTGTGAGGGTCGAAAGCGCTTTCCCCAAAACGGCTTCCTCCAAATATCCATCTGCAACCACAGATTGCAGATAGGCAGGAACATCTTGAATGCCGTATTGCTCCGTCCATTTCTGTGACCACGGCTGTTCTGCGGTGCGGGGTGACTTTGCATACTCTGCAATAAATACAGCTTCTATATCGTCTTTAGCAGTAGGACGGTTAAACTCTCTTCCATTGACATAAGTAGTGGTCGTTAGTTTACCAGAGTTAAGAAAGTCATCAACAGCCTTTTTATATTCGGCTTCTGCTTTTTGAATTTCCCTTTTCCGCTGTCGTTCTTGATCCTCTTTTATGGCGGAGGCAACAGATACGCCAATTCCAAATAACGATGTGGCAAGTCCAGTGAGTTCCCCAAGTGGAGATGTTCGTCTGTTTTTCCTTGCAATATCTGTGATGTCGGTCGCTGCTTTCTTCGCATCGGCAGAATTGGAAAACTGGACTTTTTCAACATTGCTGCCATAGTATATTTCCACCGTATCCTTTGAGAAAAATGAACTTGCACTAAGCTCTACATTCTTTATATCCCTAAGTGGAATAGTTTTCTTTGATGATGAAAAGAATCCGGAAGATTTGATGATAACATTCTTCTCATCAATTTCAATAGTTGCTGTCCGTCCCTTATATTGCTTCGTCATATTTGCATCAACCTCCCCTCCGTTGTAGTACAGTTCTAATTGTTATTCATACCATACTTTATTGTTTGAAAAACCCGTTTCCAATACGATTCGCGTTGAATAATATCCTCACGCTTTGTACGCATATCAAAGATCTCCAAAATGGAGTATGAAAAATTTTCTACGATGTAGTCCGCTCCATTGTTTTTCAGTTCTTCAAAAGCCTTATTGCCGCCTGTAAGATTCGTTACATCGGCATAAGATGACCAACGCTGCCAGATGCCAGCAATATCCCCCGTCGCCGATCCGATATAGAGCTGTCCTGTTGAACGGTCTGTAATACAGTAAACGCCTTTCACGCTGGAAAGAGCATTTTTCCACTCAGGAGCGTCCAGCTTGATAATGGTCTGCAAATCTTTATGGCTCAAAAGTACTTTGCTGTATCCGGGGAATGCGCCAAGTTTCGTAGCCGGAGCAAGTTCGTATACTTCGGGGTCAAAATCTCTTTGAACAGACTGATATGGCTTGTTATAAATATCTCTGCCGATTGGTTTCTCTAGTCTAATAATCAATCGCTTGCGATAGTCCACATAATCAGGAAGGAGTGTAAGCTTATACCCGACGGCATCAAATACTTCCGGGAGAATTTTTTCAACCCGGTACATTCCACCGAAAATGTAATATTGGGGACCATAAGGATAATACTGTGCAAAAGCCAGAAGATAATCCGCGTGATTCAAATTGTTATTTGCCTGTTTACGCTTGTGGGCATTCATTGCAATCCATTCAGGGGCATCATCCAGCAGATAGTCCCACGCACGCAAAGCAGTATTCCCTGCATTCATGTTAAATTTGACTTTCGTCTTATCCGGAAAATCGACTGGCATAAAGTCTGAGAATTTGATCATACGGTTTTCACCTCATTTTCGATTTTATCATATTGCACAGAACTTTTCCAGTCTCGAAGCAAAAGACTTGTTATTTGTGTTGCAAGCCAGACTAACATTTTCATTTTCGCTTCTGCCACACGATGTCATACCCCAGTGCGTCCGCCAGTTCTACCGCCTCGCCGTAGCGAAGCGAGCCACGTTTGAGCTTGCCGGAGAGATTGGGGACGCTGCGGCTCCAGCCGTACTCGTCGGAGAGGTAGTCCACCACCTCGGTCATGGTCATGCCGGTGCGGACGATGTAGGACTTGATCTCGTTGCGATAGGTTTCAGATTTTCTCATATTCAAACTTTCCTCCTGTTTTTTCGGCGCGCTCTATGGTAAAATGGGTTTATCAAATCGTGACACCTATTCGCCATAGGGCACTGGTTTTTAATACACGGCTTTTCGCTGGAACTGCCGCCGATGATGCGTTGGTCACGGGCAGCACCCTCAGCTTTTGCCGTTTGATGTGTCTTTGCGTGAAACGGCGAAATATCATGTTGAACGACAAACGTCGTTCGCTGCTGAATAGCGCTCTATTCCGTGCAGATAACCGCACAGAGCAGAAAACTATTTCGCCGTTTTCACTTGCTTTGATTTTGACTTTCGATTTTGCCGCTCTTTCCGAACGTCGTTCCTGCCCGGAGGATCGCTCCCGGCGTTTCGTTCTCCTTGGTGCGCTGGATGCGGCACTTCGCCAGAGGACATATCCCGTTCGGACGGTCATGCAATTTTCAAGGTTCAGGTGCGATTGCAAGACCATTTTAGCGAAAAATATAGCCCTCTCCCGTATATCCAAGAGGTCGGAAAACGCGCTGTAAAACGCAGATTTCCACGCTCATGGACAAGACCGGAAAAGGGCGGAAATTTGAAGGGAGGACGCCGTTATGCAGCCAAAGCTCACCATTCAGGAACGGCTCAAAGACCTGCGCGTGGAGCGCGGTCTGACGCTGGAACAGCTATCTGCGGAAACAGGTATTTCAAGGTCCGCGCTGGGAAAATACGAAGCCGACGATTTCAAGGACATCAGCCCGTTCAGTATGGTGGAGCTGGCAAAGTTCTACGGCGTGTCCACCGATTACCTGCTGGGGCTGACAGAACAAAAAAATCACCCAAACACAGAGCTGGACGCTCTGCACTTGGGTGATGATGCAATCGAAGTGTTGAAAACGGGCAAGTTCAATCACAGGTTGCTGTCGGAGTTGATCTGCCATAAAGATTTCCAGCGGTTTATGCTGGATGCTGAGATTTACGTCGACCGGATCGCGGATATGAGGGTTAACGACATGAACGCCGTGCTGGAAGCCGTCCGGCAGATGGCACTGATGAAAAACGGCGGTGAGGAAAATGACCTGCATCTGCGGACATTAGAAGTGGCGCAGATTCGGGAAGATGAATATTTCGGAAGCCTGATTGCAGATGACCTGAAAGGCATCCTCCGTGACATTCGGAGTGAACACCGCCCCGACACCATGACTGCGGATGAAGTCTCCTTTGCAGAAAATATACAGAACCAATTACGGGATGCAATGAACTTTGAGGGAAGCTCCGAAGAAAAGAAGGCGAAAGCTTTGCTTGCCACATTAGGGATCGATTATGATGCCATCACAATGGAACAGTTTGTCAACTTGATTGAAGTGCTGAAACTGTCCAGGCACCTAAAAACTCCCATCAGCCAGCGTGGGAAAACGACCATGACCCACGGCAAGGGAAAGCGGAAGAAACGCTGAAACAAAGGCAGCGCTGTGGTGGGACGAAGGCTTTTATATACCTCTGCTTCCTTTTCCAGACAGGCAGATTTTGCTTCTCAAAAATCCTACGTTTGTGCTGTAGCTCACATCACAAAATCCGCCTGTCCTACTGCCGCGAAAAAGCGTTTACCGCCACACTCTGCCCCATTGCTGAGTACGTCGCCACCCCCTTTCCCGCGTCAGCCGGAAGCAAAGGTATAACACACTAGACTCTCCGAGGGAACGTCGTGTGCCAAGGAAGGCACTGCCCTCCTTTGGAAACCTCCCGCCAAGGGGAACGCTGTTCCCCTCTAGACTCCCTTTGCCAACAGGGATGCTACTCGCCCCTATTGGATGACCCAGAGCCAAAGGGGCTTTGCCCCTCTGGACACCTCGCCTGTCCGTGCAGTGGCTATCCATCCTGCTCTTGCACAATGGTGCCCCATACCCGAACAGAAAAGACCAGGCACGAAAATCCACCCAGAATAAGGGTGAATTTCCGTGCCTGGTTCATTGTTTATGACGCTGTAATTTGAACCGCGTTTTCTCGAACCTGATTGATAGTCTCCATCAAAGCGGTTCTGGTTTTTGCATCAAACAATTTGATAAAACTGATTGGCTTGTCAAACGGTGGCTTGGTCAGCTCTGCGACATTTTCCATATATCCGTTCAACTCAATATGATTGATGATTTTGTTTACAAAAGCAATCTGCTTTTGATTCAGAGATTGGTCATTGATAAAAGCGGAAAACGCCTGCATAGCCGCTTCATGATCTAGCTTAGCGATCTTGCGAATGAGCAAGCCAAAGGGTGTGTCGCCAAACTCTCGGGCATAATCTTCTTTGCTGCCCAATTCGCTAGTTAGCACCCGCTCCAGTTCCTGATAATCGCCCATAGCCAGCGGAATATTATGGGTCAGCTTATATATGGCCAGCGTATTCCCATGCTCGTTTACATAGCGATTGACCTTGGCACGGTAGTCTTCAAAGTCATAGGCAGCTTCCAGTTGGACGCCCTCCTGACTGTCAATAATCGGGTCAGTCAGCTTGGTGACAATCTGCCTCTGTGCTCCGCCACCTTCATCTAAAAATCGAATCAGCTCCCGCAGCTCCTTCCGAACCTGCTCAAACAGCAAAATATCATTCGCGTCCCAAAATGCATCGGTGTGAATCTCCTGAAGCATGGGCAACTTTGCCTTGATCTGCGGAATGCTGGCCTTACGCTCCAGTAGGGAAGCGGTGTCGCACAGTTGCTTTTTTGCATACTGGAAAGCGGGCATCTGCTCGATGTGTGCCAGAATTAGGCCATACATGAAATTATCAAACCGCTTTGCAAACTCGTCAGCCTCGTCTGAGCGTACCAGAGGTGCAATCTGTGTGAGCAACTCGCCCTTGTCACCTTCGCTTATGGACACGAAGGCTTCCGGCTTTTTATATTTCTCCACATACTGCATCCGCAATTTTACGGCAATCAGGTCTGAGTTGAGCGCCATCACCTGTTTGTGACAGGTGTTGACAATCTCCTTGCGCCATGCCTGATAATCCTCACCGGCAAAGGTGTTTTCCTGCAGCGCCATGGCGATTTTGATTTGTTTGCCGAAGATGTTTTCCGACAGCGTTTTGGTTTCTCTGGTTTCGTAGCCTTCTTTGTGCTGCCGGAAGTATTCGAAGTTGCCGCAGTAGTCAAAAATCAGAAAGCGCCGCTTGTCGGTATAGGTTCCGTCAATCTGGTCCACGCAGGCCAGCCCTTTGCATAGCCGGGTGCCGCGGCCAATCATCTGCCAGAACTTTGCCTTTGACCGAACCTTTTTGAAAAACACCAGATTGACGCATTCCGGCACGTCGATGCCGGTGTCCATCATGTCCACCGATACGGCAATGTGCGGTTCTTTTTCCGGCTGCTTGAAATCATCAATGATGGTCTGGGCATAGGCGTCGTCGCAAATGACCCGCTGGGCGAAGCTGCCCCGGTACTGGGGGTACAGCTTATTGAACCGCTCCAGAATAAACTCCGCGTGGCGTTTGTTCTGGGCAAACAGGATGGTTTTCCCCAGACGGTCGCCGCCCGCCACCTTGATCCCCCGGTCCATCAGGTCTTGCAGTACGATGTCCACGGTGGTTTCGTTGAACACAAATTTATTGAGGGCAGCAGAGGGGATAAAGTCTGGCAACTGACCGTCTTCGATGAAATCATCCTCATATCGCTCTTTGTCCTCTTCGGACAAATCATCATAGGAGATGCCTTCTTCCAGAAAACGGGTCTTGACCTCGTAGTTGTAATAGGGAACCAGCACATGGTCCTGTTGCACCGCCGTTTCATAATCATAGGCATAGGTGGGCACGCCGTGTTCCATCTCGAAAAAGTCGTAGGTGTTCCGATCCACATCGGTCTTCGGTGTGGCGGTCAGACCCACCATGAAGGCGTCAAAATATTCAAAGATGGCCCGGTACTTTTTGAAGATGCTCCGGTGGCTTTCGTCAATGATAATCAGGTCGAAGTGCGCCGGAGTAAACAGCTGCCGCCCGTCCTTGGACTTGGTGTCATCAATGGCGTTGAGGATGGTCGGATAGGTGGAGAACACAATGCGGGCGTTCCGGTCGTCCTTGTTGGAGCAGAGGTTGCACAGGGACATATCCGGCAGATAGTTCTTGAAATCGTCCTTTGCCTGCTTCACCAGCGCGGTGCGGTCGGCCAGAAACAGAATGTTGGTCACCCATTTGCCTCGGCTGAGCACATCGGTCAGGCTGGACGCGGTTCTGGTTTTGCCGGTGCCGGTGGCCATCACCAGCAGATGCTTGCGGAACCCCTGCGTAATCTGTTCGCACACCGCCCGGATGGCTTCCTTCTGGTAATACCGGTCAGTGATTTTGTCATCAATGGAAACGCCCATCAAATCCATCCGCTCGGTGCGCCGGTTCATCAGCTTTTGCAGGTCATCCTTGCAGAAAATGCCACTGACCTTCCGTTGCGGGGCGGTCTGGTCATCCCAGAAGTAGGTTTCAAAGCCATTGGTGGTGAACATCATGGGGCGGCGGCCAAATTTCCGTTCCAGACAATCCGCATACAAAACCGCTTGTTTGCGTCCAATGTTTGGGTCCTTGCTGGTGCGCTTGGCTTCCACCACCGCCAGGGGCAGGCCGTCCTTTCCAAACAGCACATAGTCGCAGAAGCCAGGCTGACCTGGCATCCCGGCCATATCCTCCACACGATACTCCTCCTGTACATCAGCATCTGGGCCGGTGAACTTCCAGCCCATCAGTTTGAGGTCCACGTCGATGTAGATTTTGCGGGTCTTGAATTCCGAGAGGTCCTCCGGCTGGAAGGTGCGTTCCTTCTGATGCTGCTCCTTTTCGGCGGTGTATCGGGTGGACATCTGCTCGATTTGCTTGCGCAGCGCCTCGATCTCGGCATCTTTCTGGTCCAGCAGACTTTCCTGTTCCTTGATTTTCCGGGTGTCCACCGCCACCTTTCCGGTGGGGACAAGATTCTCGTCGAAGGTGCGTTCCTGATAGTCCGCGCCATAGCAATAGTCGATCCACTGCACAAACTCAAACAGACCGCGCAGAGAAGCAAGCGCATCACTTGGCTGAACGCTGCGCTCGGTATGTACCGCCAGATTGCCCAACTTGATGATAAAAGGCATCTTGCCCCAAGTGTCGTAGTCCACAGCGAAGCGGAAAGTTGGCTCGTGAATGAGGGATTGCAGATTGTCTTTGTAGGGCATTTTCATGGACTTGTCCGCTGCATATACCCATTTTACTGCCAGCTCCAATGCCTTACGGCAGCCTACTGCACACATGGCAGGAGCAGAAACATAAATTTTCTCAGCTTCCATGCAGGCGGGGGCGAAGAGGGCATATTCAGTTTTGGCTTTGAGAAAGGAGAAGTTAGTCATCACATCATCCCCAGTATTTTATTTCTTTTGAACTCATCATGTCCTCATATTGTTTCAACGCGGTTTCCTTATCTGTATGAAGTAGTTGGTAAACCTGTTCATCATCTTCTTTTTCGGCATCTATTGAAAAATCAATATACGATAATAAGTCTATACGGTTAGAAATTAACAGATCTTTATTTATCTGCTTGCTGTTCATGCGCTTTACACTGTTGTCATCAATTATGATTATTCTGGGAACGCGCTGAACAGTATCGACAAACGCCAAAAATAATTCTGGCGTAATTGGCATACCAAGCAAGTCATATTCTATACCATCTTTTTCACCGTAAATATTGACTACCGGCATATCGCTTGTAACAAATACGGAACCTTTGGCTTTAAAAATACACAGTTGCGATTCCTTCATTGTCTCAGCCAAAGCCCGAGGAAACAAGCCAACATCCGGAGCAATGTTCATCTTCAAAAACTCGTTTGCCAGCATGGACAGGTAAACATTTTGCGGTACATCAGGAAAAATGTCCTTTACATGTTTAATATGCTGCGGATTGTTTTTGTATTGTGTATCAATAATATAATTTGACAGATGTACAAAAACAGGGTTTCTAAATAGTAGTGATGACATAAATTGCCTTAGTTTATCAATTTCCACCCGCGCCAACTCAAATTCATCTGAATCTCGTAAAGCATTTTTTATCTTTGAGATAATTGTTGCGTATTCGCCTTCCAGTTCGATAAAACTGTTCTCGATCTCATTTGGTGCTGCAAAAACATGAGTTTTGCTATCTGGATCAATTGCAATTTGATCATATAGGTAAGAACGACAGCAAATATTGTCGATTGAAACCATTTTTGCATTTTCATCATTAGCAAAAACAACATAAACTTGTTCTGATTTTTGATTACTCACAGAAAAGTTTTTTAAGTAAGCCTTGGGGACATAATGTTGTTTTCTCGTGATTTGCTTGTCTAAAACCTCTGTATATTCCATGACAATGTTGCTCCCACCAATATTTCCTATATTCAAATCTTCTCAGCATCGCGGTCTCAGCACTAAAATCGATCAAGAAATCATCATTTTATCTAGCCCTAATTCTGCAAGCTTTGTATTAGCCTCGAAAAATTCTGCATTATTGGAAAATGGTTATCTAGTACATAGAACTGCCGATCTTGCCCATCTTTCAAGAAGAATACTTGTTTATCCCGTGCTGAGCTAGTTAGGCTCTCTCTATGTAAGCATACAAAATAGTCTAATGTCTTTTCTTCTGGAAGCCGTTCCTGGATATATCCTTTTGTACTTCTGTCATATTTATAACCGAACTCTTTATACAATCGTTGTTTTCCAATACGAGTTTTAAAAGCAAACATCGCTAATTTTATATGTTTTGTTTCATCATGCAATTGGAAAAATTTATTTTTTTCAATCGTTTCTGTTAAATCATCCAAGGTCGCATTTCCTTTGACTTCTATAACCATTATGCAATCATTTGGTTCAACCAGGAAAATGTCTCCGGCTAGTTGACGTCTATAAAAATTTTTCCTACATACGATGATGTCACATTGTGGGCTTTGATGATTAGCCCAAGCAATAAAGCCGGTAACAAATTCTAGCATTTGAAACCGTTCCTGGAGACATTTTTTGAGAATGTTTTCTCCACATCTACCCATCTCAGCATGATGTTTTAACTTTTCAGCTATAAAATATTTGCAAAACAGAAGTTCCTCCGAATATTCCTCATATATCTTTGTAACATCTTCTTCCATAATAGGCCTCTCACTTGCTTAAAACTTTTGTTTAGAAGTCTTTTTTAGCATTTGATAGCCTTCTGTTCCGCTAATTTCAAGCATCGAATATTTCTTTAGCATTTTCTCTAAACTTATACGAATTTGGACAGGGGTATAAGAAGTTAATGCCCCTTGGTTAATGATAGACTTCGTCCAATTTCTTTGCTGATTATAGAGGCTCCAAAAACGATTCATATCAAAATTGGGATTCTGTGCCGCTATTTGTTGCACCATTGCGTTAAGCGTATTTCAATCTGCTTCCGAAACGCCTTGCGGAATCATATTTCCCATAGCAGAAGTGATATTTTGCGCTGTAACTCCGGTACAAGCATTATTAAGATCGGCCACAATAAACTGCGATTCTATATTTGCCAAAACATTTTGTGTTATCTGAAAGGAATTCTTTTGGAAAGCCTTCATGAGCATCTGCTGTTCCTGAATCTCTGACACATACTCATATAGTTGATTCAGTGCTGTATAGCTGGTCGCGTCCATTTTTCGGACAAAGTAATGTTTGTACTTGTTCCAATAATCCGTATCCATCAAGGGTAGTGATTCATAGAACGCCGTTTCGTTTAATTGTCCGTCAACAATGAACGTAGAGATTTCCCTTAATCGCTCCTGGAATTCATCGATTTGAAGGACGATAAGAGAAGCTGCATCAATCTTTTTCTTCCGTTCCTGCAATATGTAAGTTGCAAGGGCAAAGCTACCTACGATAATAAGCAAAATGTTTGCCCAGTTTTCTGAAATGAATTTTACCATCTATCAAGACTCCTCACTGCAAATCAAGCACCCGTTCAATTTTTTTCTTCTTTTTATCAATTAGTGCAGCAATAAATTGTTCGTAAGATTCTTCAGGATACAAAGGATTTTTTTCTGTTTCATACTCGTATCCGCCTGTAATTCCTCGCGCCAACTCTGCAAATGTTTTTAAGGCCTGCACAAATGGAATGTTTTCGGGATTTTTTATCTTGGAAATTGTTGGTTCTATATGATTATATAAGATTTTAAGTTGCTCAAGATGTTCTTCCAATACTAACGGTTTCCCAGTTACAGGAAAAATATGTTTTATTCGCCGTTCAAGAATATGAGATAATTCTTCTTCTGTAACTTGCTCATCGGATGTCCCACGTCGTATATAAATAGTAGCAGGCTTAATATTAGAACCTTCTTTTCGAGAGATGAACGGCAAAAATTGAGGAGTATCTTCAACAAAAAGCATTTGGAATTGTTTTCCCTTCAATGCCTCGTACTCAGATGTTTGATAGCTAAAATCATATACATCATACTTCAGGCTGGAAGAAAGATACGGCTTTATCCATGCCCCTATCTGCTCTTTTGCTTGTAACTCTTTCAACCCATCACATGAAAATGTCTTATCATCGTTTTCATGTACGCCAAAAACGACAATTCCACCGCCGTAATTTGCTAAAGCGAGCATTAATTTTGCCAGCTTATCTTTCTCAATCCACTCTTGTTTAAAATCGATGGCATTGTGTTCGCCAGTTTGATCCTGTAAAAATTCACGAAAGTGATCCAATGTTGGTTCTTGAAGAAGTCTATATACAGTATCTTTTATTTGTTTAGGGAATTCCATATGTTTTACCTCATCCAAAGTATTCCTGCATTAGCGCCTTTTTCAGCGTTTCAAGCTTTTCAAGGCTGCGGCTGATGGTGGTTTTTGATTTTTCTGTTTGCTCCACAAAGGTAGCAAATTGTTTTTGTTGTTCAATAGGTGGCACAGAAACAAGTAAAGCTTTGAGTTTTGCTCCAGGCAAATGAGAAATAGTGGCTTTTGCTCCTTCAATCGCTGCAAAGCCCTTATTATCGCAATTGTATTTGAACCACCATGCTAAATAATCTGGCAAAACTATCTCTTTTTTACAACGCACACGATGCAATGCTTTTTGAAAATAACATGGTTGAATTTCGTTATGCCACACAGCACATCTTCCAATCTCGCCCCCCTCACATACAAGCAAGTCCCCGTCACGCAACTCAAATTCTATACGATCAGCTTCGTTAAAATCCATTTCATTTAGGTTATCTAACTCAAATCGAAACCATTGTACATTAAAGTTTGCTAAATATGGATATTGGCACATACCCGTCTGCTGCTTTGCGTCTAACATTTTTCCAAGACGAGATGTGGTAATATCCGAAAATATATATTGCGGCCATAGCTTGGTGTTTTGAATTACATCGCCAAACATCTCCACAAACCTTGCCTTGACCATCTCATCCAGCTTGTCCAACTGCTGGCGGCGTTTGGCAATCAGGTCGCTCACTTTGTCCAGAATCGCCGCGATTTTGCGCTGTTCGTCAATGGGAGGAACAGTTATAGAGACGGCGCTAAGAGTTGCTTTATTTAAAGTTGTACCCATAACTGCACGGTTCGTACCTTTTGTCCAATCCTTTGCAGAAAACAAATAGTAAAAATAGTCGGGTAACACCGCGTATTTTTCAGTCGGAATAAATGCCATTATTGCTTCATTGGTATATACAGGCTCTTGGGTAATAGCTGTTTTTCCTAATGAAAGCTTGAAACTCATAATCACGGTGTTGGCCGGAACACTTTTTATTCCACTTTCTTGGACAGCTAATGCAGAAATCCTTTCTTTTGTATCCTCTACATATTTTTGGTAGCTACCTAAATCAGCAATAGATACCCAATCATACTGACCATCAGTCCAGTAATCAGCGTTATTTCGAGATGGCGTTTTTCCCATCTGCAAATCAAATATTTCGTCCAGTCTCGCCATCACAGCATCCCCTCCAATTCTGCCAGCCCTGCGGTGATCTCCAGTTCCAGTTCGTGCAGGTCTGCCATCAGTTCCGTGGTCGAGGGGTACTCCACCGGCACATACTCCACCTTTTTGTACTTGTTGATGGATAAGTCATAGTCATTGTCCGCAATTTCCTGTTTCGGCACAAAAAAGCTCTGCTCCGTGCGCTTGCGGTCAGCTTCCTGGTCCAGATGGTGGAACCGCTCGATGATGTCGGGGATGTCATTCTCCTCCACCTCGCTGCGCTTATCGTCCAAGGAAAAGCCATCGGACTTCATATCATAGAACCAGACATTTTCGGTGCCGCCTGCGCCTGTCTTGGTGAACACCAACACTGCCGTGGAAACTCCCGCATAGGGTTTGAACACACCGGAGGGCATAGAGATCACTGCGCGCAGCTGATGGTTATCTACCAGTTCTTTGCGAATAGCTTTGTGCGCCTTGGAGGAGCCGAACAGCACGCCGTCCGGTACGATGCAGGCGCACTGACCACCCTTTCTCAGCATCCGCAGGAACAGCGCCAGAAACAACAGCTCGGTCTTTTTGGTGTTGGTCACGGCTTTCAGGTTGTCGTTGATGCTTTCCGCGTCCACGGTGCCCTTGAAAGGCGGATTTGCCAGACACATGGTAAACTTGTCGCTGATCTGGTTCTGCTTGGAAACGCTGTCCTTGTAGTCAATCTCCGGGTGGCTGATGGAGTGCAGCATCAGGTTCATCGCAGAAATGCGCAGCATGGTGCGGTCTGTGTCAAAGCCGGTGAAGGCATCCCCAGCAAAGTGCTCCCACTGCTCGGAAGTCATGGTATCCTCGTAGTGGTTGCGAATGTACTCCGCGGCGGAGACCAGAAAGCCTGCCGTGCCGCAGGCCGGGTCGCAGATGGTGTCGTTCGGGGTGGGTTGCAACAACTCCACCATCATTTCCCGGATGTGCTTGGGAGTGCGAAACTGGCCGTTCTGCCCAGCGGTAGCCAGTTTGCCCAGCATGTACTCGTACAAGTCGCCCTGCATATCCAAATCGGCAATGTCATGCTCATACAGGTCATCCAACCCTGTGATGATTTTTTGCAACACCTGCGGCGTAGGAATCAGGAACATCGCATCGCTCATGTACCGGGCAAAGGCCGTCTCATTCTGCACATCACTGCTGAAATCGTCGGCGATTTCCACCAGTTCCCCCTGCTCGGTGAAGTCCGGCAGGCGGCCATGTTTCATGTTTTTGATGGCAGGGAAGACCCGCTGGGAAATTACATTGAAAATATCGCGGGGATCGTTGTTCTTGAATTTACTCCAGCGCATGGACTGTCCAACGGCAGACTGGGGGAAAATCTTCTCCATCTTCTCGCCAGTCATATGCTCAAATTCTTCCGTTTCCAGCTCTTTTTCGTCCAGAGAGCGGACAAACATAAGATAGGTCAGCTGTTCGATGACGGTTAGAGGATTGGTAATGCCGCCCGCCCAGATGTCCGTCCAGATTTTATCTACTTTATTTTTAATCACACCTGTAATCATGCATCTATTCCTCCGTTTTCTGTATCAGGGATAAATTCCATCACGTCTCCGATATTGCATCCCAGCATGGTGCAGATTTTTTCCATGCTGTCCATGGAGACAGGCTCACCTTTACTTAATCGTGCTAAAACATTGGTGCTGATTTTTGCACGGTGCATCATGTCGGTTTTGCTCAAACCATGATCGATCAACTGTTTCCACAGCCGATTGTAACTGATTGCCATCCCGCACCTCCTGATTTTTCCCTATTTACTAGTATAACGGATATTGTGCTAAAAGACAAATAAAATTCACGAAATCGTGAGATATTGATTGGCAAAAACGTGGTCTGGATATTGGAATCTCAGACCACGTTTTGCTTTGAGCAAGACAGGCTTGCCATCAAATCATTTGAAAATGCTTTAGTGCATCCATAATTGCAGCTTCCTTTTCCGGCGGGCACTGTGGTACTTTCGCGTCTTCTTTCTTTGACAGATTATAATTCTGCCCCACATCTAGCCCGTACTTCCGCTTAACCTGGGAGATATACAGGCTGGACACCTTCAGGCCGTGCTTTTCCAGCACATAGGCTTTGATCTCATCATAGGTGGCTTTACTCTCCGCCGATGTCAAATCCAGCTCGTCCAGATTCAACTCCACCTCGATATGCTGCTTGGTGTTGAGTTTGGACAAAAGTACTACCGTCTCGACGTGATAAGTCCACGGGAACATATCCACCGGCTGTATCTTTTCCACACAGTAGCCCATGTCCGCAAGCATGCGGCAGTCACGTGCAAGTGTAGCAGGGTTGCAGGAAATATAAACTATCCTGCTTACGCCGCTTTGGGCGAGAGCCTTCAGCACTGCCTCATCGCAGCCCTTGCGGGGCGGATCTATTACGGCACAATCCAGCTTTGTGCCGCCGGATACCAACCTTGGCAGCACATCCTCGGCGTTGCCGCATATAAACTTTGCGTTGGCTATGCCGTTTTCGGAGGCGCTGCGGTTTGCGTCGGATATAGCCTCCGGCACGCACTCTATGCCGATTACTTCTTTGGCGTGTTCAGCCAGCATAAGGGTTATGGTACCTATGCCGCAGTAAACGTCCGCCACACGTTCACCGCCATTCAGATTGAGAAAATCCAGCGCGTAGCTGTACAGTACCTCTGTCTGAACCGGGTTGACCTGCAAAAACGAAGGCATGGACACCTGGAAGCTGTGGCCGCAGACTGTGACGGGCAGTCTTTCGTTGCCCCATAGAGTAGTAAATCTATTGCCAAGTATGATGTTCGTGTCGGCTTTATTGAGGTTATGTACTACTCCGATAAGGTGTGGTATGCTTGCTCTGAGCATTTCTACAAGCTCAGTATCGTGTGGCAGCTTGCCGGCGGTGACTACCATCACTATCACGCCGCTGCTGGATTCACGCACCATGCAGTGTCGCAGCAGGCCGCAGCGTTTCTGTTCATCATATGGCGTAATGTTATACTCCCGCGCCCAATCGGTGACTACCCGCACCGCCGCCATAATATTCTCAGATTGTATGGGGCAGTCTGCTATAGGCACTATGCGGTGGCTGCGGGGTGAAAAAAAGCCGGGCACTATGCAGTGGTTTTCGTCATAACCATATGGGAAGCTGCCCTTGTTGCGATACCGATCCGGGTGTTCCATGCCGTGACAGGGCTGTACATTTATCTCGCTTCCATCAAACCTGCCGAGACGGATAAATGCGTCCCTCACCTGCTTTGTCTTGGCGGCCAGCTGCGCCGCATAGCTCATGTGCCGCATGGAGCAGCCGCCGCAGCGGGGATATGCCGGGCAATCCTGCTGAGCCCTATCCTTCGACGGTTCCATCACCTCTGTAAGCTTTGCCACGCCGTAGCCCGAGGTAGTCTTTATTACGTGGGCGCGTATCTTTTCGCCGGGCAGAGCCAGGGGCACGAATACCGTATAGCCGTCTACCCTGCCTATGCCCTGCCCCTCAGAACCCAGAGCATCTATGGTAAATTCTATATCGTCGTTTTTTTCTATCGGAATTTCACGCATCATTTAAGCTTTACATTCTCCTCGCCAAGCATTTCATTCATTATGGCCATAAAGGCAGGCGACGGGTTAATGGACATGCCCCTGTCAGCCTGCATGGCCTTCTTCGTGGCTGCGTCTACCAGTATTACTGTTACATTTCCGGGGTAACGCCTGAGCATGGTCTGTATTCGCTCCACCATTGCAGAATCATTCATGTCCAGCCTGAGATACAGCCTGCCGGAGGCGCCTGTCCTTTCCAGCGGAAATATATCGTCCACCAGCACGGTATTGTTCTGATCCTCGCGCATGTTTAGCTTGCCGGATACTATCACCTTATTATCCATGATGAGCTTATTGCTGCAGCGGTTGAATACCGTCGGGAATGCGGCAAGCTCTATGGTACCGGTAAGATCCTCTATAACAGCATATGCCATGAGGCCGTTGCCGCTCTTTACAGGCTTTGTGCGCACGGAGGTTATTATGCCGCCAAGACGTACCTTCTGGTTGTCTGTATATTTTCCCGAACCGTCCGAGGCTGAAAGCTCGCTGCACGATGCAAGCTTATTTAGCTCGTCCGCATATTCCAGCAGCGGGTGGCCGCTTATGTATATGCCCATTACTTCCCGTTCCATGGAAAGCAGTGTGTTCTTGTCGAATTCCTGTATATCGGGCAGGGGTATTGCCGCGTCTACCGCAATATCGTCTGCTCCCGCCATGTCGAAAAGGGACATCTGTCCGGTGGCCCGCTGCTTTCTGTCGTTACCCGCGGCGGACATTGCCTGATCGTATATGGCGAGAAGCTGAGCGCGCCGTACATTCATGCTGTCAAAGCAGCCCGCTTTTATCAGACCCTCAACTATGCGCTTATTGAGCTGGTCGCCCCTGCGTATAAAATCGAAAAAGTCCTTAAACGGGCCGTTCTGCTCGCGCTCCGCGGCTATTTGGCCGGTTATGCTCTCGCTTACATTCTTTATTGCGGCAAAGCCGAAGCGTATGCTGCCGTTTTCCACCGAAAACTTAGCCATGCTGCTGTTTACGTCAGGCGGCAGCACATTTATTCCCCGCTGGCGGCAGTAGTTAACGTACTCGGATATCTTGCCCATGTCCTTGCCTATGAAGCTGTTCATCTGGGCTGTCATGAACTCCACCGGGTAGTATTTTTTGAGATACGCCGTTCGGTATGCCAGCACTGCGTATGCGGCGGCGTGGGACTTGTTAAAGGCATAGGACGCAAAGTCCATCATCTCGTCGAATATGCGGTTTGCGGTGTCACGGTCAACTCCGTTTCGCACCGCGCCCGGTACGACCACCTTGCCGTCTTGGACTATGCCGTTTATGAAGTACTCCCGTTCCTTAGCCATCACCTCGTGCTTTTTCTTGGCCATAGCTCTTCGCACGAGATCGCTCCTGCCCCAGGAATAGCCCGCAAGGTCGCGCACTATCTGCATTACCTGCTCCTGGTATACCATACAACCGTAGGTCTTTTCCAATATGGGCTTAAGCTTTTCGTGGGTGTACTTGATATTTTTTCTGTCGTTTCTGGCGGCGATATAACGGGGTATCTGCTCCATGGGGCCGGGGCGGAAAAGGGAAATACCCGCAATTATATCTTCAAAGCAGTCGGGCTGAAGCTGCATCATGAACTGACGCATGCCGTTGGACTCCAGCTGGAACACGCCGTCCGTATCCCCCTCGGATATCATCCTGAATATGGCCGGGTCATCGTTTTCCATGCGCTCAAGGTCGGGTACCTCCTTGCCCTGCTGCCTTATGAAGTCAAGCGTATCCTTTATAACCGTCAGGTTGCGCAGGCCCAAAAAGTCCATCTTAAGAAGGCCCAGCTCCTCTACCGTATCCTTGGTGAACTGGGTGGTTATGGCGTCCTCGTTGCGCTGTAAGGGAACGTATTCAACGGTGGGCTGAGCGCATATAACCACGCCTGCCGCGTGCGTTGAAGCATGCCGGGGAAGTCCCTCAAGCTTCAATGAGAGGTCAATGAGCTTCTTTACCATCGGGTCGCTGTCGTAGAGGGATTTAAGTTCTACCGAAAGCTCTAACGCCTTTGTAAGCGTCATGCCGAGGGCGTTGGGTATGAGCTTCGCTATCCTGTCCACCTCGGCGTATGACATATCCAGCGCGCGGCCTACGTCTCGCACCGCGAGGCGGGCCGCCATGGAGCCAAATGTGATTATCTGGCATACGTGATCCGCTCCGTATTTGCGGGTGACATAGTCTATAACCTCCTGCCTGCGCTCTATGCAGAAGTCTATATCAAAATCCGGCATGGATATGCGTTCGGGATTGAGGAAACGCTCGAATATCAGGTCATATTTTATGGGATCCGTATCCGTTATGCCCATGGCATATGCCGCAAGGCTGCCTGCGCCGCTGCCGCGTCCAGGGCCTACGAATATGCCGTTTTCATGGGCAAAGTTTACGAAGTCCCACACTATCAGGAAATAGTCCACGAAGCCCATCTGAGCTATCACGTTTATCTCGTATTCAAGCCTGTCCTTCACCTCACGCGTGGCGTCAGGCATTTTTCGATTAAGGCCCTCATGGCATATCTTTGTAAGGTATTCGATGTTAGTAAAGCCGCTGGGCGCGGTAAAGCCAGGCAGGTGCTGTTCGCCGAATTTTATCTCTACGCTGCACTTGTCCGCTATCTCTTTTGTAGTCTCAAAT